>Ga0302266_10002800_pt1 | contig 14620 bp, 10 predicted proteins | sample III_Bog_E1_2_FD_194559 | JGI IMG/M metagenome (GOLD analysis project Ga0302266, IMG submission 194559) | Peat permafrost microbial communities from Stordalen Mire near Abisko, Sweden - III_Bog_E1_2 | ecosystem: Environmental > Terrestrial > Soil > Wetlands > Peat | place: Sweden: Abisko... | reverse complement strand
TCTTGGCTCGCTGGGGTGGGAAACCGGGGTCCCCGGCGAGCGGTCTTGGCTCGCTGGGGCGGTCGAGCGAAGGGTGGGTCAACCGGCCAAGGCTCACGGTCTTCTTGGTCAGGCCGCCGAGGGAATCTTCGCGGTCAGCTCAATTCCCAGTGCCTGCATCACTGCCAGCGTAGTCTTCAGCGTCGGGTTTCCCTTCTCGCTGAACGACCGATAGAGCTGCTCGCGCGACAGCCCTGTCTGCTCGGCAATCTGCGCCATCCCCTTGGCGCGCGCCACCACGCCCAGCGCGTGCGAGATGTAGCCCACGTCGTTGGTCTCGAATGCCTCCGCCATGAAGATCGCAATCGCCTCATCCGATCCCAGGTCCTCGGCCGGATCATAGTTTGTCAGCTTTTTCTTGGCCATCGGCTTCGCTCCATTCTGTAGTTTATAAACTACCACGCTCTGGCGACTGGCATGTGCCCCGTCCTTCGCTTTTTTCTAGCGAAGGGTGGGTCTACCTCCAACTCCGCCCGCTCCCGAAGATTTTTTCCGCGAATTTCCCCGTAAAATCGCGTGTCAAGCCCCTCGACGCCCAAAAATTCCCCTAACCCGCACTCCATCAACCACTTCCCTCCGGAAAATAGTTGGCATAGTAGTTATGCTCCGCTTGATACACTTAACATATGGATCAAATCCATTGAGGGCAGCTTCGACCGTGCGGAAACAGACCTCCGCCGCCCGCTTGCACCGCTCTTTCTCAACCGAATAAGCCACACCGAATCAATATTTTAGCCGCATCTCGCCGCGAATGAATATTTTACCGGCACCGCTCGCGCCAAAGCCTCTTTTTTCACCAGTAACCCTTATGTTCTGAATATTTTATCCGCAACTTCAACGCAATGAATATTTTAGCCAGCCACGCACCGCGCAACCGAATGATTTCAAACCACTTGTTCCTAAGTTGTTTATTATGTCTATCTCTCCTGTAGCCACCACATAACAACCTACTTACGCACCAATACCCTCCAAGGGGGGATGGCAGGGGGAGGGGATGAACATACGGCGAATAAATAACGGAGAAACGACGAACTCCCTCTTCTTTCCCTAGCGGGTGGCTGTAGATGGTCAAGAGGTTGTTCCATTTTCAGAGCGTCCGTTGGTCCGGCCGGGATGACGACTCGGAGTGGAGGGATGACGACTCGGAGTGGAGGGAGGGGACGAGAACATACGAAAATAATCGTTGACATACGACGATTCTCGTACTAATGTGTTTGCATGATGAGGCGAAGAGTTCCAAACCGTGATGCGATGCAGTTACCGACCGAGGCCGAGCTGGAGATCCTTAACATTCTTTGGGCACTGGGGCCGAGCACGGTGCGCGACGTGCATACGGCGAGCGAAAAGGATACCGGCTATACCACGATTCTGAAGCAGATGCAGGTGATGGCGGAGAAGGGCCTGCTGGCACGCAGCGAGCAGTTCCGGTCGCATGTGTACGAGGCGCGCATTGCGAAGGAGCAGACGCAACGGCAGTTGACGCGGAACCTGGTGCGGCGGGCCTTCGATGGGTCGGCGAAGAATTTGGTGCTGGGGGCGCTGTCGTCGCAGAAGGTGTCGGCGAAGGACCTGGCGGAGATTCGCAGCATTCTGGACGAGTATGAGAAGAGGTCGCTATGACAACTCTAGTTGCGATCTGCGGGCAGCCGCTGGTCCATGCGCTGGGATGGACGCTGCTGCATCTGTGCTGGCAGGGGACGGGGGTTGCGGTTGTGCTGTGGTGCGTGCTGAAAGTGCTGGACGGGCGGTCGTCGCGGGCGCGCTATGCGGCTGCCTGCCTTGCACTGGGGCTGATGGTTGCGCTGCCGCTGGCGACGTTTGCGCATTTGGCCGCAGCCGAGTACCGGCAGCGGGCCGCGCTGGACGATTCGGCGGTGGTGATCGATCCGGGGATGGTGCTGCGGGTTGAGGCGGGAGAGACGAGCGCGTTGTTGTCGGAGCGGATTGCCGTGGCTCTGAACCACGCGCTGCCGTGGGTACTGCTGGCGTGGTTCGCGGGAGTGATCTTCTTTGCAGTGCGGCTGAATGTGGGGCTGCTGGTTGCGCGCAGGATGCGGTCGGTGGCGACGACGGCCGCGCCCGCCGAGTTGCAGCATGCGTTCGATGCGCTGCGGCGGAGGCTTGGGATTGCGCGCGCGGTGCGGCTGATGCACTCCGCGCTGGTGCAGGTGCCGACGGTGATTGGATGGCTGCGGCCTGTGGTGCTGGTTCCGGCAAGCTGCCTGACCGGACTCTCGGCGATGCAGATTGAGGCGATTCTGGCGCATGAGCTGGCGCACATCCGGCGGCACGACTATCTGGTGAGCGTGTTGCAGTCGGTGATTGAGACGGTGCTGTTCTACCATCCCGCGGTGTGGTGGGTGTCGAAGCAGGTGCGGCGCGAGCGGGAGTGCTGCTGCGACGAGCTTGCGGTTGCAGTGGGCGGCGACCGGCTGGCATACGCGCGGGCGCTGTCGGCGCTGGAAGAGCGGCGGTCATATAGCCCGGAGTTTGTGCTGGGAGCGAATGGCGGAGTGCTGACGATGCGAATTAAACGGCTGCTTGGATGCAAGGAGTCTTCGGCTGCTTCTCAACTGGTATCGATTGCACTTCTGGCGGCGCTTGTTCTGGCAGCCGGAGCGGTTGCCGGCAAACTTGCCCACGCTCAGAATGGCACGGCTCAGACCAACTCCTCTGCTTCCAGCACCGCCCAAGTCACCGTGGTGCCTGATGCGAGGCAGAGCGCCGTAGTGAGTGCCGTGATGGGGTCCACGAATGGGACTCATCCACTGCTATCGACAGCCGGGCAGCAGACAACTTCGGACACAGAACGAAAGATTGAGAACGCGCAGCGGCAATTGCAATTTGCTCAAGAGCAGCTGAATAGCGAGCAGTTCAAGAAGCAGATTGAGAACGCGCAACGGTGGTTGCAGGATGTGCAAGCGAAGCCGAACAGCCCTGAGTTCAAAAAACAGATGCAGGATGCGCAGCGGCGGTTGCAGGATGCGCAAAAGCAGCTGAACAGCGAGCAGTTCAAGAAGCAGATTGAGGACGCGCAACGGTGGTTGCAGAATGCGCAAGCGAAGACGAACAGCCCTGAGTTCAAAAAACAGATTGAGGACGTCCAGCTGCGATTGCAGGATGCGCAAAAGAAGCTGAACAGCGAACAGTTCAAGAAGCAGATTGAGGACGCGCAACGGCAATTGCAGGACGCGCAAAAAAATACGAACAGCGCGCAGTTCAAAAAGCAGATGGAGGGCGCACAGCAGCAATTGCAGGATGCACAAAAGAAGTTGAACAGCGAACAGTTCAAGAAGCAGTTGGAAGACGTGCAGCGGCAATTGCAGGATGCGCAAAAGAAGCTGAACAGCGAGCAGTTTAAGGGGCAGATTGCTCAACTCTTAGCGCAGAACGCGCCGGCTGGCCAGCAACCGGGTGCTTCGCCCAAGCTGGTTGCGCCACCGCCACCGCCCTCTTCGGCTCTCCCGCAGGGGCCGGTGCGGGTATCCAGTGGGACGTTGGCGGGGATGCTACTGACGAAGCCCGCGCCGGTGTATCCGGAAGAGGCGAAGGTTGCACATGTACAGGGGGCGGTGGTGCTGCACGCAATTATTTCGAAGACGGGAACTGTGGAGAATCTACATGTCATCAGCGGTTCAGCGATGCTGGTGAACTCCGCCATCGATGCGGTGCAGCAGTGGACGTACAAGCCGTATCTGCTGAACGGCCAGCCGGTGGAGGTGGAGACGAGCATTACGGTGAACTACACGCTGGCCGATTCGACGACGGTAGTGGGGCAGAGCCCGGCGGCCGATGATGCGAGTGCCGGAGTGGAGCAGATTGGCGGTGACGTTAAAGGGCCGGTGATTATCTACGAGCCGGAACCGGAGTACACGGCCGAGGCGAAGAAGGCGAAGTTCTCGGGCTTTGTGACCGTCAGCATTATCGTGGACAAGAATGGGATACCGCAGAATGTGCATGTGACACGGGGAGTGGGGTTGGGGCTGGACGAGAAGGCGGTAGAGGCGGTGAAGCAGTACAAGTTCAAGCCGGCGACAGAGAATGGCAAGCCGGTCGCGGTGTACCTGAACGTCGAGGTGAACTTCGAGATTTTCTAGGGCTGCGGCGGGGTTTTGAGCAGAGGCTGTGACTGGGTTTGTGGTTGGGGCTGAGGCTGGGTTGGGGGTTGCGGGACAGGAGCTGGGGCGGGAGCTGGGGCGGCGTCTTCGGTGGGTTCGGGGAGGAAGGCGGTGTCTGGGTAGGCGGCGTGGGTGGAGATGTTGACCAGGATGGGAAGCTCGGCCTGCATGCGGGCGAACATTTTTGGGTTGCGCTGGAGGTAGGCGGCCTTCTCCGGGTCGTTGAAGTAGGCGAGCAGGTCTCGCTTGAGGCCGAAGGGGATGGGCGTGGCGGGGTTGCGCACGATCTCATGCAGCAGGTTCGCGTAGGTCTCGTCGCAGAGGCGGTAGGTGCCGGGGTGGATGATGTCTCCGGTGTCGAGGTCCTTGTTGGGGATGTTGGCGGCGGTGGTTGCGTGGGCGAGCGACTGGCGGAGGACGTCGACGGTGTGGACGAGGGAGTTGACGTAGTCCTGTTCGGTGGCTGGCGTGGGGCCGCGCAGCGAGAGGACGGAGAGCGAGCCGACCTTGGGCAGGATGTAGATGAAGACGGCGAGCAGGTGGGTTCCGATGCCAGCGTGGCGGCGATAGCTGTCCCATTGGTCATGAGACGAGAGGGTCGCGATCTGCTGATTGAGGTTATCGAGCGCTGGGCTGGGGACGTCTGGCGGCATGCGATTGCGGTAGAGGAGGGTTTCGGCGTAGGCGACGCGCGGCAGCAGGGTTCGGACGGAGTATCGGTAGCCCTGGAGCGTGGGGCGGGGATGTCCGAGGACGACCGCGATGTCGAGGCCGTAGGTGTCGTAGAAGGCGCGGGCGAGCAGCGGCACCGGGATGGCGAAGCCGATGCGGTTGAGGTAACGCTCGGGGGCCAGGCGGTGCTTGGTGATCTCGTTGACGTCGAAGGCGAACTCGGCGCGGACGTGCTGGTGCTCTCCCTCGGCGAAGTTGACGTTGGGGCCGTACTTGGCGGCGAGGGCGGGGAACTCCTGGCCGACGGCGAGGTTGATGGACTCGGCGTGGCCGATGGTGTCTCCCATGTAGTGGGAGAGCGCGCCAATGGCAAAGGCGACGTCGTCGGGGGATTTGGCGTCGCGGAAGAGGGCGCGGATGAAGTCTCCAGTGCGGACGTAGTGCAACAGGTCGGAGAAGAGCGGCTTGCCAAGGGGATAGTAGCCGAGGTCCTGAATGACGCATCCACCGTAGGCGTAGGCGCGGGCTTCGCGGAGTTGGGCGGGAGTGAGGTTGGGGTAGCGCTTTAGCAGCAGCGGCTGAATGGAATCGGACCAAGTGAGGTCGATGAGCTGCTCGTGGGTGAGGACAGAGTAGGCGCGAGTGGGCTGCGGAGTCGCAAGAAGAACGAGCAGGAGAGAGGCCAACGAGAGACGGAACGAACAGGACCAGCGCATATATTGTGTTGGATGCGCTTTAATCGTTAGGCGTTGGGGATGAGGGCTTTGGCGAGGCTGCCATCGGCACGGGCGAGGCGTTCTTCCGCGGCGGCGCGGTCGAGCGAGAGCAGGTGCATGGCGATGGCGACCTTGACCGATCCCCCCTCGATGAGCAGATGCGTCGCGGTGGGGCGGTCGCATCCAGTGGCGGCCATCAGGATGCGCTGGGCGCGGTCGAGCAGCTTGTCGTTGGTGGGTTTGACGTTGATCATGAGGTTGCCGTAGACCGCGCCGGTGCGGACCATCACGCCGGTGGAGATCATATTGAGGACGAGCTTGGTTGCGGTGCCGGCCTTCATGCGCGTGGAGCCGGTGATGACTTCGGGGCCAGTGACCGGCGTGATGGCGATGTCTGCGCGGCGTGCGACGGGCGAATCGGCGACGCAGGAGAGGCCGATGGTGAGCGCGCCCAGTGAGCGGGCGTGGAGCAGCGCACCGAGGACGTAGGGCGTACGCCCGCTGGCAGCGATTCCGACCAGAGTGTCGGTGGTGGCGAAGCCGGCGGCGGCGAGGTCGCTGGCACCCTCTTTGGGGGAGTCTTCGCTGTGCTCGGAGGAGAGGCGCAGGGCAGCGTCTCCGCCGGCGATGAGGCCCTGCACCAGCGTTGGCGGGACGGAGAACGTCGGAGGACACTCGGAGGCGTCGAGTACGCCGAGGCGTCCACTGGTTCCCGCGCCGATGTAGAAGAGGCGGCCACCCTGGGCGAAGCGCTGGGCGATGGCGTCGACGGCGCGTGCGATGGCGGGCAACTGAGACTCGACTGCCATGGCGACAGCCGCATCCTCCTGGTGGATGAGGGTGAGCATCTCAAGAGTCGAGAGCTGGTCGATGTGCGTGGTACGTGGGTTGCGCGCTTCGGTGGTGAGGGATGCGAGGTCGGGCATATAGCTTGATAGTAGCCGGTGGAAGGTAGCAGGCTGCTGGTTGATTGTTGCATGTTGTTGGTTATCAGTATGGTTCGCGCAGACACACGAATGCCCCACCGGTTCGTAAAATTTGCGAAACGATGGGGCACCCGGAGTTGCGAACTGGTTACTTGCCGACGACGACGATCTCGAACGAGCCGGGAATCATTGGCCCGCCGCGTCCGCCACGAAATCCGCCGGGGCCGCCGGGACGGCCACCCTCGGCTGGAGCTGCGCCGGGTGCGGCTGCGGGTGGGGGCGTTGCAGGTGCGGCCGCTGGGCCGTACTCGGCGGTGATGAGCAGCAGGTGGCCAGTCTTGGTGTCGAGGGTGATGGTCTTGGCGCGGACGGGCGTCTTGACGGTCTGCTCGACGACGAAGTCGGTTGGCGAGTTCTCCTTGATGACGGTGAGGGTGCCATCGCCCTGTGAGCTGAAGGCCTCGTTGGTGGCTGGGTTGAAGGTGGCTCCGTCGCAGCCGACGCCGATGGGCAGGTCGGTAATGATGTGGCCGTCGGTGGCGGAGAGGATGACCATGTCGTTCTTGTCGCGGCAGGCGGCGAAGAGGATGTTATTCTTGGCGTCCAGCGCCAGGCCAGCGCAGCCTCCGCTCTTGCTGGAGATGTCATACTTGCCGATCATCTTCATGGTGGTGGCGTCGATGACGGCGATGGCGTCCTTGTCTTCGATGTCGACGTAGATGCGGTTTTTGCCGTCGAACTGGCCCTGCTCAGGCGCGCCGCCGATGTCGATGGTGGTGAGTATGGAACCGTCCTTATCGTCGATGACGGTGATGTTTGGCGCGGAGTGCGAGAGGTCATAGAAGCGGTGGTTCACCGTATCGTTGAGGTAGCCATCTGGATTGCCCTGGACCGGTATGGTCTTGATGATGGCGAAGGTCTTGGCGTCGAACATGGTGATGGCACGGGATGTGGCGAAGCCGTGGCCGGTGACGTCATCGACGACCGCACCGTGCGCGCTGGTGTTGGGGATGTCGCCGACCTGGGCGAAGGTGTCGAGCGAAAAGACACCAATATGGCCAGCAGGGCCGGAGCGCGCGACGTAGAGGGTGCGGTTGGCGGAGTCGGCGCCGACGTAGTCCATACCGCCATCGCCACCGACCTTGACGGTCTGGAGGACCTTGTATGGGCCGGACTGCGCGTGGGCAAGAACGGCGAGTGGAAGCAGAACGGCGAAGCTGGCGAGTACGAGCAGTTTGCGTGACATGTGGGTGCGTCTCCTGGTGAGTCTGTGAACTTTGCGGCAACGCCGGTCCGGCGCTGGGATTGGAACCTGCGCGATGCTGGAAAGCAAGTATAGGCTCGCCAACCTTAAGCATGTGTGAAGCTGCTTGCAACCCACTCATCTCTGTGAGACTGCGATGAAAAGGGCACGCGACAACTGGAGTTTAGAGAGGGATGACGATGATATTTGTTCGTCATTTGTTCGTTAGTTGTTCTCCCCCACCCCCCTTCCCCCTCCCAGGGGTATCTTGCACGGAACTTGTTTCGTATCAATCGTCTGGCGGAAGTCAGTGCCGCCAAAACAGTCATTGCAAATAATTTATATCTAAAACATCTATTATGAATCGTTTATGACGTATTGAGGGAGCGGAGAGTGCGGGCTCGCGGGGTTTGCTGAATTCGATCCATATATTAATTGTACCAAGCGGAGCATAACTAGTATGCCAACTATTTTTCGGAGGGAAGTGGTTGATGGAGTGGGAGTTAGTGGGATTTTTTTGCGTCGAGGGGCTTGACAAGAGGATTTGCTGGGGTTTTTGAGGGAAAGAAAATGCGGGGGTCCCTCCACTCCGCTTCGCTCCGATCGGGATGACGGAGTGGGTAGGTGCGGAAGAGAACAGACAACGGCGAGGGCAAAGGCGAAATGCGGGGGTCCCTCCACTGCGGCGGCAAAGTGCGCCGCCTTCGGTCGGGATGACGGAGGGGGGGCTTCGCACTGCGGTTGGGATGACGGAGGTTTGGGGGGAAGGTGAGGGCTAGGGGAGGGGTTGGAGGTTTTCGTAGCGGACGTGCCAGGATTTGGGGAAGCCGGGGGCGTGGGTGGGCTTGCCGTCGTTATCCACTACACCGTCCCAGCCGGCGGCCATTAGGGCCACGGCAGAGAGCCAGCCACCGTTGGCGGGCATGTACATGGGGGTCTGTTCGGGGCGGCGCACCGTATATCCCGAAGCCCGGAAGGGATTCTGGTCGTACTTGCCCACGAGGAGCTGGATGGCGAGATCGGGCTCGTTGAGGCGCGCAGCGGTCATGGCCATCATGGCAGTGCCCCAGGTGACTGCGTTCTGAGGTGCGTCGGCGTGGGCGACACGGTGGAGGGTGTTGCGCATGGCGTCCTTGTCGATGCCGCGGCCGGGGAGAGCGCCGAACATGAAGGTGGTCATGGTGGAGGGGGAGTTTTCGACGGGAATCTCCATGGCGGGGTAGATGCCATTGCGGACGGTGGGGGTGGCGATGTTGGCGATGACCCTGGCCCAGAGCGGGTCTGGAGGGAGGCCGAGGCGGATGCGCCACTGCTGAGCGGTCTCCAGCGCCCACTTCCAGTAGGCGAGTTCCATGGTGGGGTTGAGGTTGTGGGCGAGGTCGGTGTGCTTCTCGTCGGCGGAGTTGAGGCCGGGGCCGAGGACGTATTCTTTGCGCGCGGCGTCGTAATCGACGAAGGTGGCGATGTAGTCTGCGGTGGCGAAGACGATGTCTTTGTAGCGGTCGAGGGTGGCGCGGTCCTTGCGGGCGCGATAGACGAGTTCGGCGAGATAGATGGGGTGCGGCTGCTGCCAGACCAGCGCGGGGCCGACTCCACTGGGGCTCTCGACACCGGAGGGGTCTGTCATCTTGGACCACTTGACGCCCTTGGCCCCTTCGAGCGCGGCCATGCTGCGGCCGGGAGGCATCATCTGCGTGAGGCTGTCGAGCGAGCGTTCGAGTAGCTCCGGGTGTCCCCAGAGCGCCCAGTGGGCGGCGTGCCACCAGTACATCTCCATGTGGTATTTGCCGTACCAGGAGTTGACACCGAGGCCGGTCTCCTGCGGGGGCAGCGGGCCGGAATCGTGGACGGCCATGAGGTACTGCGAGAGGACGATGCGGCGCTCGAGTTCGGCGGCGCGGGGGTCGGAGTTGCCGGAGAGGTCGATGACTCCCCCGGTGCTCCAGTAATGAAGCCAGTAGGCGCTGGCGGCGGATTCGACGGCGGATTCGCTGTCTGCCGGGGAGGCGATTTTGTTGGGGGAGAAGCAGGCGGTCAGCTCGATGTAGCCGGAGTTGCTGCTGAGGAGGAACTGGTGCGGTGCGGTTTCGACGAGGGTTGCGCCGGGCGACCAACTGGCGCGGGTGGTGTAGTGCGTGGAGTCGAGGGTGCGGTCGAAGTCGGCGGATGTGGGGCTGAGTCGGGTGAGGATGGTGGTGTGGCGCTCAGGGTGCGTCCAGTCCTGATAGTCGGGGCCGAAGGAGTCTGATGCGTAGGGGAAAGCGATGCGGATTTTGAGGCGGCCCGAGGCGATCAGGGGCGAGGTGATGTGCGTGGCGACCTCATCGCGCGTGGGATGGGCCGAGGTGGTGACGCGGACGGGCTTGCCATCAACGGTGAAGGAGCTGGTTAGAAGGCCGGCCCAGAGGTCGAGGGTCTGGGTGATGTCGTTGAGGTCGGTGATGAGGACTGGCGAGCCGTCTGGGTGAGTCATCTCCAGGCCGATGCGGGCGAGGCCGAAGCGGTGCGGGTTGGCGCGGAGGTAGGCGGCGTCGGGCGTGGGATGGCTTGTGCTGGCGGAGGGAAAGATGAACTGGCGACCGTACTTCGGGATCACGGTCATGGGGAAGTCGTCGAGCGTGTATTCGTCGGGATTGGGAAAGCTGTGCCAGCCCCAATCGCTGAGGATTCCGATGGGCATGGTCTTGGCGTAGTACTCGGGGAAGGACTGGAGGCCGGTGACGTCGAAGTTGAAGGCGAAGTCTCCATTGCCGACTGCCATTGCGCCGTTGGGGTCTATCTCGTGGACGACGACGTTGTGGCGGGTGACCAGCGCGTGGCGGTCGATGGGGGCGTTGGCGGTTTTCTGCGCGAGAGCGCCGACGGCGCACAACGCTGCACAGAAAAACAGGACGGCTGAAACCCTGATTGCTCTGGTGGATTGCATTGCTTGCATCACTACTCCCTGGCCTTTGCTGCGTGTTTTTTCGCCGACGCAGTGCGATTGCAATGCTACTTGGTACGGAGTTGGGTTGTCATGGGGCGATGGGAATATCGAGAACAACGGCATCTAACTGCGGCCTAAGATCATCTATATAGTGGGAGCCCCCTCCATGCCAATCGCTATCGGATTCTTCGTCGGCCATGCCTACGCGATCCTGTTTGTGTGGGTGCTGGTGGAGCAGCTTGGCCTGCCGGTGCCCGGCGTGCCGCTACTGCTGACCGCGGGCACGCTCAGCGCGGCGCACCGCATCAGCGCGGCGGCGGCATTGGCGTTGGTGGTTACGGCCTGCCTCATCTCGGATTCTATCTGGTACGCGCTGGGACGGAACGTCGGCGGCCGCGTGGTGCGTCTGCTGTGCAGGATGTCGATGGAGTCCACGACCTGCGTTGCCAAGACGGAGGGCTACTTTTCGCGGCGCGGGCCAGTAACGCTGCTCTTTGCCAAGTTCGTCCCCGGGCTCTCGACGGTGGCCCCGCCGATTGCCGGACAGACTGGCATGAGCTATCCGCGATTTTTCTTCTTCGATCTGGCAGGATCGCTGGTGTGGTCGCTCACGTTCCTGCTGGCGGGCCGGTTCTTTGGGGATGTGGCCAAACGCAGCCAGCACTTCTTCCAACTGCTCGGCCACTTTGCTGTTCTTCTCGTCCTGCTGATGGTGGTGGGGTTCTTCGTATGGCGCGTTGTGAAACATCGCCGCTTCCTGGCACGGCTGTACGAGATGCGCTTGGAACCCGAAGAGCTGAAGGCAATGATGGACGAGGCGGCGCTGGACGGCAGCCCGCAGCCGTACATCGTCGACCTGCGGCATGCGCTGGACTACCAGCCCGACCCGCGGGTGCTGCCGGGGGCGGTGCGCATCGGGCCGGATGAGGTTGCGCGCCACGCGGAACGCATTCCGCGCGACCGCGATGTGATTCTGTACTGCAGCTGTCCGTCGGAGGAGTCGAGCGCCAAGGTCGCGCTGCAACTGCATCGCCTCGGAATTACGCGGGTGCGGCCGCTGCGCGGAGGATTCGACGGATGGAAGGCTGCGGGCTATCCGCTGTTCGAGTATGTGGAAGAGGTTGGGATTGCTGTGCCGGACGCGATTGGGCCAGAGTCTTTGCTGGAGTCCGCGTGAACGGGTGTTGCGATTCACCAAGAGCGCGCAGGATGAGGCTCGCGGAAGCCAAGGCTGGCTTGTTGGGAGTAAAGAGCGGACGGTTGTGGCGGGACCAAGTCTATCGGGGTCCTTCGACTCAGCCGCTCACGATAAGACTGTGAGTGGCTTCGCTCAGGATGACAGGGTGTATTTCAAACAATAACTCCCATTCAATCAGTAGCTTAGTTGTTTCCTAGCGGGCGGCGGCGAGGGTGATGCGGGATGAGGTTACGGGGTCGTAGCTGCGGTAGACGCTGATGTGGAAGCAGGCCTGCTGGAACTCCTCCTCGACGTCGATCTTTCCCTGGTCGATGAGCGGCTGGAGGTAGGCGCGCATCCAAGCGATCTCTGTGATGGAGAGGCCGTGCTTGGCGATATCGACGGCCTGCCCGGTGAGATGCGGCGAGGCGGTGTCGCCGGTGGAGGGCGCGGCGTTGCCGTTGCTGTGCGTGAGGCGTTGCTGGAACTGGACGGTGCGGACGGCGGAATCGACCTGCAACGGCTGGTGGAAGGCGGCGTAGTGGTCGCTTGCCAATACGCTGAGGAACGCGGCGGTCCAGGGACGGGAGAAGCGGCGGTCCTCCGGCAGGCGTACGTCGACGCGCAAGGCTTCGTTCTCGGGTAGAGCTACCAGCTTCTTCTGGCGGCGCAGATCGAGCAGATCGGCGTCGTCGCGCACACGGTTGAGACCGTCGAGGTCAGCCATCTGGTTCTGGTGCAGCAGGTTCTCGTGCGAGCCGTAGAGCGGCGGCGGGACCATGAGGTGGCCGTGGCTGTCGTAGAGCGAAGAGACACGCAGCTCTGGCAGCAGGACGGGCGTGGCAGCCTCTTCTTCGATGGAGAGCAGGCGCGATCGATCAGGCGCGCTTCCGCTTGCAAGGTTGGTGAGCGTGTCGGAGGCGGCGACAAACGGTTCGTCGCCGGTTGCCCGGCTGCCGGCGGCCAGATGCGACAGGGCGGGCTTGCGCTGCTCGGCGAGAATGGAGTGCGTGGCGGGTTCAGCGGACTGTGCGTGGCGAGCTTCCATGCGCTCCGCTCGCTGGGTGCGAGGCGTGCGAATGCCGCGGTCGGCGGCGGCGATGGCGTTGTGAGCGGCCAGCGAGCTCTGCTGTTCTTCGCGCGTTCGGAACCGGGCGGGGACGCGGTCTGCCTGCGGCTTCGAGGCGAGAGGGAGTACGGATGCGTGGCGGCGGACGGCAATAATGTGCGGTGCCGTTGGGCCTGCGTGGCGCGAAGCAGTGGCGTCGACGCGCGGCTTGCTCGCGGTTGCCTGCGCAGCAGCGCGCGTTTGCACATGCGCGCCGGAACGCACGTCTTCGGACCCACGCGGATTCCGTTGGCGGGAGAGACGTTGCGTGGGCGGGGTGAAGATCAGGCGGCCGACGCTGGGGCGGCTGAGCGAGCGCGTCGGCTTGGCCAGCATCGCTACACCGCAGAGTTGCAGGCAAACCAGCACCGTCATTGCAGCCACGGGGGCTTTATTGAGCATCAGAATTTTTGGAGGTGCGGAGTCACCAGAGCAACTTCTACCTTACTTGGAACGTAGACTTGCAGTAAGTGACCATGCAGGTTCCGTGTACTGATCGGTTAATAGAGCTTGTGGGACAGGTTTGTCTTCGGGCCAGGAGTTAAATTTTGTGCGAATGAGTTTCGAGGAGGATGGATGCGGAGAGTTCTTGCAGGTGTTGGTGTGATGACTGCGGCGCTGGTTGGTGCGGTACTGCTGGCTGGCTCAGGGTTGCGAACGGTGGCGGCGCAGGATGCGGCCAACAAACCGGCGTTCTACACGGAGAAGGTGAGGCCGCTGCTGCAGACGAACTGCGGCAAGTGCCACTTCGACGTGAACCACAAGGGCGGGCTGAGCCTGCAGACCAAGGCGTCCACGATGAAGGGCGGACGCGACGGCGTGGTGATTGTACCCGGCGACGCGGCCAACAGCCTGCTGGTGAAGCTGATCCGGCACGAGGGGCCGGCGAACGATCCGATGCCGATGCCCGCCAAGGCACCGAAGATGAGCGACGCCGATATTGCGACCATCGAGCAGTGGGTGAAGGCCGGCGCGGTGATGCCGGACGATCCAGCAACCGTGCCGTAATATCGCGCATCCGAAATGTCAGGGGCAAGAGGCAGGTATCGGCGCGGATTCGCGGCGTGGATTGTCGCTGTCCTGTAACATTCGGGGGCTAGCGTGGCAGTATGCGGCTGAGCTTTGTGGTTCCGGCGTACAACGAAGAGGCTTATCTCCCGGCGTGTCTGGAGTCGATATTGGCGCAGACCGGCGAGCTGGGCGATGCGGTTGAGATCATCGTGGTCAACAACGCAAGCAGCGACCGCACGCTCCAGGTTGCGATGGGCTTCAAGGGCGTGCGCGTGGTGGACGAGCCGCGCAAGGGGTTGACGTTTGCGCGGCAGGCAGGATTCGCGGCAAGCAGCGGCGAGCTGATCGCCAATGTGGATTCGGACTCGCGGCTGACTGAGGGCTGGGTGCAGACGGTGCTGGCGGAGTTTGCCGCCGAGCCCAAGCTGGTGGCGCTGAGCGGGCCGTTCATCTACTACGATATGTCGCCCAACCAGCGCGTCAGCGTGCGCATCTTCTACGCGATTGCGTATCTGGTTTACGCGCTGAACCGCTGGGTGCTGCGCGCGGGATCGATGGTGCAGGGCGGGAACTTTGTTCTGCGGCGCTCGGCGCTGGAGCAGATCGGCGGCTTCGACACGTCGATCTCGTTCTATGGCGAGGACACCGACATTGCTCGGCGGATGAACCAGGTGGGCGACGTGA
>Ga0302266_10002798_pt1 | contig 14632 bp, 14 predicted proteins | sample III_Bog_E1_2_FD_194559 | JGI IMG/M metagenome (GOLD analysis project Ga0302266, IMG submission 194559) | Peat permafrost microbial communities from Stordalen Mire near Abisko, Sweden - III_Bog_E1_2 | ecosystem: Environmental > Terrestrial > Soil > Wetlands > Peat | place: Sweden: Abisko... | reverse complement strand
TTCAGGCTTCCAAAGAAATCTTTTGGAGGCTGCAAGAACTTATTTAACCGTCCAAAGAATTGTTTTAACGGATAAAAGAATTCTTTTAGCCGCTAAATAAGTTGCGGGAACGGCTTGAAAAGTTCAAAAAACATCAAAAAGCGGCAAAAACCGGGGTCCGGCAGCAAAAACCGGCTTCGCCCCGGTGACGGTGGTCAAAAAGCAACAGTTCAGGGAGCACGCGCGCCCCCGGGCGCAGCTGGCGGCGCCTCCGTATTCGGCATCGGGCGGCGGGGCAGGCCAGGGCGGAAACCTATTTTTGGCCACAGATGGGCACAGATGAAACACAAATTTTTGACCCGAATGCCACGAATGGACGCGAACCTAAAAACACGCCAGTGAATTTTAACCGCGAACCACGCCAACCACGCGAACACGAATTCAAATGCGCTGACGGCGCTACGGAAATTAGCCCGGGGTTGGCTGTGGCCTGGGATATTGGAGAGCAATGGAAGAAGCGATATGCGGTAACTTCATTACTGGATCTTGAAAATTTGCAGCATCGAGAATTTCACGGCCTGACTCACATATTTCGCGATGAGAGGACTGGTGATAGCCGGTTTCAGGCAATTATCCTGCCTGAACTCATTTCGTATTTGAACGATGTTGACGCTGCCCAAGCTGTGCAACATTCGAAATACAGTGGTGCCTAAATAATTCCACCCCAATTCCCCTCATCCGGCCTGCGGCCACCTTCTCCCAGCCGCTGGGAGAAGGAATATATTTGGTGGGACGTTTTCCCGGGGTAGCCGCTGCGCGTCAACCCCGGGCTGATTGCCGTAGCGCCTTCAGCACATTTCAATTTGAGTTCGCGTATTTGGCGTGGTTCGCGGTTGGAAATTTATCCGGCGTCTTTGAATTTGTGGGACTCGTGCCAAAGAATCCGTGTTGATCCGTGCCCATCCGTGGTTGAAATTTCCCATCTTTGCGCCTTTGCGCCTTTGCGTTAAAACCTGTTTGCGTGGTTCGCATGGTTCGCGGTTAAAATGATTTTGCAGACCGCCGGTAGTCCCGCCCCGCCCCATTTGTGTTTCAACTGTGGGCATCTGTGGCAATGGGGTCTTTCCCCTCTTTGCGTCTCTGCGGCTTTGCGTTAAATTCGGGTCATGAAATTCGACAAGCTGACTCTCAAGTCGCAGGAGGCGGTGCAGGAAGCGCAACGGCTCGCGCGCGAAGCGTCCCATCAGGAGATTGACGGCGAGCATCTGCTGCTCGCGCTGCTCGGCCAGAGCGAGAGCCTCGTGCCGGAATTGCTGACACGCATCGGCGTGCCGGCCGCCCAGCTCCAGCCGGATCTGGAAAAGGAGCTCGCGCGCCGGCACAAGGTGCAGGGCGGCGGCGACCCCTACGCCGGGCGCGATCTGCAAAAGGCGCTCGACGCCGCGCACTCAGAGGCCACCAAGCTCAAGGACGAATTTATCAGCACCGAGCATCTGCTGCTCGGACTGCTGGATGAGGCGAGTCCGTCGCTCAAGAAAATCTTCACCGCGCACGACCTCAAGCGCGACGCGGTGCTCAAGGCGCTGGTGGAATTGCGCGGCAACCAGCGCGTGACCGACCAGGCCCCGGAGGCGAAATTTCAAGCCCTGGAAAAATACGGGCGCGACCTCACCGCACTCGCGCGGCAGGGGAAAATTGATCCTGTCATCGGCCGGGACGAGGAAATCCGTCGCGTGATGCAGGTGCTGACGCGCCGCACGAAAAATAATCCCGTCCTCATCGGCGAACCGGGCGTGGGCAAGACCGCCATCGCCGAAGGTCTGGCGCGGCGCATCGTCAGCGGCGACGTGCCGGAATCCTTGAAGAACAAGCGGCTTGTCGCGATGGATTTGAGCGCGATGATCGCCGGCGCAAAATATCGCGGCGAATTCGAGGACCGGCTCAAGGCGTTTCTCAAGGAGATCACGGCGAGCGAGGGCAAAATCATTTTGTTCATTGACGAGCTGCACACCATCGTCGGCGCGGGCGCGGCGGAGGGCGCGACGGACGCGGCGAACATCATGAAGCCGCAGCTCGCGCGCGGCGAACTGCGTTGCGTGGGCGCAACGACGCTCGACGAATACCGCAAGCACATCGAGAAAGACCCGGCGCTGGAACGCCGCTTCCAGCCGGTGCAGGTGAACGAGCCGACGGTCGAGGCGACCATCGCGATTTTGCGCGGGCTGAAGGAACGCTACGAAGTGCATCACGGCGTGCGCATCCAGGATTCCGCCCTCGTGGCGGCGGCGACGCTCTCGCATCGCTACATCACCGACCGTTTTCTGCCGGACAAGGCAATTGATCTCGTGGACGAGGCCGCATCTCGCATCAAAATGGAACTGGATTCCAAGCCGACGGAACTGGACCAGCTCGACCGGCAGATTTTGCAGTTGGAAATTGAGCGCACCTCGCTCGCCAAGGAAAAAGACCCGGCCAGCAAGGAGCGGCTCAAGATCATTGACAAACAGGTCGCGAACTTGAAGGACAAGTCCAAGGCGCTCACCGCGCAATGGCAGAATGAAAAAACCGCCGTCAATGCCGTGAGCATTGTGCAGTCGCAGTTGGAGCAGGCGAAGATTGAACTGGAGCAGGCGCAGCGCAAAGGTGATTTGAGCAAGTCGGCGGAGGTGCAATACGGCAAAATTCCCGATTTGGAAAAGAAGCTGGCGAAGATGGAAAGCGCGGCCGACGCTGCGCCTTGGGTGAAGGGCGGAAATGCCCGCCCCACCCTGCTCCGCCAGGAAGTCACGGACGAGGACATCGCCAAGGTGGTCGCGGCGTGGACGCATATTCCGGTGTCGCGGATGCTCGAAGGCGAGCGCGAGAAGCTGCTCAAGATGGAAGAGCGTTTGCAATTGCGCATCATTGGGCAGAAGCCGGCAATCACCGCCGTGTCCAACGCCGTGCGCCGTTCGCGCAGCGGCCTGCAAGACCCGAACCGGCCAATTGGCTCATTTATTTTCCTCGGGCCGACCGGCGTGGGCAAGACCGAGACGGCGCGTGCGCTGGCGGAATTTTTGTTTGATGACGAAAGCGCGATGATTCGCATAGACATGAGCGAATACATGGAGAAACACACCGTCGCGCGGCTCATCGGCGCGCCGCCCGGCTACGTCGGCTATGAGGAAGGCGGACAATTGAGCGAAGCCGTGCGACGGAAACCCTACTCCGTGATTTTGTTCGACGAGATTGAAAAGGCGCACGGCGATGTGTTCAACGTGCTGTTGCAGGTGCTCGACGATGGCCGGCTCACCGATGGTCAGGGGCGCACGGTTGATTTCAAGAACACCATCGTCATCATGACCAGCAATCTCGGCTCGCCCATCATCCAGGAATATTTCATGGACGGCCACACGGACAAGGCGTCGCATCAGGCGATGGAAGACAAGGTGATGGCGGAGTTGAAGAAATATTTCCGCCCGGAATTCCTGAACCGCGTGGACGACGTGATCATTTTCCAAAGCCTCGATGAAAGTGAAATCGCGCTCATCGTGGACATCCAGCTCGGGCGGTTGGAACAGCGGCTCGCGCAGCAGAATCTCACGCTCGACGTGGACGCCGCCGCGAAGAAGCTGCTGGCGAGCGAAGGCTACGATCCGCAATTCGGCGCGCGCCCACTCAAGCGCGCGATCCAAGAACACCTACTCGACCCGCTTGCGACCAAGTTGCTGGCGGGCGAATTCAAGCCGGGCGATAAAATCAAGGTGACGGCAAAAGATGATGAACTGGTGTTTGCGAAGAAATAATATCCCAGCGGGCTAATACAAATTTCAGCCCTGATATTGCTGGTCGCTGACCTTTTCAAGCCAATCAACCGCTTTGCCATCGAGCGATTCCTGAATGGCGATGTGCGTCAGGGCGGTGGTCGGCGCGGCACCGTGCCAATGTTTCTCGCCCGGCGGAAACCAGACGATGTCGCCCGGCCGGAGTTCTTCCACCGGACCGCCCTCGCGTTGGGCGCGGCCGCAGCCGGCGGTGACGATGAGCGTCTGCCCGAGCGGATGCGTGTGCCACGCGGTGCGCGCGCCGGGTTCAAACGTGACGATGGCGCCGGCCACGCGCGCGGGTTCGCCGGCCTTGAACGGCGAGTCAATCCGCACCGTGCCGGTGAACCAGTCAGCCGGTCCCTTGGCGGAAGGTTGGGAACCGTTGCGTTTAATTTCCATGGTTGGATTATTTGCCGTTTGCCAAGTGGCGTCAATCTTTCGCCGTTCCGAATTTTCCGGGCTTTTCATTGCCGGCGCGGCGGGGTTTAATTCGCCGTGGCCATTTCACAGATTCAGCCGGTGCAATCCATCGAGCTGCCGGAGCTGGCGTTGTATCGCACGCTGCGCCGCGTCGAGGAACACGAGCGCGCCGGCGTGCTCGTGGCCGCGAACCACAAGGTCATCCGGCGCCTGCTCGCGAGCCAATTTACCGTGGTCTCCGCGCTGCTCACGCCGGCGTGGCTGGAAAAACTGGAGCCGCAACTGCGCGCCCGGCCGGAAAATATTTCGGTCTATCTCGCCGACGATGCGTTGTTGGAAACCATCACCGGTTACGTGATGCATCAGGGAGCGCTGGCGGTGGCCAAGATTCCGCCGCTGCCGGACTTGGCCACGCTGCTGGAAAATTCTCCGCGCCCGCTGCTGCTCGCCGCCGTGGAGGGCATCGCCAGCGCGGAAAATCTCGGCGCGGTGGTGCGGGGCTGCGCGGCGTTCGGCGCGCATGGCCTCATTGTCGGCGAGACGTGTGGCAGCCCGTATCAACGCCGCGCGGTGGCCGGTTCGATGGGAACGATTTTCGAGCAGCCGGTGGTGCGGACGGATAATCTGGTGGTGACGCTGAAAGAATTGCGGGCGCGCGGCGTGCGTTGTCTCGCAGCGCATCCGCGTCCCGGCGCGACCAAACTTTTTGCCGCGGATTTGCGGGGCGACTGCTGCTTGGTGTTCGGCGCGGAAGGCCCGGGACTCACGGCGGACGCGCTGGCGGCGTGCGACGGGCCGGTGGAAATCCCGATGCCGAGCCACATGAATTCGCTGAACGTGGCCGTGGCGGCGGGCGTTTTTCTTTACGAGGCCGTGCGGCAGCGCGCCGCGCCGGGGACGGATTGCGCGCGGGCGGGTTTTGTGCTTTAATCCGCCGCACGGGAAGCATGGCGTTGAATGATTTTTCGGCGGCGCTGTCCATTCTCCGGTTGAATAAATTTATGATCTGGAACTTGAATTATCTGTTGTGGGTGTTCCTGCCCGGCCTGCTGATCGGCCTGTGGGCGCAGTGGCGGCTGCATTCGGCCTTTGGCAAATACAGCCAGGTGCCGGTGGAGTCGGGCATGACGGGCGCACAGACGGCGCGGCGCATCCTCGACAGCGCCGGCCTGACCGACGTGCCGGTGGAAGAAGTCGCCGGCCAGTTGACCGACCATTACGACCCGACCAAGCGCGCGCTGTTTTTGTCGTCGGACAATTACAGCGGCAATTCCGTCGCCGCCGTGGGCGTGGCGGCGCACGAGACCGGCCACGCGCTGCAACATCAGGCGGCTTACGCGATGCTGAATTTGCGGATGGCGCTGGTGCCCATCACGAATTTTGCCAGCACCATCTACGGCGCGATCCTGCTGCTGGGCTGGATCATGGGCATGATGAAATTCATGCTGCCCATCATCATCGTGGTCTTCGGCGTCATCACTTTGTTCCAGCTCATCACGCTGCCGGTGGAATACGACGCGAGCAACCGCGCCAAGGAACAATTGTTCCGCCTCGGCCTCGTGCGCGAGGATGAGCGCGCGGGCGTGGCGAAGGTGCTGGACGCTGCCGCGCTCACTTATGTGGCCGCGCTGGTCAGCTCCATGCTGACGCTGCTGTATTACATCACGGCGGCGCGCAACCGGAACTGAGTTAATTTGCTTGGCGGCTCCGCCGTGGGTGTTTAACTTTGCAAACTCATGGCGGCCAAAAAAACTCAACGCAAACCCAAGGCGATGAAACGGAAAAAGAAAGTTTCCGTTCCCGCACCCTCAAAAATCTCCTCGCCACCGTCGCCGCCCATCACGGTGCCGTCGGACTTGCCCATCAACAAGCCGGCCGAGGGCGACACCACCCAGTTTCTCCGCCGCGAGGCCGAGCGCATGGACGGCGACAGCGCCATCCGGCTTTACCTCCGCGAAATCGGCCAGGTGAAGCTGCTGACGCCGCAGGAAGAAATCGAGCTCGCCGCCAAGATCAAGAAGGGCGACAAGAAGGCGCGCGAACACATGATCAAGGCAAACCTGCGCCTCGTCGTGAAAATCGCCCGCGACTACGAAGGCATCGGATTGCCGCTGCTGGATCTGATTTCCGAAGGCAACATTGGTTTGATGAAAGCCGTTGAACGTTTCGACCCGGCCAAGGGCGGCAAACTTTCCACTTACGGTTCGTGGTGGATCAAGCAGTCCATCAAACGCGCGCTGGCCAACCAGTCCAAGACCATCCGCCTGCCGGTGCATCTCGTTGACAAGATTTCCAAGATGCGCCGGACGGGGATGAAATTGCAGGAAGAATTCGGCCGCGAACCGAGCGATGAGGAGCTGGCCGCCGAACTCGGCACCACCGCCGCGCGCGTTTCGCAGATGCGCACCGCGTCCATCCGTCCCGCGTCGCTCGACGCGCCGGTGGGCGATGACGATTCCAACACCTACTCCGAAATTGTCGAGGACGACCGCGCCGTGAATCCTTACGACGAACTGGAAGACAAGACCGTCACCGGCATGTTGCAGGACATGGTCAAGCACCTCGACGCCCGCGAGGCGACGATTCTGCGTTTCCGCTTCGGCCTCGACGGCGGCAACGAAAAAACCTTGGAAGAAGTCGGCGAGAAATTTGGCGTCACGCGCGAACGCGTCCGGCAGATCCAAAACCTCGCGCTGCGCAAGCTTCGCAAGATGATCGAGAAGCTGGAAAAATCCAAACCGAAGGAAGTTTGAACTATGCCCGCCACCGTCACCGCCGCCGAAATCGCCGCCGCCATTCGCAACGTTCCGGATTTTCCCAAGCCCGGCATCCAGTTCAAGGACATCACGCCGGTGCTGGCGGACGCGCGGCTCTTCGCCGGGGCGATTGAACTGCTCACGGCCAACTTCAAGCCCGGCAGCATTGACGCCGTGGTCGGCATTGACGCGCGCGGGTTTATTTTCGCCGCCGCCGCCGCGACGAAGCTCAAGGCCGGCTTCATCCCCGTCCGCAAAAAGGGCAAGCTGCCCTTCACGACCATCGAACAGGATTACGCGCTGGAATACGGCCACGCCACCGTCGCGCTCCACACCGACGCCATCAAGCCCGGCGCGCGTGTGCTGCTGGTGGACGATTTGCTCGCCACCGGCGGCACGTCCGGCGCGGCCGCGTCGCTCGTGAAAAAACTCGGCGGGAACATTTTGGAAATCGTCTTCCTCATCGAGCTGAAATTTCTCGACGGCCGCAAACACCTGAAAGATTTCCCCGTGCGGTCGCTCGTCACCTATTGATTGCGGATGAGCATGAGTGAAGCTCCCATCCTGAGCGTCGTCGCTCCCTGCTACAACGAGCAGGGCAATTTGATTCCGCTCATCACCGCCATCCGCGAAGCGCTGGAACCGCTGAAGATTTCCTACGAGATTGTGATCGCGGACGATTGCAGCCGCGACGACTCGTGGAACATCCTCCAGAAGCTCGGCGCGGAAGACCAACGCATCCGCGCCGTGCGGCTGAATCACAACTGCGGCCAGTCCGCCGCCGTGTGGGCGGGCATTCAAGCTGCGACCGGACGTTACATCGCCACGCTGGACGCCGACTTGCAGAATCATCCGCGCGAACTGCCGCGCTTTCTCGAAGCCATCGAGCGCGACCGATGCGACTGCGTCTGCGGCTCGCGCGTGGCGGCGCGCGCGCAGGGCGATTCGTGGGTGCGCCAGGTTTCTTCCAAGATTGCCAACGGCATTCGCAACAGCATAACGCACGAGACGGTGAGCGATTCCGCCTGCGGCTACCGCATCTTCAAGCGCGAGTGCGCGACGCGGCTGAAATTTTTCAAGGGCATGCACCGCTTCATGCCGACGCTGTTCCGCATCGAGGGCTTTGTCGTGACGGAAATCCCCATCAGCCACCACACGCGGCTCACCGGCCAGAGCCATTACGGCGTGCTGAACCGGCTGTTCGTGACCATCCACGATTTGTTCGCCGTGCGCTGGATGCAGAAGCGGATGTTCCGCTTCGAGGTGAAGGAGCAAATTAATTTCCCGCCGCGTTAAATCGGTAGGGCTGACCTGCGGGTCAGCCAGCCCGGCGGTGCCGCAGCACCACCGCCACCAAAATAAAAATTCCGCCGCGCAATTCAGTTTTCCAACACCACGTTTCCCGCTACCTTTCCCGCGATGCACTGGCTGCAAACACTCGACACGAACCTGTTCCTATTTTTTAACCGGTCGCTGGTCAATACGTTTTTTGACTGGCTGATGCCGGTGTTGAGCGGCAGCAACGGCGTGAAAAATTATTTTCTCGGCGCCGCGCTCACGGCCGGCGTCGCCCTGCTTATCTTCGGCAACCGCCGCTTGCGGCTCTGCCTGGTGTTCACTCTTTTGGTCGTCGCGACCAACGACGGGCTGGTTTGCAATTCCATCAAAAACGCCGTCCACCGCGCGCGGCCGTTCGTCACGCTGCCGGAGGCGCGGCTGTTTGGCGTCGTCGGCAAAGGCTACGTCGCGCCGGAGATCAACGCCGACGGCGTGGACATGGCCGCCGACAAGGGCAGCCACAACAGCATGCCGTCCGCGCACGCCGCCAATTTTTTTGCCGGCACGATGGCGCTGTTCCTGTTTTACCGGCGCAGCCTGTGGTTCATGCTGCCGCTGGCGCTGGCGGTTTCCTTTTCCCGCCTCTACAACGGCGTGCATTATCCGAGCGACGTGCTAGCCGGCGCGATTCTCGGCGCAGGCTGGGCGGTGGCCATGGCCGTCGCGCTCGAAACCGCGTGGCGGTTTTTCGGGAAGAAATATTTTCCGCGCGCGTTCGCGCAAGCGCCGTCGCTCGTGCCGAACTTGCCTTTGGGAAACCGCTGACCCATGGCCGCGACGGAAATCCTCCTGCCCGTCCGCGACTACGACCTCGCCGCCACGCTGGACTCCGGCCAGGTTTTCCGCTGGCGGCAGTTTGAAAATTTCTGGCACGGCGTCATCGGAAAACAATTTGTCCGGCTCACCCAAACCGAAAAGGGCATCCACGCCCAGACCGCCGCGCCGGTGGATGACTGGAATTTTCTCCGCGAATTTCTCCAGACAGAAACCGACCTGTCCGCCATCTTGAAAACGTTTCCCGACGACGAACCGATGCGCGCGGCCGTCGCCAGTTGCCGGGGATTGCGCCTGTTGCGGCAGGAACCGTGGGAATGTCTCGCGTCGTTTATTTTGTCCTCCACGAAACAGATTGTCCAAATCCGCCAGATTGTCGCCCTGCTCTGCGAACGGTTTGGCGAGCGGCTTGCGCCGCCGCCACCGGTAGGGCGGGCAGTCCCCTGCCCGCCGCCGCCTGCCAACGGACGCAGGCTGGTTCGCCACGACGGCGCGCACGGAGTGATGCGCCCTGCCAATTTTAGTTTCCCGTCACCACAGCGCATCGCCACCTGCTCGGAAGCTGATTTGCGCGCCTGCAAGATGGGTTTCCGCGCGCCGGGACTGCTCAACGCCGCCCGCCAGATTGCCGGAGGCCAACTGGACTTGGAAAAAATTCGCGCGCTGGATTATGCCGCCGCCCGCGCGGAGCTGATGAAATTGCACGGCGTGGGCGGGAAGATTGCCGACTGCGTCTTATTGTTCGGCTACGGCTTTGACGCCGCGTTTCCGGTGGATGTGTGGATCGAGCGCGCCTTGCAGGAACTGTATTTTCCCCGCCGCCGCGCCAGCGACAAACGGTTGCACCGCTTTGCCGCCACGCATTTCGGCCCGCACGCCGGCTACGCGCAGCAGTATCTCTTCCATTTCATGCGAACGAAACGCGGTTGAAGCGACACCGCCACGCCTACGACTAGCCATAGGTTGTCAAAAAACTCGCCAATACGCGTGTAGCTTTTTTGGGGTGTTCATCAGGTAAGCTGGACACTTAATTCATGATCGGATTGAGGTCAAAGGCGATGGTAGAAATGTCCGGCGACATCCGGGAAACTTGGATGTCCGCCCCACAGTCGAGGTATCTTCTTCCGCAGTCTGGGTTGTCCGCCCCGCATTCAAGGTTGTCTCTTCCGTCGTCAAGGTTTTGCATTTCGCATTCGAGGTTATTTATTTTCCAGACGAGGTTATTTCCCGAGCAGGCAAGGTTCTGCGGGTCAGACCCAAGGTTATTTCTTCCGCAGGCAAGGTTATTTGGGAGGCAGTCGAGGTTATACGGACGGGATGCAAGGTTTTATGGCGGAAAAAACCTCCAATGCGCGCCGCAAAACCTCCAAAATCCCGCAGCTTCGTCCTATTCCAAGACACTTTCAGCCGCCAACCCGGCTTTTTCGGGGTTTGGGCGGATTTTAAGTCACTTTCCGGGCGGATGGTCTGCCGGGGAAATCAAACAAACAAACCTACAGCAGTAAAAAATAACGAAGAAAGAATAAAAATATGCCTAATCAACCATTCTATCCCGCGCGCGAAGGCGATCAGGGACTTTTGTTCACCAACATCCAGACCAAAATCCCCAATTATTACACCGACCTGGAGATTTCGGCCACTCGTCAGGCCAAGCTGACCTTGGTTTTGTCCTGGCTCATCTGGGCCTGGCAGATCTATCTGCCTTCCCGCCGCACCGACCCCACCACCGCCACCGCGTGGCGTCAACAACTCGCCAGCGGCACCAGCGATGCCACCACCAACACCGCCCCGCCGGTTCCGGCCACCCTTCCCCCACCCGCCGGCACCCCGTTCTATGGGATGCTCTCGTGGCTGTTTGATGAGATTGGCCGCTGGAAAAAGGCCGAGGGCTATACTGCCGCCATCGGGGCCGACCTCGGCATCGTGGGGGCTGCCGCCATCTCCCACACCGACCCGCCGACATTGTGGCAGGGCGACGTGGCGCAGAACAGCGTGGAAATCTGCACCAACATCTATGAACACGACGGTGCGTGGCTGGAAAGCCAGCGGCAGGGAGAAACCGGCTTCACCTTTCTCGCCACCGAGACGACCAGCCCCTATGTGGACACCCGCCCGGTGAAGACGCCCGGCCAAGCCGAGTGGCGGGATTATCGTGCCTGTTGGTGGGATGCCAACACCGCCAGCTACGCCTTTGGCCCCGTCCTGCGCGTGCTCGTGAACGGCTGAACGAAACTTAAAATAACACAGCCGCTCCGGGCAACCGGGGCGGCTGTTTTTTGGAAATAATTGGGAAGGCGGTCGCTATGGGGAGTTCTTTTGGTGTCCCCAGCCATCCAGTTCTCCGCCCACAGTCGTCGCGCGGGCGGTCAAAGTGGCCAGCCAAACTGTGATTTCTTGGAACACGGGATGGATTGCCCGCCGCACGGTCGCCTGCCACCGCCCACGATTGGGCGCATAGGCCACTCCCACCGACCAATCGCGCTCGGTCACCAGCTTGCCAAAGGCGAGCGCCAATGTCTCCTCCCGAAAAACAAAGTCGGCGTAAATAGGCTTGAGCGTTTTCGTCAGTGGTTCAAGTTCTTGCTGCATGCCCCCTAACTTTCTTTACCAAAAAAACAGCGGGAAGAATTCCAGTAAAAATGATGGGATACCAAAGGCTTATCATCAGCGTCCACCAGTTTTTATTTTTTTCAACTGTATGGGTTATGTGGCGGAAACTAATTCCCCAACCAGACCAGCCAGTTTCACTTGTTCGGTCATCACCAGCGAAGCCAACAATGGAACCGATGGAAGGCATATTCTGATTAAAGAAAAGCAGATTGCCTCCCCAGTTTTTTGTGACAGTAAAATGAAAGCTATCGCCGCCGTCGTAAAAGTAAGTGCCCGTTTCCGGGTTGTTTGTGCCAGTCAAAGGCTGCGCATGATGGCCAAGCGAAAAATAAGACCAGTGTGTGCCAGACTCACTTACTTGTGGATTGGGGTCTTCAAGCCATAGATAAATATAGAGTCCCATAAATCCAAAAAATAAAACACTGAAAACGAAGGCGCAGTTTCTAAATAGAGATTTACCCATAAAGAAAGAGGTTTTTGTCAGAATCCAAATTCACTTCTCAAGGTTGACCGAGATGAATCGATTACAGTGTAAGGAAGCAAGCAGTTTGCATTTCCATCAGAAATATCACCAGGATTCGAGTTGCCGTCCCCATTTCCACCTGCATTTCCCCAAATTCCCTCGTGTGCAAAAATATTTACATATGTTTGAGCGGTCGGATTGCCGCCTTGTGTTGAAGCCCAATTTTCTGCACCCGTTTCGTAAATCTGTATTTTCCCAGCATGGTTGTAAGCCACCCCCCCGCCCAAATCCCAAGTAACCCGATTAACATATATGTGCTTCGGATTGCCACTCCATCCAAGAGCGCTTTTCCATTTTGTATCTACATGCACCTCGACTTCCACGCTTTGGCCGTCCGGAAGACTGTCAAACACATTTCCTGACAATTGCGATTGCAATGTTGACTTAACAGCACTCGCGGTAAAATAACTTGCAGGCAAACCGTTAGGATCAACGCTAAAATAAACAATCTTTGAGGACAGTGCCATCACCGATGGCAGCAACCCGGTAACAAGAGAATAAGGCTGTAGCATCCGCGGGGTGATGATGACATTCTGGCCTTTGGACAGCACCGTGTTCAAAGTTCCATCTTCGCCAAGTGATCCTTGTGCGTCCAAAACAATCTGCTGCGACGGAACTGAACCGTAGTTGTCTAATTCACTTACCCAGTCGCCCGTTGCCCAAGTCAATGCCTCGCTCAATACAAGAAAGCTTTTGTCCTGTCGCAGTGACTTGCCACCGGTAAACAATTTAACGACATATTGATTCACATCTGACCAAGTTTCTGTATCACGACCATTGATTTGATAGGCGGGATATACGCCACTCGCGTCAATCTGCTCAAAGTAGGTCGTGGGCGAAAGATAGGGAACCCCAACAAAGGGAAGACCATAATAATTAAAGCTGAAATTGTCGTTTTCGCCATCAAAGCTTTGATACAAGCTACCATTGACATATTTAGTATAATCATAATGCATTGGCAACGACGGAACGATTCCGGCATCGGCCAGCCAGTTCAAGTCCTGCGTGCTCGAGTATGAATAACCAGAAGAATTTGTATATGACCCCGTTCCGTGCATAGAACCGCCAGCACCTTGCAACCAAGTTTCCTCAACTGAGTCTTGGCGGCTATCACCATCCCCTACGAGGCTATCGCTCCGGTTCCAAATCAACTTTTGCACATAGACCGCCGGCGGCTTGTCCCAATCCACATGGGCCTGTGCGGGGTCGGTGGGCAATGGGTTTGGATATGCCCCCTGCTCTGTCGCAAAATTTGTCCACGAATTGCCGCTCGGCGCGTAGGCGGGCGGATAACCCGTCATGTCAAAGCTCGCAGTCCCGCCGGATGTCACCGGCACGTTGCTGGCAGACCAATGGCCAAGCCCGTCGTTCGTGCCTTCCACACCGTTGACCCACACCGCATACGTCGGGTCGGAAATTTCCCCGGTCACATTCACCTGCACTTGATTCAACTGGGCGGTGGCCACCGCATCCATCGTGAGCGCCACGCTGCTTTGAATCAAACTGAAATTATTCGTCGTAAAGTTGCCCGCCGCATCTATGGCCAGCACCATAAATACATTTGTTCCCGGATTGAGCGGCAAATTTTGCAGCCAGAACTGCCCGCCGCGTTCCACCAGACCGCTGACGGTATTGGTCACGCCATTGGTATCCACCCATTGGCCGGAAACCGTGGCCGTGTCGTCATCCAACATTCCGCGCAGCGTAAAAGTGTCGCCGGAAACTTCCATGCCGTCCTGCGGCCACGTCAAAGCGATGGTGGGCGGCGTGCTGTCGCCGTTGGTGTCAAAAATGTAGCTGAAATTTGTCGTTGTCACGTTGCCCGCCCAATCCACCGCAGTGATGCCGATGAAGTTGGTTCCCAAAGTCAGGGCCACATCCAGACACACAAATTGATTGGTGGTATGGCTCATGTCGCCAGGATTGCTGTCCTGATCTGTCACCATGCCCTGATCATGCGTAATGGTTCCATCAGCATCCGTGACATCGAAAGTCAGGCTGCTCAAAGCCTTGGTGGAATAACCGGCGGGGTCAATGAATGGCCGCGAACCGCTCAAGCTCGTCAGGTTGGTGATGACCAGTGACGACGGGGCGGTATCGAGTGTCACGGTGGCGGAAGACCAGTTGGTCTGGCCGTCCGAGCCGATGAAACCAAACATGACCGAATATGTCCCGTCATTCGTCCCCAAAAGCACATTCGGAATGGCGCTGAATGGAATCCAGATGGCATCGGCCAGATTGGTGTCATTCACCAGCACGGCCAGCGCTGCCGCCGGTCCGCCGGAAATGACGGCACTGATGAGGTTGGTGTTCACGTCGTTATTTGGAAAACTGGCGGTCATGCCCGCCGTGTCCACCACCGGCGTATCGGTTCGCGCCACCCGGAAAAAGCCCGCACCCGCAAACGGGATGGGCAAAGTAAAATT
>Ga0302266_10002788_pt1 | contig 14655 bp, 12 predicted proteins | sample III_Bog_E1_2_FD_194559 | JGI IMG/M metagenome (GOLD analysis project Ga0302266, IMG submission 194559) | Peat permafrost microbial communities from Stordalen Mire near Abisko, Sweden - III_Bog_E1_2 | ecosystem: Environmental > Terrestrial > Soil > Wetlands > Peat | place: Sweden: Abisko... | reverse complement strand
AGTGCGGCTCAATGCCACCGGATCGGCCGGCGTAAAGCGCGCCAGCCGCCGCAGAATGGCGAGCTGCGTCATCAAAGCATCGCCCTGCCCACATGCGGCAAGCACACGCCGCGACGCCTGCTCCGCCAGCCCCATGGTTTCATCGGCCAGCAGTCCGGTCATGGCCGCGGCGGGTTCGGCCGAACTGCGCCCGGCTGCGGCCAGCTTGCGCGCGCGCAGCAGCGCCGACTCCAGCGCATACACCTGGCTGATCATGTCGGCCAGGTCGGCCACAATCTCCTGCTGCTCTTCTAGACCGGTCATGAAGCGCTGGCTGGCCACGCCTGCGGCAAAGAGCGCCATCTTCCTCACCGCGGCCAGCACCGCAGCTTCGCGCTCCAGTGATTCGCCTGAGCCTGCCGCGCCGTCGAACGAAGGCGGCTGCATCACCTCGTCCATCACACGCTTGATGGCGGCGAGCAGCGGCAGCTTTCCGCTCATGGCCCGCTTCATCATCCAGCCGGTGATGATCAGTCGATTAATTTCATTTGTCCCTTCAAAGATGCGGTTGATTCTTGCGTCCCGATATGTCCGCTCCGCCGGATACTCCTCTGTGTATCCATAGCCGCCCATGGTGGCAATCAGCTCGTCGGCCACCAGCGTAAGCATCTCCGATCCGTAAACTTTGAGGATCGAGCACTCGACCGCGTATTCCTCGATGTTGCGCGCGGCGTCAATGCGCTGCTCGGGATTCTCGGCGTCGAGCTTTGCCAGGCGCGCATCGATCAACCCCGCCGTGCGGTAGGCCATGCTTTCGGCCGCGTAAAGCTGCGTTGTAGCCGCCGAAATCTTGCGCTGGATCAAGCCGAATTCAGCGATCGCCTTGCCGAAGGCGTGGCGCTCTTTGGCGTAGCGGATCATGGCCGCCAGCGCGTGCCGCGCGCCGCCGATGCAGGCCACGCCCAGCTTGAGGCGGCCCACGTTCAGCACGTTGAACGCGATGTGGTGACCCTTGCCGGCTTCGCCCAGCAGATTCTCTTTAGGAATTTTGCAGTCCTGCAACACCAGCGGGCACGTTGACGAGCCGCGAATTCCCAGCTTGTGCTCCTCGGCGCCCACGGTCAGCCCCGGCGTGCCGCGTTCAATCAAAAATGCGGAAAACTTCTCGCCGTCAATTTTGGCAAATACCGTGTACAGGTCCGCAGTGCCACCGTTTGTAATCCACTGCTTCTCGCCGTTCAGGATGTAGTGCGCGCCGTCGGGCGAAAGCGTAGCGCGCGTGCGGACGTTCATGGCGTCGGAACCGGAACTGGCTTCTGAAAGCGCGTACGCCCCAATCCACTCGCACGTGGCGAGCTTCGGCAGGCAACGCTGCTTCTGGGCTTCAGTTCCATACCAGACCAGCGGCAGCGTCGCGATGCCGACGTGCGCGCCGAAGGCTGTGGAGAAGCTGGCCAGCACCGAGACGTGGTCGGTGATAAGCGTGGAGCTCACCTTGTCGAGCCCCATGCCTCCATACTCTTCAGGGGTATCGACGGCGGTAAACCCCAGGTCGGCGGCCTTGCGCAGCAACTCCACCATTGCGCCGGGCTCTTTCGCCTCAATGGCGGCTACGCGGGGCAGAATCTCTTCGCGCGCAAACCGCGCCGCCGTAGCCGCGATCTGGCGCTGCTCCTCGTTCAGGTCTTCGGGGGTAAGGATTTCGCTGGGAGTGCGGCTTTCAAGCAGAAAACTGCCGCCGGCAGCGGCAACGATAGGCGATGCGACGGTCGACGACATGATCTTGCGCGCCCTCCTGTCACCGAATCGAATGGACCAGCATCATCATAGATGCTCGAATCGACGCGAGAGATCAATTGTTATCGTGACCCGCCTAAGCAAGGGCGCTGCGTGACGCCGCCGCGGGGCCGGATGGCTGCGCCCGCACAATCCCCATTACATCCCCGGGCGTGGCCGCAACCGCATCGGCCTGCGCCCACTCCTCCGGCGTACCATAGCCCCACCGAGCGCCCAGGCAACGAATTCCGTTGTTGTGTGCGGCCTCGATGTCGAAGCTGCGATCGCCTACCATCCACACACTGGCGTGATCGATCTCCTGCCGGCTGAGAACGCGCGCCAGCAGATCGCTCTTCGTGTGGCTCTCGTAGTCGATTCTGTCGCCGTAGATGCCCTTGAAATACTGCGCGATACCGAAGCTCTCCAAAATCCGCACGGCAAAGTGCTCGTGCTTCGATGTGCACACGTACAGCGGAAAGCCCTCGCGGTGCAACTCGGCCAGCATCTCGGTCACGCCGGGATAAACCGAGTTGTTGCTCCACCCCACGCGGTCGTAGCAGGCGCGGTACTCGCGCGCCAGCGCCGTGCGATCCTCCGCGCTGCCGTGCGGCAACAGTTCCTCGGACCACTGCTCTACCGGCGGCCCGATAAAGCGGTCGAGGTCGCCGTAGCCGCTCATCTTGCGCGCTTCCAGCACCTCGCGCAGGCAGCCGACGATGCCGGGTTTCGAATCGGTCAGGGTTCCGTCCAGGTCGAAAATCAGCGAGGGGATGAGCGAGGGCAACGCTTGCGACATACTCCAAGTTTCGCACGCGCGTTCTGCGCGAGACTCGCCGCAGCGCGTGATTCGCTGCCCCCATCCGCTTTACCGCGTGGACTCAAAAAGGAACCACGCGCGCCGCTCAGCCTCGTCGATCCAGACTTCAATCAGGCTGGTGGTTGCGTAGTCGTTCGCGTCCGCCGCCACTTCGTGCGCCTTGCGCAGGTTCTCGGCAAGCGCTTTGTTATCGGCCGCCAGCTCCTCCAGCATGCCGTGCGCCGGCACAAACTCGTAGTCGTTGTCGGCAATGCGTTGCAGCCGCGCAATGTGGCCGATGGAGCGAATGGTCTCGCCGCCGATCTTGCGCACCCGCTCCGCAATATCGTCGGTGACCTTGAAGATCTGGTCCGCTTGATCGTCGAGCAGCAGATGGTAATCGCGGAAGTGCGGGCCGCTCATGTGCCAATGAAAATTCTTGGTTTTGAGGTAAAGGGCGAAGAAATCCGCCAGCAGCGGATTTAGCGCGCTCGACAGGGTCTTTACCTGTTCGGGCGTGAATCCGTCTCGGCTATCGGTTTTGCTCGCTTCTTTGACCGCTGCGGAACGATGGGTGGTTTGGTGCGTGGTTTGCTGAGCTGTTTGGGTCGACATAAAACCTCCATGCGGGGCGCAAAATTTGGCTTGGTTGGAATGCCCTTGGGTAGAGACGCCCGCGTCTGTCGCTTACCCGGTATGATGCCGCACCACCCATCAAGGATTCGATGCGCGTTTCCGCCGGCCGTCAAAACTGTTGAAATTCGCATGAAAAAGAATGGGCGCCGCTCGATGGCTGGCGCCCGCTTCTGTCTCTCCAGTTTTCGATTATCTCGTCGCAGCTTGTTGTTCGCGGCCTTTCCGCGTTCCCTTGTTCCCTCGTTCCCTAGTTTCCTGTTCTTACACCTTTACCGCCGGATGCGCCGCGTAGTGCAGCAGCACCGCGACCGCGCAGCTCACCAGGCGCGTTTCCGCAGAATCCGCACGGCTGGTAAGGATAGTGGGCACGCGTGCGCCGAGCACGATGCCGGCTAGCTGCGCGCCGCCCAGATATTCCAGTTGCTTGGCCAGCATGTTTCCGCTCTCAAGATCGGGAACCACGAGAATGTCGGCCTGGCCGGTGACCGGGGAAACCAGCTTCTTGATGGCGGCCGCTTTCTCGCTCACCGCGGTGTCAAAGGCCAGGGGCCCGTCGAGGATGCCGCCCGTGATCTGGCCGCGGTCGGCCATCTTGCATAGCGCAGCCGCGTCCAGCGTGGACTGGATCTTGGGATTCACGGTCTCAATGGCCGATAGCAGCGCCACCTTGGGCTCAGGAATGCCCAGCGCGTGCGCCAGGTCGATGGCGTTCTGCACGATGTGGACCTTGTCTTCTAGCTCGGGTGTGATGTTGATGGCCGCGTCGGTAATGAGCAGCGTGCGAGCGTACGCCGGCGTATCCATGATGAACACGTGCGAGATGCGCCGCGCCGTGCGCAGGCCGGTATCGCGCTGCATGGCGGGCTTCAGCAGATCGTCGGTGTGCAGGCTGCCCTTCATCAGCGCCTGCGCATTGCCCGCGCGGCAAATCGCCACAGCCGCCGTAGCCGCCTGGGCCTCGGTTTCGGCTTCCTCGATGGGAAATTTGCTGATGTCGACGCCGATCTTTGCGGCCAGCGCCTTCATCGCCGCTTCAGGACCGATCAAAGTGGGCTCGATGAGACCGGCGGCAGCGGCTTCCACCGCGCCCTTCAGCGCCACCTCGCTCAGCGGCCACACCACGGCAGTGGTGATGGCGGGCAGCGTTTTGCAGCGCGTGATGAATTTATCAAAGACGTGATAATCCGCGGGATGCCCTACAAGTGGGTCTACGGCAACGGCTTCAGCCAGCGGGGCAAGATCGCTCATGAATTCCTTCTCCTCCCCCGGCAGCGCGGGGTGCGGCGGGTCGCACCATTATTGTCGTGTGGCTGCTCCATTGGGCATGTGCCTTGGGTCACAGTACGGCATGCGCCTTCATTTTTGATACCTGCGCAGACCTTGCGGCCCACCCCGAGGACACCGTTCCCAAGTCTTTTTCGACTCCCGTTCCGTCTCAATGGAAGACTGCATCTTGTGGCCGAAACCCCGCCAAAGACGCGGTCAAACTCTCATTGACGCTCGAAAACGCCGAGCCTATACTCTGTGGATAGCGGGCGTCCCCAGCTATTCCCCAGGGTCGCGGCGTTTCCCGGCGCCGAGTCAACCAAAAAAAGGAGAGTCTTATGAAAAGACTTCTCGCCATCGCCTTCTGCGCCCTGCTCGTTTGTGAAGTATTGCCCGCCCAATCGACGACTTCGCAAATCGGCAACCTCATTTCCGGCAAGAAAAACAAGAACGCACAGCAGGACCCGAATGCGCCTGCCGACCTGAGCAATGTCGACAAGGACAAGATCGCTCACATCGAGCAGATGTCCGATGTGCAGGATGCCATCCAGCAGGAATGGGACCAACTGCGCAAGAGCGACATGCAACTGGCTTATGGCGTCAACCTGACCGAGAACTGGGGCATGTCCCAGGACGCTATCGCGGGTGATTCGTTCGACCGGCAAAGGGTTTACGTCAATCCCGTCGTGCAGAGCTACGTGAACCATGTGGGGCAGCGGCTGGTTCCCAAAAACTCCGGCAACGTGTATACCTTCCGCGTCCTCTACGATCCCATTCCCAAGGCGCTCACGCTTTCGACAGGAACCATCTACATCTCCACCGGCCTGCTTTCCATGCTCGACACCGAATCCGAGTTGAGCTACGTGCTGGCCCACGAGATCGCCCACATTGAGCTGCGCCAGGCCTACCTGCGCATTCGCGACAAGCACGTTGAGATGGAGCTGGCCAAAGAGAAGGCGGAAAAGGAAAAAATCGTCACCGATGTCGGCTCCATGGTCATGGGCGCCGGATTGGGCAGCGCGCTCATCCCGCTGCGCATGGGTTCGCTGCTCGGCGGTAGCGCCGGACTGGCCACGGGAATGGAAGTGGGTCACTACTTCATTCATCCGCAGCTTGAGCCCGTCATCTGGGGAACCCATGAAGAAGACGATGCCGATGACATGGCCGTGCACCTCATGCTGGAGCAGGGATTCGATCCGCGCCAGATCGAGCATCTGTTCAACACCCTCAACCAGGTGGTCACGGCGGACTCGCGCATGGGCCTTGGATTCATGGGCTCGGCGCCGCGCGTCAAGGGGCGCGAAGCCCATCTTCAGACCCTGTTGAACGGCATGCTGAAGGCGGACATCGAGCTGCGCAGCAAGGGCCAGGGATTCAACCCCAATAGTCCCGATTTCACGCCTATGGTTGCCTCGGTGCGCCGCGACAACGGCATCCTGGCCATGGACTTCGATCTCTTCGCGGTGGCGAAGCGGAACCTGGAAAGCGCAATTTCGCAGCGGCCCGACGATGCCTCGGCACATTTCTATCTAGCCAAGCTGGAGCGGCTCACCGCACGCACCCCCGAAGAGCGGCAAGATGCTCTCGTCCATCTGAATACTGCACTCAAGCTCGATGCCGACCGCGGCGCCATCCCGGCCGCTCATCTCGAATACGCCGTAGCGCTCATTGAACAGGGAGATCCCGGAAGCCACGATCAGATTTCGAGCGAGCTAAAGGCGTATGTTGCCCTCTCAGAGCGCGATCACGGCGGATTGCCCGCCAACATGCAGTTGATCTACGACTACATGAGCACGTCCGGCGATACGAGGTGGTTTTTGCCCCCGCAGTGGTACAACGCGCAGTTGACCAACAACCCCGGCTTCACCACCACGGCGCCTGAAGCAGTGATCCGCAAGGCGACGATGCTGGAGGGCCCGACGCAGTCCGCGCCTTCCACCACCACGCCCGCCGCCCGCGCCAAAGCCAAGCCGGCAACAGCCCAGGTAAAGCCGCCAACGGCCAAAGCCAACCCGCCGGCGGCGAACTAGAGCGTTGCCTCAGCAGTCGCAGGAAGCTCCATAGTTTCACTGTTTCTGCGAGGCTGCGAGGTTTTGTCTGTAGCGGCAGCAATATATTTGGCGGACTACGCCGAATGTTCGCCCTATAGTGATTTATCTTCCCTGACTGGAAAAATTGGCCTAGATTGGGAGGAATCATTTCGTGTGATCGATATCGCTGCACTGACTCGCTTGTGTGATTTACGATGGGGCGTTCGTGGGAAAGAATAAAAAGAACATCGTCTGCGAGTTGCGATGCTGGCTTGGGCGAAAGGTTCTTCTTCACAAGAGCACGCTTCTGGGCCATGTGGTCCGGTTGCATCTGGATTCGGCATTTGTTGTGGACGCGCTGAAGAGAAACTTCCACACGCCGATATGCGTAAAGAAGAATGTGCGGAACGACACCCAGAACGCGTATTACGACATCAATACTGGCGGGCAACCATTTCTCCTCGTGGCCGTCCAAATCGTTAGTAGGGTGGCCAGAATTGCGGGAAAGGACCACTTCATCAAAACCTTCTATGGAGTTGATTCACTTCCCCCGGGTCCATACGAATGGGAGCGGAAACAATGAAGCCTCGCATTGAACTGGACAAAACAACGAATGTAGCTTTCTTTGACGTGGAGGAAGCGGCACAAGATGCCGTGATCCGCGTCGAAAGTGTTTCCGATGTTCTCGGACTTAAGTGCGAAGTATTGGTGCGAGTAGACATCAAGAACAAAATAGTTCTTGGCTTAGTGATCGAGGATTTCAGGGCATTCAAGCGCGAGGTTCGCATGAAATATCTTGCGTGGCGCGTCGAAAAGCTGATTGATCTTCTGATCTGCCGGGTCAAAAGCGGCTTTAATTTCGAGTCCGCAAGCAACGACGGTCGCCTGCTTACCGCAACGCGGTGAGAAACGATCGCTCAGAACTATACGGCTCGCGGCGCAGTAGTTGAAACCGGAAAACTCAGCGTTCCGCCCTTGCGCCTGCGGCCACATCGCCTGCCGCCCGCGCTAGCGCCAAGCCGACGACCGCACAAGTGAAGCCGCCAACAACCAAAGCTAACGCGCCGGCCGTGAACTAGGGCCGGACTCACAGTTTACGTTTGGAGTTTGGAGGAGTTGGTGAGACTATTGGCGAGGAGGCATGCGAGCTTAACCGCATGAAACCGCTATGAGATCAATGTTCACGATCCATGCTGGGGAATATTTAGTCGGCCTTCACATCCAACAGAAACTGAAGTTGAACGTTTGGATACCAGCCAAGGATAAGGGCATCGACTTGCTCGTAACCGACCGCGATAATCGTCGCACAGTTTCGGTCCAAGCAAAATACGGGAAGGACTTTTTGCCGGGGCAGTCGACCGCGCTGCAAGAATCTCTGAGCTGCTTCAGCTGGTTCACGTTGAACAGAACGAACCTCAGAGATTCTCAAGCTGAGTTGTGGGTGTTTGTATTACATAGCTTCAATAGTAAGCCGCACTTTGTAGTCATTCCAAAGGCGGAACTGCACCGGCGCATGACCAGTCTCCACCGCACTGAAAAAACGCTCCAGATCTATCTGTGCTCCACAAGAAGGAGCAAGCGTTGCTGGGAGATAAGAGGTCTGGGCCACGACCCCTCGCAGATTAAAGAGGGCGTCCGCAAAGAGCCTTTGCGAGACTTCTCCAAATACCTTAACGCGAAGGGTTGGGCAGCATTGACGAAGAAGCTAAAAGTGTGAGGATTCAAGCAAAGGTTGAAGTGCGCCGGCTTCGTGGCATCTCCCAACCCCGCTAACTCCGCCGCCTCTTGCGTTACCCTGATCTCTTATGGGCCGCATCCGCATTCTTCCTGACCAGGTCGCCAATCAGATCGCCGCGGGCGAAGTGGTCGACCGTCCTGCCTCCGTTGTGAAGGAGCTGCTGGAGAATGCCCTGGACGCCGGCGCCACGCGCATCCGCGTCGAAGTCGAAGGCGGCGGCCGCAAGCTGATCCGCATCGCTGACGACGGCCAGGGCATGAGCCGCGACGACGCACTGCTGGCCTTCGAGCGCCACGCCACCTCCAAGTTGCGCACCGCCGACGATCTGCTTTCAATCGCTACCTTGGGCTTCCGCGGCGAGGCGCTGCCCTCCATCGCATCCGTCGCGCGCGTCACGCTCGACACCGCAACCGGCGAAGAAGCGGCCGGAACGCACATTGAAATCGCCGGCGGCAAAATCCATCGCGTGGAAGACGAGGGCCTGCCCCGCGGAACCACCATCGCCGTCTCCGATCTTTTCTTCAACACGCCGGCGCGGCGCAAATTTCTCCGCGCCGAGTCGACCGAGCTGGCGCATGTGACCGCGCTGGTCACGCATTACGCGCTGGCGCATCCCGAGAAGCACTTCGAGCTCGTTTCGGCCAGCCACACCATCGTCTCCGCGCCCCCGGTCACACGCACCGCCGAGCGCATCTACCAGATCTTCGGCAAAGAGACACTCGGCCAACTGCTGCCGCTGGCTGCTGAAGCCCCTTTGGCGCACGTGGGCCTCCCCGAGCCGCCGCCGTGGAAAAAAGATCCTGACGAGAAGCCGCGCCAGCCAGGCACCCTGCGCCTCAGCGGCTTTTATTCCAAGCCCGAGCTGCAAAAGCTGAATCGCAACTCCATCTACATCTTCGTAAACAAGCGCCTCATCCGCGACCGGCTGCTGCTGCACGCGATTACGGAGGCCTATCGCAACGTCATTCCGCCCACCAGCTTCCCGGTGGTGCTTTTGTTTCTGGAGATGCCGCCCGAAGAGGTCGACGTGAACGTGCACCCGGCCAAAACCGAGGTCCGTTTCCGCCAGCAGAGTCTGGTCCACGATTTTGTGCGTGACAGCCTCCGCACGGCGCTCATCAAGGCGCGCCCGGCAGCAGGATTCCTGGCCGCGCTCGACTCCCAGCCCTCGGCCAGCCCGTCGCTGATGCCATCGGCGGTGTCGCCGGTTCCCGGCCCTCCCGGCGAGGCAGCGCCTCCACTCCCGTCCGATTCCGATCCCGAGGCTTTTGCGAGCGGTCGCGCTGGCGCCGAGGCATTCCGGTTGACGCCGGCAGCGCCGTCTCCCGTCCCCGGCAAGCTGCCCTTTACGAGCCAGAATGTGACCGGCGGCCAACGCTTCGGGGCCAACAGCTTCGACCGCGAAGCCTGGGGCGAAGCGGCCCAGGCGCTCTTCAATCCGGCCCTTCCCGGCGCAGAAACATGCAGCTCAACCCTTGACCCTGCAACAGCTTACGGCGACAATCCCATGGCAGCCGCCGCCGGGGTGGAAGCCGAGCAGGCGGCCGGCAGCCTCAACCGCCTGGGCTCGCTCAAGCCCCTCGGACAGTTGCGTGAGTCCTTCATCCTCGCCGCCGGCGACGACGGCCTGTGGATCATCGATCAGCATGTTGCACACGAACGTGTGCTTTTCGAGAAGATCCTCCGCGATCGCCAGGTGGAAAACGTGCAGCGTCAGCGCCTCCTGATGCCCCTCCTGGTCGAACTCAAGCCCGAGCAGATGGTCGTCTTCGCGCGCATTGCGGAGGAGCTTGAAACCAACGGTTTTGAGGTGGAACCCTTTGGCCCACAGACACTTGCGGTAAAATCTGCTCCCGTGGGCCTGGAGGGCGCAGAGCTCGAGCGCACACTCGGCGAAGTCATCGAACAATCCGCCGCCGACTCCGACGAACCCGCTCCGAATGAATCACTTAACCGCTTGCGCTCCCGCATCGCCGCCTCCATCGCCTGTCATTCGGCCATTAAAGTGAATACCGCTCTGGATGAAAAACGTATAGAATGGTTGTTGTTAGAGCTTGCGAAGACCGATCACCCAACCAGTTGCCCGCATGGACGTCCAATAGCTTTGTTGTATTCCTGGAAGGAAATTCTGCGGGCCTTCCATCGTCTTTAGGCTCCCCCGAAGGCTTCTTGGGAACTCTGGAAGGCGGCTGGGTTGCTCTCAGGGGCAGCACCGGCAGGTGATTTCGCCAGCCTGGAAGTGAGGTTTTTCTTTGACAGCAGAACAACTGGAAGCATCGCGCGCCGAAAGGATGCGCCAGAACGGTGCTGGGACCTTGACGTTAGAGGATGCCCGGACGTGGATCGAGGAAACCGGTTTGTGCCTGTTCCTTCCACGCAAGCAGTTTTCCACCTTCGTGGCTCCTTCTTTTGTTGAAGCTGTAGCCGGTGAACGCAACCCGGCTCCCGCCGCGAAAATTGTCGCCCTGGCCGAGGAACTGCTGGTACGCCTGGAAATCGACGGCGTAGCGGTGCGCCTGAATCTGCTCGGACAGCCCGGTGAGCAGCCCGATTTTGTCGTGGCCACCTGGGTTCTGCCATTTGTTTACGCCTTGCGCGGCGACCGCGATTGGAGGCGCAGCCCGCAACTGACCGGGTCGCGCGCGGTTTCTCAGCTGGCCATCCAAGCTTACAAGCTTCTTGAAGCCGGTGACTCCACCATCCCACAATTGAAGCAGGCGCTGGGCCGGGAAGTGACGGAATCGGCCGTACTGCGCGCCATTACCGAACTGTGGCAGCAACTGCGCATCATTCCCGTCATTTCCGCGCCGGGACGCACGCCGCAATGGCAACTGCTGCGGGTGCGTTTCCAAAAGGCCATCGCTGAGGGCGCGTCCACTTCGCAGGTCACGGCGATTTCGGTACTGGCTTCCATTTATCTGCAAGCCGTAATTGCCGCCAGCATGGAAGAGGTGGAACTTTTCCTGGCTCCGCTGACGGCGCGAAGTAAAGTGCGCGAAGTGCTGCGCGGGCTGGTTGCCACGCGGCAGGTGCACACCATTTCCATGGGGCATGCGCCGCAGTATTACGTGGCGGGCACACTGCCCGAGTTTTCCGTTCCCTCTTCGCTTTACGGCGGTTCCTACTCCAGCTCGTCCATGCCGGCTTCGGCGCAATTCCTGCGCTCCTTTGAGCGGGACTACGATGCGCAGGAGCCATCTGCGCCGGTATCGCCTGCCACGCCGGTTGCGACGCACTCTGCTGCTCCACTCCCATTGCCCAAGCCGGCGGAAATCGCGCCCCGGATTGCCGCGGAGGCAGAAGAGAAGCCATCCACCGCACGGCCGCACTTCAGCCGCAAGCCGGTTCCCACACGGAGTCGCAAGCCCGCATCGAGTTCTTCGAGCAGCCACGGGGCTCGCGGCGCATCGCGGAGCAATGGCGCCCGCGCCAAGTCCAGTTCGCGTCACGGCTCTCAAGTACGCTGGGCTCATGGCGCAGCGAAAAACGGACATGGGAACGCCCACAGCAAGCAGAATGGCTCTCACGCCAACGGCGCCAACGGCTTGCACAAGGCCAAGCCGGCCGCGGCACGGAGCCTGCGCAACGGGCACGTGACCAACGGCAACGGCAAGCCGGCGGCAAAGTCCTCGGCGAGCCCCACGTCGCGGCGCGCCCCAGCCGCCAGACCAGGCACGAGAAAAGAAACGCGCACCGACGCGCGCTCGCGCCGCAAGCCGGCCCTCACCGCATCCGCAAAAGCGGGTAACAGAACGCGTTACGGATTTACGGCTCCCGCCCGGCAGCGATCGAAGAAACGCGGGTAAACGGAAACGCGGATGACGGTGGACGAAAACCGCAACCAACCTCCCCAGCCAGGGCCGAGGATCATTGTCGCCATTGACGGACCTGCGGGAGCGGGAAAAAGCACCATTGCCCGCCAGTTGGCGCGGCATTTCGGCCTGCTCAATCTTGAAACCGGCGCCATGTACCGCGCCTTCGCCCTGAAGGCGCTCCGTGACGAAATCCCTTTGGATGAAAGCAGCGGCCTCGAAGCTCTCGCCGCCGAAACCTCCATCCGCCTCGAACCCGGCCAAGCAGAAAACCGTGTCCTGCTCGACGGCGAAGACGTCACAGGCCTCATCCGCAATCCCACTGTGACCGAAGCGGCTTCGCGCGTGAGCGTCTTTCCCAAAATTCGTGCCTGGATGGTCCGCCTTCAGCAGCAACTGGGCGCTCAAGGCGGCGTGGTGATGGAGGGCCGCGACATCGGGACAGTGGTTTTCCCGCATGCCGAGGTCAAGATCTTTCTGGATGCAGCGCCTGAAGTGCGCGGCCTGCGTCGCTACGACCAATTAGACCAAAAAGGCACTGCGCCTCCGCCCGAGGAAATTATCCGCGACTTGCGCGCCCGCGACGAACGCGATCGCAACCGGGCCGATTCACCGCTCAAACCGGCGCAGGATTCCGTAATTCTCGACTCCACAAACCTCACCCTCGACCAGGCTGTTGCAAAAGCCGTGAGCATTGTGGCTGGAAAATTGCGCACGGCGAAGCTCTCCTCCTGACCTTCCGCGAGATTCGTCCCGCACGCACTCCGCAAGCACTCCGTTGACTGCCCGGTCCTCCTCAACTCTGCTTCGAGAAATCTCATTCCTTTGCAACAGTTTTTTCCGGGTTCTATTCCTGGCCCGTCGATTGTGATGTAGCATAATTCAAATGCTCCCGCTCTCCCGGCGTTCTGGCGGGGGCAACAACCCACAATGACTGCCTATTGCCATGCCTGCGGGTCGAGGAATCTACGTCCCTCTCGTCTGCAACTCAAAGATCTGGTTTATCTCCTGATCCTTCGCTATCCCGTGCGTTGCCGCTACTGCCGCAAGCGTTTTTTCGTCAGCGTCTTCAGTATCGGCACGATCCGGCGCGAGGCCGAGGCGCGGGTCCATCGCGAGGAGTACGAAGAGCAAAGGTCGCGGGCAGCCAATCCGGGCCCGCAGACACCTAAAAGTCAACCTTGATGCCAGATGTGCGCCTTTGCGGCGTTTCCGCCGCGCGCCGAGCGCTCCGTCGAGCCACGAAATCCCCGCATTGCTGCCTCATCCCGGCTCCAGTTCCCGTTCCCCGGCGCAATGCTATAGGCTTTGAACATGGAAGTGACCTGCATCCGTTGTCATCAGACTGTGCAGGATGGGTTCTGCTACTGCCCGAATTGCGGGCTGCCACAACTCGTCTTTTCAGCCGAGAACTCTGCCGAAGCAGGGCAGGGTGATCCCTGGGGAGAAGCCGCGCGCGACGCGAACTCAGTCGATTGGAACTCGGCCCTGCGCTCGACACTTCCCCTGGCCATCCCTGCTGGAATTCTCTGTTCGATGCTTTCCCCAGTGAGCCTTCTCGGCCTGCTCCTGATGGGCGCGACCGCCGCTTGGGCGGTGGCGCTTTACATGCGCAGCCATCAGCCGGCCTGGGTCACGGTCGGCGCCGGCGCGCGCATCGGTTTTGTGACCGGAGTGCTGGGAAGCTGGACGGCCGCCGCCGTGAGCGGGCTTTCACTTTATGCCATGCGCTTTTGGCTGCACCAGGGCAGTTGGCTCGACGGCCTGTGGCAGGACGTTGTGAATCAGTGGCAGGCGCAAGAGGCATCTGCCGGCGCTGACGCGCAGAATGTTGCCACCATCAAGGCCCTGATGATGTCTCCGGAAGGGCGTGCCGGTTTTGTCCTCTTCTTGATCGCTTTTCTGATGGGAACCCTGGTGCTCTTTGCCATTGCCGGAGGCGCTCTCGGCGCGCGCTTTCTCAAGCGTGCCCCCCGGCCGGAGAACTAGCGCACACTTGGGTAGTGGCTCAGTTTGAAATACAGTACTTTAGTAACATGACGCGGGTACCTTTATTCCCTCAATTGGGTATTTCTGTGGCCGATGTACGCAGTATATGGTGGGCCCTAGGTGTTGCCATAACATCCACGGGAGAAAAACGCATCCCACCTTTGTAAGAAGGTTCGTCCAACAGACGCGGAGGTCTGAATGGACTTGAATGTGCGAGCGTTCCGCACTGTGCAGGCGGCACTAGCAGAGCCTGGTAAACCAGCCAAACCTCCTGAAAGTGAGCTACGCGATGCCGTCAGCTGCTGAGACGATGCATATGGATGATCGCCTTACTTATGTCCCATTGTCAGAACGCCTCGAAGAGGCGATTGAAAGGGTGAGCGTATGCCGGTGCTGTGGTTCGCCCATCATCATGGTACCCTCGCTTGTTTGCAGGCACTGCAACGAGAAAATTCATATTAAGGCGTTCGTGTATGAGCGGCAAGGTGTGTTCTACGGGGAATGCTTAACGTTGAATTTGCTTTCTCGCGGCGAGACCAAAGAGGAAGCCATTCGCCGTCTTCAGGTCGCTATGTTTTCTTATGTCCATCTGGTGCTGTCGAATAAGCAGCGCCCTGACGGATTGATACCAAG
>Ga0302266_10002778_pt1 | contig 14687 bp, 16 predicted proteins | sample III_Bog_E1_2_FD_194559 | JGI IMG/M metagenome (GOLD analysis project Ga0302266, IMG submission 194559) | Peat permafrost microbial communities from Stordalen Mire near Abisko, Sweden - III_Bog_E1_2 | ecosystem: Environmental > Terrestrial > Soil > Wetlands > Peat | place: Sweden: Abisko... | reverse complement strand
ATCCAGATCCGCTACGACCGCATCCTCGCTGTCTTCCAGGGCTTCTTCCACTTCACCTGCCTCCTCATCACATTGAGGCATTTATGCAACCAGCTCTAGCCAGTACGGCACGAGTTCGGCATATAACTCCAGCATCACGAATCCTCCAGCAACGGCAGTCTATTACCAGGTGGATGGAGGCTCTTCGCAGTGGCAACACGCACTGAATATATCTCCTGCGGGCGCGAATCCCTCCAGTTTTAAACTCTCGCTGAGTAATATGGCAGTTGGTTTGCACATCCTGTACGCCTACGCCGCGTATGGGAACGAGGCTGGACCGGTTAGCACGAACGCGGATGCAAGCGCCACACCGGAGTTGAGTAATGTTACGGCGTGCTACTTCCTGATCATGCCGAGCGGCACACCCAGGGGCACGGTGGGTACGCCGCCGGCTTGTCCGCTGAATGCCGGTAGTCTCTTGCCGACGGTGACGACGCTTTCATCCAGCGCGAACCCGCAGAGTGCAGGAGCGAACATTGTATTTACGGCTGCTGTTTCGCCTGCGGCGGCTACATCAAAAGTCCCAACGGGAACGATCTTCCTTTATGACGGTGGGGTGCTACTGACCAGCGTTGCTGCAGGATCGGGAACGGTGACGCTGAATACCGCGGCGCTTACAGTGGGCACACACAGCATGACGGCAGTCTATAGCGGTGATGGGGTGTTTGCGCCCAGCGTATCCGTGCCCATCAGTGAAGGGATCACGGGACATACGACCACAACTGTGGTGAGTGCCGCGCCGAATCCGGCCGATGAGTTTGCTCCGGTGACGATCAAGGCGATCGTCACATCCTCAACTGGCACGCCGGGTGGAACGGCTAATTTCCTGGACGGTACAATGCAGATCGGCACCGCAACACTGAGTGCGGCAGGTGAAGCTGACTTTACGACTTCGAGTCTCGCGATAGGCCTGCACAGTCTGAGCGCTGTTTATGCGGCGCAGGGGATGTATGCGGCAAGTACGTCATTGGTGGTGCCGGAGACAATCCTAGCTCCGAGCACCACGACGACGCTCACGGCGTCGCAGGCGACTGCGTATGTATTGCAGCCGGTCACGTTGACGGCTAAGGTGACCGCTGCCAGCGGAATTCCGAGCGGCACGGTGACCTTCTACGACGGCAAGACGTCAATCGGCACTGTTGCATTGAATGCCGCGGCAACGGCGGTGTTGACGGTGCCCGGCGCAACTGCGCCGGGTCTGCACGCGTTCACCGCTGTAAGTACGGTGGCACCGTACGCGGATAGCATCTCAACCGCTGTGAGCACAAACTTTATCCTGATTCCGACGACACTCACGCTGAGCAGTTCCCTGAATCCTGCTTATCAATCACAGCTCATCGAGTTTGCCGGTGTGGTGGAGACTCCGGTGAATGCTCCGCCCGCGGCGGGGCAGGTGACGTTTTATGACGGCACAACTATTTTGGGAAGCGTGGCCTTTACCGCGGGCCAGGCCATCCGGCTGCAGACTAGCGCAATGCTGCCGGGTACACACAACCTCAGCGCAGTGTTTGATCAGGGTAGCTTGCCCGCTCAGGAGAACCTGTATCTGCCATCGCAATCCGCACCGCTGACGCAGACTGTGCTGGAGAGCTCCTTCGTGGTTGGCGATGTGACACTCACGGTGAAGACACAGCACCACGCCGTGGTCACGATCCAGGTTACAGCGAATGGAGTATTTTCCGATACGGTTGCACTCCGCTGTGGCGATCTGCCTATGCTCGTGACCTGCGAATTCCAGACGCCGCCGATGCAGGTTGCTGCGAATGGAGCCAGCGTACAGACCTTTAAGCTCTACGTGGATACAAGCGCTGTGGTGGGCTATGCGCGCAATCAGACTGGTGCAAAGCCAGTGCTGGCGATGCTCTGGATTCCGGGTATGCTCGGCGGTATCGTCCTATGCGTAGCAGGAAGACGTGCAAGAGGAAGCCGCATCGGATTGCTGCTGTGCCTGCTCTTTGTGGGGATCACGATGATGGCGTGCAGCGGGAAGTTGCCAGATTCCACCCCGCCGGGAACTTATTCCATTCCTATCCGCGGTTCGGGGTTGCACACCGGTATGAATGCAACCGGCAATCTGACGCTGACGGTGACGCCATAAGTTCTAGTTGGACCAGTGGTTGGGACGACGATCCCAGCGGTGACGTTTCAACTCCTGCAGCAGATCAGCGGGCAGAGGCTTGCCGTCGGCGCAGGCGATGTTGCTGCGGACGTGTGCGGGGGTACGCATGCCGGCGATGAGCGTGCTGACCGTGGGATTCGCCAGGATAAAGCGCAGTGCGAACTCAGGCAGCGTCATGCCTTCGGGAAGAATTTCTTTCAGGCGGTCGACACGTTCCAGCGTATCCTTGAGGTTTTCCGGATTGAAATAGCCGGAGCGCCAGTCGTTTTTGGGGAAGGTGGTGGCGGCGGTGAAGTGGCCACTCAGGCTGCCTTCGTCCAGTGGCACGCGAGCGATTACGCCGATGTTCATCTGCTTGCAGAGCGGGAAGAGTTCGTCTTCCGGCGCCTGATCGAAGATGTTGTAGATGACTTGTACGCTATCGACGAGGCCGCTGCGAATGGCGCGCAGGCCGTTTGCCGGCTCCCAGCGATTGAGGCTGAGGCCGAAGGAGCGCACGAGTCCATCACGCTTCAGCGTTTCGACGGTGTCGCGGAAGTCGGGGTCGTCTGTCCAGGAATCGTCCCACACGTGCAACTGGAGCAGGTCAATGGAGTCTTGCTGCAGGGCTTCGCGAATCTTGTGTGCATAGGCGATAACGTGCGCCTTGGGAAAGGTCTCAGAGAGCTTGTAGTGGGGAAGCGCGGGCCAGCGACCGTTCATGGGAGGAACTTTGGAGGCGGCGACGAGGTGTTTGCCGGAATTGGCGGTAAGGGTGCGACCGAGATAGTGATCACTCTGGCCGTTTCCGTAGGCCCATGCGGTGTCAAAGAAGTTACAGCCGAGATCAACGGCAAGCTGCAAGGACTCCAGCGACTGCGCTTCCTGCGAGCCGGACCAGCCGCTCATGCCCCACATTCCGTACCCTACTTCACTGACGGCTAACCCGGTTCTGCCCAGCATTCTCGTTTTCATCGTTTCCCCAGTAGTAAAAAATCTATTGTTCTTTTTATACGCCCGCCTGCCTGGGTAGGGCGAGAGAGCTAGATGCCAGCGTTCTTTGACCCGTGCGTGAGCTTACGTAGAAGGAATTCCTGGATGAGTCCGTTGACCATGCGGCCACCCGCGTTAATGAGTGCGTTATCGAAGACCAGACCGGGGCCGCGATTTGTCTCAGGATAGTAGGCCTCGGAGATGGCTCCGGAGGCGAGGTCGCCGCCGACGCTGGAGTAATTCGGCTGCCAGTGGCCGTTGTCACCCTTGCAGATAAAAGGGGTAGAAAGCGCATGCAGTGTGCGCGATTTCTTGCTGCCGGCGCCCTGATAGAAGTAGCGCGGGTCCTGGTGTAGCAGGGAAGGCAGGATGGCGCCACCGATGAGGATGTTGGTGAAGCCGATGGCAGCATCCGAGCCAAGGCGCTGTCCGTAGCCCTTTGCCCCCTGGACGTAATCGGGGCGGTCTGCTGCCTGGTTGATGCCGGACATCATGGCGACACCGGCGATGACGATAGGATCGAAGGATTCCTTATAGGCGAGCCGGAACTTCAGTTTCGTGGTGAGTGGCACGGCGTTGACGGAATCGTAGACGACATAAAAGTTGGGCACGATGCCGAGGACGCGCTGGGTCTCTTCAAGCTCGACCTGCTGCGTGGCCAGCTGCTCAATGGAATAGACGGCGGTGACCGTGGTTTGTACCTCGGCAATGCGCAGGCGGATGCCCGTGAGCGCGAGATACTGGCTGGGCCGCAGTGTGACGGGTGCGGGTGTAGTCCAGTTGGCGAATCCTGTTTGGGTGACGGTAATCCTGTAGGGCGTCTCCGGCGAGAGATTGTTTATTTCGAAAAATCCGTTCTGGTTGGTGAGCAGGGTGCGGTGATCGGCGGGTGTGGGGCCTTCGAGCACTACGGTTGCGCCCGAAACAGCATTATCATTAACGTCTACCACGGTTCCATTCAGGGTGGCGGCCTGCGGAGCGGGCGCGGGAGGAAGCTCCGCCATGGCTGCCGTGGTGGCGGCTGCGCTAAGAATGAGGGTCCGGATAGAGCGGCTGAAGCTGAGGGTAGAGAAGAGTTTCCGGAGCCGGGGAGAAGATAGCTGCACGTTCATATGAGTTGCGTTCACTTTCATGCGAGAAGTCTGGTAGCGAGACGGCTGGCGGCGGCGATGGTAGCCTTGCGCCAGTCAGGGCGAGCCCCGTTGGCTGGCCACTCCATTGTCTCCAGTACTTCTACCCAGTCCTGCGCGGCCAGGTTGGCCTGTACCGGACCGTGCTGCCGCAGTACGGCCTGGTAGAAGGCGGCCAGTTCGCTCTCCGCGGTAGCGTGGAGTTCAGCGATCTGCGCCGCGGGGGGATGGATTCTGCAGCGCGAATGCATTGGCCTATCGCGCAGGGAAGCCTGTTTGACAAAGGAGATGCTCCTGATTGCGTCCGTGATATTGCATGCCATGCGTTCTCTCCGTTCTGTTCAATACAAATACAGATTGTATTTGAAACCTATTTGTATGTAAAATCAGATTGTGTATAAACCGCGTTGCGGTGGCGTGCAAGTGAATGGATGAGCAGCACCAGCGCTCTTCCCGGAAAGGAGGAAGCCGCATGAAAGGAGATCCTGAAGCCATTCCGATGGTGTATCTGCTGTATGTTCTGCTCGGGATTGTGGTAGCTGCGGTGGGTGTAGCGGTTGTAGTGGTCAAGGTGCTGAATTAGTGGGAAGAATTCAGATATATAAGCTCATTACGCGGAGTGTTCGGTTAGGATGGGTACGTATCTGGATGCATACTGTGCAATGAGCTGAGTACCGGGGCAACAATGACCGTAGCAAAGGTGAAAACACGGAAGCGGTTGACGCGCGAAGAGAGCAGGGCGCAGACCTGTGCCACGCTGATAGCTGTGGGGCGCAAGCATTTTTTGCGCTATGGGCTGGGCGGAGCCGTGGCGGAGAAGATCGCTGAAGACGCCGGCTATTCGCGGGGCGCGCTGTACTGTAATTTTGACGGCAAAGAAGAACTGTTTCTTGCTGTATTGCAGCAGGAGCAGGAGAACCGCTCCGATATTTTCAGAACCTTGATGGAAGCCGGCACCAATAACAAGCAGAGGCTGCGCGCCATGCGCGACGCCGTTGCCGCGATGGTGACGGACCGCGACTGGATCGTGCTGCGTTCCGAATTTGAAGCGGGTGCACTGGTGAGTGAGCGTATTCGCAAGGCGTTTGTCTGTGCGCATCGCCAGCAGATCAGCGATGGCGGCAATTGCATGCGGGAACTGATTGATGAACCAGGTATCACCGCAAGCCTGTCGCCGGATGACTTCATTATGGTGATGCTGAACCTGGTGCATGGCCTGGCAGTTACGCAGAAGATTATGGGCGCGGAGCTTTCGCAGAAATCGATCCGCAAGCTGATCCAGACGCTTTTTGACCGCCTGATCTCGTGCGAATAGAGTTGTGCAGCGTATTCGCCATTACCGGATAAACTAGATATATGTGCGGACGCTACAAGCGCAAATCTGACAGGCAGCATATTGCAGAGGCCTTTCAGATTCAGCAGGCGCTGGAAGAGATGTGCCTGGAGCCGGATGACGATATCTCGCCCGGCTCTGCGCAGCCCGTGGTGTATAGCGGCGAGGACGGCACTCGCCAACTGGAGTTGATGCGCTGGGGGTTCAAGATGCCGGACCACCTGCTCTTCAACGCGCGGTCAGAAGGCATCAACCGCTGGAGCGTGTGGCGAGAGTCGTTTGAGACGCGTCGCTGCATTGTGCCGGCGGACAGCTTCTACGAGTGGGAGAAGCTGCGGAAAGGCCGGAAGTATGAGTTCACCGTGCCCGGCAGGGAACTCTTTGGCATGGCCGGAATATGGGCACCGTGGAAGAACGAAAAGACCGGCGAAGCGGAGCGCGCCTTTGCGATTTTGACGACGGAGGCGAATGCTACGATGCTGCCGGTGCATAATCGCCAGCCCAGCATTCTGGAGCCGCGTGACTACGAGGAGTATCTTAACGAAACCAAGCCGCCGTTGCACCTGCTGCGTGTGCTGGGCGATGAAGGTCTGGCGGCGAAGCCAATGTATCGCGATACATTGAGCGCGGCGCAGGCGAGTCTCTTTGACAGCCTATAAAGAAGGCAAAAACAGGTTCAGCGGGTCGAAGCGGAAAGATTCTGCGGGGCGCCACCCGCACCCATCAGCACCAATGAGCGCTGGGCAAACGGCGAGTAGAGCAGCAATGCCGTGCAGGCCAGGGCGAAACCGAAGTTGATGTGATGCAGTAGCAGAAACGGCGAGAGCGACCATAGCCAATCCAGCGGCAACAGCAGCTTCCATAACTGCAGAAACTTTTCGCGCGCCCGGGGTGCGTGGAAGAGAACGGCAGAGAGGACGAAGGCGCGAACCGGAATAAGGATTGCAGCGGTCACGATCAGTACTGTCAGTGCCAGAGATGCACGGGGCAACGGGGAGAAGAGATCTTCAATCTCCGGCAGGTTGGCCAGCGCTCCGATGTAGAAACCCAGATACATGAACTGTAGCAAGACAAATAGCGTCTGTACTACCGAGTACGGTGCTTCCGGAAGTTCTTCCGGGGAGGCGAGAATTCGCAGCCGAGGCTTGGCCGCCGGTTCCGTCACTTGCTCACCGGGTATAGGGGATGGTGGATCGGGCAGGGAAGCCGCCACATCGTCAACAGAAGCGATCCGCTCCACAGGAGCCACAAAGCGGTAGCCACGACGGGCCAGGGTCTCAATAAATCGCGGATTGCTTGCAGTATCGCCGAGTGCTTCGCGAATGCGGTTCACTGCGGAGTTCATGCCATGTTCATAGTCCACGAACGTACCATCGGGCCATAGCTCGCGCGAAATTTCCTCCCGTGTCAGCAGCACTCCGGGGCGCTCCAGCATCAGCAGCAGCATCTGGAAGGGCTGCGCGTTCAACTTAATACGGATGCCCTGACGTCGGAGCTCTCCCGTAGCGGCGTCTGCTTCAAATAATCCGAAGCGATAGCGCCGGTCTTGCGGTTGATCCGTCATCACCGTCGAGTATATCCGACCAATCACCAAATCTACAGCTCTGAACGTAAATGAGAACTTCGCGGAAGTCCTATGGTTACTATTACTTGCCCAGTGAGAAATAATCTCGGACAAGTGAGGTTCCATGTATTGCTTCCGCAGCCCTTGCGGCGCAAGCTGCAGTGCATGACGCGACGCCACACCTCGAAATTCCATCTTATTTCCGCTATCTGCGGGTTCCTCCTGCTGCTGGGAAGCTTATCCGGCGCTGCCGCAGAGCCTACTCCGGCAGCAGCCATCGCCTTCAATTCGTACGTCAGCGCGGTGGAGTCGCGGCTCACCCAACAACATCGCTTGGCCGACGCTTTTCTTGCTCCTCAGTCGCTGACAGAGCAGAACACTCTACGCCTGCGCTGTGGCGATCTCATCGTGGAGCAACTCATTCCGTTTACAGGGGCCGGTCTTCCCGGAGCGCTGTTACACCACTGGCGGGGGACGGCTTTTGCCCCTGGAGCGCGGGTGGCGGACTTTGAACGGCTGATGAAGGACTTCAACTCCTATCCACAACACTTCGGGCCAGAGGTCCTGCAGGCCAAAGTGCTGGTGCAGCAGGGCGATCATTTGCAGGCATCAATGCGCGTCCGCCAGAAGCACGTGATCACGGTAGTGATGGATACCACCTACGACGTCGCTTTTCATCGGCTGGACGCGAGGCACGGGTACAGCATCTCGCAGAGCACTCGAGTTGCGGAGATCGATTCCCCCGGCACACGCAATGAGCGCACGCTGAGTGCCAGCGAGGAACACGGCTTTTTGTGGCGGATCAATACCTACTGGAGCTACGAGGAGCGTGACGGCGGACTCTACATGCAGATTGAGTCGGTCACGCTTACGCGCTCCATTCCCGCCGGGCTCGGCTGGGCGGTGCGGCCTTTTGTGGAGAGCGTTCCCCGTGAATCCATGGAGTTCACCCTGCGCTCTACATGCAACGCACTTCGCAAATAACCGGAAAGGATGAATGATGAATCCGCAAATCACTACCGCAACGAAAGCCACAGCCTTCACCTCAGCACGCCGGGTTAACCAGGCCCTCACCGCTTCAGTTGAGAAGCGCGTTCTGCAATGGATGGCCGGGCACGCGCCGCACTGGGTAACATCGGACCAACTCACCGTACTCGGCCTGTGCGCGCAGATTGGCGCCGGCCTGAGCTATGCGTGGTCGCGCTATCACCGCTACGCTTTGTGGCTCGTAGTGGTGTGTGTGGTGCTTAACTGGTTGGGCGACAGCCTTGACGGCACGCTCGCCCGTATCCGTTGCCAGCAGCGTCCGCGCTATGGATTTTACGTGGACCACATGGTCGACATCTTTGGCTCCGTTGCATTGATGTGTGGGCTCGGCTGCTCTGGATTTGTGCACTGGCAGACGGCTATTGCCCTGCTGATCTCCTTTCTTTTGCTCTCAAGCGAGAGCTACCTGGCCACGTACACCTTGTCGTGCTTTCAGCTTTCGCAGAGCATCTTCGGTCCAACGGAGATTCGCATTCTGCTCATTCTGGGCACACTTGTGTTGCTGCATAGCCCCTACGTAACTCTGTTTGGTCACCGGATGCTGCTCTTCGATCTGGGTGGAGCGATAGCAGCAATCATCATGTTCGCAATGGCGATTGGTGTGACGCTGCGCCATACTGCCCAGCTATACCGGCAGGAGCCACTGCCATGAATATTCTGGTCCGCTGGTGGAAGTTCAACCTGGTGGGCGCGATGGGCATGCTGGTGCAGCTTGTCGCTCTCACGCTTTTCAATCGCTTTGCCCTGGGCCATTACCTCTGTGCATCGGCAGCTGCGCTTGAGTTAGCCCTGCTGCACAACTTTGTGTGGCACATGCACTACACCTGGCGCTATCGCCGCGGAGACGCTTCGCTACTCGATCAACTGCTGCAGTTTCATCTCTCGAATGGGCTGGTGTCGCTAGTGGGTAATCTTGCGCTGATGCGGATACTGGTGCACCAGGCGCATGTGCCGGTTGTGGCAGCGAATGGCATCGCAATTCTTTGCTGTTCCATCTTCAACTTCTGCCTGGGAAATAACTGGGCTTTCGCAGAAAGGCGCAGGGAATCCATCTCATGATCAACAAGCTCACTTTTGCAAATCTTGCTCATCGTCCTGTTCGTACCGTGCTCAGCATTGTTGCCATTGCGGTTGAGGTGACGATGATTCTCACGCTCGTCGGTGTCAGCAATGGGACACTGCATGAATCAGCACGGCGTGCACGGGGAACAGGTGCAGACATTCTCTTTCGTCCGCCAGGAACATCTGCGCTCTCCTCGCTCGGATCTTCGCCCATGAGCGATAAGTTCCCTGGCATCCTGAGCCATGAGCCGCACGTGGTGATGGCAACCGGAACCATGGTGCAGCCACTGGAGGTCTTTGACACCATCACCGGATTGGATTTTGACCAGTTCGCACGGATGAGTGGAGGCTTTCATTTTCTGCAGGGAGAACTGCCGGTGCAGGACACTGACATGATTGTGGATGCGCCGTATGCACGAGAGAAAAACTTGCATATCGGCAGCACGCTGACGCTGATATCGCAGCGGTGGCGGATCTGCGGCATCTACGAGGGTGGGAAACTGGCGCGCATCGCCGTCAAGCTGAGCGCGTTACAGCGCTTTACCGGCAATCCGAACCGGCTCAGCCAGGTCTATATCAAGCTGGATGATCCTAGCCGCGCATCGGAGGTGGTGGATGCGCTACGCATAAAGTATCCCGGCTATCAGATTTACACGCTGGAATACTACACATCGCTGCTCTCGGTGAGCAGCCTGGGTTTGTTGCGAAATTTTACGTACGTCGTGATCGGCATCGCCATGATCGTGGGTTTCATCGTTGTGTTTATGGCGATGTACACCGCGGTGCTGGAGCGTACGCGAGAGATCGGGATTCTCAAGGCAGTTGGCGGCTCGCCCGGCCTGATTCTAAACATGCTGCTGCGTGAGACCCTGCTGCTTGCGCTGCTCGGCATCGCCCTCGGCATACTGCTCACCTATGTGACGCAATGGATGATGTCGCACTTTGCGCCCGGCGGGCTTACGCAGGAGACGGTCTATTCCTGGTGGCCAATCACCGGCATGCTTGCCATCCTGGGTGCATTGGCCGGAGCGACTATTCCCGGAATGAAAGCGGTACGACAGGAAGCTGTGGAGGCTCTTGCATATGAATGAAACGCCCATTATCAAAGTCTGCCAGCTCACCAAGACGTATCGCGTTGGCGATGTGGATGTACATGCCCTGCGTGGAGTGGATTTCGAAGTAGCTCGCGGCGAATTCATCGCGATTGTTGGAGCATCAGGTTCCGGCAAATCCACGCTCTTTAATGTGCTGGGCGGTCTTACGGCGCCGAGCAGCGGAAGTGTTCACATCGAGGATAAAAATCTCTTGCATATGACGGACACCGAGCGCACCAATCTTAGGCGCAATACTGTGGGTTTTATCTTTCAGAAATACAACTTGTTGCCCACACTCTCTGCCGAGGACAATATTCGCATCGTGAAATACATCGGGGGGCATGGAACCGGGTTGGACGGACCCTTCCGTGAGGTGCTGCGTATGCTGGACGTGACGGATCGTCTGCAGCACAAACCCCGTGCGCTCTCTGGCGGACAACAACAGCGGATCGCAATTGCCCGCGCCATCGTGAATGGCCCAGCCATCTTGCTGGCGGACGAACCGACGGGGAATCTAGACAGCCAGAACTCGGCAGCGGTGCTGAGGTTGTTGAAGGATCTGAATGAACGCCTGGGGCAAACAATTCTGATGATTACTCATGATGAGGAGGCAGCATCCTATGCACGCCGCAGGATGCATATGTGCGATGGGCAATTAGTCTAATAGTTCAGGTATCTACATTCTCGCCAATGCCTCTGTGTATTTTCAGAAGCGACAAGCAATGGAATCATTGTCAACTGACTGGCACCTTGGTCAGTAGGGCGGCTATCTCTGAATTGAGGGAGTCGCATCCATGACTTTTTGCGGCTCTAGCGCCTTGTTCGCGGCCACTACACCTTCTTCTACGGTGATCTCCGCTCGCTCTCTTTGCAGGTCCAGTCGAATTCTTCCATAGATTCCCATGTAGACATTAGCGATCCACACCAAGGCGAAGCCCGCGATCAGGTAGCCTCGCCAATCGGGATACAAGAGCTTATACCTGGTGATAATCAGGAAGGCGGCGGTGACGTAGTGACTAAAACAATATTCACAGGTGAACAGGTAGAAGAATTTTCGTTCATAGACGCGACGGCAGGTCGTGCTCTTTGATAAGCAAAAATCGCGAAATTCGCGGACCACCTCTTCATGCGTAATAGTCCAGGCAATGGACGCAATGGGAAGTGCGAGAATGAACAGGAACGTAATTTGCAGGGCAAGACTCATGTGCCGCCTCGCTTTCTGATTGCAGGGTTTGGCAGAGAACCATTCTTGGTGAGAACTGTTACCTGTAGCCGCACAAGTGGGCATGTGCAACTACAGGCTGTATCTTAATCCATAACATTATTTCGATCGGGCATCTCGCAGCAGCTTCGTTCGCATTTCTTCGTATTCGTCGCTGGTGATATCGCCGGCAGCATATCGTGCTTGCAGTATTTGCAGCGGCGATTGCATTTGGCGGTATGCTGTCCGCCTAACCGGCATGAAGAATGAAAAAAATACAACCCAGATAAAGAACCACCAAACCCACCAATATGTATGCATTCCCCAGTAGTAATACATAAACGTCTCCATACTTACACATGCCTGATGTGCCATCGAATTATGGCCCTGCTATTTCCCTGAATCGTGAACCGAGCAATGAGCTTCTCATTTCAGGAGTTGTTGCTCCCTGCTTTCGGCAGTCAGCAGCATTGAATGCATCATCCTGGTGCTGACCAAGGCGCGCATCACGCAGACGCTCATGTGTCTGGGCTATTCTCATGAGATGCACATTGTCGGCTCCGTGGAGAAAATATTTTGATTTACGCGTACGCTGGCCGGTGCCTGGTATCCATCTTTCACTACGTATCAGGTGAATTATGCACTCCTGAATGCTCTGTGCATGGCGGACCATATATGAGGTCGATAGCGTCTCTGATGCAAGTAGAGTTATCCGTCTCGCGCTCCCTTGCACAGTAGTTCCGGCAGACGGAATCCAGTGCTTTGCATGAATTTATTTGTGCATGGCGTTACCATGGCTTTGTCTGCCCGGGGAGAAGAGATTTTAATGAACACGTTTCCAGTGCTGGTTATAGCGTTATGTATCTACGCTATCGCCTATCGGTATTTCAGCGCATTTCTTGCCGCAAAAGCACTGGTACTCGATGACCGCAGAATTTCTCCAGCACATACATTCAAGGATGGACAGAATTACACGCCCACTCCGAAGTGGGTTCTGTTCGGCCATCACTTTGCCGCGATTGCCGGAGCAGGCCCGCTGGTTGGCCCCACTCTGGCTGCACAATTTGGCTTTGCCCCCGGATTGATCTGGCTCGTGGTCGGTGCCGTGCTTGCCGGTGCAGTGCAGGATTTTATTGTGCTGATGGCCTCCGTTCGGCATAAAGGCAGATCGCTCGCAGAGATCGCGCGAACGGAAATCAGCCCATTCGCCGGGTTAGTGACGATGATCGCCGTGCTCTTCATTCTTCTGGTCACTCTCGCCGGCTTAGGCATCGTTGTTGTCAATGCTCTGGCAGAGAGCCCATGGTGTGTCTTTACCATCGGCATGACCATGCCCATTGCCTTCGGCATGGGCATCTATATGTTCAAGGGGCCGGGTGGAAAGATCCGCATCGCCGTGCCGACCATCGTCGGCGTTATTCTGCTCATTGCTTCGCTGATCGGCGGCCACACCTTTGCAAATTCGCAGTGGGGAAGCGTCCTTACCTTCAACGCCCACCAGATCACCATCCTGCTGGCAAGCTATGGCTTTATCGCTTCCATTCTGCCGGTATGGCTGTTGCTCACGCCACGCGGTTATCTATCGACCTACGTAAAGCTCGGAACTATCGCCGCTCTCATTATCGGCATATTGGTGGTCCATCCCAACATCCAGTTTCCTGCTGTTACCAGTTTCGTCCATGGTGGCGGGCCAATCATCGGTGGCAATCTTTTCCCGTTCCTCTTTATCACCATTGCCTGTGGTGCTATATCCGGTTTTCATTCCCTGGTCTCTTCGGGAACAACGTCGAAGATGCTCGACAAGGAAACCGATGCTCGCATGATTGGCTACGGTGCCATGCTCGCCGAATCGCTTGTAGGTGTCATGGCGCTGATCGCGGCCTGCTCCATGGCTCCCGGCGATTACTTCGCTATCAACACAGCCCCCGCGGTCTTCGCAAAACTTGGGCTGCACACGGTGAACCTTGACGCGATCTCGCGGGCCGTAGGCGAGAACCTGGCTGGACGCTCAGGTGGCGCGGTCTCACTGGCGGTCGGTATGGCGCAGATCTTCCGCGGAATGCCCGGCATGCGTGAGCTGATCGGCTACTGGTACCACTATGCCATCATGTTTGAGGCGCTCTTCATCCTTACCACCGTCGATACAGGCACGCGCGTTGCGCGTTATGTGATGCAGGAACTGCTCGGCAAAGTTTACAAACCACTCGGCGACCAGACGTCGCTCCCCGCTGGAATTGTGGTGTCAGCGTTTGTGGTATCTGCGTGGGGATACCTGATTTATACCGGCAATATCTCCACCATCTGGCCACTGTTCGGCACCGGCAATCAACTGTTGGCCACAATTGCACTTGCTGTCAGTACGGTGTTTCTGGTGAATGCCGGCAAGGCCAAGTATGCGTGGTACACGGCAGTGCCCATGGTCTTTGTCGGAGTCACCACGGTGATGGCAGGCATCCTTTCCATCCAGCGAATCTTCTGGCCGCTGACCCGAACCCCGGATAAATTCCTTCAGGGTTGGTTTGATTCGATCCTGATGCTGGTCTTCATCGTTGGCGTTCTGCTGGTAGTGGCTGACTCCGCACGGCGCATCTGGAAGACGCTGCATGGAACGCCTGTCCCGGAAGAGTCCTTTGGCGCGCCTGGAAAGCAGGACGAAGTCAAGATGGGTTGCTGCTGATGTATCCCTGCCTCCACACCCACAAAAGCCCCGCAAAAGCGGGGCTTTTTATTTGCTGGGAGCAGGGAATCATCCCCACTCAAAATGTCTGGCGGTGGGCGCAGTCTGCACCGAACCCGTCTCCCGCAGCTATTCCCGTCATCAGGGAAATTTACAGGGAAATCTCCGCTCTAAATGCCCTCCAATGGGATAAATACCCAGTTTTTACTGAGGTTTTTCCACGACAGCCATTTTCAGAACAGGGAATTAATAGGGGCGGATCAGGGAATCTAGACGACATGAACAGGGGTCAAACTATCAATCGACAGGGCGATTTAAACGCAAGCACCTCTAGGAACTTGTTGAAATAGGCGCGGCTCTGCGACTCGATTAAGCTGGCGCACGTCTAAGCGGTATGCGTGGAGACGAGCGGAGTCAGGACGGGATGTTCAGTTATGTGTCGCTGGAGG
>Ga0302266_10002777_pt1 | contig 14691 bp, 8 predicted proteins | sample III_Bog_E1_2_FD_194559 | JGI IMG/M metagenome (GOLD analysis project Ga0302266, IMG submission 194559) | Peat permafrost microbial communities from Stordalen Mire near Abisko, Sweden - III_Bog_E1_2 | ecosystem: Environmental > Terrestrial > Soil > Wetlands > Peat | place: Sweden: Abisko... | reverse complement strand
GATCGGCAGGAAGTCGAAGAACAACGTGCGGTCCGAACTGGTCGCGAGCGACACGAGTTTGCCCTTGTTGCCGGCCGTGGTCTGCACGTGGTCGTGCACCTGGACGAGGTTGGTGGTTTTGCCGCCCATCGCCGGGCCGTAATATACGATTTTGACCTGCAGTTCCTTGGTCGCTTGATTGATGATGGCCATAAATTAAGGGGTCTTTTTCCGGTCCAGTTCGCCCGCCAGCGCGGTCAGCGCCGCCGCCGGGAGGGATTCGCCCGCGCGGCCGAACGCCGCCAGGTACACCGCGTTCACCCGGATGATCCGCCACGGCACGTTGCCGACGGTGAAGCTGACATTGTTCAGCGCGCCCATGCGCAGTTCGCGTGCGCTTTGGTTCATGCGCTCAAAGATCTGCGGAATGAACGCCGCCAGTGTGTCCGCGTTGAACTCCGCGGGCACTTCGCTTGCCACGCGCAGGCCGTCCGGCAAGGTGATTACCGCGCCGGCCACGCCCGGCAGCGCCGCCGCGCGCGCCACCACGTCCTTGGGCGGTGCGAACCGGTGGGAAAAATCCGTCTGCGGCACCGGCGGCGGCGAATAGATGGCCTCCTCGGTCTTGGGCGTGTCGCTGGTGTCGTTCCAGGTAAAAAAGTTTGAGTCGCTGGTTTTTTTCTCCACTGGCTTGGGGGCAACGGGTGCCGGCACCACCGGCGGCGGTGTGCTCACCACGGTCGGCTCCGGCGCGGATTGCGGAAAGCCGAAGAACAAATTCGGGATCTCTTCCGAGACCATGGCCTTGCGCTTCGCGGTGGACAAGTTTTTCTGCGCCGCCAGAAACAACGGGGCGATCACCTTCAACGGCAGATCCAATTCCAGTTGATCGTTCGGCGAGGCCGACGAACTCGGCCGCGCCAGGGAGCGTAATTCGCGCCAGGACATCGTCACGCGGCCGCGTTTCAAGCCGGCCTCCACCGCGTCACCGGACAAGGGAACGCTGATATTGGCCAGCGAATAACGGGAGATTTCGTCCTTCAATTCCTCCGGCCAGTATTCCGCCAGATCCCAAAGTGTGGCAAAAATTGTCGTCGGTTCCGGGGCAGTCGCCACCGGCATCACCGGTGCCGGAGGAGCGGGCGCTGGCGTGAGTTTGACTGGGGCTGGCGCCGGTGTTTGGGTAAACGCAAACGGCTGCACCACCGGCGCGGGCGTCACGGGACGGACGGGCGGGGTGGGTGGGGTTGGCGTGACGGTTCGTTGCAAGCCGGGTGGCGGCGTGAAGGCGATGGGTGCGACCGGGGCCGGCGGATTTACGGGCAGATTCACCCGGGCCGGGGTTGGGGCGGGCGCGGCCGGTGAAACCGGCTTGGCCGGAACCGAACGCTGAAATGTTGGCGGCGGCGTGAAGGCGGCCGGCGCGACGGGTTTGGCCGGAGCCACCGGTTGATTGACGCGCACGGTCGTGGGTGCGGGCGTGGCCGGGCGGACGGGCAGCGGCGGCGTGGTGGTGGAAGGCGCTTTCAGCGGTTGCGTGGTGAAGACGATGCCGTCGGCGCGTCCGCCGAAGGGCCCGTTGATGTCGGCGGCCACCTCCACTTTGGGCGCTTCGCGGCGCGCGAGCAGCGTCGGGTTAAGGCGCGGGAGGATTTCGCCCAGCGGCAGGTTGATGAGCTTGTTGTCATGTTCGCCGCCGGAATTGGTGAAGATGCCCGGGGCGAGCTCCCGCAGTTCGCCGAAGGAAATTTTTACCGCGCCGAACGCGAGCTGGGTGGTCACGGTTTCGACCGGCAGATTGATGGTCAGGCCGGGTGGCGGAACGGTCATTATCTTTCCGCGCAAATCCATGGGCAGGCTGGCCACGATGGGCGCGAGCGGCACGGCGATCTCATTGGCGGTGGGCGGAACGCTCGCCCGGACGAAATTCAGCCGGCCGGCCGGCGGTGTAGCCGGAGGCGTGGCGGGCGTGGCGGGCGCGAGCGGCGCCGTGCCTGCTACCGGCCGCGGCGCTTCTTCGGCAGGCTCATCTTCCGGATCCATTCGCCGCAGCAAATTGCGGAGCAGGCTGGCAAATCGTGTTCTGACCATGTTCGACATGACTTTCGTTTTTTGAGTTGGCCCTGTCAATCTTCGACGGGCTGAAGTTGTTCAGCAGTTATCACGCCACGGTCGTGGAAAATGTTTTTTAATCCGCTTTTGTCCCACGACGAGACTGCGGGTGCCGGCAATGTCCAGTTATGTGCCCCGTTTTGTGCGGTTGCGCCTAAAAAACGGCTGGCTGGCCGGAACGCGGATTGCTTATAGTGGCTCACCGGACTTTTAACACTTGAGTTTCGTCCGCCATCGGGTTAGCCGTAGTGCGGGTTACGCATGGAAAAAAGACACAAAATACTAATTCTGGACGACGACGCCGATTGGCTGACGTTGAGCAAGGAGATGCTCGCCGCGCTTCCGAGCCGGCCGGAAATCCTCACCGCCAACAACGGCAAGCGCGCGTTGTCGCTGCTCGAATCCGAGCCCGTGCGCCTGTTGATCTGCGATCTGAAAATGCCGCGCATCGACGGCCTGCAAATCTTGTCCATTGTCCGCCGCCGCTATCCTGAGCTCCGCACGGTCGTGTTGAGCTCGCTCGAGGACGAGGAATTCCGCTCGCGCGCCTACGCGCTGGGCGTGGACCTGTTCTGGATCAAAATTGAGATGCAGCGCAATTCCAAGCTCTTCATCGAATGCCTGGAATCGCTGCTCGGCCGCGACGACGAGCCCGGTTTCCGCGGCATCCAGAGCAAAAGCCTGATGGACATCATCCAGATGGAATGCCTTTCGCGCAGTTCTTCCGTCCTGCGCATCACGCGCGGGCCGCTGGTGGCCAGGCTGTGGATCCAGAACGGCGAATTGCACGATGCCGAGGCCGAGGGCGTGCGCGGCGAGCCGGCGTTCCGGCGCATCATTTCCTGGAAATCCGGCACATTTGAAAACCTGCCCGCCGAGCCGCAGCGCGAGCGCACCATCACCAAGCCCATCAACGCGCTCCTGCTCGAATCCGTGCAGGACATGGACGAGGCCGCCAATCCTGTTGCCACCGATTCCTTGGAGGAGTCCGCCCACCGCAAGACTGTGTGGAAACTGGCGCTGCTCACCCGCGAAGGCGCGGAATTCGTCATCTCCATCCCCCCCGAAGGCTTGGGCGAGCCCGAGGCCATCGGCACGCAGAACGTCACCCAGCTCACCGCCTGGACGCGGCACGCCGCCGCCATCACCCGCCGGCTGGGTGAACGCCTGGAGGCCGGCCCCGTTTTGCAGGTCGCCGGCCAGAACATGGAACGTCACGTGCTAGTGTTGGACCGCGAGGACCGTTTGTTCCTCGTCGGCTGGCCCAGTGAGGCCGGCGATAATTTGCTGGAAAAAAGCCGAAAGCTAGTTGCGTCATGGGATTCCTGAAACGATTTTTTCGCGGCCGCGCAGGCGTGCAGCAGTTGCCCACCGGCACCATCACGGTGGACCGCAACGGCCATATCCTGTCCTCGACCGTGGCCTCCGCGTATCCCCGGCCGCTCCTGCTCGACATCGGCCGCGATGTGCTGGTCCTGTTCCGCGAGGCCCGCACTGCGCAGATGCCGCTGACGGAGATCAGCCTGCAGTTCGGCAGCCTTCACATCACCGCCCGCGAGCTGCGCGGCGGCGCTGTCATCTTTTTGGTCCCCCAAACCGCGTTGCACCCCACGCCCAACTAATCCCGCTCATGAATCCCAAGGACATCAACCAGCTCGTCACCCAGATCGAGACCCACATCGAATGCTGGAAACAGTTCAACCACTTCATCGCCGTCGCCCGCAACAAGAAATTCAGCCAGGCCGACGACCTCCATTTTCTCGAGATCAAGAGCATCATCGTGCAGGAGCTGGAACTGATTTACGCCGCCATTGAGGTCCAGTCGCCCACCCGCGAGGAGATCCACGGCCTTATCACCAACGCCCCGTCCCTTCGCTTTCTCAGCGAGATGAACGAGGGCGCGCTGCGCGGCCTCGAAACCCAGTGGCACAAGGTTTACATCGGCTGGCACGCCATCCTCGGCCAGCTCAAGGTCAAGCAGCACATGGAGGCGAACAAATCCTTCTGGGGCGCGGGCAAATAATTTCCGGCAGCGCCCCGTTGTGATTCCGCTCCGGTTCGGGCAAACTTCCGCGTCATGTTGACCTACTTTCAAATCCTCATCCTCGCGCTTATCCAGGGCGCGGCCGAACTGCTGCCCGTCTCCAGCTCCGCCCACGTCATCGCGGCGGAAAAGCTCATGGGCGTCGATCCGTCCACCCCGGACATGACCATGCTCTTGGTGCTGCTGCACACCGGCACCATGTTCGCTGTGATCGTTTATTTCTGGAAAGGCTGGCGGCGGGATTACTTCGCCTCCGCCGCGCAGTTCCAATGGTTCGCCCTCCAGATTGTCCTGGCCACCCTTTGCACCGGCGTCGTCGGCTACGGCTTGAAGGAAGTCATCGAAAAAGTCTTCATGCGCGGGACGCCGCATGCGGAAGTGGAAAATCTTTTCTCCAATCTCCCGCTCATCGCCGGCGCGCTGACGGCCGTCGGTGTGCTGATCATTTACGCCGGGATGCGCGAGGAAAAATTCCCGCGCCACACGGAAATCCAGCCGGCGCATTCCTTCTGGATCGGCCTCGTGCAAGGGCTGTGCCTCCCGTTCCGCGGTTTTTCCCGTTCCGGCGCGACCATTTCCACGGGCCTGATTTTAGGTTTGCCGAAACAAAAGCTGGAAGAATTCAGCTTCGCCCTCGCGGTGGTGTTGACGCCGCCCATCCTCGCGCAGGAAGCGCACCGGCTCATCAAGGCGCACGCGTTGAGCGGGCAAAATTCCGGGCTGCACCTCTTCGTGCCGGGGTTGGTGGGAATGGTCCTGAGTTTCTTCGCCGGCCTGCTCGCGCTCAAACTGCTCTCGCGCTGGCTGGCCGGCGGACGCTGGAAATTCTTCGGCTTTTACTGTCTCCTCGCCGCCGCCGGCATCCTGCTGATCCACCTCAAAGTGAAGTGATCGCTTCCGCCAACCGATAACTCATTTCGCGTTCGGGTCGGGGATGAAGATTTTTTCGCCGACATAAAGCTTGGCCGGGTCCAGCTTCGGGTTCGCCCTGAGAATCTGGCTCACCGACACCTTCACGCCCTTGTCGCGAAACGCCTTGGCGATGGCGCTGATCGTGTCACCCGCCTCAATCGTGTATGGATAAGCTTTCTGCGACACGGCCGGTCCCGTCGCATCATCGCCCGTTGCGGTCGTGTCCACGGTGGGCTTCGATTTGTGGCTGGGCGACGGTCCGCCCAACTTGGCGAGATTCTCGATCTGCTTCAAGATCAGCTCACGGTCAGCCTGGCGTTTCTTGTCGATCTCCTGCACCTGCGTGGCGAGCGACTTGAGATCATCCGCGCTGGCGCTGGTGCTCGCGGCGGGGGCACTGACCTTGTCGCTCAGGTCGCTGATCTGCTTGGCCAGATCGTCGAGGCGTTTGCCCTGCTGTTCCTGCGCGGCGAGGAGGTCCTGAACCTGTCCGGCCAACTTGTCGAGCTGCTGCTGCGTGCCGGCATCCTGCGCGCGCGCGAGCGAAAGCGTTAAAATCAAAATAAACAGACCGAGCGAAATCTTTCTCATGCCCCCGAAAATAAACCTCTGCCCGCTCCCGTCAAGGTGAACCGCACCATCCCGCTCGCGGCCATGACCGCCGTCCCGACGCTGCGGGACCAACGGCGCGGGGTTGTGATTACTTAGGATCATCAGCCGATCGCTTTAGATTTGATGGAAATGCTCTATTGATCAGCCCTACCTCTACTCTAACACGAAACCGCCCTTGGCTCCTGCCGCTCCGATGGCACCTGATAAGACGCCGGGACCACCTTCTCCGGTTTAGCCAAAACTTTATCCAAAGCGATTTCAACCAGGCTCAACAACTTCGCCGTCGTATAGGGTTTTTTCAGCATCGTAATTGAATTGAGACCGGGATGTAGGATAAACTCCCAGGTCGGCAGCAATCCCGTGGCCATGATGACCGGCAAATCAAGGTGGGCGTCGTAAATCTTCTGAATCAGTTCTACCCCGGAAAATCCCGGCAAAAACTGGTCGGTAATCACCAGATCAAAATTGCTGACCTGTATCGCATCCCAGGCCACGATTCCATTTGCTGCCGTGGAAACATGGTAGCCAGCCTCTCTTAACCCCTCGGCGTTCAGCGTGCTGACTTCAAAATCGCCCGCTACCAGAAGAATCCTTTGAAGGCGAAACGGATTGAAATGCGGTGTGGCGGAGGCGGTTTCGTTAGATTGGTCAAAATGTTTGATTGTCATCGGGATACCAGTAGTCCAAACCAGCCGGAGGCGCTATGGGGTGTTTTCCCCTGATTTAGTCGCGCTCCACTAATTTCAACGGCGAAGGTAAATGTTCAACCCTTGGTCGATTCGGTCCTCGGTCAGCCCCTCGTTCCTCCCGGCGTAGCGATGGAAAATCCTGGATGACGCGCGCGCGCCGCCACGATGTCCGCCTGGATGATGTGCGCTACCATGGGGGGGAACACCCCATTGCGATTACATTTCAGACAAAGGAAATTAGCGGGCAGCAGCCCACGCCCTGGCGAGCGCGACAAAAAGCCACCGACCAATTTTACTAATCAACCTATTAAAACCATTCTTCGCCTGCTAGCTGACCTTGTGGGCTTGCCCGGTTGCCGGTCACCGGTGGCATTATTACCGGAAATCGAAATTTTACCGCCGATGGTAATGTTTCACCGTCTCTGGATACTAAAGCGCCGTCGACCGGGTTGCCGCCGGGAACGCGTCTACGGCCACCGTCATCATCGACAGCGACGGCTCACGTCCCTTGACCAGCATGAATTGCTGGCCCCTGACCCAAAGCATCATTTTTATTAACTTGCCAATGCTCGATGTTGTCGCCGCCGTCGGGATAATTTTTGGGTGGATGCAATGAAACTGGCGCTCGCGGGTGCTGCGCGAACGGCTCGAGGCAGCCCGCCTCCCGGCCGGGGTGAAACTTACTGGTGCGGAAGGATCACCCAATTAAATTATGAATATGCTGGTAAGCAAAGCTCCAAGTTGAAAAGCAACGATCAAGTGTTCCCACCGATCGGAAAAAATCTGCAAATAATCGTGGGATTCATCTCGAGATGACTCAGGGACCGCTGGTAGCGATGACGTTGCCTATTAAAACCCCGGCTCGAAATGGTCGCTTATGGATAGACTAGCCGGTAATACTCATTCAAGTTGGTCTGAATAATGGGGATGGTCGTTATGTTTGTTACCGTTGAACCGGTCACGGTCGTCCAATCGTTCGAATTGGCGCTCACCCCCAGATTCAAGTTGTTGGTCTGCATCAGCAAACGCCACCCGGTGTGATTCACCGGCCACGCCAGCTGCAATTGACCGCCATTCATCTGCCCAAACAACGTGGTTGGGGTCGTCGGAATGACCGGTGCGTTCGGGATGGCCACCAAACGTACGTTATCGAAGTCAAAGTATGAATTGGCTGCGGCCGAGGGCATGCGGAAACCGACGACGATGTCGCCATTGCCCCCTTCGTTGCCATTCCCGATATAGGTCAGGCTTATGTCGGTGAACGCCCCGGAACTGAGATTCGCCGTGTTTATGAACTTGGTGGCGATAGCCGCGAGCGACGTGTTGTATAAAAGCATTGCGCTGCCGTTAACGAAATTCTGGGCGTTGGTCTGAAGCCCGAAAGCCGCCGTTAAATGGTAGGTTATTCCCGCCTTATACTTGACGCCTGTGTCCTGATAGATGGTCCCGTGACCACCGGCGCCATAGGCGAAAATTTGACAAAAGTTGTTGCCATCCAAGCCGGGCGGGGGACTTGTGGGCCAGGGCTCGCTGCTGCCGGATGTGCCGGGATGCACCACCCCGTATACCGCTGAACCTGATATGGAGGTATTCCAATTCGGCAGGCTCGTAGTTTCATAGTTCCCCAGCGCCACGCTGGGATTCTCGAAGGAATAATTGGCTATGCTGATAAAATTTGTGGCAATTGCCGTTGCCACCGCCTCGGCCGCGCCGTAGGCCAAAATGTTGGCCAGCAGGCTGGTCGCCTGGGGTTGCGGCGAGTGCAAGTGGGGCACGGACATGCCGCCAAAAAGAACATGGCCCAGTCCGCTGGCCATTTCGCCCAGCGAAACGTTTCCAAGGGAATTTGTCAATAAGACCGTCAGGCCGGTTCCCGAAAGTGACGCCTGCGAAAAGTAATTTCCTGTGAACGTCGCGCCCACCGGCAAATACGGGCCATTAAAAATCGGATGGGTGGGCGCGGCGGCTATGGCTTGCGAATTCAAATCTGGGTTTAATGTCACCCCAAAACCCAGATAAATGTTGCTGACACCAATTGAGAAGAGGTTGCCGCTTACGGCTGGCGCTGCGTTGATAAACAAGCTGCCCCCCGCCGAAACCCAACTGGAAATTGCGGCCAAATTGGTGGTCAGGAAACCGGCCATTCCTCCGGCATCGACCTCGCTGCCCTCCATGAATATAAACTTGAAGGCGGGTGAAAATAGCGCCGCGGGACTGGCCGTTTCATAATATTGGGTCTGCCAATTTGCCCCAAATAAAGCGGTGTTCATGGCGGCCTCGTCATCGATCGACCCAAACGGATCGCCGGCCGATGAACGAACGAAAGCCGCGCTCACAGTGTACACGGTCAACAGGGCGTTGGAACTAAGCATCGAGCCGTACAGGTTACTGACCAGGCAACTGAACTGGCTGCCGGTATTGGCCGGCTGTACATTATTGATGGTATAGCTGCTGTTGGTGGCCCCGGCTATCGGCACGCCGTTCAGGTTCCATGCATAGCTCAACGGCAACGAGCCCAAGGCCGTCACACTGAAGGTTATGTTGGAGCCCACCATAACGCGCTGCCCAACCGGTTGCGTGACGATCTCCGGCGCCTCCACCAGGATCACGCCCGCCACCCGGAAAACTGTGCCGTTGCCGCTGCCGTATTCACCATCATAACCATTGGCGCCGGACGAGGTGGTGCCGTAAAAGTTTCCCTGACTGTCCTGCACCAAAGCGGCCTTGGGGGCCATGCCATTCGTGCCCGCAAAAGAATAGAGCGTGTTAAATGTTGTTCCATCGCCGCTCAATTCAAACACCGTGCCATAACCATAGGTTCCCCCTTCCGCGGTCGTGCCGTAGAAGTTGCCGTCGGTCCCCTGCACCAGACCCGCTTCCGGATATGCGCCATTGGAGTAATTGAAGGGGAATAATGTGGTCAAGGCCCCATTCGTTGTCATTCTGAAGATCGTGCCCTCGCCGTTGGCTCCTCCTTCCGCGGTCGTGCCGTAGAAGTTGCCGTCGGTCCCCTGTACCAGACCCGCCTGAGGATAACTGCCATTCACGGAATAATTTAGCGAAACCAGCGTCGTCAGGGTGCCGTTGGTCGTGATGCTGAAAACCGTGCCTTCGCCATTCGTTCCGCCGTATTCCGTCGTGCCGTAGAAATTGCCATCGGCGCCCTGCACCAACCCGGCCACCGGCTCTTCGCCATTCACCGAATAATTGAACGAAATCAGCGTCGTCAGGGTGCCGGTGGCCGTCATGCTGAACACCGTGCCCCCGCCGTTTGCCCCGCCTCGGGTGGTCGTACCATAGAAGTTGCCGTCGGTCCCCTGCACCAAACCTGCTTCCGGGGAAGCGCCATTGCCGAAATTGAAGGAGAATAACGTGGTCAGGACCCCATTCGTTGTCATTCTGAATATCGTGCCATCACCATAGGTTCCTCCGTCGGCGGTTGTGCCATAGAAATCGCCGTCGGTCCCCGGCCACAGGCCGGAATAGGGATGGGCCCCATTTATGCTGTTAAACGAAACCAGTGTGGTCAGGGTGCCGTTGGTCGTCATGCTGAAAATCGTGCCCTCGTAGTTCGATCCCCCATAGGTGGTCGTGCCGTAAAAGTTGCCGCCCGGGCCCGGCATCAGTGCGGCGGAAGCGCCGCCCCCGTCAGTTCCGTTGAATGTGCACAAAGGGCCCGTGGCCTTAAAGGCGGTCAGCACCGCGTTGGAAGTGGTGACGGAACCAAAAATGTTGCTGGCCACGCAACTGAACTGGCTTCCGGAATCAGTCAATTGGACGTTGGTGAGGCTGTAACTGGGCAACATCGCGCCGGCGATCGGACTGCCGTTGCGCAGCCAGGAGTAGTTCAACGGCGCGGCCCCAGCCGCGTTCACGCTGAAGACCGCCGTCCCGTTGACGGGTACGATCTGGCTGGCGGGTTGCGCGATGATCGCCGGCGATGCCGCCATGGGTCCCGCGCCGAGCCGGAATATAATTCCGTTGCCGCTCGAAGCTGAGCCATTGAAGCCACCCCCGCCATTGAATGTGGTTCCATAAAAATTGCCATCGGCCCCCTGCACCAAACTGGCTTCCGGCAGGCACCCGTTGGTACCCTCGAAGAAGAACAATGTCACCAATAAGCCATTGGTCGTCATTTTGAAGATGGTGCCGTTGCCGCCTAATCCGTTTTCAGTGGTTGTGCCGTATAAATTGCCGTCGCTGCCCTGCACCAGTCCCGCCTCAGGATAACCGCCATTCACAGAATTATTGAACGAAACCAGCGTGGTCAGGCTGCCGTTCGTGGTCATTTTGAACGCCGTGCCGTCGCCATACGTTCCGCCGTATTTTGTCGTGCCGTAAAAATTACCATCGTTGCCCTGCACTAGCCCGGCATAAGGATAATTGCCATTCGCGCCATTAAAAGTAACCAATATGCTCAGGCTGCCGTTGGTCGTCATGCTGAAAATCGTGCCATCGTAGTTTGATCCCCCTTCCGCGGTCGTGCCGTAAAGATTGCCGTCGGTGCCCTGCCTAAGCCCGGCATAAGGATAATAACCATTTGTATTATCGTTGAACGAAACCAGCGTGGTCAGGGTGCCGTTGCTCGTCACTTTGAACACCGTGCCGCCGCCATTCGTTCCGCCGTATTCCGTCGTACCGTAAAAATTGCCGTCGTTGGCCTGCACCAGCCCGGCCGCCGGCGCTTCGCCATTCACAGAATAATTGAACGAAACCAGCGTCGTCAGGGTGCCGTTGGTCGTCATTTTAAACACCGTGCCCCCGCCGTTCACCCCGCCTCCGGTCGTCGTGCCATAGAAGTTGCCGTCGGTCCCCTGCACCAGCCCCGCTTCCGGATTAGCGCCATTGGAATAATTAAAGGATAATAATTGATTCAGTACGCCGTTGGTCGTCATCCGGAATATCGTACCGTCGCCATATGTCCCGCCGTACTCGGTCGTGCCGTAGAAGTTGCCGTCTGCACACGTTATCAATGCGGCCGAAGCGCCGCCTCCGTCCGGTCCGCTGAATGAATATAACACCGCACTGGGCGTGGGGGGGCCGGGCACCACCGTCATATTATCGATCACGAACTGCTCGCCACTGCCGCCATAGCCGGGGTGAGGAGTGCCACCGGAGGAAATAAACTCCACCGAGGTTACGCCCACATAATTAAAATCAATCAGCGTTGGAACGGTTGCGCTCAAGGTGTACGTGTTGGCATAAATTAAATTGGTGCCATTGTAGCCTTTTAATTCGACCTCGAGGTTGTCATTCCAGCCTGCGGTCAGGTAGCCGGAGAGCAGCGCGAACGGTGCCGCAGCGGACAAGATCGCGGGCGCGCCCCCGCCATTATAAGCGACATTGGGGGCTGATACGATGCCTGCCGTGTAGCCGCTCTGCTGGCCCAACGTTGCCGGGTTTAAATAATAGAAATTATTCCACGTTAGATTATTATAATTAGCCGGCACTGCCTGACCCGAGCCGGCCAGGTCGTCAAAAGTGATTAATTCCGGGCTTCCCGTTAAGATGGTCAGCAACGCGTTTGAACTGACTGCGAATCCTAGGGAATTGGAGATCGACACCCTACAGAAACCCGCCTGATTGGTGGTCAGATTACTCAAGGCCAGCGTCGCATTGGTGGCATTTGGCAGGTTCGTGCCATTCAACTCCCATTGGTAGAACAAGGGCAATCGTCCGGACGAAAGCACCCTGAAGCTGACGGCGCCTCCGACCGTCGCCACCTGGTTTGCGGGTTGGGACACAATGATCGGCGGGCCGTCGGCGCTGATGAGCGGGGTGACCTGTATGTCATCCAACCCCAGGAAACTGTCGTCGTCCTGGAATCCGATTTGCAGGACGGTGTTGGTCCCGGTGGCTGTGACATAAAATTGAAGATTGGTCCAACCGATCGCACCCAGATTGGTTTGATCAAATATCGCTGTTCCATTCCACGCCACCAAGAATTCATTGGGCGTGAGGCCATCCGGACTGTCCAGCCAGACCGAGATCAGATATTCCTGTCCCGCAACCGTCGGCAAGGACTGCGAGAGATAACCAAGCGAGCCAGCCGGACCCAGCAACGCGCCATACGAGCCGGTGTGGACGGCGGGAAAACCGCTACTGACCGAACTATCAACAAAATTGCCTGTCTCGCCCCAGGAGGAAAAGCTGCCGCTTTCAAATCCCCCGTTCTGCACCAATTGCTGGCCCGGTTCCGCCACCACCGTTAGAACCGCCCCGGTGCTGGTGGCCGTGCCGATGGCGTTACTGATTACGACGGTATAATTTCCGATGCTGGCTGAAGAAACGCCATTGATGGTCAAGACCGGAGTCCCTGAACCTGAAATTGCCCCGGCATCCGACAGGTTGGTCCCATTCTGCCTCCACTGGTATGTAAACGGCGCATTGCCGTCCACGGCGACCGCAAATTTCACTGTCGCGCCCACGAGCGCCATCTGGCTGGCTGGCTGCGAGATGATCACGGGCGCGGAGGGGGTGATGGCCAAAACCGCATACGAACTCAAGACCACCCCCGCGGCATTGCTCGCCACCAGCGAGTAGATTCCGCCATCCGAGGCGGCCACGTTGCTGATCGTCAGGATGCTGACCGCGGCACCATAAATATTTCCCGCCCCCGTCAACGTGGTTTGGGCGCCGGAAATACTCCCACCGCTGGTAAGGTTGGTTCCGTTAATCTGCCATTGGCAGCTGAGCGGCAGTCCCCCGGCCACCCCTGCGCTCAAGGTAACGGTGGTTCCTGCGATCACAATTTGGCCGGCTGGTTGGGCGGTTATCACCGGCGGTTTGATGACGGTTAAAGTAATGGGGCGGCTTTGGACGACGCCATCCGTCGGATTGGTAAACCAAAGGGTTGCCGTGTAAGTTCCCAGGAACAAATTGCTGGCGGCCGCATTCAAACTCACCCTGACCGTCGCTGTTGCCCCGCCCGGAGTCAGTGTGCCTCCGCCGGTTGAGATGTTAAGCCAGGGTGCGGTGGCGGCCGCCGTCCAGTTCATGGCTGTATTCCCACTGTTGGTCAAAGTATAAGTTTGGGCCGCCGGCATGAGTGAACCACCCACTCCGCCACTCGAAACCAACCCATTTAGCGGCAAGATTTGTAAAGCATCCGGTGGGGTCAGCAGATTGATCAGGTTGCCCCCCGCCGGGGTTCCCCAGCCGGTGCAAAGATCGTAACCGGGAACGGCATAAAAATTGGTCGGACTTTGACTCCAGGTATTATTGCCCGTGGCTATGTCATGAAAGCCGTTATTGTAGTTGCCGCTTTGGCCGAGCGCGTAGATGGCCGGATTGATGAAACCCAGCGTCGGATGGCCATTGGCCACGGCCTGCTGGTTGGCCAAAGCCACGAAGGCCGCCCACAAGGGCGTCGCGCAACTCGTGCCGCCGAACGACCCGCTTGCACCACCTCCGTAAGTGACAAATATATTGTCGGCCGTGAGCGCCACATCGGGCAGGTTACGAAAGGTGGTGGATCCTCCATTGGCTGCCATGTTCACCCCCGACTGCCAAGCTGGTATTGAATAGGTGATGCTGACCCCGCCGCTGCCACCGGTCCCATCCGCGCCGTATTCAACCCCCCAATTCCACACCGTTTCCGACACCCACGCGCCGCCCGGACCGCTGGTGGTTAAGGTGGTGCCCCCAACGCTGGTGATGTTGGGATCATCGGTCGGCGGCGGCGGGGTATAATAAGGCCCTACATATGCGTCACCATCCCCGGAAGCATTAAAGAACGACTGTCCTTGTGCTGCAAATTGCAGGAAGATTTGATCCGAGACTGCGTCTATCCCATAAGTCCACGAGGCGCTTAGCTGCTTGGCCAGGTTGTCTGTCGCCATCCGGTTTAAAATGTCGTCCGTGGCGGAGCCTTCGTAAACCACCACGCTGGAAAGTCCGGGGGCCATCGATATCGCCATCTCGATGTCCAGGGACACTTCGTCATTGCCAATGCCCGGACCGCCGTCGTATCCGTCCAATAACACCGGTTTTACGGGCACATTTGGCAATCCGGCCAGACCTTCGTAGTTTGTGATATCACTTTGATAATAGCCGGAATCAAACTCCAATAGTCCGACAGTTTGTCCCGCGCCCGTCAGGGTCACACCCGGAACATAGGCTGCGCGGAAGTCATTGCCCATATAAGCGCCGCCCGAACCTGAACCTGTGGCCGGAACCCCCGTCGAACCGGTGAGCGGCGTTTTCTTCAGGCTCATCGGCCGCGGCCGGTGATAATTATCCAACCCGCTGATATGCAATACCGGGATCGCCAAGTCCGGCGATGGCTCGGCATCCGGCGCATAAAACCACCGGCTTTCCCGGGGATGCGAATAAGTCCGCATC
>Ga0302266_10002760_pt1 | contig 14735 bp, 17 predicted proteins | sample III_Bog_E1_2_FD_194559 | JGI IMG/M metagenome (GOLD analysis project Ga0302266, IMG submission 194559) | Peat permafrost microbial communities from Stordalen Mire near Abisko, Sweden - III_Bog_E1_2 | ecosystem: Environmental > Terrestrial > Soil > Wetlands > Peat | place: Sweden: Abisko... | reverse complement strand
CGGTATGCAGTATTACTGAACCTCGCATAATATAGTGACAGCATCAATCATAAAGCAGTAATCTATCAGGCATGACACGATCCAATGCGCCGCGTCGTGACTTCGCCGCCATGCAAGAACGCCGCCGCCGCGCCGCGCGGCTGTTTGCCGCAGGCCGGCGTTCCCAGGCCGAGATCGCCCGTGAACTCGACATCAGCCGTCAAAGCGTGAGCCGATGGTTCGCGGCCTGGCAGCAGGATAAGCCGGACTGGATTCGCGGGGCGGGGCGGGCGGGCCGCCGGCCGCAACTGGACGAAGCACAACGCAAGCAGGTGGACGAGGCTTTGCGTCAAGGCGCACAGACCCATGGTTTCGCAACCAATCTGTGGACGTTGCCCCGCGTAGCGGCGGTCATCGAACGGACTACGGGCGTTCACTATCATCCCGGCCATGTATGGAAGATTCTTGCCGCTCTGCAGTGGAGCCTGCAACGACCGGCCAAGCAGGCGCGAGAACGCAACGAAGAAGGGCGGCGGCTGTGGATGGCGAAGCGGTGGTCGGCCATAAAAAAAACGCCCGGCGGCGAAGAGCCTGGATTCTCTTCCAGGACGAAAGTGGAGTCTCGGAGCGGCCGCCGGTAAGACGGACTTGGGCACCGAAGGGGGAGACACCAGTGCTGGTTTATGCCTTCAACTGGAAAAAGCTGTCGATCAGCGCGGCACTCGGCTATCGCTGGGATGGCAAGCGATGCCGACTGTGGTTTCAGACCCAGCCCGGCAGCTACAACGACGAACGGCTGATCGAATTTTTGCGCGATCTGAAAAAGCACATGCGCGGGCAAAAGGCGATTCTGATCTGGGATGGACTGCCTGCGCACAAGAGCCGGAAGATGAAACAGTATCTGGAGAGCCAGCGCGTTTGGCTGCAAATAGAAACGCTGCCGGGTTATTCTCCCGACTTGAATCCGGTGGAAGACCTGTGGAGCAACATCAAAGGTCAGGAGTTGGCCAACCGCTGTGTTGCCGGGCTCGGCGAGGCCGAAGACGGCGTGCGGAGCGGCATGGAGCGAGTGCGCCAATCCAAGCTGCCGTTTTCTTTCCTGCACCACGCGGGGCTCTTTATTTGACCTATCGTGTCACCATATTATGCGAGACTCAGTAAGAGGCAGACGGACAACCGAGCCGATCTCAATTCCGTTTGCCGCCGATAATTGCTTCAACCGCGGAAATCGCTCGTCGGTCTCCCAGTCCGCAATGTGCAGCGGTTCCTGGGAGTCGTAACCATGCCAGGCCGTAAGCTCCTCAGTCGGTATCCCCGATAGGGCCAAGGAGCCCTTACCAATTGCAAACCACTCGACTTCTTCCGAACCCTCCTTGAAGATCAGCACATCGAGGAAGTCGAAGGCAAGCAGCTTGCTTAATTCCTCGGCAAGCACATTTGCAAGCTGTTCCGGTTCCCGGCAGCCAGAGATGGCCTCGCTCACGCGAAGAACGGGATCATACCGCTGCATGTTGGCCGAAACTGTAGTCATCGGATCCCCTCCCAGCGACGATCTACGCCATGAACTTGCTGGCGTAAGACTCATGAATATCTTCGCGGACTGTCATCATTTTTCGCAACAACAACTTCCTGCTGCCGGCATATTTTCACTCAAGCCACTGCCTGACTGTCCGGGGCTGGAGCCAAGTTCTGCTCTCTGCACCACTGTTTGAAAGCTTTGTATCCCCATGCATATGCGATCACCAGCCACACTGCTAGAGCGACAAGGTGAGGAAGCACCCAGCCTGCTGTCGCGCCAACCAAGTTTACCTTCCGCATGATGCAGTTCATGTGAAAGATGGGAATGAACGGAGTGATGGCCTGGACCGCCGGAGGCATGGCGTAATAAGGCCAGGTGAATCCAGAGAGAAAGAACAGCACCACCGCCATAAACAGATGAAGGTGGGTAGAGAGAATATAGGATTTGCACATGCCGTAGTAGCCGTATCCCATGCAGACGTGGATTACGACATAGACCGCGAGGGCCGAGAAAATAAGCGGTAGACTACCCCGGTGCGGCATTCCAAACAAGGTGAGGACAGAGGCCGCAGCGCCAAAGACAACAGGAATAGCCAGACAGCATGTTCCAGCAACCTTGGTCGCAAAGAGCCAAGGGATGCTTGGCATGTCTGTCTTAACGGAATCGCGAAGTTCTTTGTAGCTGTCAAGCCCGATCGACATGCCTGTAATCATGCGAAGAACAGACTGACTGGCCGCACACACCAGCCCGATGAGCAAAAAATAGCTGTAGTTGGACGTCGGATTGAAGAGCTGCCGCCCCGTCATGATAATCGGCCGGGCGACAGTTGGCACGCTCCCGGCGGGGAATCCCGTGGCCTCCAACACTCTCCGGTCCACTCCGACCTGGTAGGTGCCAACAATAGTGCGAATGGCATTCAACGCCGTACCGCCAATCAGAGTATTACTGCCATCGAGCACGATAGCCACTCGTGGAGATCTCCCTGCCAGCACATCACGCTCGAAGTGCAAGGGAAACATGACACAGGCGTAGGCCTCTTCGCGGCGAGTCATGGGGGGCAGTTCTGCCGGAGAGTTGGCGAAGCCGACAATGCTCAGACTGTCGGAAGAGCGAAGCGCAGTGGTCAGCTCGCGCGACAATCTGGAATGATCCTGATCGACGATAATGATCGGGACATTTGTTGTCCTTCCGTTCCAGTACACTCCTCCGAAGATGAAAGCATAAGCAAAGGGACCGCAGAGCAGCAGGGTGACAATGCGAGGATCGGAAATGATCCTCTTTACTTCCCGAAGGCACAGTTTTAGCAGTGTCTTATCCATGGCTCACCGATCCTTCGGGGTGGTGTGTGAAGATGCGGCGCGTTCCGGCCCAGGCAAACAGAACGGCTATCAGGCTCCATCCCGTCAGGCACCAGATCTGGTTTATGCAATCTGCCAGAGTGCCACCCAGAATAGTGATCTTCTTCATCGCGAACGCAAACGGATACAGCGGCATGCCATAAGTGAACAGAAGCATAGCTTTGGGAGAGGCAAACATAGGCCAGGTATATCCGGTGACCAGGAAGTTCGGCAGCGTGAGGAGCGCGCAGACCTCGGTCGCCATCAGAGAGTCGCCGGTCAGGGCCGAAAGGCCGTAGCCGAATGTAATCAAGGCCGCCGGGAACCAGACAAGAATCACACAGAAGGAAAGACCGGTTCTTACGAACGGGGACCCAAACAACACATGAGGGATCAGGAGAGTGATCAGATAGATTGGCAGGAGCGGGAGAAGATAGGACACGACCTTGCCGGCTACCAATGCGATGGGGTTGGCCTGAACCGAAGGCAATGGCTGAAACGAACGTTCCTGGAACTCCGAACTGCCGGAACGAATGCCAATCAAAAGGGCCGCCAACTGCAATGAGATGGTCGCCGCGCCCACCGGGATGTAGTTGAGATAGTTCGAAGTAAAGCCCGGATTGAACAACACCCGGGTGCCCACATCGATGGGCATGGCTCGACGCAACGCCTGTTCCTGCTTCACTCCGTCGACCGCTTCAATGATTCGTGCGTCCGCAACCACTGAGAACGGCGTAAGCACCGCGTTCGCGTTGGCCAATTCGACGCTTCCCGAAAGAAAGTTCGATTGGTCCACCATGACTTCCACGCGGCCGCCACGGCCCGCCTTGAGATTACGTTCCATTCCATACGGGAAGACAACGCACACATGGGCGCGGTCTTCGGCGACCAACTTTGGAAATTCGTCCGGCGAGTTGATGTACCCGGCGGACTTGAAGGCCTCGTTTGCAAGAAAGGCGCGACTCATCTCACGCGACAGTTGCGAGTGGTCATGGTCGACGAAGACGACCGGCAACCCGACAACCTTCTTGGTTCCGTAAATCCCGTGAAGGCAAAGAGTGAACAGAATGGGACCCACGAGCACGAGAACAATATATCGTTTCTCGAGAAGTATCCATTGCCATTCGCGTTTTACAACTTGGAGAATGTCGCGGATCACTTTTCACCTACATTGAGCTCTACTCGAGCCGTCATGCCATTCCGATAGCGCGGGTCGTCATCGAGTTTGATCACAAGTTGCAGGCCACGCACATCGAATGTTCCCTGTTCGTTGGTAGCCTTCTTTGTGGCGAAATCGGCAGCTTGATTGATGCGAATCAGTCTTCCGTAGACGGCCTGGTTGCCGAGTGCGGGGAGAATGACCTTGATCTGGCGGCCGATCTGGAGATAGCCGAACTTTGACTCGTCCACATAGACCTTAACCTTGAAGTCGTTGGCGCGAGAGATGGTGACCATAGGAAATCCAGGAGCCACTATTTCTCCCGCATTCGAGATCTTCTCGGAGACGTAGCCTGCTACTGGAGCCACGATGCGGGTTTCCCCCTGCAAGGCCTGCGCCTCATGCATCTGCCCCTGGGCGGCATCGGCCTGCTGTTGAATCGCGGCTTGCTCCTGCTCACGGAGCGTGACTTGCATGGATTGATCCTGCGCCAATTGCAGGGCCGCGGCGGCTGCCTTGAGTCCGGCCTTGGCCTGATCTACTTTAGACTTGGCCGCTCCCAGTTGAGCTTTGGCGGAAGCGTAGGTGTTTTCATACTGCTCTTCTACCTGGCGAGGAACAACACCTTCGGCAAACATCCCATGAAAGCGCTCATAGCTGTCGTGTTGGGTGGTGTAATTGGCCTTTGCCGCATTGAGGTTTTCATCGGCTTGCCGCACATCCTCTTTGCGCGCCTCATACTGCGCTTTCGCTTGGTCGAGCTGATCCACGAAGGATGCCCGTTGGAACTTGACCGCGGTGCCAGCCTGGGCAACGCGCGCCACCGAGGATTGATAGGCTGCCGATGCGGCATCCACCTTTGCATCAATCTCGTTCGACTCGAGTATAACGACGGGGTCGCCTGGTTTTACCGAAGTTCCCTCATCGACAAAGAGCTTTGTAATGCGTCCCGGAACCTTGGAGGAGACATTGACTTCGTCGCAGTCAATCGTGCCATCCACAACCATTGTCGCCGTGCGCTTGTGGCATCCGGTGTTGAAGAGACTGACAATCGATACAAGTGCCAAAACAACAGCATTCGTGCATGTGTGCTTCATCTTCATTTCTGAATCCTCGTAGTGACTTCGGCAATGTCTCCCTGATAGCGATGCATGCGCAGATACGCCAGGTCGATTTGATACAGTGCTTGCTGGATGCCAATTTGCGATGCAGTGAGAGACACATTCGCATCGAGCACTTCAAGGCTTGTGCCCGTGCCAACCTTGAATCGTTCGTTTGCCAGCCGCAGGCTTTCCCCAGACCGGTCGGCAGCTCTTTGTGCGGAAACCAGTTCGCTTTGCTGCGATTCGAAATCGAGGTAGGCGCTGCGTACCGCGAGACGCACCTGCTCTACTGCGTGGCGACACTCGAACTCCGCGCTTTGGAGCTGTGAGCGGGCCTGGGAAACGCGTGCGCGCCGCTCTCCGCCATCCCAAAGCTGAAGCGTCGCCCGCGCCCCGGCAAACCATGTTGGATCGGTTTGCGATAGCTTACTGGTCACCAGTTCTTTGCCAGAGATGGCCGTAATCTGCGGAAGGTAGTCCCCCTCTTGCACACGCACTCCACTGCGATAGGCGGCAACTTTATCCCTGAGCGCCTGCAGCAGAGGACTCGACTTGACCGCAACATCCATCGACACATTCAGGTTGATCTCATCGGTAATCTCGAATAAATGTCCGCCTATGTCGATAGGTGTAGCGTCTTCGAGAGCGAGGGAAGTACGAAGGGCTGCCTCTGCCAGCGTAAGCTGGTTTCTCGCTTCTGTCAGGCGTTTCTCCTGCTCGGCAACAGCAGCTTCTGCGCGGATGACATCGTACTTTGCGGCAGTGCCGAGTTTGAACGATGTCTGTGCGTGATCCAGATGCTCGTTGTACGATTGCAGGGCGACCGAGTTCAATTCCACCAGTTGTCGCGCCAAAAGCACCGACAGATAGTTGCGTTCCGCCGTCAGGATGACATCGTCGTCTGTGTCGCTCGCCGCTTTTGCCGACGCATGGCTTACTTCCTGGGTTGCCTTGATCGCGTTGTGGAGCTTTCCGCCGGTAAAGATGGGATACCCAGCCTCGAAATCCACATGCAGGTTATCTTGCGGCGCCAGAGGAGTAGTCAGCGACTTCAGTCCCAGAACCGGCTGCAGGTTGGTGGGGATTGGCGATTCGATGTGAATCGGGTCATTAAAGCGCAGGTACTGGCTTTGAAAGTTGATCTGGCCCCATCTTGCGCTTGCGACCCGTCGTGCGTCGGCGGACGCCGTGGCGGCATCCTGATGTGCCTGCTTGGAAGTCCAACTCTGCGTGCGGGCCAGGTTGGCAACGGACGCCACGTCGAGATTCAGCGGCTGTTGTGCATGAATTTCTAGGGGAGAAAGCATGATGAAGCTCAAAAACAGGAGCTTCATCGCTGCTTTCCGCGCCAGAACGCGCGCGGAGTCGGGAGACGCTGCGATTGGCTCGCCGCACGAAAGCCGGGGACCGCAAAAGAGGCCTATCATGCAAGCCAGAGTGGATTCGATAACTGGAAGATGCAATAACACGAAACTACCCTCTTACTGTGAGGACAGGGCACATTGCCTCACGATTCACATGGTTGGTGATGGTCCCGGAAAGCCGGGTGGACAAGTCGGAAATCGAATCCCGATGTGCTCCCATGATGATGGTGGTGGCATGAATGCGCATTGCCGCACGGAGAATGCCGTCAGCAGGGTCGCAGGGTTCGACAAGATGAGTGACGGCGCACTTTTGAGTGGCGTCCGAAGGAATGAGTGCATTCAGATGTGCTGACGCCAACGCTTCGTAATCGCCGCGCGGGATGCGGTTTTTCTCAATGAGATGCGTACGGTGGGGAGGAACGACGTGCAAAACGAACAACGGACGCTCAAAATCATTGGCCAACGAGATGGCATAGGGTACTAACGCCCGCAGACACCGATCTCGAGCGCATGGAAAATCGGATTCCCCGAATATGGAAAGAAGAGGAGATTGAGGGGGTATCCGCGCCGGCGCTGCGCACCTTGAAGTCCGAAGCGATCAAGTCTCTGATCACCGCTCCTCTGGTCACGGCGCAGGGAGTTGTAGGGATGATGGCGCTCGGTAGCCGCCAGCCGCATTATTTCAGCCAAGCCGACCTTGACCTTTTGCTTCAGGTGGAATATCAGATGGCCCTTGCGCTGGACAACGCGATCGCCTACGGGCGGCTGGACGCGTTTAAGAATCGGTTGGAGGATGAGAAACTCTACCTTGAGTCGGAGATTCGTTCGGAGCTCCAATTTGAAGATATCGTCGGCGATAGTCCCGCGCTACGCAAAGTGCTGGAGCAGGTTTCTGTTGTGGCGTCAACGCGCTCGACGGTATTGCTGCACGGGGAGACGGGAACTGGCAAGGAACTCATTGCCAGGGCAATTCACAATGCGAGCACTCGTCGAGAAAGAACAATTGTAAAGCTCAACTGTGCTGCAATCCCTTCCACTCTGGTGGAAAGCGAGCTTTTCGGACACGAAAAAGGGGCGTTTACAGGCGCGATTGACCAGAAACGCGGAAGATTCGAGGTCGCCGACCAAGGGACGCTGTTTCTGGATGAAGTGGGTGATATTGCTCTCGAACTGCAACCCAAGTTGCTGCGGGCTATTCAGGAACAAGAGTTCGAGCGGCTGGGAAGCAACCGGAGTATCCGCGTTGATGTACGGCTGATCGCGGCAACGCACCGGGATCTGCAAGCGATGATTCGTGAGAAGCTATTTCGGGAGGATTTGTTTTACAGGCTCAACGTCTTCCCGATCGAAATTCCGCCTCTGCGGGAACGGCGCGAGGACATTCCCCTATTGGTGCATTATTACGTTGCACGCCATTCGCGCGAAATGCAGAAGTCCATTCGCCGCATCCCTAGAGACGCGATGGACGCTTTGGCGAATGCTCCCTGGCCCGGCAATATAAGGGAACTCCAGAACTTCATCGAGCGATCAGTCATTCTGACCCGGGGTGAGGATCTGGAAGTACCCCTCCATGAACTAGCGGAACCGGTGCGGGTTGCCATGCAAGTGAGGGAAATTGATCCGCCGACACTGCGTGAATCTGAACGGAAGGCCATCCTCGCGGCGCTAAAGGCATCGGGCGGGAAAGTCTCAGGCCCAGGAGGAGCGGCCGAGCGGTTGGGGCTGAAGCGATCTACGCTGCGCAACAAGATGAATCGGCTGAACATCGGGAGGACCGATTTTCAGAGCATCCCAGCTGCCGATGTGAAGAATCTCCGATCCCGACTATCAGCTTCTTAAAGAGAACGGCCTCTGATAACTCTCGCGAGACTCCAACCTCCTTTTTCTGTAGACTCAGGGAGACTTTACTGCCTTTGTGAACCAGTTGGGGCAAGCGAAATGACTCGGTCAACGGTATATGCGTATTGACATTGATTGGTGTAGTAATGACGAACCTGCAATTCGCTCATTAAGCCCAGCGCAAGCAACTGAATGCCACAAACGATGAGTATGGATCCAATCACGACGATTGGGCCATGATAGTTCATTACAGCCAGTTGAGGATTCAAGAGCTTCATCCCGAGGACGAACGCTGCCAAAATGCTTCCAGAGAGAATCGAAAGGGCGCCGATTTTTCCAAAGAAATGTAGCGGGCGATTCATATAACGAAGCAGAAAACGAATGGTTAGAAGGTCGAAAAACACACGGAAGGTTCGGCCAATGCCATAGTGGCTCTTACCTCGCTCGCGATTTATGTTGCGAATCGGGATTTCACAAATCGATGCTCCATACCATGCCGCCAGCGCAGGGATGAAGCGGTGCATCTCGCCATAGAGCGGGATATTATGAATGACTTCGCTTCGATAGGCTTTGAACGTCGTCCCAAAATCGTGAATGGCCACACCCGATAACTTCGCCATAAGCCAATTGGCGCAACGCGAAGGAAAGCGGCGCAGAAGAAAATTGTCGATCCGCTTTTCGCGCCATCCAGAAACCACATCGTAGCCTTCTTCGAGCTTCTTGAGGAAAGCCGGAATATCGTCCGGGTCGTGTTGCAGGTCGCCATCCATAGCCAAGATAAATTCGCCGGACGCATGATCGAACCCCGCGGCTAAGGCCGACGTCTGCCCGAAATTGCGGCGCAATTTCACAACCAGAACACGGCTATCGACGGCAGCAATCTCTTCCAGCCTTCTGTAGGTGCAATCCTGCGAACCATCGTCGACGAGCACAATTTCAAATCTATCGTCAGTCTGTTCCATCACTTGTACGAGCCGAGTATAGAGAATCGCTAGGTTCTCGGCTTCGTTACCGAAAGATTCCGCTGCGGACTGCAGAAAATACCCGTTACCCGCCGAGCACTGCGTGTTCAGCTTGAAATCTTTGACGGCGCCATCTTGCAAAACGATGATCTTGATGTCGTAGGCCCAGCAATAGTGACAATCAAGGTTGCATTTCGACTCAGTAAACAGATAAGTAATGAGCGGGTGGAAGTCGCCTGGCAACAGGCGCGAGCGGAAATAGGGAAACATCCAGCCCTGCATGGTGTGGTAAATCTGCGGAATCGTATAATGGCGCTTCCCATTCTTTGGGAGATAGTCCGAATCCGAAGCGCAAAACAGCTCAGGATTTCTAGGAAAAACGGGGTTGGGAAGAGGCTCGGGAATTCCCGTCGGAGGGGGAGGCAGTTTTGAACGCGCTCCTCGTTTCAATTGCTCGTTGGCATCCTCGCTCAGACGAAGTGTCGGAAAAGACGATTCAGTGTTTGCAAACGGACGTGGAAGATCGCTCATGGGTCAGTCTCCTTTCAACAAATCAAAATCCGCACTATTTTGCGGCATATATGCTTAAGTCCCTTTCACTTCATAGTCACGCTTAATCTCTAGCGTGTAGTCGATTTCTTCTTGAAGTCCACGAGCATCCAGAGATATTCCGATGATTTGTCGTAGACTCTCTGCACAATCCAGGACACGAACCGCATCCAGCGTGTGCATATTGACTCTGACTTCAAAATGATTGGGGTCAATTTGTTCACGATTATGCAAGCCGTACTCCGGCGAGAGAATACACAGTTCACAGAGCCACGCTCTTCCGCTGTAAAGGGAAGTTCCTGAGGGCGCAGTGGCGAAGAAATATCCACCATATTTGATGCGGGCCGATGCGCCGTTCCGGGAATGACGGGATGATCTCTCAGTTCACTCATAGTTCCGCCCCCCTCTCGCGATCCGGTGCGTCGGGATGCATTGCCGGTCTTCCAGTTGCAGCACTTCGCGCTGTGCCAATGAGATCATTCAATCGTCCTGCAGACGGACACAAACTCAATCCGCCCTGTACGGAAATTTGTGCCAACTGCTCCAGATTTCTTCATTGCCGCCGAAAGGTCCCGCCTGGCCCTGTGCAATCGTGACTTGGCACTTCCGATGTGCATTCCCAGCGAGTGTGCAACCTCCTTGATTGAGCAATCATCAAGATCGCATGCCTTCAATATGAATCGGTACTTTGGGTGCAGTTTCAAGGCCTCGCGCCGCAACAGACCGCGAAGCTCGCGATGAGAGTAGTCCTCTTCCGGATTACGGCGCACATCCCGGAGGCTTCTCATGCAGAATCGAGTCTCCGCTTCTTCTTGTTCGTCAAGGGCAATCCACCGAATGTGCTTTTCTCTCCTTTTGTTGGAGATGGCTGTATTGATAACGATGGAGCCTAGCCAGGTAACAAAACCCGACTCCCTGCGGAACCTGCCAATGTTTCTGATGGCGCGCAACATCGTTTCCTGAACCAGGTCGTGGGCTTCATCTGCATTCGCGCTATAACGGCGCGCAAAGCTATATATCATTTTCTGGTGGCGGCCGAACAGTTCACCCAGAGCGCAAGACTCTCCGTTCTGGGCAGCGATGACGAGTTCTTCATCGCTGCGCTGCCGACCGCCACCTTCTTTGGCCCGGAGCCAAGGTCCATGCCTCATTTCGCTCGCGAGTTCCTGCTCCGGCTTGCATTCCAACTGCATTGCATCCTCCATATGCGCCCGGAATCGGCGCCATCGTAACCGTCAGGCAGAACAGATCGTCGTTGTTCCGCCTGCTTTTTTACTGTCGAGCGTTACCCAGCCCGGACCGTACGTTTCTTCTGACCCTTCTTCTGGTCGCCACCGACGTCTCGATCATCGACACCAGTTCCTTGATCGAGATGCCACTGCTCGCCTTGTCATCGTAGAGAGGATCATCCAGTTGCTCCGCTTGCTCGCCGATCACAAGAATCACGGCATCCGGCCAGCGCCGACGAATGTACTCGGTCGCGTATCGGAGGTCGTGCGTGGCAAAGGAGTGGTGAAAAACGGCAACATCTACTGACACAGCTTGCGAAAGAGCACACAGATTCCAATAGTTGTTCACCCCCCAAAAGCCGTTCTTCCGGCTTGCGGGCAAGGCTTCGCGAATTGCAATGCTCCACTCCTCGATACCCAGTGAAAGTACCTTCGTGGTCTTTCTCATATTGCCGTTCCTGCTGTCCCATCATTACTCGGTTCGGTGTTGAGATAATGCAATGAGAATGCCAAACCCGCCGAGGGTTATCCCTTTTGTTTTCAGAGCAACTTTCCACCAATGATCGGTAGTGTCGAAACTGTCGTCGTCAGTTTCGATTTTTCCCGACACTCTCGCCGGAACGGTGCCTGAGCGGCGACCTTGTCATGTGCGTCGCATCTTTCGGCAAATCGCTGCAGCCCGTTGAGAACTGTATGGACCATATTGGCCCCTATCGATATAAGTCCTTGCGTTCCGGATTGATTGGGCAAGCGTGAGGTGAAGGCGTATGCATGTGCTCGGCGTGTGATTGTTGCTCAATACACGAGCCGAGGACGGTAGCCTTGCAGTTTGGCACCTCTCTTGCTTAAGTCAAATCGAGGAAGACGCCAGGGGCGAGGGCGAGAAATAGCAGCCCCGGTGAACGTCACGGCATGTCTCCGCGCCGGAATAAAGAACGGATGCCGGACGGCAGTATTGCACTTCGGAAAGGGAATTCCGACGAACTGGTGAGATCGAAAGCTGCTCAGCACTGCGACCGGCAGATGAATTCGTCTCGCTGAAGGAAGGTTGGAAGTCAGAAAGAGAGGAATGGAATATGTGTTCACGAAGTCTGAAGTCGATAAGTCTGAGCCTGATGGCTATAAGCTTGGCCCTTGTTTCTGTTGGATGTAAGAAGGTGCAACCAATCACATTGGCCTGCAATGCTACACCGCCCACGGTCTACGCGGGCGAACAGGTGACCGCCACTGCGACAGCCGCTTCGATAAGCTTTAAAAAACACACTAATGTGGCTTATAACTGGTCGGGATCCGGAGTCACGGGCAATGGGAGTACCGCTACCATTGCCACCGATACGTTAAATCCCGGCAGCTACACGATAAAAGCTGAAGTAAAAGAAGGCAAAAAGGGCAAGGAGGGATTGAAGCCCAGCGAAACCGCAGAGTGCTCGACTGGCTTTACGGTGAAGGATTTTGAGCCCCCGACGGTCAGTTGCCTGGCGAACCCTTCGACGCTGAAGCCCGGGGATACCAGCACGATTGCCTGCACCGGCGCCAGCCCGCAGAACCGTCCTTTGACCTACACCTACTCGGCTGCAGCAGGAACGATTCTTGGTGCCGACTCCACTGCTACCTTCTCTTCCAATGGTGCGCCTGCGGGAACGGTAGCGATCACCTGCAATGTAGCGGACGACAAGAACCATACGGCGAAAGCGGATACAAGTGTGACAATCGTGGCTCCGCCGCTGCCGGTCCCACATGTGCAGGCGCTGTGCAGCATCTCGTTCGCAAGAGATTCCAAGCGGCCTACACGCGTCGACAACGAAGCCAAGGCGTGCCTGGACCAGATTGCCATTGATCTGAAGAAATCTCCCGATGCCAAAGCGGTCATCGTTGCTGACTCGAATGAGAAAGAGAAGCAGATCACTGCGAAGCAGGAGAAGATTGCGGTCAGACATAGGCACTTCAAGGTCAAATACTTTGACCAACAGCGCGCAGTCAACGTCAAGGACTACCTGGTCAATGATCAGGGAATCGACGCCAGTCGCATCAGCGTGGCCACCGGAACAGGAAATGACGAGAATGTTCAGAACTACCTGGTGCCTGCCGATGCTACGTTCGAAAAAGACGTGCAGGGTACCGCTGCGGTCGAAGAGAGCGCAGTGAAACCTGAAGAACGCAAGCCTCTGGCTGTGCGTCGCCACAGGAAAGCCACCGCAAACCAGCAGTAGCATTCCAAGGCGCCACCCGGCCCCCGTTTTGGAAGGCGACGAGGGCCGGTCTCCTATCTGTCAGAGTGAGCCTGGATGGAACACGTAGAGGTTTACCAATGAATGCCGAGATGATTCAGGCAGGTATCCAGTTCGTTGTTATGATGCTTTCCTTCGCGCTCCTACTCAGGGTCCGGCGGCTTTCAGTAGGGCTATGGTCAACAGAATCCTCTTGTCAGCGCTTACCCGCCGGGAGCGACGTTGGGCAACCATCTGGATCCGACCAGATACTGAGAGCGTAAGAAAGGCAGACTGAGCAATGGCAAGTACTGCGGCGCAAGCGGCATTCAACAGCGGATGGAGCGCGCACACTCCGCATCTTGTCTCGAGCGACCGCGAATTCCGGTCCTGGGCAACGGATACTTCGCTGGGGGCGCTGTCGGCAGAGGCCTTGCGGGAGTTCGAATCGATCATGTCCATTGTGGACTACGATGCCGGCGACATCTTGTTCCTGGAACAAGAGCTACTCCACCAAGTATTCGTCGTTCTGGCAGGAGACGTGAGACTGTCTCTGCAAGACATCGGTGGCAAGAGGCTGACCCTTCGAATTGCACGCCGGGGCGCCGTTCTCGGCGTCTCCGAAGCATTCTCAGGAAGCCTCTCCGAGTGGTCGGCAGATACCCTCTACCCGTCCAAGATCGCCTCAATCAAGTGCGGCGACTTTATTCGATTTGCCGACCGGCACTCCGAAGTATATCGCCTTGCGACGATGGAAATCATCCGGACTTGCAGCTATGCCTGTCGAACCCTCCGTATCCTTGGACTCACCGATTCTGTCCGCAAAAAGCTGGGTGGGCAATTGCTGGTTTGGGCGGAGCAAGGCGCCCGAATGGGCGATCGATCACGGTACCGGCTGGCCATGAGTCATGCGCAGATCGCGGAATTCATTGGTACTACTCGTGAAAGTGTAACCCGCACCTTGGCGGAGTTCCGACGAAAAGGACTGGTGGAGTTGAGAGGCTCTATGATGACCATTCCCAGCATGGCTGCGCTCAGGAACCATGTTGAGCGCCGTTAGCTGGATGCAGAGTCTTGTTGATAGTTCCCGGGCGGAGTGTGCAAACATTCCGCCCGAAATTTTCCTCCGATGATGGTTCCAATATCCTAGCTTGTGAAAACAATCGAATCCAGATTGAGAAGCCTGTCTTCGCTCTTGGACACTTCCATTGCGCCACCGTCGTCAACACCTGTGATTCTGAGATCGGCCTCCCCAGGCCGACGAAAACCTCCGAATTGTCGTCGACAGTTTCGACAGGACCGGCAGTCGGCGGATATTCCTACTGAAAACAAGGAGGTTAACGCGCTAGAGATTTGGCATTCCCATTGCATTTCCTCTATGGCGTGAGGAAAGCAATGATGTTAAAGAAATGCTTGCTCTTGATTTGCTTAACGACGGTACTGTCAGCGATTGCAGAGGACATCGCAACTCCCGATCCGCTGCTCGGA
>Ga0302266_10002734_pt1 | contig 14824 bp, 17 predicted proteins | sample III_Bog_E1_2_FD_194559 | JGI IMG/M metagenome (GOLD analysis project Ga0302266, IMG submission 194559) | Peat permafrost microbial communities from Stordalen Mire near Abisko, Sweden - III_Bog_E1_2 | ecosystem: Environmental > Terrestrial > Soil > Wetlands > Peat | place: Sweden: Abisko... | reverse complement strand
CATGATTACTCTACTGACAGCCTTCTTGCTTCACCATTTCGACGCCGCGCCGGTCTGGTGGGATTGTTTCTTTGGCATCATCGCCCTGCGCGTTTTCCTTTTCGGCGTCGGCGTAATCATCGGCATTTTCGGCGAGACGGGAGGTGCCAAGTGAATCCGTTTTTTCGTCCTAGCCGGATTGACGGCAGGCCGGTGCTTGACATGGAAAAGGTTAAAACCGCCGTCATTTGTGCGGTCGTCGGTCACGCTTGGCATTGGGTCAGAACGTCGCGGAAAGCGAAAGCGGACAGGTCTTTCATAGGCAAAATAAAAATTCTGCTCTGGTTGGAGTGGGCAGTTTTGACCGGCCTTTTAATTGGCGTGGTCGTGTGGCGGCTCTGGCGCGGAGGTGCCTCGTGACCACCGTTGCCGAACTGATGGAAGAGCTTGCCCGCTATCCGCGTCAAGCGTTGGTCACAGTCAGGCTCACGCCGGAAACGGCGGCGGCTATCTGCGCGAAGGCCGGCAACTTCGAGGTTGACGACGTGGAGCCAAACGGCTGCAACGTCTTCGACATTCAAATTCATCTGGGAGGCGAGCGATGAAATGTCCTGACAGTGACGTTGCCATGATTGCCGGCCAGGTGATGACCTGTCTCACTGGCGACGCTCGCCAATACATTTGCGGGGAATGCGGTGCCAAACACTGGCAACAAACCTCGCTCGCGCCGGCGCGTGGTTTTAATGACCGCCCATTGCGCGAGATCAACCAACGCCTGGCCACCGCCTGCGTATGACAATGCTAACCAACAAAGATTTGGCGGCGGAAATGGGCTGCACGATTGAGACACTCACCATGCGCCGGCAACTGCTCAAAATACTTCCTACATTCTGTGGCTACAACGGCCAGCGCTGGTCACGCGCCGACGCCGACAAATTCATTCTTCAATGGTCAACCTTCACGCAAAAAAATGTCACACAATCATCTTCAACCATGGGCGCGCGGACTCGAAACGCTGTGCCTCAAAAAGCTCAAGGAAATCGGCGGGACGGGCAACGCGCGGGAAATCGCGCAAGCCATCCAGCAACCGCTCGGCAACGTCAGCCCGCGCTTAAACGCGCTGGCGGCGCAACTGCTCATCCGTGACACCGGCCAACGCGAGAGCGTAGGCCGTGGCCGACCGCTCATCGTGTGGACGGTCACAGACGCCGGCTGGGCGACGTTCACCGGCAAAGCCAACCGCTTTGACGCCATGCGCCAGGCTGCCAACCCGCAACCTGTGCAGGCGGCGTTGCTGTGAACAAGGATTGGCTTTGGAAACTACAAATGGACGCGCTGGAGAGCCGCGCCATTGGCTCGGACGCCTGCCGGCTGCTGCTGCTGCTTTGCAAGCGGCATCACCGCAACCTGTGCAGCCACTTCCCCGAACCTTTCAAGCTGTCGGTAGCTGACGCGGCTGCGATGCTTGGCTACTCGCGTGAGAGCGATAAGACCGGTGAGCGTGCCATCGGCCAGCTAATTCAAGCAAAATACCTCTTGAAACGAAGTGTGACAGGCTCGCCGCCGACCACTAGCTACCTAATTTCCAATTCCTGTCAACCAACAGGAATTAAGTCCGGTCAACCAACAGGAATTAAGTCCGGTCAACCAACAGGAATTAAGTCCGGTCAACCAACAGGAAATCATATATCTAGTTCCCTTCGGGAAGAAATAGAACCCAATGGAAGTAATTCGTCGCAGGGGGAATTTAATGGCTCGCTGCGCTCGAAAGAAACGAAGGGGAACAAATTGGCCGCGCCTCCGGCGGCGCGGTTGGACGAGGCTGCGCGGGCAAGATGCGCCCACGCCTTGTCACAGTTGCGCGGCGCATCAGCGAGTAAAACGGGGACGGGGACCCTTTTGAGGAAAAAACATGATTGAATCCAATCTCGACTTCGACACAACGCCACCGGCGGTAAGTGTGACCGAAATGCTGAAACAATTCCCGCACGTCTCGCCGCGTGTGCTCGTCGCCCTGGCCTTCGTCGCGCTGCTGGAGCGAACTGTGACGCCGTTCCGGCTCTGCCAGTGCGGCTGTGGCGAGTCCGTCCACGGCAAAGCCCGTCTCGCCTCCCCGGCGTGCCGCCAGCGCGTCTCGCGCCAACGGCGCGCGATTCTCGCCACGTCTGGCCGGCAGTTCAATCTGGTGATTCAATACGAAATTCCCGTTCCGATCCCAACGGTGCCGCCGCCGGCGTCTGAAAGTTCCGCGCCGATTCGATACCGTGGCGAATGGTGGTATGAGGAAATGAAAGAATGGATTTGCGAAGGCTCTTGGCCGACCGTTGAGGAGGCCGAAAAGGAAATGACCAGGCGCAACAAATGTTTTTCATGGGTGCCAACTCGTGTCAGGCCGGTCATCTATCCGTTAAACGGCACGGCACCGATTTTTCCAACCGAGCCAGCCAACCGAGCCAGCCAACCGAGCCAGCCAACCGAGCCAGAGCTATTCCGCGAACTGTGACGGCTCCGAGATTTTCCTAGATTTCCGGTGATTATCGGTAGCTCTCGGCAAACGGGTAGCTGGTAGCTTGGTAGCTGTAACAGCTAAACCTATGAGAATACTTCTGTCCGACAATCCAACGCTCGCCTCGGATTCGGTGAACTCCACGCCGGCCACCACGGCGGGCGGCTCAGCCTCGCGCTAACGCAGGCACAAGCCAACGCCGCCCAGACGCTCGCCGATCTGGTGAACCTGATTCAATCGTTCGGCGTCAAGCTGTGACCCTGCGCGGACTAATTTCAAAATTTCTGGCCGCGTTGCCGTCTGGCCGTTTCGCGGTGCTGCGTTTCCAAGGTGGGCGCAAGGCAAAAAACGAGGCCGCGGCGTTGCAGCAGTTGAAAGACTGGATGAAAGCGGAAGGGTTGAGCGTATTGTCGCCGCCGGTATTCGCCTACTTTGATCCGCCATGGACGCCTGGTTTTCTGCGGCGCAACGAAGTCATGCTGCGCACGGAGGCGGCGCAAAAGTGAAGTCTTTGCGTGCGGTTCAGCAGAGCAAGCCCGCCACCAAGCTGGTTGGTTTGCGGCTCGGGCTTTGCTGCCAGTTTCTCCAGCAGCCGATTAAATTTCGCGTCACCACCGCGACCGCCATGCAGCGTCTGCCCCGGCGTGGGCAACTGACGCGTTTCGCTGAACTTTGCGCCGGCAACGCCGAGGCGCTGCTGGCTGCCCTGCAATTTTGCGCCGCCCGCGGCGTCGGTTCGTTTCGCATTCTCACGCCGATCATGCCCGTCAAGACGCACCCGACCGTGGGTTATCGCGTCGAGGAACTGCCGGGCGCGGCTGAAATCGTGGCGCAGTTCCGTCGCTGCGGTGAGTTCGCCAGAGCAAATAACATTCGCACGGGTTTTCATCCCGACCAATTTGTCGTGCTCAATTCGCCGGATGCGAACATCGTCGCGCGCTCGATTGCAGACATCGAATCCCAAGCGGAGCTGGCGGAATGGACGAATGCCGACACGGTGAACATTCACGGCGGCGGCGGTTACGGCGACAAGCCGTCGGCACTGGAACGCTTCCGTCGCAATCTCGAAAAACTTTCGCCGCGCGCCCGTGCGCGCCTCACGGTGGAGAACGACGACAAAACTTTCACGACCGCCGATTTGTTGCCGCTCTGCCGCAGCGAAGGCGTGCCGCTGGTTTACGACGCGCACCATCACCGTTGCCTGCCCGACGGCTTGACGGTGGAGCAAGCGACGGAAGCCGCGCGCACGACTTGGAAAAATCGCGAGCCGCTCTTTCACCTTTCCAGTCCGCTGGAAGGCTGGGACGGACCGAAGCCGGAGCGGCATCATGATTACATTGACCCCAAAGATTTTCCTGCCGCCTGGCACGGCTGGCCGCTAACGGTAGAAGTGGAAGCGAAAGCCAAGGAACTGGCCGTGGCAAAACTTAAGCGAGATCTGGCCGGCGGAAATTAATTTCATGTCTGACGCCAAATTAATTCTGGTTACAGGTGCCACCGGCTATGTGGGTGGTCGGCTAGTGCCGCGTCTGCTGGCGGCCGGTTTTCGCGTGCGCTGCCTCGTGCGCGATCCGGCGCGGTTGCAAGGTCGGACGTGGCTGGATCAAGTGGAACTTGCGTCAGGCGATGTGCTACAACCAGCTTCGCTGGTCGCGGCCATGCGGGAGGTCAGCGTCGTATATTACCTTGTTCACAGCCTGGGCGGCGGCGGTGATTTTTCGGAACGCGATTTGGTTGCCGCGCGCAATTGCGCCAATGCCGCGAAGTCAGCCGGCGTGGAGCGAATCATTTACCTCGGTGGACTCGGCGATCCGCAGGCCGACCTATCGCCCCACTTGCGCTCGCGCCACGAAACGGGCAAAGCCTTGCGCGCGGCGGGTGTGCCGGTGACGGAATTTCGCGCGGCGGTCATCGTCGGTTCGGGCAGTTTGTCGTTTGAAATGATTCGCTATCTGACGGAGCGGTTGCCGGTGATGATTTGCCCCAAGTGGGTGTTCACACGCATCCAACCGATTGCCATCCGCAACGTGCTGGATTATCTGGTGGCCGCGCTGGATTGTCCGGCGAGCGTGGGTCGCATTCTCGAAATCGGCGGGCGGGATGTGCTGACTTACGCCCAAATGATGACGGGTTACGCGCGGGCGCGGGGACTCACCCGGCTGCTGCTGGCCGTGCCGGTGCTGACGCCAAGGCTCTCGTCTTACTGGGTGCATTTCGTCACGCCCATTCCCGCCAACATCGCCCAACCGCTCATCAAAGGTCTGGGCAACGAAGTCATCGTGCGCGACGCGCTGGCAGTGAAACTTTTTCCGGCAATTCAACCGCTCGACTATGAAACCGCTGTCCGCTTGGCATTGGTTAAAATGGACGCCCGGGATGTCGAGACGGCGTGGACAGATGCGCTGACTTCCAGCCAGGGCGACAAAACGCCGGTGACGCTGATAAGCAGCGAAGGCATGATCATCGAACGGCGGCAGCGGATGGTGCCCGCGACCGCCGACGCGGTGTATCGGAGTTTCTCGCGGCTGGGCGGCAAGCGCGGCTGGTTGTTCATGGATTGGGCGTGGCAAATACGCGGGCTGGTGGATCGGCTATGCGGTGGCGTTGGAATGCGCCGTGGCCGCCGTGATCCCGAAACGCTGCGCGTCGGCGACCCGCTGGATTTTTGGCGCGTGGAAATGGTCGAGCCGGGACGGTTGATCCGGCTGCGGGCGGAAATGTTGGTTCCCGGCCGGGCGTGGCTGGAGTTCAAATCGCTCCCGCAACCGGATGGGCAAACCCTGCTCACGCAAACGGCATTTTTTGCGCCCAAGGGTTTGTTCGGGCTGATTTACTGGTATGTGCTTTATCCGATTCATGCCCTGATCTTCAGTGGTCTTATTCGGCGCATCGGCGAATTGGCTGGCCGTTTGCTGCTGCCCATCGTCGGCGCACTTCTGTTCACTATTCAGTGAAGCCAAAACCTTCCTTTCTGCGCCGGAGAGGGGGCTGGAACGGGGTGCATTATTCTCAATTCATTATTTTGAAAAAACTTCACCGGAAGCTTGACGGCCTGAGAGGGTTTGGTAAGTTTTCGACAGCTGATGTGGGCGTGAGTGATAGTTGATCGTTTCCGAGATAGAACAGTCAGTTGCAGTAGCAGTACAGTTGACCGATCGTCCCTTAGACAGTCAGTTAGTAGATGCGCCCACATCAGCTACTTTTTCTTTCAGGGTCCTTTACCCGTATCATCCCAAAGTCCATGGAAATGCAGGAGATTTGAGCGTGCCATTTAACCGGGACAAAATCCAGCAGCAGGTCGCCAAACTCGCCGAGAGCGGCGTTTTCATCGGCACTTCGTCGTGGAAATATTCCGGCTGGCGCGGGATGCTTTACGATGAATCCCGGTATGTCTATCACGGCAAATTTGCCGAATCTCGATTTGAGAAAAACTGCCTGACCGAATATGCCGAGGTATTCAAGACCGTGTGCGTGGATGCGGCGTTCTACAAATTCCCCGATGAAAAATATCTGACCGGCTTGGTCTCACAGGTGCCGGCGGATTTCCAATTTGCGTTCAAAGTTACAGACGAAGTCACGATCAAGAAGTTTCCCAACCTGCCCCGCCACGGACACCGTGCTGGCACGCCCAACGAACATTTTCTAAATGCCGGCCTGTTCACCAACGGATTCATCAAGCCGTGCGAGCCTTTTCGCCAAAACATCGGGCTGCTCATGTTTGAATTCTCGCGGTTTTATCCGAGCGACTACGAACACGGCCGCGATTTCCTCGCCGATCTGGACAAGTTTTTGGGTGCGCTTCCAAAAGGCTGGCCGTATGGCGTGGAAATGCGAAACCGAAGCTGGCTTCAACCGGATTATTTCGCCTGCCTAGCCCGCCACGGCGTCACGCATGTTTTCAACAGCTGGGATGCCATGCCGGCGGTGAGTGAACAGATGGCCATGGTCGGCAGCCAGACAAACCCATTCCTGACTGCCGCGCGATTTCTTTTGAAGCCTGGCCGCAAATATGAGGAAGCCGTGAAAACCTTCGCGCCTTACGACTCGGTTAAGGAGAAAAATGAGGACGCCCGCGCTGCTGGCGGCAGGCTCATCACCGGAGGCAAAGCGGGGGCGGGAAAGAAGAAAACCTTTATCTATGTCAACAATCGGCTAGAGGGAAATGCCTTGGAAACCATCAGTGCGATGCTTGATGCGACTGCTTCATAAGAGTCAGCGCAATCTCCCGTTAATGGTTTATTGTGGGCACATCATTTGAAAACACGCACTGCCAACCTTCCTCCTTTGCCAGAGGCGACCGCTAACATCATCGCGTATCACGAGCGAACCAAGCATCATCCAGGGTGCTACGCCCGCGGTCCGCACGGACTAGACTGGGCGACTCAGCCCAATCCCTTCCGCCGCTTCATGGGCGCACCGCTGTTCCGGCTGCCGTTGAACGATCTGGATCAGACGCCCCCAGCGGCAGCTTTATTCGGGACCGCAGCCGTTGCTCCTCAGCCGCTCACGCTCGCGACGCTGGGTTTGTTTTTTGAATTATCATTGGGCCTCTCCGCCCGCAAACAAATTGCCGATTCGAGCTGGTATCTGCGGATCAACCCCTCCAGTGGCAATCTGCATCCGACTGAAGCTTATGCCGTGCTGACTGACCTTGCGGGGCTCCCGGGTGGCATGGGTGTTTATCATTATGCGCCCTTTGAACACGCTTTGGAACAACGGGCACTCTGGACACTGCCCGTCACCTCCGTTGCGGGCGGATTCCATATTGGGCTGAGTTCCATCATCTGGCGCGAGGCCTGGAAATATGGCGAGCGGGCTTTCCGCTATTGCCAGCATGACGTCGGACACGCGCTGGCCGCAATTCGATTTGCTTCCGCCGCGCTGGGCTGGCGCGTCCAGTTCGTGCCGGAGTGGTCTGACGAACTCCTTGCCAAATTGCTCGGTTTGGATCGAGCGGAGGATTTTAAAAATGCGGAAAGGGAAACTCCGGAATTGCTCATCCAAGTGACCACTAGCGGAATTGTCGCACAGCCTTTGCCGCCCGTCGCCGGCACGGCCATTGAATGGTTCGGACGCGCCAACCGTTTGAGCGATTCCCATGTCGAGTGGCCGGCGATTGATGCAGCGGTTAAAGCTTCGGAACGAGTGGCCCAAAGCGAGGAATCATCTGAAGTCGGAAATCGAGTGGATTGGCCGCCTCCGTCACCTCCCGTTTGCCATCACTCAGCCAGCCAGTTGATTCGCCAACGACGCAGCGCCGTGGACTTCGACGGCGTCACCAGCATCACGCGTGAAAAGTTCCTGTCCATTCTGGATGCCACGCTGCCGCGCTCCTCCGCGCCACCGTTTGACGCGTGGCCATTTGCGGCGCGTTTGCATCTGGTGGTCTTTGTGCATCGCGTCATCGGATTGGAGCCTGGTTTGTATCTCTGGCTGCGCGCCCCAGCGGATGCGGAGGCATTGAGATATGCATTTAGTGCAAAACTCAAATGGGAACCTGTAACGGATTCTGTCACCTCGGTCCCGCTCTATCGTCTCGGCGGCGGCGACCTGCGTGATTTCGCGCGGACGCTCTCCTGCCAACAGGACATTGCGGCTGATGGTGCATTCAGTCTGGGGATGCTGGCGCAGTTTGAGCCGGTTCTGCGGAAACGTGGCGCGGCGGCTTACCGGGAATTATTCTGGGAAGCCGGAATGATTGGCCAAGCCCTGTATCTTGCCGCCGAGGCCGCCGGGGTTCGCGGCACCGGCATCGGCTGCTATTTTGATGACGTGCTGCACAATGCGCTGGGGCTGACCGGGCATGACTGGCAGAGCCTTTATCATTTCACGGTCGGTACTCCGGTGGAGGATTTACGTCTGCGGACTGCATCACCTTATGAACATCTTGCGGGGGAAGCTGGATTGCAAGCCTGACTAACCAGACACCTGTTTTGTGTGATGTTAATTAAGGTTTGAACTGGATTTATCAATTTTGACCGGGCGAGCGATTTTGGATGCAGAAACCGCTCAACGGACTCCCGACCGCTTGACGGCTTATTTATTTTGATTTATGGCGAAATGAAGTAAAAATGACTTCAATGAAAACGTTGCCACAAATGGAGATCAGTGACGATTTAGCCGCGCAAATCAATGGGGGCGTGAAAGCCACCGATTTGTGCAAAGCTGATGTGATTCGGCAGGCGCTTCGCATCGGTCTTCCGCAGTTTGCAGCTCGCTTCCAATCGCCTCCGTTGTGGCTTGAAGAGCGGATCCGCGAGGCGTTGATTGAGCCAGCAGAAGCCACCAGCAGCAGACAGTTTGATAAAACCATGGCAGCCATTGCCCATAGGCGCTAATAAACTTGGGGTTTATAAGGCGTTTTACTGGCGCATCCGCCAATACGGTGGCCGCATCGGCATTCAATAGGTGCGTCCTTCAGCAGCGGTCAAATTTGGCCGGGCAACTCAGGAACTGGTCGAGCAGTTGCTTTTCATATTAATTCTGCGGTCCAGCCGCAGCTGCCGCTTGCATTTATTGGAACGGACATTATTTTCTCTTCATGCCGCTCAGGAATTTGGCTTTGGCCGAAGAAGCGTTGTCACTGCCGCCTAGCGAACGGGCGGATTTGGCGAAACTCTTGATTAATAGCCTTGAGAATGAAGGCCGCTCGGACGCAGAAATCAGCATTGAGCTGAACCGCCGTCTGGATAATTTGCTTTCGGGCAATGACGCCGGCTTGAATTTCGAGCAGGTCTTCGGGGCTGCGGATATTATTTCACTCAGATCGTGCACGTGACTTACACGGACACCGCCTTCCAGAAATTATCGACCGCTTCACGCAAAGCCTCCGTGCGCCTTATGCGCAAATATTTCCACCAAGCTGGAAAGAGCCGCCGGTAGCGGGTTTCATTGAAACGCGCGTCAATAAGCAGCACGACACCGCGATCGGTGTCTGACCGAATGACTCTCCCAACGGCTTGAAGCACCCGATTCATGCCTGGAAAAGTGTAGGCATATTCAAAACCTGCCGCGTTTTTATTTTGGAAATAATCGCGGATCAGATTCCTTTCGACGCACAATTGCGGCAGACCCACGCCGACAATCACCGCGCCGATCAGCCGTTCGCCGACCAGATCGATGCCTTCGCCGAAGATGCCGCCCAGAACGGCAAAGCCGACGAGCGTTTCGCCATGCTCCACGGAAAAAGTAGCCAGGAACGCGTCGCGTTCCGGTTCAGTCATTCCGGAACGTTGAACCAGCACAGGGACAGATTGGTGGCGAATCTGAAATGCTTGGAGCGCGTCGTTGAGATATTGATACGACGGAAAATAAACCAAGTAGTTGCCGGGGCGTCCGTTCACCAACGTCCCGACCGCCTCCACCACATCACCGAGTGATTCCGCCCGGCCTTTGAAATGGGTTTGAATCCGATCTTGAATCAGCACCGCCAGATTTTCCGACGGAAAAGGCGAAGCCAGTTGCAACACGGGATCTTCCGGGTCACCGCCCAAAAGGGTTCGATAGTAATCCATCGGCGTAAGCGTCGCGGAGAAGAAGATAGCCGCTTTGCCACGGGCCAGCGCTTTCCGGAGCAGCAAGGAAGGATTCAGACAAAATTGACGCACCTTTACATCGGGATCATTCTCAATGATGGTCACGAAGCGCTCATCATAAAGCTCAGCGGTGCGCCGGAATGAATGCATCTGGAAATAAAGCGCGAGCAGGGCTTCGCGAAACTCTGCCGGTTGGTTTTTTACCAACCAACCCTCCGCCTCTTCGAGCGCAGTTTCGAGAGGCTCAATTAAACTATCAGGAAATTTGGGTCTGGTGCTGACACCGTTTTCTTCATGCCGGATCGTTGCGGCCTTCGCTGGAAACAGATTGAGTTCGACGGAAGTATCGGAGGCCTCAAACGATTCTTCGTGCGGCTCAATCGCGTTGCCCAGTTGCCGCATGGCCGTATGTAGTTCAGCCAATCCCTTGGCGCAACGTGGCGCGGCCTTCTTGATGGCGCGTTTCACGTCCAGAATCTCGCGAGCGTCCAGCTCGGCGGAGAACATCTCCCGTGCCCGATCCACGAGATTGTGCGCTTCATCTACTAGGAAAGTATACGCGCCACCATCCTCTTCAAAGTGCCGCCGCAAATAAACCTGCGGATCAAAAACATAATTGTAATCGCAGACGATCGCGTCGGCCCAGACGGAAACGTCGAGCGAAAGTTCAAACGGACAGACCTGATGTTTCTGCCCGACCGCTTCGAGGGCGGAGCGTGTGATTTCTTCTTGGGCCAAAGCTTCACAAATCGCCGATTTGTTGCGGTCGTAATAACCCAGCGCCAGCGGACAAGTCAGTGGATCGCAAGGGTGACCATCACGAACGCATACCTTTTCTTTGGCGGTCAGCGTCACGGCGCGCAGTTTCAATCCACCTCGGCGAAGGACTGACAATGCATTCTCGGCGATGGCGCGTCCGACCGTGCGGGCGGTCAGATAAAAAATGCGTTCGAGTTTTCCCTCGCCCAGCGCTTTGACGGCCGGAAACAGCACGGAAATGGTTTTGCCAATGCCCGTCGGGGCGGCGAGAAACAATCGGCCACCGTTGGCCATCACCCGATAGGCGGCGACCGCGAGTTCACGCTGGCCCGGGCGATACGCCGGGAAGGGAAACGCCAGCGTGGAGATCGATGCGTTGCGGGCGAGGCACCAGTGATGGTGCGCACGCAGCCAGTCCACATACACGGCGGTGGTGATGGCAAAGAAATCAGACAGCTCGGCGAAGGAAACGGTCTGGCGAAACTCGGTCACTCGGCCGGCCGGCAGTTCCAGATACACGAGTTGAAGAACCAGCTCCTTCAAGGCGTTTTCCTGGGCATGGATGAAGGCGTAAATTTTTGCCTGTGCCCAATGAAGCGGATCGGCTTCGTGGTTCCATGTTCCCTGGACAGTTTTGATTTCCTCCAACAACACTTGGTAGGAGGTGATGAGCAAACCGTCAATGCGTCCACGGATGTGCAGCGTGAATTCCTCCGTTTCCACCAGGTATTCAACGGGCAACTCGGTCAGGTAACCCGAAGGTCGCGAGCGCTGGATTTTCTGATGGCCGCGAATGCCAGCCAACGCCCGGTCGGAGCCGACAAACTCGCGCGCACCGCCGAGATCGCCTGCCCGCAGGACAAACTCGACCAGGTCGCGCACCGAAATCGTGTGGATCGGTTTTGATGCCGGCACACTCATGGATTGTTCAAATTCTCATTGGGGAACAGCCCGGTTGAATCCATCCGTTGTTTGAGCGCGCGCGGTTCTGGAATCACGAACGGTCGCGTGCGTCGGGATTTGGCCTCCATAAATTGGATTACCATTTCCAAGTCGGCGTCCCGCATCGCCTGGTCATGGGCGTATGCCAGCGGCTTTGTCTGTTCGCCCACCCAGGCAACAAACCCATCGTTATCGCCAGCGAAGAGAGGTGTCAAAACCATCTCGATTGCGCGGAAGTCTGCTTCACAGTTTCGAGCATAAGAAATAGTGGCGATTTCCCCCAGGCGCCCATGAGCCCAGCCGGCCGGCATGGCGGTGGATCCAGAGGCCGGATTCAGCGCAAACCAAAGCAGACGAAGCAACGCGGCGCGCAAATGGACGATGCCACTGCCGAATGGGCCAAAAGCCTGCCAGTCCGCAGCGGGGGCTTCAGAAATTGCCAGAGCCAACCGCGTTTCATCCCGCTGCCAGACTAGAAATCGGGGTGTCGCCGGCCATACGCCAGCTCGGTTGAATTTGGGCCGTAGCGCCAGCAACAATTCAGCCTCTTTGGCCAGTGCGGCCGCTTCGTCCGCGCATCCCTGCAATTCAATGCGCGCCACCGCGCGCAGCAGCCGCAGATGACGCCGGGCCAGCCGGTCGGGATTGGCCACCCGGTAGCTGTTCAGCCGCTTTTTGAGGTTCTTGGCTTTGCCGACATAAAGAACGTTTTCCTGCGCATCGCGCATCAGGTAAACGCCTGGACGCTCGGTCAGTTGCTGGAAGAAATCCTGGCCCAACCGCTGGACCAAGGGTCGCGGATCAGCAAACAGCAATGTCTGGGACGCCGGCACGATGCAATTTAACGCGAGTGCCTGGGACAACGGAAGTCCAACCAGATATTTTCATTCGCAGTTTTCAAACCGGCGGTGGATTTCTTTCGGTAAATCCGCGTTGATGAAAATAGGGATATGCCAGTGGCACAGTGCTCGCCGCATCCAGTTTGGCCACTTGCTCGCGGGTCAGGTTCCAACCCACCGCACCCAGGTTGGCGCGCAGCTGCTCTTCGTTGCGCGCGCCGATGACGAGCGTGGAAACGGTGGGACGCTGGAGCAGCCAATTCAGTGCTATCTGCGGAACGGTCTTGCCGGTCTCCTTGGCAATTTCATCAAGCGCATCCACCACTTTGTAAAGATGGTCGTCAGCAACTTGCGGTCCAATATCCGCATTCAACTTGGATTGCAGGCGGGAGCCCGGCGGCAACGGCTGGCCGCGCCGGATTTTGCCGGTGAGCTTGGCCCAGCCCAGCGGGCTCCACACGACGGCGCCCACTTTTTGATCCAGCCCCAGCGGCATCAACTCCCATTCATAATCACGACCGACCAGTGAGTAATATGCCTGATGCGCCACATAACGGGAGTAGCCGTATTTCTCGGCGATCGCCAGCGATTTCATCAGGTGCCAGCCTGAAAAGTTGGAGCAACCCAGATAACGGATTTTTCCGGACCGCACGAGATCGTCGAGTGTGCTCAAGGTTTCTTCAATCGGGGTCAGGGCATCAAAACCGTGCAGTTGAAACAGGTCAAGATAGTCCGTGCCCAAACGTTTCAGGGAACCTTCCACGGCGCGAATCAAATGAAAACGTGAGGAGCCAACATCGTTGGGTCCGTCGCCGAGACGAAACGTGGCCTTGGTGGAAATAAGCACTTTATCGCGTCGCCCTGCGATGGCCTTTCCCAAAATTTCCTCGGCCATGCCGGCGGAATAAATGTCGGCGCTGTCGAACATCGTGAGTCCGGCTTCGAGGCAGATGTCCACGAGTCGCGTCGCTTCGGGCACGCCGTTGTTTCCCCACGCGGCGAAGAGTTCACCTTTACCGCCAAAGGTTCCGGTGCCGAGGGTCAAAACCGGGACCTTGAATCCCGAACCGCCGAGTTGTCGATATTCCATATTATTTTTGTTCGTTAATGGGTTTCAAAAACAGACCCGCCACGATCTCGTATGAATGGAGCCGGTCTGCCAGCTGATAAAAATCCGAATATAAAATGAGTTCGTCGGCCTGGGTCCGTTGCAGAAATTCCCGCAGCTTGCGCGCCACCGTCGTGGGGCTGCCAATCACGGCGGCGCCCAGAAATGTTTCCACGGAGCGCTGCTCGGCGTCATTCCAGAGCCCGTTCATGCTCGCCACCGGCGGTGGCGTGAAGATGGGCTGACCGCGAATCAATCGCAGAATCCGTTGCTTGGAAGAAGTCGCCAGATGTTCAGCTTCCTCATCCGTGTCCGCGGCCAGAACGGGCAGCCCGACCATTAAATAGGGCTGAGTCAGCGTCGCCGAGGGCTTAAAATATTCCCGATAAATCTGAATTGCTTCGAGCATCATTTGCGGAGCGAATTGGCCGGCGAAGGCAAACGGCAAACCCAGCGTTGCCGCCAACTGGGCGCTGAACGTGCTGGAACCCAGCAGCCAGATGGGCACATTGGAGTTGCCGCCGGGCACGGCTTGAACCCGCTGGTTGGGTGACACCGGACCGAGCAAGTGGCGCAGCACTTCCAACTGCTGCGGAAATTGTTCGCCCGCATTGGGGCTGCGGTTCAACAGCTGCGCAGTAAAGGCGTCTGAACCCGCAGCGCGGCCAAGTCCCAGATCAATCCGACCGGGATAAAGTGCCTCGAGCGTGCCAAATTGTTCGGCGATCAGGAGTGGCGAATGATTCGGCAACATGATGCCGCCGGAACCGACGCGAATGGTTTTCGTGGCACCAGCGACGTGTCCAATCAACACCGAAGTCGCCGCACTCGCGATGCCGGGCATGTTATGATGTTCCGCCAGCCAAAATCGGCGATAACCCCACGTCTCCGCCGCTTGCGCCAGTTTCACCGTATTGCGGAAACTCTCCGCAACTGTTCCGCCCTCGCGAACGGTGGCGAGATCAAGCACGGAAAGCGCGATGGTTGATTCCTGCTTCATCACGCCACCGACTCCAGCACCGGATAATCGGTGTAGCCCTTGGGCCCGGAAGCATAAAAGGTGGACTGATCCGGAACGTTGAGCGGGGCATTCTGCCGGAAACGTGCCGGCAAATCTGGATTCGCGAGCAAGGGAACTCCAAACGCGACCGCATCC
>Ga0302266_10002733_pt1 | contig 14841 bp, 11 predicted proteins | sample III_Bog_E1_2_FD_194559 | JGI IMG/M metagenome (GOLD analysis project Ga0302266, IMG submission 194559) | Peat permafrost microbial communities from Stordalen Mire near Abisko, Sweden - III_Bog_E1_2 | ecosystem: Environmental > Terrestrial > Soil > Wetlands > Peat | place: Sweden: Abisko... | reverse complement strand
GCGCTACAGTTTCATGGGCCGACGCTACAGTTTCATGGAGGCCGGCGAAGCGGGTGGGGGACTGATCTGCTCATCCGCCGCTGGGCGCGGATTGATTTATGGGACAGCCGCATGACTCAGCGTCGAGGCGTTGCTAAAATAAGTCATGGAAACCATCCAATTCAATCTTCCGCAGGACCGCATTCCACGTGTCTGGTATAACATTCTTCCAGATTTGCCCAAGCCAATGGCGCCCGCCTTGCATCCCGGAACGCAGAAGCCCATCGGCCCCGACGACCTGGCTCCGCTGTTTCCCATGAGCCTGATTTTGCAGGAAGTCAGCATGGAGCGGGAGATCGAGATTCCCGAGGCGGTGCGGCAGATTTATGCACAGTGGCGTCCGTCGCCGCTTTATCGCGCGCGCCGCCTGGAGAAGGCGCTGGATACGCCTGCCCATATTTACTACAAGAATGAAGGCGTGAGTCCGGCCGGCTCGCACAAGCTGAACACCGCCGTGGCGCAGGCCTACTACAACAAGCAGGAAGGCACCACACACCTTTCCACCGAGACCGGGGCAGGCCAGTGGGGCTCGGCTTTGGCCATGGCCAGCGCGTTTTTCGGCCTGGAGTGCAGGGTCTTCATGGTGCGCGTCAGCTATGACCAGAAGCCTTATCGCCGCGCCCTGATGGAAGCCTTCGGAGCAAGCGTCACCGCCAGCCCCAGCAACCAGACCGAGTCGGGCCGCGCCATTCTCGCCCAGCACCCGGATTCCAACGGCTCTTTGGGAATTGCTATTTCCGAGGCCGTGGAAATAGCCGCCAAGGACCCCAACACCAAGTACGCGCTGGGCAGCGTGTTGAATCATGTTCTGCTCCACCAGACCGTGATTGGGCAGGAAGCGATTGAGCAGATGGCGCTGGCCGGCGACGATCCCGACGTGATTATCGCCTGCACCGGCGGCGGATCGAACTTTGCCGGCCTGGTGATGCCCTACCTGGGCCGCAAACTCAAGGGCCAGAGCAAGGCGCGCATCGTGGCCGTGGAACCCTCGGCCTGCCCCAGCCTCACCAAGGGCCGCTTTACATATGATTTTGGAGATACCGGCCACCTGACTCCGCTGGTCAAGATGCACACCCTGGGCAGCACGTTTATGCCTCCCGGCATTCATGCGGGTGGATTGCGCTACCACGGCATGGCGCCGCTGGTTTCTCACGTGATGGACCTGGGCCTGGTGGAAGCCACGACGGTGCAGCAGTTGGACGCCTTCGCAGCCGGCATCCAGTTCGCGCGCGCCGAGGGCATCATTCCCGCGCCCGAGGCCAACCACGCCATCGCCGAGGCCATCAATGAAGCTCTGCGCGCCAAAGCGGAAGGCAAACCGCGCACCATTCTCATCAACCTCAGCGGCCATGGCCACTTCGACATGCAAAGTTATATCGATTACCAGGCCGGCAAGCTGCAGAACTACGACTACCCGGAAGAAGAGATCGCCATGGCGCTGGCCGGGCTGCCCGCGGTGGGGTAAATCACGCTGTACCTGAAACGCAAGCGGCCATCCCTGAGGGGATGGCCGCATTGCGTTTATGAATAGCGGCGCTACATCTCAAATGAGCGGATGTGAAAGGCAGGAGATGTCGCTGGGCTGAAAATGCAATAGAATGTCGCTATGCCAGAAGTGTTTCGAGAAAGTGGCTTCAGATTCTTCTTTTATTCAAACGAAGGATCGCCGCGCGAACCTCTACACGTTCATGTTGAGAGGGACAACGTGGAAGCCAAATTCTGGTTGATCCCCTCAGTGCGAGTGGCCTACAATGATGGCTACGACGCACGGACATTACGCGAATTGCAGAGGGCGGTTGAGGCGAATAAGAACCGGATCATGAGGGCATGGAATGAGCATTTCGTATAGTCCAATTCGTGTCCGTTTCGATGAGGACAGCTTCTGGGTCGATTTGAGCGACGGCCGGGTCGTGGGCGTTCCGCTAGCGTGGTTTCCCCGTCTGTTACACGGTACGGAAGAGCAGCGCAAGCAAGTCAGGATCAGCAGCCGCGGCCTTCACTGGGATGCTTTGGACGAGGACGTTTCCGTCGAGGCATTGCTGGCTGGACTGGGCGATCAGAGCACAGCGAACAAGACGTTTGCGGCGTAGAGTACTCATTGAGCAAAAACGCAAGCGGCCATCCCTGAGGGGATGGCCGTTTTGCTTGCAAGCAGCAACTCGATTACCGCGCTTCGCTGCGCGCCATGGCTTTCTGGGCCAGCACCTTATGGGCGTTGTCTTCCAGAGCCTGGGCTTCGGGGAGGAAGGTGATCGCCTTCTGAATCTCAGGGTCCCAGTCGGCGCGAGTGCGCAGTCCCTGCGTTTCGCCAATCTGGGTGATGATGACCTGGGACTTGATGCTGATCTTGAGCCAGTCCATTACGCCGTTGAGGTCGGCCTCGGTGAAGGGAATCTGCTGGCTGGTGAGATATTTCTTGAACTCCGACAGGACCGCTGCGTCCACCTGGAAGTTTTTGTCCACGGTGCGGTTGGTCAGATAGACCGGGGCGAAGTGGAAGAAAACATCGCGATAGAGCAGCGAATCCTGGAAGTGATTGGATTTGGGCGTTTCGATTTTCTCGTCTGGAGTGATGCCGCCGCCGCCGTAGACGGTGCGTCCGGCGTCAGTTAATTTGACCTCGCGGTTGGCGGCGTCTGCCGGCTGTGCGCCGCCGTGGGTGTAGTACTCGTAAAGCGAGACGCCGGAGTAATTGCGCTGGATGAGCCGGCCGGAGGGCGTGTAGTAGTGGTAGGTGGTGAGCGCCAGCGCCATGGTATGGTCGGCCATGTCATAGACGGTCTGCACGAGGCCCTTGCCGAAGGTGGTTTCGCCGACGATGAGGGCGCGGTCGTGGTCCTGCAGCGCTCCGGAGACGATCTCGGCGGCTGAAGCCGTTCCACGGTTGACCAGCACGACGATAGGGAATGTGTGGCCGCCGTTGCCATGGGTGGCGATGTAATTCTGATCGGGGTAGGCGCGACCGCGCTGGCTGACGATGCCCTGGCCCTTGGCGAGCAGGTGGTCGCAAACCTCGACAGCCTGGCTGAGCAGGCCTCCGGGGTTGCCGCGCAGGTCAAAGACCAGTCCCTTGAGGTTTCCGAAGCTGTTAATGTTTTTGATGACATCCTGGGCGGTGTCCTCCTGGAACTGCGTCAGGTGGATGTAGGCCACACCGGGACGAATCTCATAGGCCAGGTCCACGGAGGGGTGGGGGATTTCGTCGCGGATCAGGTCAAAGTCCAGCGGCTTGGGCTGTCCCTCGCGGACCATAGTGGCCTGTACGTGGGTGCCCTTGGGGCCTTTGAGCGCCTTGGCCACCATGTCGGAGGAGGTCAGGCCGCCGGAAATCTTGCTGTCAATGGAGACGATCTTGCCGTCCACCGCGTAAATAATGTCGCCGGGGCGGATTCCGGCCTTGAAGGCGGGCGCGCCCTCGGCGGGATAGACGACATAAACCTTGTTTTTCTGCTGCTGAATGGTCATGCCCACGCCGTAGTAGCGTCCATGCTGCTCCTCGCGCATGCGGGCGTATGCCTTGGGGTCGTAGAAGCTGGAGTGCGGGTCGAGCACGCGCAACATGCCGGGGATGGCCCCGTCGTAGATGACGGTGTCGGCCTTGTCGCTGTCGATGGGCTCGGCGTAGTTCTGCTCAACTAAAGCATAGACATTGGTGAATGTCTTGAGGCTGTCGCGAAGCTGGCTTCCGTCGGCCGCGGACTGGGCCCCGACCCTGCTCTGCAACACGCTGCCGGCGACGGCGCAGACGGCAAAAAAGAGGATCACGGTGAACAAAGCGCGGCGTGCGCGGGGTGTCATAGGCGGGAAAAACCTCCGGAAAACGTTGAGGCAGGAACCTGGGAAAGGCCTGAAAAGGGCAGCCTTAAGGGTCAAGTATAGCACTGGGTTGTTTGACGGCAGCGGGGGGAAATGGCTAGCGCGGGGCGGGTGGAAGGGGTTAAGGAATAGGGAATAGAGAATAGGGAATAAGGAATAGAGAATAGGAATCCTGATTGCGAATGAGGACCAACCCTGTTTTGAACAGAGGCCTTCAATATTGGTTTTGAGATGCCGACAATATGAAGGCGGATCAGCGATGCAATAGAGCATCCGCTTCCAAGCTCCAATGATTCATACATTTAGCGGTTCATCCGCAGTTCAGAAGAAATCCAAATTTAATTCATACGCAGTGCATGGCTGTTTTTTCGCCTCTGCCGCAGAGTTGGAAATATCGCGCAACCCGCGAGGAGGAGATGAAGATGAAAAACACAGCAAATACGGTGAAGATGGCGTCCAGAATCGTGAAGCTGGCACTTGGCGTGGCAGCGATCGCAATCACAGTATCCGGTACGCTGGCCGCTGCCCAGAGGACAGCCGACGGCGAACAGAACACTTCCCCTATTACGTTACGAGTCTATAACTACGCGCATATCGACCAGAAGGGATTGTATGCAGCAGAAAGTGAAGCGGCTCGGATTCTGGCAAGAGCCGGCGTGACTGCCCACTGGGTGGATTGCCCGACGAAGCATGAAGATTTGGAGAAGTATCCCGCCTGCGCAAGCGCGAATGAGGAGACTGAGTACACGCTGAAGCTGCTTTCCGGCTCAATGACTACAGCACAGGAGAAGTCGCAGGAGGCATTGGGAAGCGCGACCGATTGCGAGCGCGGGGCGTGCATAGCCAGCGTCTACTACGACCGCATCAAGGGCATGGCGGGCGGTGACGTGGCGCCCTCTTATGTGCTGACGGGCCGGGTGATGGCGCGCGAGGTTGGCCAACTGCTCATCGGCGTGAGGTATCAGTCGCGCTCGGGAATTATGAATGCGTCGTGGAGCTACCGGCAGTTGGGCATGCTGGCCAGATCAGAAATCCTGTTCTCTCCCGTCGAGGCGAGCGCGATGAAGGCTCGGCTGGCTGAGCGGGAACAGGTTGCGACAGTGCATTTGGCAGAAGCAGGTTCCGGACAACTGAGCCAGGTGCGGTAAGAATAGAAGATTAGTACAGTTTCGGCTCCGGAGACGGGGCCGAAGCTTTTTTAAGGATTACTTGACGCGCACCGTCCAGATGTTTCCGATGGTTTCGGAGTACTCGTAGACGATCTGATTGCCACGGGGAGACCAACTGGGATAGAGCAATTGGATGTTGTTACGCGTGTAATGCGTCACCTGATGCTCCTGTTTTGTGCTTCGCGAGATCCACCAGATGTTCCACACGCCATTGCGCAGGCCGGCAAAAACGATTTTGTCGCCGTCAGGCGACCAGTCGTTGGGGAAACTGGGGTGATGGCCGACCGTAAGCACGGTTACGGGTCCGCCGGTGGAGGGCACTACGGCAATCTCGAACCCGTCTTCAAAAGCGATGGTCTTGCCATCGGGCGACCAGCACGGGAACGACATCAATCCCTTACCGAAGGTCAACTGCTTTGGTTGGCCGCCTCCAGCTTGAGCGTTATTGGCTGGATCGACCCAGACGTTGACCGATCCGCCCTGACGTTTTCCGTATGCCAACTGTTTGCCGTCAGGCGAGAGGCGCAGGGGCGCGTCGTTCTGGCCGAACTCTCGCAGCACCGATGTCGTCCCTGTGCTCAGGTCGATGGCCTCGATCACCTTCTGTCCGTTCAGCTCGCCCTGGAAAGTGAGCCTCCCGCCTGGCGGAGGCCATCCAGGCAGCCCGCTGTTGGTCGCCATCACTCCCACGGGATGCGCATTCTTGCCATCCGCATCGACCATCCAGATGCCGATATCCTCGCCGGACAGAACGAGCGTGTAGGCGATCTGGCTACCGTCGGGAGAGAAGCGCGGCGAGGTCTTGCGCATCGCGGTGTCGCGGGTGAGCGGGACGGGGTTGCCGACAGCTTCTCCGGTGGCCGGAGAGACGCGAACCGATTGCAGGTTGTTGTTGTCCGCGATCGCAGAGAAGGCCAGGAAGCGTCCATTGGCTGAAAAGCGCAGGCCCTTATAGATCACGGTCCCGGACTCTTTCACCAGTTCGGGCTTTCCATCTGGAGCACCCTCGGGCGTGAGGTCCAGGCGCATCAGCGCGAACGTCAGCCGATTACCCTTCTGTTGATTCGATTCCAAGTAGGTCTGTGAGAAATACAGATGCCTTCCTCCCGGTCCAAACACGGGGTCGCACACTCCTCCCGCTGCCAGCCGCTGCGGCGTGCCGCCGTTCGCCGGAATCATCCAGATCTCGGCCAGGCCCGTGCTGGTGCTACTGAAGGCAATGTGCCTGCCGTCGGGCGACCACGAGGGCGCGCCATGGCCGCCGCTGGGATTGCCGGGTTGCGTGAGTTGTGTGGGCGCGCCGCCCTCCGCAGAGACCACCCACAACGTCGACGGAGGCAAGGCCGCATAGGAGGTCTGGCTGTAGTCGTTCATGCCCTGTGCTTGAAACACGATCCGCGAACTGTCGGGCGACCAGTTGGGCCAGGAACCGAAATCGGTGATCCGCCGCGCCGTGCCGCCCAGCGCCGGAATCAGCCAGATGCCGCCCTTGTTGCGCGAGTAGTAGGCGATCTGGGTACCGTCCGGCGACCACGCTGGTTCGAAGTTCTCATTTTCATCCGTCGTAAGCTGGATTTCGCGGCCGCCGGCCGCAAGCGTCTTCACGAAAATCTCGAAGCTGCCGTTCTTGTCGGAACTGTAGGCGATGACGCTGCCGTCGGGCGAGAGTGATGGCATGATGTCCGCGCCGATGGATGTGGTGACCTGGGTGAGAGTGGACTCGTCGAGAGTTTCGCTGCGGCCGCGGCGCCACCACCAACTGGCGAAGAGCGCGCCGGCCGCGAGAAGAACGGCTGCCGATACAAGGACGAGCCAAAGCCGGCGTTTTGCTTGCGATGGAACGCCAGTCTCTAAACCGGCTGTCTTGCGGGTCACCTGACCCGCACCCCGCGCCGGCGTGATTACGGGATCTCCAAGTCTGACTGCCTGGTGCGGAGCCGGTTCAACCGCCGCGGAATCGCGGGCGGCTTTTTCCGCAGCAGGCTGGGCGTCGAGCATCTCGACATGCGGAAAGACAAAGCGGAAGCCGCGGCGGGGCAGCGTCTCGACATAGCGCGGACTTTCCGCCTCATCGTCCAGCGCCTGCCGCAGCTTTTTGATGGCGGTGCCGATGCTATGTTCAAACTCAACGATTGTGCCGCTTGGCCAAAGGCGTTTGCAGATCTCGTCTCGCGTGATGAGTTCTCCGGGATGCTCGAGCAGCATCAGGAGTAACTGAAAAGGCTGCTCCTGCAGACGAATGCGCCGCTCGCCCTTGCGCAGTTCGCCTGTGCGGACGTCGAGTTCAAACTCACCGAAGCGGATTTGCTGTGGGGGAATAAGACCCTTTCTGTCCCGAATGGATTCAATCTATCACAATTGCGCGTTTCCGCAGCACTTATCCCTGTGTCGTTGCCAAGGCGGTAACCTGCCGTTGACGGGTTATTCACGGGCTGACAAAGTACGAAAAGCAAAAGCAGGTCCTTCGACTCCCCTTCTCTGCGCTCAGGGTCGCTCAGATGGGATGAAAGGGGCGTACCTTCCAGCTAGGTGCTCGAAGCACAGAGATGAAAAGGAGGAAGGTACGCCATGAAGACCCACGTAGGAGTAGATCTCCATCAACGATTTTGTTACTTAACGGCGGTGGATGCAAGCGGGAAGTTGTGCAAGCAGGGGCAGGTGGTCAACGAGGGAGCTGCGTTGCGGGCGTGGTTGCGTCAGTTGCCCTGTCCGCGGCAGGTGGTGGTGGAGGCCAGCGGGTTTTGGCCGGCGTTTGCGCGTGCCGTGGCGCCGGAGCAGGAACGTCTGGTGATGGTTCATCCGCAACGGGTGAAGGCGATTGCCTCGGCGAAGTTGAAAAACGACCGGGTGGATTCCGAAACGCTGGCGCATTTGTCGCGCTGCGATTTGCTGCCCGAGGCGTGGATGGCGGATGAGGCGACGCAGCAGTTGCGCTTGCGGGTTCGTTTGCGGATCACGCTGGGGCGGCAGCGTGCGCGGGCGAAGAATCAGTTGCAGGCGGTGTTGCACCAGGAGGGATTCAAGAAGCCGGTGACGGATGTGTTTGGCAAGCGTGGGCGGGCGTGGCTGGCGGGGCTGGAGTTGAGCGCGTCGGGACGGCTGGTGGTGGATACGTGGCTGCGCGAGGTGGACCACTTGGACGTGGAGTTGGCCGAGCAGACGCGGGAGTTGGAACGGCTGGCCAAGGCGGATGGGCGGGCGAGATTCTTGCAGACGGTGCCGGGGATCGGAGCGTATGCGGCGATGGTGATTTTAGCGGAGCTGGGCGATGTGGAGCGGTTCGGAAGCAAGCGTTCTCTGGCCAGCTACGCGGGGCTGACGCCGGTGGTGCGGGAGTCTGCGGGCAAACGCAAGCGTGGCGGGATTACACATCAGGGTTCGAACACGCTGCGCTGGATGATGCTGCAGGTGGCGCAGGTGGCGGCGCGGTGCTCGCCTGGGGCGCGGAGTTATTATGCGGGGCTGCGCGCGAGGAAGCCTGCGCAGGTGGCCAAGATTGCGCTGGCGCGAAAGTTGTTGACCGTGGTGTGGGCGTTGCTGCATCACGGAGAGTGTTTTGACGAGGAGCTGTTTGCGCGCGGCTGAAAGCAGGCTATGGAAAAGTGGAAAGCTGAAGGACGCTTCCCACTTTCCCACAGCCACGACTACGACTGCGGGCATGAGGTATTTGCGACGGTTGCAAGGAGAACCCGGCCAGCTCGTTCATCCTATGTTCACCGGGGGATAAGCGCACCACCCCCGGCAGGACCTTCTCAGATGGAGCGGCCGGGATTCGAATCACCCTTGTGTGCCAGGAGCACGAATAGAAGTCTGTCGGCAACTATTCGCAAATACCGCTGGACAGGTGCGGGCTTTTTCATAGAAGGATGACAGCGCTATTGAGAGTTGTGCTATCCCACCCATTCGCCAAAGAACGGCGAATGGATGGGGCACGGGGCATTTGTGGAACAACCGGTTGAGGATGAACGGAGCCGTTTCAGGATTGGCGGCCGACGAGGCCGGCGGCGAAGAGGCGATCATCGACGCGGGCTAGCCGGCGTCCGACTACGTTGCACAGCAGGGGAGTGTGAGAAATCTGTGTCAGATACTCGGCGATGGGCCATAGGTCTTCTTCCGCGGTCATCCAGCCGATGCGGTCGAAGCGGGAGAGATTGACGGGGCGGGAGTAGTTGCGCAGAGTCTTCTCGCGAGAATGATTGAAGTAGTGCTCGAAGTAGGAGAGGACGAGTTCGCGCAGGGTGCGGTAGACCGGCTCGCGGAACCGGAGGCCGCTGTAGTTGGATTTGGCGATGGCTCCCCAATGGCCATGCTGCTTGAAAATGGCGAGGACGTGGTCGTCGTCGCGGACGGCCTCGAGATCGAGGAGCAGGGGCGGAAAGCCCTGGACACGGAGAGCCGCGGCACCGAACAGAGCGCCCTCGAAACAATGGGCTACGTGATCGCGCAGTACGCGGCGCGGAGAACGAATGGTGTCGCCATCCGGCTCCTTGTTGTAGGCGATTTCAGTGTCGAGGAAGCGCTGGATACGCTCGGGGGTTTTGAGCGCCTTGAGAATGCGGGTTTCGCCGGGATTTAAACCGAAGCTGGGCATGGAATCAGATTACCTTTCCGGGGAGCACGAGGGTGCATGGGGGCACAGGCCCTAGTTTATAGACCACATGAATGAGTAATCAATCATGGACGAGCGCGGGCGAGGACGCCCACGCTACAGCCGGCCAGGAGGCCGGCGCTACCTTCGAGTGAGTGGGAGGCCGGCGCTATATTCTCGTGAGTGGGAGGCCGGCGATCCCTTCGAGTGAGTGGGAGGCCGACGCTATATTCTCGTGAGTGGGAGGCTGGCGATCCCTTCCCGTGATTACGAAAATACGCGTTCACGGCCCCTGGTTTATCGAGGAAAGGCCGGATTTCGTCCAGCGCGAGTGCCGGTATCCCGAAAACTGGCTAAAAATGGCGGATTTGGGCGGAAACGGCCTGAGGATGGCTTTGCTGCTGCCCAGGCATTTACAATGACGTCTATGCAACAGGGAACGAATCATTGCGCCCTGCGGTGTACTGACCTTATGAATCTTCGACTCATTCGCACTCCCGCAGCAATCGTGTTCGGCACATTGCTGCTCGCAAGCACCTTATTCGCGCAAGCGCGTCCGGCGGCGCCCCAGAGCCCCTACGGCGGCGTCACGGTCGAGGAGATGGTGGCGCGCGTCAACGACCAGATCATCACACGCTCGGACTACGACCGGGCGATGAAGGAACTGGATGATGCGGCGCGGCAGCATGGCGCCTCGATGCAGGAAGTTTTGGCGGCGCACAAAGATCTGCTGCGCAACCTGATCGACCAGCAACTGTGGCTCTCCAAGGGCAAGGAGTTGAACATTACCGGCGAAACCGAACTGGTGAACCGGCTGAACGATATCCGCAAGCAATATAACCTGGAGACCATAGAAGACCTGGAAAAGGCGGCCAAGGAGCAGGGCGTCTCGTTTGAGGATTTCAAGGCCAACATCCGCAACGGGGTCATCACGCAACTGGTGATGCGCCAAGAGGTGGGCAAGCGGGTACAGTTCACCCCGGGCGAGGCGCAACGCTACTTTGAGCAGCACAAGCAGGAGTATGCGCAGCAGGAAAGCGAGAGCCTGGCGGAGATTCTGGTGAGCACGGGGACGCCGGATGCGACAGCGACGGTAGCGGGCGGAGTGCAATCGGACGACCCGGTAGTTCTGGCGGCGGCCCAGGCAAAGGCCAACGACATCGAGGCGAAACTCCACGCAGGGGGCGACTTCAGCCAATTGGCGCGCAGCTTCAGCGACGGACCGACGGCCGCCGAGGGCGGCGATCTGGGCCAATTCCACCGCGGCGCATTGGCCAAGGTGCTGGAGGACAAGACCTTTGTGCTCAAGGCAGGACAGTTCACCGAGCCGATACGCACGCGTCAGGGATTCGTCATTCTCAAGGTGGTGGAGCACATTCCCGGCGGCGTTCCAGCATATAAGGATGTAGCGCAGCAGGTGGAGGAGAACTTCTACATGGCGAGGATGGAGCCGGCCATGCGTTCCTATCTGACAACGATGCGCGAGCAGGCCTTCATCGACATCAAGGCGGGGTATACGGATTCCGGCGCCAGCGTCAAGCAGACCAAGCCGATCTACAGCGCCTATACTCCGCCGACGGCAAAGAAGAAGAAGAAGGTGGAGCGCACGCGCTTCCGCGAGAGCACACACAACTTCCGGCAGAAGGCACCCAAGGTAGCCTCGGCCGAGGCACCGGCCGAGCCAGCGCCAGCTCCAGCCCCAGCCCCAGCAAAGGCAAGACTGGCCAAGAAGGGCAAGAAGGGCGAGAAGGGTGAACTGGCGTCGATGAGGGCGGGGAAGAAGGAAAAGATACGCCTGGGCCAAGCGCCGAGCAAGACGCTGCCCAGCGCACCGCAGAGCCAGACGGAAGACGCGGGCGGAGGCGCGGGGCCGCAAACGGCGAGTTCCGGCGAGGAGCCGGTAAACCCGCTGGAAGCGACCGCGCCAACGAAGAAGACGCGCTTCAGCGAGCGCGCCAAGGAAGCCAAGCAGCTTAAAGCCAAAGGGCCGGTAGCGGACACTACGGCTCCTTCCGCGCCAGACGCCGCCGAGGTTGCCGACCGCCAGGCACAGGCCAGTCCGCTGGGCCTGTCCGGCGATACATCCAAGAAGAAGAAAAAGACGGCCACCACGACGGGCGACAAGACGCGAATGACCCAGAAGAAAAAGGCTCCGGCGCAGGAGAGCGGCGACGTTCCTCTGGGTCCGGCTCCGCAGGCGAAGCAGTAAATTCTGGATTTTTCACAAAGGCGCGGCTTCGGCCGCGCCTTTTCTATTAGCAGTACTTTCGCTCCGCATATTAGAATGCTTGATTCAGCACATAGGGAGTGATTCCATGAAACTAAATATCGTAACGCTGGCATTGGTTGTTATTGGGGTGCCGTTCTTTGTCCTGTACTTCTGGGGACCACCTTGGACAGCGACGCGGATCGCCGGAGTTGGCATTGGCATTCCGTGTTTTCTGCTGCTCGCCCTGGCACGCGTTCAGCTGGGACGGGCCTTCAGCGTGCAGGCCAAGGCAAGCACGCTGGTGACCACGGGCCTCTATTCGCGCATTCGCAATCCGATTTATATTTTTGGAGGAGCAGCGATCGCGGGATTCATGCTCTGGGCAAATCAGCCCTGGCTGCTGCTGCTGTTCGTGATTGTGATTCCCATGCAGATTTGGCGTAGCCGGGAAGAGGCGCGGGTGCTGACGGAGAAATTCGGCGCAGAGTATCTGGAGTACAAAAAGAAGACGTGGTTCTGAATTGGAGTTGAATCAAGGAATGGGCCGAAGCCCATTTGGAAAATTTGATTTTTTGGAGAGACAGGATGCATTCAGTTTGGTTTGGCGAGTTTCTGGGGACGCTGGTTCTGGTGCTGCTGGGCAACGGCGTGTGTGCCGGCGTGACGCTGCGCAAGTCTTACGCGGCGGATAGCGGCTGGATGGTGATCACCACGGGGTGGGCGCTGGCGGTGTTGTGCGGCGTTCTGGTGGCGCAGGCCTTTGGCAGTTCCGGCGCTCACATCAACCCGGCCATCTCGCTGGCTGTTGCGGTGACCAGCGGAGATTATTCGCAGTTGGGGTGGCTGTGGTCGGCGCAGTTGCTGGGAGCCATGTGCGGCGCGGCGCTGATGGCGCTGCACTATTCGGCGCACTGGAAGCTGACGCCTGACCCGGCGGCGAAGCTGGGAATCTTCTGCACCAACGCGGCGGTGCGCAAGCCGGTGATCAATATTCTGAACGAGGCGCTGGGGACGGCGGTGCTGGTGGTGGTGGCCTTCGCACTCGGCTCACGCGGAGTGGCGCCGAATGGGATGGGGGCGGGAATGGGTCCGTGGCTTGTGGCTAGTTTGGTGTGGGGCATCGGCCTCTCGCTGGGCGGGACCACGGGCTATGCGATCAACCCGGCGCGCGACCTGGGCCCGCGACTGGTTCATTGGCTGCTGCCGATTCCCGGCAAAGGCGGATCGAACTGGAGCTATGCGCTGATTCCGATCGTGGGGCCCCTGCTGGGCGGAGGGCTGGCGGGAGTGCTGCTGAAGTATGCGCATTTGTAGGATTTCGATTCCCACCCATTCGCATAGAACGCGAATGAATGGGGCACGTTAGCTTCTGAGATCTGAGAAATACTTCAAAATTATTCCAGGTAGGAAGCGACGACGGCCAGGGCGGCGATGGCGGCGGTTTCGGCTCTGAGGATGCGAGGGCCGAGGGATGCGGCGCGCCAGCCATTGGCGTCGAAGAGCGCCTCTTCCGAGGGAGCCCAGCCGCCCTCGGGACCGATGGCAACCTCCAGCTTTGGCATTTCAGATCCGGCAGCGGAGACGGCTTCGTCGAGCGCATGGCGCAGGGTGGTGGTGCGCTCCTGCTCGGCGAGGACGAAACGCGTGGCTTCGGAGGCGGCACGCACGCGGGCGGCGAGAGGGGTTGGATCGAAGATGATGGGCACGTCGGTGCGCCGCGACTGCTGCGCCGCTTCATGCGCGATGCGCCGCCATCGCTCGGCACGCTTGCCCGCGGCCGCGGCCAGGTGCTTCTCCGTTCGTCGCGCAATCACCGGAGCGACAGCGGCAACTCCCAGCTCCGTGGCTTTTTCAATGGCCCACTCCATGTGGTCGAACTTGTAGACGGCCATCACCAAAGTAATGGGCAGGGCCGGATCGGCCTCCAGCTCGGCGATCAGGTTGAAGCGGACCTCGTCGCGGGCGACGGCGACGATCTGGGCATGAAAGACGTGTCCGCCGGCCACGACGTCGGCTTCCATGCCGGGCTGCGCGCGCAGGACACGGGCCATGTGCTCGGCCTGCTCGCCCACCAGGGTGGCGGTGGCTTCGTCCCAATGCTCGGCAATCCAGCGTCGGCGTGTCATGGGGTCCTCCCAGTACTGCGCGTCTATCAGTGTAGACCATTCCCAAGAGAGTGTTTGAAAAATGACTTTTCGGATACGGCTGTGATCCTTCAGGGGCTAAAGCCCCATTCATTTAGTGGCCATTTGCGGCACGGCTGAAGCCGTGCCCTGACGCTTCTTGCTCCACCATTTGCATTTTCCCGCAAGCTGTAAAGCCGTGCCCTGACACTTCTTGCTCCAACCTTTGCAATTTTCCCGCAAGCCGTAAAGCTGTGCCCTGATACAAAGCTGGCTCATGCCCTGATACAGGGCTGGTTTACGAAACACACCCCCCAAATAAATCAGTCTCCAAAAACACATCAGGGGAACGCTAAAAGCGCTCCCCTGATGTGTTGCCTTTGGTTGGAGGTTCCGCTACTTCTTTTTTGCGGTCTTCTTTGCGGCCTTCTTCGCGGGCTTTTTCGCTGCTTTCTTAGTTGCCATTTTCCTATTCTCCCTTTCGATGATTTGCATCGACCTGCAAATATTTTTTGCAGTTGATGAATGTATAGAATCTCAAAGCACACATGTCAAGAAAAAAACGACATAACGGTGGAAAAATAGTCAACAATTTTTTTAGCGCAAAATGGAGAATTGCTCGCTTCGGATTAAAAAAATGGCTCAAAGGGAGCCGCGCGAGGGTCAAACCGGCGATGAAATTGTTCCAGGCATGCGCGAAGATGCCGGGACGGAGGCTTTCGAAGGTCAGTTGTGACAGTTCGCGGCGCGGTCCTTAATCCATTGCGCGAGCGTCCCGGCATCGCGACGCTGAAGCAGGTCGTCGAGAATAAGCTGATGGTCTTTGGGGTTGGATTTCAGCAGAACCTCGTAGATGCGCAGCACGCCATCTACACCAGCCTGGTATTGCGCGAGATC
>Ga0302266_10002728_pt1 | contig 14852 bp, 8 predicted proteins | sample III_Bog_E1_2_FD_194559 | JGI IMG/M metagenome (GOLD analysis project Ga0302266, IMG submission 194559) | Peat permafrost microbial communities from Stordalen Mire near Abisko, Sweden - III_Bog_E1_2 | ecosystem: Environmental > Terrestrial > Soil > Wetlands > Peat | place: Sweden: Abisko... | reverse complement strand
GTTCCGCCGTGCTGGCGATGATGTTCACCTGGTTGGTGCCGTCCTGCTTGATGGCGGAGGTGACCTGCCGCAGCCGGTTCACGACCTTTTCCTCAATCTGCTTGATCATGCCTTCGTCGCGGAAGTGGACTTTGCGGATATAGACGGAGCCGAGGCTGTAGCCCCAGGCCTGGGATTGCGGGGAGACTTCGGCGCGGACGGTCTGGCTCATGGGATAACGGTTGGTGAGCATCTCGGCGAGTTTGAGGTTGCTGAGGCAGCGGACGGTGGAGTTGCCCACGTTGGCGGCCAGGGAGCCGCGCGGGTCGGCGTTCTTGAACAGGTAGGCCACGGGGTCGCTCACCACCATCTCGTACCAGATGCCGATGCCCATGGGCGCGCCTTCCTCGGAGTTGACGGCGGTGCTGCGGATGTATTCCTGGTCCAGCCGCAAATCGAGGGTGTAGCATTTGCCGAGGAAGTTCACGAGCGGGGCCTTGACGCCGAGCTTGAGGATGAGCAGGTGCAGCCCCGGCTGGTCAATGACGGCGACGACTTTGCCGAAGAGCATATAGACTTTGCAGGTGCGTTCCTCGACGATGGTGTAAAAGCCGAACAGCCGCACGAAGCCAAAGAACACGGGCACGAGGATGAACATGCCGAAGAACGTGGCGAGGGCCGCGATGATGAAATGCGCGATGGGTGAGGAGAAGTCCATAGTATTAGTTAGAAGCTTGGTAGGGCGGCGTTGCTGCGCCGCCTTTTTGATTGTGGCAGAGGGGCACCTCTGCCCTACCACCGTTTAATTTGGTTATCTCTTTATTCATGGCTGGCCTCCAGGATCACCGTTTTGGCTTCGCTGTATAATTTGAGGCGGACGTTGCGGACGTAGGCGTCGAGGGCGCCGGCGCTGTTGGCTTTCAGGTCGGTCAACTGGTCGGCTAGGGCGACGATGGGCTGGACTTCGGCCTGCGCCTTGAGCGTCTCGATCTCCACGGCGCGCTTGGACTGGACAATCTTCTGGTCGGCACTGGCCTGCGAGAGGCTGATGCTGGAGGAAACCTCGTTGTAAGCGGTGTTGATGGCGGCCAGGGCGGATTCGACCTCGGACGGCGGGTCAATGCCGGTGATGAGCGAGGCGTCCAGGGTGATGCCGTAGCGCGCGGCGGAGACGACGCATTCCTTGTCCATGTGGTCGTTGATGTCGGAAAGGTTTTTGCGGAGGTCGTTGATGGAGATGCCGGTAACGGCGGTGGCGGCGAGGTTGTGCAGGGCCTGGGGATCGCCGGTCTTGGCGGCGCCGGCGGGGGCCTCGAAGTTGGCGATGCGTTCGCGTAGGATGGAGACGAAATAACCCATGACGTGAGTGATGGGATGCTTCACGCCGAAGAGGTAGGCATAGAGGTTGCGCTCGGAAATGTGCCAGCGGATCTGGCCCTTGAGACCGGTGTTGAGCTGGTCCTTGGTGACGGCTTCCAGGACGGTGCCCTGGGAATTGGCGTCGCCGTTTTCGGGGTCGTAGGCCATGTTCACGGTCTGGGTGGCGACGGAGACTTTATAGACCTTTTCCCACGGCCATTTGAAGTAGGGTCCGCCCGGCGGGATGACGCGGACTTGGGGATAGTTGTAGCGCTCCTTCTCCTCGGCGCTCAGCCCCTCGGCAATGGGGTCGGACGCGGTGGTGGCGTCCCCCACCCGTTCGGCGCGGCCGAAGCTGGTCTTCACGGCGCGTTCGTTCTGGTTGACGGTGTAAAAGCCCGCGGCGAGATAACGGACGAGAAACCAAATGATGAAGCCAATGACAATGCCGGAGAAAATGTATCCCATAAATGTATTGTGTTGCGAAGCTAATACGACCCCGGGAAATATTTGACAAGGAAAAAGCAGTTACAAAAAGCGGGGAGTTTTATCATTGACCAAAATTAAATACCCTTCCCCCCTGCCCGCTCTATTGGGCGGGGAGCGGGAGTCAATGCCGGGGCCGGCAGTGAAGCCAGCCGAACCAGGATCATCAATGCTTGCCGATGGGTTTGGCCCGGGAAGCCAGCCAGGCTTTCGCGACATAATCATAGCTTTGGCCACTGGCTTGGCGCATGAACTCGTAATGCTTCACATGGTCGGTCTCGTCAAATTCAATCAATGCCAGATCAAATTCAGCGGGCGAACCGCGGTTTTCAATGCCCAGCGGGATCACCAGCAAAAGCAAAATTAAATCACGCTGGGAGATGGTATTGACGCGGTAGCAGGCAATGTGCAAAGCGGGCAGATACGCGTCGGGCGAACCAAGCTTGGCGAACACCTCCTGGCGGCTGAGCTTGACCTGCTTCACCGCCCTGATTTCCGTATGGGTCCGCGACATATAAGGCCGGTGGCTGGCCGGCAACGGGAGGTAAAGACAGCCAAGGCAAACGACGTTCGCCGTAACCCAGATTGCCGACAGTATGACAAAGGCCAGTGTGGATTTTGAACGCAACAGGATGTTGCCGGTGGTTTTGATGTATCAACCTATTCCCGCAGGGATTGAACTGTCAATCCGCAATTGGTTCCGGGCAGATAAAAAGCCGCCCGGAAAGATCCGGGCGGCTCTGGATTGTTCGGCCTGAAGTAGCCGGCACGCAGTGCCTACTTTTTCTTCGCGGCCTTGAGCTTGCGCTTCTCCTCGATGGCGGCCTGCGCGGCGGCGAGGCGGGCGACCGGCACGCGGAACGGCGAGCAGGACACATAGGTCAGGCCGGCGCGATGACAGAACTTCACGGAATCGGGGTCGCCGCCGTGTTCGCCGCAGATGCCGAGCTTGATGCCGGGCCGGGTCTTGTTCCCCTTCTCCGCCGCGATCTGGATGAGCTGGCCGACGCCGGTCTGGTCAATCGAGGCGAACGGATTTTTCTTGATGATCTCGTTTTCGGTGTAGGCACCGAGGAAGGAGCCGGAGTCGTCGCGCGACATGCCGAGGCAGGTCTGCGTGAGGTCGTTGGTGCCGAAGCTGAAGAACTCGGCGGTCTGGGCGATCTCGTCCGCCGTGAGCGCGCCGCGCGGAACTTCGATCATCGTGCCGACGATGTAGGTGAACTTGGTTTTCTTTTCCTTCATCACCTGGGCGGCGACTTCGTGGACGATGGCGACCTGCAGGTCAAGTTCGCGCTTGAAGCCGACGAGCGGGATCATGACTTCCGGCTTGGGCTTGAAGCCCTGCTTCTGGGCATCGGCGGCGGCCTCGAACACGGCGCGCGACTGCATGCGGGTGATTTCCGGATACTTGATGCCGAGGCGGCAGCCGCGGAAGCCGAGCATGGGATTGAACTCGTGCAGCTCGTGGACGCGGTTGATGATCTTCTCGACGGGGATCTTGAGCTTCCGCGCGAGGTCCATCTGCGATTCCTTGGTGTTGGGCAGGAATTCGTGCAGCGGCGGATCGAGGAAACGGATGGTGGCGGGGAATCCTTTCAGCGCCTTGAAGATGCCGAAGAAGTCGTCGCGTTGATACGGGAGCAGCTTGGCGAGCGCGGCTTCGCGGTCGGCGAGCGTATCCGCCAGGATCATCTCGCGCATGGCGTCAATGCGGTTGCCCTCGAAGAACATGTGTTCCGTTCGGGTCAGGCCGATGCCCACCGCGCCAAAGGCGACGGCGTTGCTGGTCTGCTCCGGCGTGTCGGCGTTCGTGCGGACGGAGAGGCGCGTGAACTGCGAGCACCACTTCATGAGCTGGTTGTAGTTCTTGAACTTCTCCGTGGCCTGCGCGGCTTTGTCACCGTGGATGAGGCCGGCGATGATTTCCGACGGGGCGGTTTTGACTTCGCCCGCGTAAACGGTGCCGGCGGTGCCGTCGATGGAAAGGAAATCGCCTTCCTTGAACGTCTGGCCGCTGATGGTGACGGTCTGTTTGTCGTAATCCACATGGACGGCAGCCGCGCCGCACACGCAGACCTTGCCCATCTGGCGGGCGACGAGCGCCGCGTGCGAACTGACGCCGCCGCGCGCGGTAAGAATGCCTTCGGCGGCGATCATGCCGCGCAAATCTTCCGGGGAGGTTTCGACGCGGACGAGCAGGACTTTTTCGCCCTTCTTCTCGGCTTCGACGGCGCGTTCGGCGTTGAGATAGATTCGGCCGGAAGCGGCGCCGGGGCCCGCCGGCAAACCGGTGGCGATGATGGCGGCCTTCTTGACCTCGGCCAGATCAAAGATCGGCGCGAGCAACTGGTCGAGCTGGTCGGCCGGATTGCGGAGGACGGCGGTCTCGGCATCGATCAATTTCTCCTTCACCATGTCGGCGGCGAACTTGAGCGCGGCGGCGGCGGTGCGCTTGCCGTTGCGGGTCTGGAGCATGAATAGCTTGCCGCTCTGGACGGTGAATTCGATGTCCTGCACGTCCTTGAAATGTTTTTCCAGGGTCTTGCGCACGGCCATGAGTTCCGCGTAGCTCTTGGGCATTTCGTCCTTGAGCTTGAGCACGGGTTCGGGCGTGCGGACGCCGGCGACCACGTCTTCGCCCTGCGCGTTGATAAGAAATTCGCCGTAGAATTCGTTCGTGCCGTTCGCGGGATTGCGCGTGAACGCGACGCCGGAACCGGAATCATTGCCGGTGTTGCCGAACACCATGGCCTGCACGTTGACAGCGGTGCCCCATTCGGCGGGAATATTATATTTGCGGCGATAGACGATCGCGCGGTCGTTCATCCAGGAGCCGAACACGGCCCCGGCCGCGCCGCGCAACTGGTCCCACGGGCTGCTCGGGAAACTTTTGCCAGTGCGCTCGAGGACGAGCGCCTTGAAGCGCTTGACGAGTTCGGCCTGGTCTTCGGCGGTCAGCTCGGAGTCCACGACGTCCTTGTGATATTTCTCGTGCTTGAATTCGTGGATGATGGTTTCAAACGGTTCGTGGTCTTCGCCGGCGCGCTTCTGCACGCCGATCACCACGTCACCGTACATCTGGATGAAGCGGCGGTAGCAATCCCACGCGAAGCGCGGATTCTTGGTGGCGTCGGCCAGCGCGATGACGGACTGGTCGTTCAAGCCGAGGTTCAAAATCGTGTCCATCATGCCCGGCATGGAATCGCGCGCGCCGGAGCGCACGGCGACGAGCAACGGCATGCCGCTGGTGGCCCCAAACTTGGTGCCCATGATTTTTTCCATGTTGATGACGCCGGCCTCCATCTGCGCCTGCAGTTCCTTCGGATAGGTCTGCTTGTGCGCGTAGAAGTAGGTGCAGACCTCGGTGGTGATGGTGAAACCGGGAGGCACCGGCAGACCGATGCGTGTCATCTCGGCGAGATTCGCGCCTTTGCCGCCGAGGAGCGGCTTCATGGAGCCGTCGCCGTCGGCTTTTTTGTTGCCCCAGGTATAGACGTATTTGGTGGATTTAGCTTTGGCCATAAATTTATGTTTAATGATGTTGGTGATTCGTAAAAACCAAGGGTCGAAATTAGCAAACCCGCGTCCGGAGTCAATGAATCTGGCGCGAATGCCAAGCCAGGTACAGTATTTGACAAAAAATGAGCGGTGAACCGGTGATCAGAAATTCATATCATCAAATCAGGATGCGTTGATTTTTAATTTGAATTGACGGGCCTTTGGTTTAATCTTGAGGGGAATGTCGCATCATGCCGCCCTGCTCCAGCAAGCGCTCCGTGAACGCATCGTCATCATTGACGGCGCGATGGGGACGACCATCCGCACCTACGGCTTGGGCGAGGCGGAAATCCGCGGCGAACGGTTCAAAGACGCCAAGAAAGACCTGAAGAACAACGGCGATCTGTATTCGCTCACCCAACCGGCGACGATTGGCGACATTCACCGGCGTTTTCTCGAAGCGGGCGCGGACATCATCGAGACGAACACCTTTTCCGCCACGAGCATCGGCCAGAGTGAATTTTTTGTGGACGACCCGCGCGAACACGGCGGACGCAAGGACCCGGCGTTTTACCAGGGCGTCATCGAGAACAAATTTCTCAACGACCTAGCCTGGGAGATCAACGAGCAATCCGCCAAACAATGCCGCGAATGGGCAGACCGCATTGCGAATAAAACCGGGCGCCCGCGCTTCGTCGCCGGCGCGGTCGGACCGCTGACGGTGTCGCTCTCCAACTCGCCGGATGCGGATGATGCGGGTTTTCGGGTCTGCACGTTTGACCAGGTGAAGACGGCTTACACGCATCAAATTCGCGGGCTCATCGCGGGCGGCTCGGACCTTTTGCTCGTGGAAACCATTTTTGATTCGCTCAACGCCAAGGCGGCGCTGGTGGCGATCCAGGAAGTGTTTGAGCAGGATAATAAAATTCTGCCGATCATGATTTCCGCCGCCGTCGGCCGCGGCGGCGAGACGATGATTTCCGCCCAGACCATCGAGGCGTATTGGAACGCGATGAAGCATGTGAAGCCAATCGCCATCGGCCTGAACTGCTCGCTCGGCCCGGATTTGATGCGGCCGTTTCTTGAGGAGCTTTCCGAAAAATCAGACACCGCGATTTCCTGCTATCCCAATGCGGGTTTGCCGAATCCGCTGTCGCCGACCGGCTTTGATTTGAAACCGGAGGACATGGGCAATTTTCTCGGCGAGTTCGCGCAAAGCAATTTGATCAACATCGCCGGCGGCTGCTGCGGCAATACGCCGGAACACATCGCGGCGATTGCGAAGGCATTGGCGAACAAACCACCGCGCGAAAAGAAAACCGAGACCAAGTTCGCCACCGGTGCGGCGATTCCCTTGCGCCTGTCTGGCTCGCAGCCGTTCACACAGCAGATCGGGCAGTTCATCATGATCGGCGAGCGCACGAACGTCGCCGGTTCGCCGAAGTTCGCCAAGCTCATCAAGGAAAATAAATACGAAGAAGCCGTGGCCATCGCGCGCCAGCAGGTCGAAAACGGCGCGAACATCATCGACATCTGCATGGACGAAGGGATGATCGACGGCGTCGCGGCCATGACGCGGTTTCTGCAACTGCTCGGCAGCGAGCCGGAAGTCGCGAAGGTACCGTTCATGGTGGACTCTTCGAAATGGGACGTCATTGAAGCCGGCCTGAAATGCGTGCAAGGCAAAGGCATCGTGAACTCCATTTCGATGAAGGAAGGCGAAGCCAAGTTTCGCGAACACGCGCGTAAAGTTTTGAAATACGGCGCGGCGGTGGTGGTGATGGCGTTTGATGAACAAGGGCAGGCCGCGACGCTGGCGGACAAGATCCGCATTTGCGAACGCGCCTACCGCATCCTTGTGGATGAAGTCGGCTTTCCGCCGGAAGACATCATTTTTGATCCGAACATCCTGACGGTCGGCACGGGCATTGAGGAACATAACAATTACGCCGTGGACTTCATCGAAGCCACGCGCTGGATCAAAAATAATTTACCGCACGCCAAGGTCAGCGGCGGTGTGTCGAACGTGTCGTTCGGCTTTCGCGGCAACAATCCGGTGCGCGAGGCAATGCACAGCGCGTTTCTTTACCACGCCATCAAAGCCGGCATGGACATGGCCATCGTCAACGCGGGCATGCTGGAAGTTTACGAAGAGATCGAGCCGGAGCTGAAGGCGCTCGTCGAAGATGTTTTACTGAATCGCCGTCCTGACGCGACGGAACGGCTGGTGACGTTCGGCGAAAAACTGAAAGCTGCCAGCGCGGGCACGACCGCGAGCGACAAAAAAGTCGAGGAGGAATGGCGCAAGGGCACGGTGGAGGAACGCCTCGCGCACTCGCTGGTGAAGGGCATCGACCTTTACGTGGACGCCGACACGGCCGAGGCGCTGGAAAAATACGGCAAGCCGCTTTCGGTCATCGAAGGCCCATTGATGGCGGGCATGAGCGTCGTCGGCGATTTGTTCGGCGCGGGAAAAATGTTTTTGCCGCAGGTCGTAAAATCGGCGCGCGTGATGAAAAAATCCGTGGCCTATCTCACGCCATTCATGGAAGCCGAAAAGGCCGCGATGGTCGCGCGCGGCGAGGTCGTGAAAGCTCAGGGCAAGATCGTGCTCGCCACTGTGAAAGGCGACGTGCATGACATCGGCAAAAACATCGTCGGCGTCGTGCTCGCGTGTAACAACTACGAGGTGATTGACCTGGGCGTGATGGTGCCATGCGAAAAAATTCTCGAACGCGCGAAGCTCGAAAAAGCCGACCTCATCGGCTTGAGCGGATTGATCACGCCATCGCTCGATGAAATGGTCCACGTCGCCCGCGAGATGGAGCGCACGGGTTTCAAAGTGCCGTTGCTCATCGGCGGTGCGACGACGAGCCGCGCCCACACCGCGGTGAAAGTGGCGCAGCATTACAGCGAGCCGGTCGTGCATGTACTCGACGCCTCGCGCGCCGTGCCTGTGACGAGCAGCCTATTGAGCAAGGACGGCAAGGCGGCGTTCGTAAAACAATTGCGCGCGGATTACGAAAAACTCCGCACCCAGCACGCCGGCTCGCAGGTCAAATTGCTTTCGCTCGAGGCCGCTCGCGCCAATGCGCCGAAGCTAAAATATGACGATCTGCCGAAGCCGGAGTTCACCGGCCTCCGCACGCTCTCGTCCGGCCGATTTAATCCGGGTAAATGCGATTGCGGTTCGGCTCACGGCCACGCGGGCGCGTTCGGCGTTTCCCTCGAAGAGGTCGTGCCGTTCATTGACTGGACGCCATTTTTCCACACTTGGGAACTGCGCGGTGTTTATCCGAAAATTCTCCAGCACGAAAAACACGGCGAAGAGGCGACCAAGTTGTTTGCCGACGCGCAGAAGATGCTCGCGGAATTTGTCGCGAACAAATCGCTGAAGCTGCAGGCGGTCTATGGCTTGTTCCCGGCGAACGCCGTCGGCGATGACGTGGAGGTTTACACCAACGGCTCGCGCCAGCATCTGCGGACCAAATTTCATTTCCTGCGCCAGCAGATTGAAAAGGGCGACGGCACGCCGAACTGGTGCCTCGCGGATTTCATTGCGCCGCGCCAATCGGGAATTTCAAATTTGAAATCTGAAATCCCCGCCGACTACCTCGGCGCGTTTGCCGTCACCAGTGGTCACGGGCTGAAAGAAATTGTCGAGAAATTCAAAGCCGCGCACGATGACTATAACGCCATTCTGGCCGAAGCGATTGCCGACCGACTGGCCGAGGCCTTCGCGGAATATCTGCACAAGCGCGTCCGCGACGAATGGGGTTTTGGCAAACTGGAAAAGCTGACGACGGCGGATTTGATCGAAGAGAAATATCGCGGCATCCGCCCGGCCGCCGGGTATCCCGCCTGCCCGGACCACACCGAAAAGGGCACGCTTTGGGATTTGCTCGATGTGGAGCAACACACGGGCATCAAGCTCACGGAAAGTTTTGCCATGTGGCCGGGCAGCTCGGTGAGCGGACTATATTTCGCGCATCCGGACGCCAAGTATTTCGCCGTCGGCAAGCTCGGCCAGGATCAGGTGGCAGATTTGGCCGGGCGCAAGGGCAAAGCCGTTTCCGAGCTGGAACGCTGGCTGGGGCCGTGGCTCAACTACAACCCCTAAATGGCCGGGCTTGTTTTCCGGGCGGATTGACGTAGATTTCGAGCATGAAGAACGAAGTGGTCCCGGTACAAATTCGTGGAATTCTTCCCGCCAACAGCGGTTGCGCCCTTTTCGTCGGCAACGCCGACAAGGTGTTTGTCATCAATGTTGAGCCGCAGATGGGCGCGGTCATCGGGATGTTCCTGCGCGACACGCCGAAGGAGCGCCCCCTGACGCACGATCTCGTCAACCGGATTTTCCAGGGCTTCGGCATTACCGTGGAGCGCGTCGTCATCACGGATTTGAAGAACTCGACGTATTTCGCGCGGCTGATTTTGCAGCAGCAGAACGAGGTCGCCCGCAAAATCGTGGAGCTGGACGCGCGCCCCAGCGATTGTCTGGCCCTGGCCGCCGCGCAAAAGAAACCCATTTTCGTTTCCGCGCCGCTGTTTGAACAGGTCGAGGACATGAGCGAAGTGCTCGACAAGATGAACGAACCGGGCAGTGACGCGGAAGTGGAGTGACATGGCCGCCGCCAAATCCCCTGCCCTGGCGCTGGTCTGCGGCGATGATGATTTCGCCGTGAAACAGCGCGCCAAGCAGCTCTTTCTAGCCTGGTCGGCGGAACTGGGCGGCCTGGACCACGAAACCATCGAGGCCAGCGTCAGCAACGCCGGCGACGCGCTAAAAGTCATCGGCAAACTCCGCGAAGCCCTGCAGACCCTGCCCTTTTTCGGCGGGGGCAAGGTCGTCTGGCTGCGCGACTGCAATTTCCTCGGCGAAGAGCGCACCGCTTCCTCTGCCGCCGTGACTGAAACACTGGCGGAGCTGGCGGAGGAACTAAAAACCTTTGCCTGGCAGAACGTCCGCCTGCTCATTAGCACGGGCAAGGTGGACAAGCGGAAAGTCTTCTACAAGACCCTCGACAAGATCGGCACGACCGAAATCTTCACCGCCTGGTCGCAGGACGACCGGGACTGGGCCGACCGGGCGCAGATTGCAGCGCGCGACGCGGTGCGCCAGCGGGACAAGGACATTTCCGGTGCGGCGCTGGGCGAGCTAGTCGTCCGCGCCGGCCTGAATGCCCGGCAACTGGAAAACGAGGTCGAGAAACTCTGCGTCTTCACCGGCGAGCGGACCAAAATCGAGCTGGCGGACGTGACCACGATTTGCGCGCACAACAAGACGGCCAAGGCGTTTGCGCTGGGCGACGCGCTGGGCGACCGGGATTTGCCGCGCCTGCTCAAACGGCTCGACGAGGAGCTTTGGGCGACCAAATTCGACAAGGACAAATCCGAGATCGGCCTGCTTTACGGCCTGATCGGCAAGGTGCGCGCGATGCTGCTGCTCAAGGAAATGCTCCGCGAAGGCTGGGTGAAAGAAACGAGCGACTACAACCATTTCAAGGCGCAGCTGGAGCGCGTGCCCGCCGAACAGCTGCCGGCGGAAAAGAAATTCAATCCGCTGGCCCTCAGCCCGTACGTGCTGTTCAAGGCTTTGCCGCAGGTCAAAAAGTACACGACGGCGGAACTGGTTCGCGCGATGGAGGTGCTGCTGCGCTGCAACCAGCGGCTGGTGTCCAGCGGACTGGACGAAGCGCTTGTCTTACAGCAGGCGCTGGTGCAAATTGTGGCGTCGGCTGCGGCCGGCGCCTAAACTGAACAAGGAAAAATGTCATCTGCCAATTTGTCAGTGCTGGTCGGAAAGAATTTTGCCTGCATCAAGATTGCCGGGCGGGCGAATTTCGCATCCAGCCCGGATTTCAAAACGTTGTTGAACGAGCTGGCCCAGAAAAGCTTCGCCCACTTCATCATTGATTTGAGCGAGTGCGTGTTAATGGACAGCACGTTTCTGGGCGTGCTGGCGGGTTTCGGCATGAAACTGAACCCGCAAGGCGCGCCCGCCGAGCGCGGCATCGAGCTGCACAATGCCACGGCGCGCGTGAGCGACCTGCTGGAAAACCTCGGGGCAGTGCATCTCTTCAAGTTGACCAGCGGCAGCCTGCAACTGCCCGCCGACGTGAAAAGCTGCACGCCGGAATCCACCAATCCGTCGCACGAACAGATCACCCGGACCAGCCTGGAGGCGCACCAGACGCTCATGGCGATCAATCCAGAAAACGTCGCCCGATTCAAGGATGTGGCCCAATTCCTGGCTGAAGATTTGAAGAGTCTGGAAAAATCCTCCTGACGTCCGCACCGAACCATTTAATATTTAAAAACAAAAACGGCGGTCATATGACCGCCGTTTGGTTTTCGAAAACCGGAGATTTTGATTTCAGCCGGCCGGAGCCGGGGCCGGCGTTCCGAGCCCGGGCAGCTTCGGCGGTGCCAGTTTCGGCGGATTTTCCGGCAAAGGGGTTCCGGCGGGCGCCCCCATCATCGGGGTGAAATTTGCCGGCGGCTTGGGTGGCGGCGTGAAGGTGCCCGACTGGACAATTTCCGCAACCTGCGCGCCATCCAACGTTTCATATTCGAGCAGGCCGTTCGCGACCAGTTCCAGCTTGTCGCGGTTGTTTTCAATCAACTGTTTCGCCGTCTGGAAAGCGCCATCCACAATGCGTTTGACCTCGGCGTCAATGTCCTGAGCGGTCGCTTCGCTGTAATCTTTCGTGCGCATCATGTCCCGGCCAAGGAAAACGTATTCCTGCGCCTCGCCGTAAAGCACGTTGCCCAGCTTGTCGCTCATGCCCCAATGCATCACCATCGCCTTGGCCAGTTGCGTCGCCTGCTGGATGTCCATCGCCGCACCGCTCGAAATGTCGTCGGTGACATATTCCTCGGCGATGCGCCCGGCCATCGTCATGATGATCGTGTCAATGGCCTGCTTGCGGCGCATGTTCAACATGTCCTCCTTGGGCAGCGACATCGTGACGCCGAGCGCCCGGCCGCGTGGGATGATCGTCACCTTGTGCAGCGGGTGGGTGTGCTTGAGCAACACGCTGACCAGCGCATGGCCGGCTTCATGCCAGGCCGTGGCGCGTTTTTCCTCGTCGCTCATGGCCATGCTACGGCGTTCCCGGCCCCAGCGGACCTTGTCGCGCGCCTCTTCCAATTCCGGCTGCTCGACCGATTTTTTGCCCGTGCGGGCCGCGAGCAAAGCGGCCTCGTTCAAGAGATTGGCCAGTTCTGCGCCGGAATAACCGGGTGTGCCGCGCGCGATGATGGATAAATCCACCGTCGGCGCGAGTTTCACGTTTTTCGCGTGCACCCTTAAAATCGCCTCGCGACCGCGCACGTCGGGCAGATTGACCGTGACTTGACGGTCGAAGCGGCCGGGCCGCAGCAATGCCGGATCCAACACGTCAGGACGATTCGTCGCCGCAATGATGATGATGCCTTCCTGCGTGTCAAAGCCGTCCATCTCGACGAGCAGGGCGTTCAAGGTCTGTTCGCGCTCGTCATTGCCGCCACCGAGACCATGCCCGCGCGAACGGCCAACGGCGTCAATTTCGTCAATAAAAATCAGGCAGGGCGTGCTCTTGCGCGCCTGCTCGAACATGTCGCGCACGCGGCTGGCGCCGACGCCGACAAACATCTCCACAAAGTCCGAACCGCTGATGCTGAAAAACGCCGCGTCCGCTTCGCCGGCAATGGCCTTGGCCAGCAGGGTTTTACCGGTACCGGGCGGCCCGATCATCAAAACGCCTTTCGGAATGCGGCCACCAAGCCGTTGAAACTTTTTGGGATCTTTCAAAAACTCGACGAGTTCGGAGACTTCCTCCATCGCCTCTTCCACACCGGCGACATCCTTGAACGTGGTCTTGTTCCGATCCTTGGCCAGCATCCGCGCCTTGCTTTTACCGAAGCTTAACGCGCCTTTCCCGGCGGCTTTGATCTGCCGGATGAAGAAAAACCAGAACAGCAGCCCCAACACCACAAACGGCAGAATGCCCCAGACAAGGTTCATCACCGCCGCGTTGGGCGCGCCCGCCTCGATGTTGCGGGAGACCAACAGCTGGTCGAGCATCTTTTGCGTGAACATCGCGTTGGGCACGATAAAAGACACATGCACCGTCTTACCTTCCTTGGAGGCGTCCAGATATTCCCCCGTGACCGGGGTCAGCGGCGCGGATTGGGCATTGAAATTGATCGTGGCGTGCGTCACCACGTTAGATTGAAATTTGTCCAGAAATTCGGATTGCGATAAGACCGTCGACGGCACGTTCATGTGATTTCTCATCATGAACAGCGCCACCAAGGCCGCAATGATGCCGGCCCACGCCAGCAGGGTGAACGTGGGGATTTTGCCAAAGCCGTTGGGGGACGGCTTTTTCTTGCCGCCGTCCTTTGAGTTGGAATCGTCGTCTAACATTGTTGTTCCGCAGACTAACACAGCATTCCGCCTTCCGCAACGCGTGACTTTTGCCTATTCTTCCCGGGTGCAAATCGGTCCGCTGACCTTGAAATCCAACCTGTTTCTCTCGCCGCTGGCGGGTTACACCAACCTGCCCTTCCGCCTCGTCGTGCGCGAGGTCGGCGGCGTGGGCCTGTGCACGACCGACCTCGTCAACGCCCGCTCGCTGCTCGAAAAGCGGGAGAAAGCCTTCAAATTGATTGAGACCCGGCCGGCCGACTCGCCGCTCGCGGTGCAATTGTTCGGATCGGTGGCGGAAGAAATGCGCGACGCCGCGCTCGTGGTCGAAGCCCGCGGGGCGGTTTCGGTGGACATCAACATGGGCTGCCCGGTCAAAAAAGTGGTCAAGATCGGCGGCGGTTCGGCCATGATGACGGAACTCGACAAAACCGCCGCGCTCGTCCGCGGCATGGTCAACGCCGTCAAAATTCCGGTGACCGCGAAAATGCGGCTCGGCTGGGATGATGACAATTTGACCGCACCGGACCTGGCCCGCGCCCTGGAAGCAGCCGGAGCCGCCGCGATCTTTGTGCATGGCCGGACCCGCGAACAAGGATTTGGCGGCACGGTGAATCTCGCCGGCATCCGCAAGGTGGTTGAATCCGTGCAGCATATTCCCGTCATCGGCAACGGCGACATCGTGACTCCGCAGGCCGCGAAAAAAATGCTGGATGAAACCGGCTGTGCCGGCGTAAGCATTGGACGCGGCGCGTTTTATGATCCCTGGATTTTCAAGCGAACGCGGCACCTGCTGCAAACCGGCGAATTGCCGCCGGAAGCAAGTTTCTCTGAACGCGTGCGGGTGATGTGCCGGCATCTGGATTTGATGGTGGAAGTTTTTGGCGAGGAGCTCGGCTGCCGGATGTTCCGCAAAGTCGCGCCTTGGTATGCCAAGCGCTTCGGGCCGTGCCACGAGTTCAACAAACAAGTGGTGCAACTCCAGACGCAGGCCCGGTTCGAGGAGATCTTGGAAAATTACATCCGCTGGCGGCGGCAATTTTTGGACGAGCAGGGCGAACTGCTGCCCCGATTTCAACAGGCACCTATGGTGGCGTCATTCATGCGCGAGTCG
>Ga0302266_10002725_pt1 | contig 14861 bp, 14 predicted proteins | sample III_Bog_E1_2_FD_194559 | JGI IMG/M metagenome (GOLD analysis project Ga0302266, IMG submission 194559) | Peat permafrost microbial communities from Stordalen Mire near Abisko, Sweden - III_Bog_E1_2 | ecosystem: Environmental > Terrestrial > Soil > Wetlands > Peat | place: Sweden: Abisko... | reverse complement strand
ATTGCGCAGGATGGTTCGCAATTCGCGCAGAAAGGCCATGCCGGTCGCGGTGCGCTGAACCAGCACGCTGCGCCGGTCCCGCGGATCTTTCTTGCGCCGGGTCAAATCAAACTCCGACAGGCGGTCCAATGCCCGGCTGATCGCCGGTTTGGAAACGTCAAGTTCCGTGGCCAAGCCCCGGACGGTCTGCGCTTCACTTTCCAAATAACAGGTCAGAAATACACCAAGCTGGCGCGCGGTCAGATCCGGTCCGTCAAGGCGGACAAGCGCGACGATCGTGGATCGCAAGACGTTAGCAAGGCCATCACTTGCGTCGGGGGTGATCATGGCTCCGCCTCCTTATTGGCGAACTGATCGGTTGTCGATGGACCAGGTATCACCATCTCTGGTTTCAAGTCGCGTAACCATCGCGTTAGCCAAGGATCTCCGCTGCGGATGAAGTTATGGCCCGAAGCGCTTGCCCTTGAACTCGATGAACACCTCCGCCGCCCCGGTGTCGCGCTGTCCGGCGGCCTTCATTTGGGCGCGCTGCTGTCCGAATAGGGCAAGGCCCAATCACACGTCCGATGGTCAGCCAGGAGCCGGGCAAAAAGTGTCCGATTGAACTTGGTGTTGCATTATCGGACGCGCGGGCGCATGAAGCCTAGAGCCTAATCGGACACAAGGGGCTGGCATGCTGATTGGTTACGCGCGGACCTCAACCGCAGAACAGGATGCAGGCTTAGCGGCTCAGGAGCGCGACCTAACGGCGGCGGGGGCGGAGCGGGTGTTCTCGGAACAGGTGTCCGGCATGGGCGCTCGGCCGGAGCTGGCGGCGGCCCTGGACTTCGTGCGCGAAGGCGACGCGTTGGTTGTGACCAAGCCGGACCGGCTTGCGCGCTCAACTGCCGAGCTGCTGACGATCGAGGCCGAGTTGACGAAGCGAGGGGTTGGCTTGGTCGTGCTGTCCATGGGCGGGGAGCGGCTGGACACCCGGAATCCGACCAGCAAGTTGATGCTGACCATTCTGGCAGGCGTGGCGACATGGGAGCGCGAGATTATGTTAGAACGCCAGCGGGAAGGCATCGCCAAGGCCAAGGCTGAGGGCAAATATAGGGGCCGGAAGCCGTCGATTGACGCATACGAGGTCCGGCGCGTGGCTCTGCTGATTGGACCGGCCGCTGCTGCCAGGCAGTTCGGAATAGCCCGCAGCAGCGTCTATCTGGCGCTGAAGCCGGCGCGCTAGTCGGGACCTCGAAGTCGCCCGGCGGCCCAGCCCGGAACGGAGCCGACGCCCGCAACAGAGCGCCGACTGATTGGAGTGGTGCAAGCAATTGCCGGTCCCGTTATGTTGTTGCGCGAGCCCGCACAGACTGCACAGCAAAGAGGAACCGATGACCCGAGCTCTTGTTGCGGAGACTATCCGGCAAGGCACTGACTGCAGCCCAACGATTGCGATGAAGACCGCCAACCGACTGGTTGCCGCGTGGTCCGAACTGCTGCGAGATAACCACAAGTTCGTTCTGGCGAACTTCGGAAGCTTTCGGGTAGTGCCTGTAGAAACACGACAAACGATCAACCCTCAAAACGGCGAACCGATACAGGTTACGGCTGGCTACACTGTGCGATTCAAGCCGAGCCCTGCGCTAAGACGTAGGGTCGCGAGCAGCGAACCAAGCCAGACCGGCTCGCGCTCTCAACTGCCGAGCTGCTTACGATCGAGACCGGGTTGACAATGGTGAATACAGGTCTCGCTTCGTGGCAGCGCGATTTCGATTCGATCCGTGCTCACGATCGGCTTCCCCTGGGCGGATTGGTGAGCCCTCGTCTTCGGGTCCTGCCAAGCTGGTGCCGGTTCATGCACCGCGCGTTCGGCGCTGCGTTCGTGCTGATGTCGCGGATCTATGTCGATCGCCATGTACTCGATGCACCGAAGGAGGTTCGCGAATACCTGCTGCTCCATGAATGGGGCCATGTCGTGCGCCGGCACAACCAGGTTGCCATGGTGTCCGCTGTCGTGCTGCCTTTTGTGTTCTTCCCGCAAGCCTACGTCCTCATGCATCAGCACCCGGGTCCTGAGCTGGTGCCAATCGCCGTCGTGGGTCTTGTCTTCACGTGCATTCAGGCTGGCCTGAGTCTTTGGATGATGAGCGATATGCGGGAGCTGGAAGCCGACGCTTACGCCGCGTCGGTAATAGGCCCATCTGCTGTGCTGCACGGCATCGGCTGGATAGCGCAGTGGTCGCATCAAGGATGGACGGCAGGACGGCGCAAGCGCCGTGCAGCACTGTGGCAACAGGTACAGTCAGCCGGCGAACACGAGCGAATTGGCTCGCCGTGGGCGAATTAATTAAGGCCGTGGCATTCCGAATAAGCTTCGCTGCTCAGATCAAGCATTCGGTCCGCGGGGCGGCCCGAGAGATGACAACGTACGAATTTTTTGTCTTTGTTAAGAATCAGGATTTCCCCGTCTTCGCCTGCGACCAAGAAGATAAACCAGCCGTCGTTTAGCAGCGCATCAAGCGGACCTCCCCGGAGCTGCCAGGTCGTGCGCTCTGGGCCTACGGGTGAATGTTCTTCTGCGATCGCGGGAACCGCAGCAAAACCAATTATAGCCGCGAGCGCCGCTAGGATCATTGATTTATGCAAGTGCCAAGCTCCTGTGCTGTCGTGCCTCGTAGCGCGAGTCATAAGAGCCGCCAAACGTTTCGTCGGGCGGCCCTTCCGATTTTACTGGGCAAGGGCAGCGCTCAGGCAGCCCGCCTCACACGCGCCTGGCGCTTCGCAGATTGCTTCCGGCCCTTCGGCGCCGTCGTCCCGCTCGCAGCCATCCGGCGGGCTTTGTCACCCACCTGACGGGCGTTGAACGGCCGGTCGAACCGCTCGGCCAGCTCGTCCGCAATCAGGGCATAGGTCAGCTTCCTGGCCTTCTTCTTGTCCAGCAGCTCGCCCAAGGCCGTGCGTTCGGCCGCCGTCCAGCGCGGGCGCTTCACGCCCTTGGAGGGTGGGGCCTCAATCAGCGCTACCGGCGGCAGAGCCGGCCGGTACAGCAACTCCGCCTCCAGCAACTCGACGCGGGCCTGCAAAGCGTCCCGCTGCCGGATCGCGGTGGCCATGTGGGCTTGCGCGGCGTTCTGCTCGCCCATTATGCGGCGCACCGTGACAACACCCGCCCCAATGGCGAGTGCGGCGGCCTGGTCAAGCCGCTGGCGCCATCCGGGCTTGCGCTTGCGGGCAAAGCCGATGCCGGTTGGCTGGTCGGCCTCGATGTCCAACCCGATCAACGGCAGATGCACGCCGATCTTATTTGTAGTTGTCAGTTGCACGTTCATATGTCGCCTCCTGTTTTATGCGGCAGACTGGTGGCCGCGTGACTATTATATCTGGTGTTTACTCGCATTCTGTCAACAGATAAAGACGGCACAGAACTCAAGGCGACCGACTTGTTTGTTTAGCTAATTGGTCGGTGCCGGAAAGACAGCCATCGCTGCTTGAACAATCTCTGCGGACGGCGCGAACCATTGCTTCCGGTCGCCGTCGAAACGCATACCCATGGCCTTCGCCTCATCCTTCCGGTCGAAGGGCACCCGGAAATAGACGCGGCCGGCGACGGCGGGCGGGGCTGGTGACGGGGTGGCCGTGCCGGCGATCGGCGCCTTGGTCGAGCCCGCTCGCTTCCCGCCCTCTTTCTCGAAAGCCTTCGCGGCCCTCGCGATCTCCGCGGTGGGCGCGAACCACTTCCGAGCATCGGCATCCCATCGAAGCCCGGCCGCCTTCGCCTCGTCCTTCCGGTCGAAGGGAACCACGAAGTAGGTTTTCCGAGCCGTGGGGGAGCCTGCGCCGCTCCGCGGGCCAGATCCCGCCTGGCTCGCTGTGCTGCCACTGTTTGACGTTCCTGCGGGCGCCGCGGCGCTGTCCTCGATGCGGGTTGTGTCCCCGGATTCCCGCAGGCGAGCAAGCGTCTGCTGAGTCCGGTCCAGCACGTCCGCGACATAGGCGGCATGGTCACCTCGGCCGGCCTCGATGTCCTGTAGGGCGGCCTCCTGCTCAACGCTGTGGATGGGGTTCACCATCCAGGGAACGAGTCGCCGCGCCAAGGCGACGAACTCGCTGCCTCGCGGCGTCGTATGGATGGCGGTGCCGCGCTCTTCCACATAGCCGCGGTCGAACACGGTTTTGATGATGCTGGCGCGCGTAGCGCCTGTGCCGATACCGCGCTTCTGATCGGCGCTAGGGCCGCCAAGAACGATCTTGGCGCGCGGATCGTCAATGTACAGGTCAATGTTCACCATGGCGTCGAGCAGGCTTGCCAGGGTGAAGTAGGCCGGTGGTTTGGTCTGCCTGGTGACGCTACTCGACGCGGTGACGGTGCCCTGGTCGCCGTCCACGACGGGCGGGAGTTGCGACACCTCCGGCTCTTGGTCCGGCTCCTCGGCCTCGGCCGCCTTCTTGCGCTTTCTGGCTCGCTGCACGTCCTCGTCGGCCTGGTCTTCAGCAACAAGAGTCCGCCAACCCAGCTCGCGCACGGTGCGGCCTCGCGCGATGAACGGCTTGCCGTCCAGCTCGGCGGTGATCGTCGTGCTGTCGTAGAGAAAATCGGGTAGCAGGTTCGCCACTGTGTGCCGCACGATGAGCTGGTACAGCTTGGCCTCGTCCGGATGAAGCTGCGACAGGTCCGGGACATTCTCGGTTGGGATAATCGCGTGGTGATCGGTCAGCTTGGTGTCATCGTAGGACGCGGCGCGGATCACCGGCCGGTCGATCCATTCGGGATGCGCCTGGGCAACCGCGGCAACGTCAGGAAGTACTGCGAGACGCTTCAGCAGCGCCGGCATCTCCTGTGCATGGTCTGTCGTGAGATAAATGCACTCCGTGCGCGGATAGGTCGTCAGCTTCGCCTCATACAGCTTTTGCAAAACCTCAAGGGTCCGGTCGGGCTTCCATTTCCACAAGGCGAACGCGCGCTTTTGCGCAATAGAGGTGCTGACGAAATCTACCGGCTTCGTCGCTTTGGGTGAGGTCTTCACGGCGAGAGTAGCGATCACCCCCAAGATGCGGGCGGCGATTGCGTCGGCCTCCTCCTTCGCTTCAAGGCGGCGATCGGCCGGGGGCCGGTACACCAGGCGAAGCGGCCCCTTCTCCGTGTCGAGATCAGCCGAGACCTCGAAGTAGGTCCGGGGCACGAAATCCCCGATCTCGCGGCAACGGTCCTCGATAAGCGCCGTCACGGCGGACTGTACCCTGCCCACGCTCAGAGGCTTCGCCCTGGGCGCGGTGTGCGTCCGGGTGAAATACCTGGTGTAGGTTAGCCCCTCGATCCAATCGGCGTGCGAGCGCGCGCGTCCAGCGTGGTACAGCGGCAGCTTGCGCTCCGCTGGAAGCAGCTCGGCCGACGCCTTGCGCAAGGCGCTATCAGTCAGCGCGCTGGACCAGAACCGTCGGACGGGGGCGCGGCAGCCGGCGCGTTCGATCATCTCCCACGCGATCATCTCTCCCTCGCGGCCGGCGTCGGTCGCCACCACCAGCTCGGTAGCTGCCTTGATCTCCTTCTCGATCGCCGCGACGGCCGACGCCTTCCCCTCGGCCGCCACCAGCCGAAAGCCATCGCGCACCAAGGCGGCCACGTCCTGGTATTCCCACGACTTGTAGGCCGGGTCATAGACTTCGGGTGCGGCAGGCTCTACGGCGTGACCGGTGGTGTACACCAAGCGCGTTCCCTGCTTGGTCACGATCACCGGGGCGCTGTGCGAGGCGATGCCGCCGAAGAGCACGCGCGCCAGATCCGACGCGGCAGAATATTTTTCACAAATCCACAACGTTGCCATCGGTGATTCCCTATCGGCTCAAGCTCTGCTCGTGTTCCTGCTCGCGTTCGACAAGCTCAAGCTCTACCTCCTCGTCCTCGTGAGCCTGCTCCTGGCGCTCCTCCACAAGCTCGTGCGCTTGGCTCCCGGCCCTCTCCTCCTCGCGGTGCAGCTCCGCCGCGATGGCCTGCGCCTGACACCCTCGAACCCCCGTCATGAGGGCCTGGGCGGTTGCCTCGGCGCCGTTCGTGCGCTGGTAGTCGTTCCAGTCGGAACCACGGTCGTCGGAGGCGAAGTCAGGAAGCAAAGTGTAACCGGCGACGCTTACCGCGGCCTCCTCCGCCTTGCGGCGCCCGACGTTTTTGTCCGCCTCCTTCTGATGGTCGTTGTCCCCAGCGATGATGATGGTGCAGTCAGGGTGCTGATCCCTATAAGCCTGCGCAACGGGCGCGATGTTGCCGGCGTTCAGCGTGGCGATGACCGGCAGGGCCGTGGCCTGGTGGATCGTGGACGCCGTTGAGTAGCCCTCTGCCAGGATAAGCGGGCTATCCGGCGTCAACTCGCCGAGCACGACATGACAGCCTTCCACCCTTCCGCCCTTCTGGAATGACTTGGTGCCGTCGGGGTCGATCGTCTGCAAGCTCCAAAGCTTCCCATCGATGTCGCGCAGCGGCACTAGCAAGCGGCCTTCCAAATTGACGTTCTTCGGATTCCCGTCTGCATCTGTCGTCGCGATCGTCTGTCCCGGCGCCCCCATGCGCAGCTCCCCGGCCTCGATGCCTTTGGCGATGAGGTAGGGGTGGTCGCCTGCCGCCGGCTGCGCTGCGCCCCAAGCCGCCTCGGCCGATAGGGCGGCGGTCTGCGTTGCCTGCTCGCGGGCAACGGCGCGGTCATGCCGCTTCTGCGCAGCTTCAGCGGTCAGCCGCGCACGATCTTGCGCGCCAAGCGCCTGAGCGGGGGCGCCTGATTTCCAGTTGGTGCGAAGCCCCTCTTTGAAGTTTTGGATGTAGCCGGCCGGGTGCCCGTCGAGATGCCCGGCGTAGGCCCCGCTGGTCTGCGTGCCGGTATCCCCGGTCACCGGGACGCGGTGAAGCTGGCCGTCCATCGCCGGCAGCCCTGTAATTTGCAGGCCGGCGTTGCGAAGCGCCTCCGCAAACTCGGCACGTGGGTCCGGCGTGTTCGCGATGTGCAGTTCCTCGCCGGCCGGCAACCACTGGCTAAGAGGCGCGATGTCAGTGCCGGCGGGAACAAACCACGCCTTCGCGTCCTTATCCCATCTGGCCCCGACAGCCTTGGCCCGGTCCTTCTCCGCGTAGGGGACTGCGAGGTAGGTCCGCTCGTTGCTGGTGTTCATCACCGGGTGATCCTCCCGTACCAGAGTGGGCGCCCTAACCAGCACGGTGCCGGCGTCGGCGCTCTGCTGCGGCGTCGGTTCGGCTCCGGGCTGGGCCGTGGCGCGAGCCGGCGTCGCCGCCTGCTCACTGGCCTCCTGCGAACGATCGAAGCCGCGCAGCATGCCAGCGATTTTTTCCGCGTCGCTCGCGGCCCGGAAAATCTCCTGTGGATCGCTCTCAAGCGCCTTGATCCAGCTCCCGACGTAAGCGGCATGCTGACGCGGATCGTGACCGACTCCTATCTCGGTGCCTGTAATCAACGACGCAATTTCGGCCCTGAGTTCCTCGCGTGCATACGCTTCCGATCCGAACGGGTGGCCCATATCGCGGTTCAATCGGCTCGGGTGGCCTGTCGCGTGCCCAAGCTCATGTAGTGCGGTGGCATAATATCCGTCGGCGGACGGAAACTGCCCCCGCTCGGGCAGCACGATCCCGTCAGTCGAAAGCCGGTAAACGGCTCTGTCGCCCGGCTGATGCGTGATGCTTACGCCTGAACCGGACAAGATGGCCTCGGCCCGTTCGTGCCGCTGCCATTCTGGCACCGATCTCAAAGGCGCGGGCGGCAGACCGTCAACTTGCTCGGCGTTGAACACAGTGAAGGTCTTCACCATCGGCCGCTCATAGGTGACGTGCCGCGTGAGCGGCTTACCGTCCTCACCGCGCACCGGTTTTCCGTCAGCGTCGATGACGGGCTCGGTGCCGTTGGTGATCCAGTACTGGATTTGCCTGCCGTGCTCGCCCTTCCGGACCTGGGCGCCTTCGGCCGCCGCCTGCTTGTACGTCATCCAGCGCGGATCGGAATAGCCGGCGGCCATGAGCCACAGCGTGTTGCCGCCTCGATAGTTTTTCCCGGTCGTGGGATTGTAAGGCATGAACCGCTCGCCTGGCTCCCACGGCTTCTGCCAGGGCGCGGTCCCCTGCTTGAGCTGGTCGATCAGCCCTTCCGCGACCTTTTTGGCGTAATCAGTTGCCATCGTCGTCGGCCTCCACATCGGCGCGAGTGACGGCGGTCTCCTCGAACGCACCCATTTGCTCTGCCACGTCTGGCTCAACCTCAACCCACACGCCTGGTGTCCCGAGGTCGGCCAGGTCGCGCGACACGATCGACATGCTCTTGGTGCGGGTTATCCGATCCGCTTCCTTTCTTGATTCGGCCAGCGATTCCACCGGGCCGCCGGCCGGAATGACCGGACCGGTCTCGCTCGGCTTGATCTCTTCAGTCATCGTTGCTGCTCCTGTGATAGACCGTCGGCTGCGCGGTATAGGGATTGGGTGGCGCGGCCGGACGCGCCGTGCGCAAGGCCGCGGCGGTGATGATTGGGCCGCCCGCTCCTGCACCATGCGGCCCGTAGAATTTCGCGACATAGCCGTTGTAGAAACCGCGATCGAAAGTCCCTGTGTTGTAGGCGGAAAGCGCAGCCCGGAGCGCAGTCTGCGGGTCCGGCCTGGTGGGGAGCGCGGAGAGATAGTCCGCAGTCAGAATCGTCGCCCCTGCACGCACGTTGGTGCAAGGGTCGAACATTTGCGCCACGCTGTAGCCGAGTTCTTGCAGATTGCGGTTGTTCACCTGCATCAAGCCTAGATCGACGCTGTAGCCGCGCGCAATCCAGCTCTCCGCAGTTGCGGTCGCCTCGGATGCGCTCGGGGACGGCATTGGCTGGGACGCTGCGCCGTTGACATAGATCGCGTAGGGACGCCCGCCACTTTCCACGCGAATGATGGCCCGCAGCGTCGTGGGCTCTACCGATGGACCGCACGCAAGTAGCTCGGCGTCGCCTGTCGGCGAAACTGCTGCTGAGTCCGATGCGATAGCCGGCGACGCGAAAGCCGCGCAACCCACCAGAATGGTGCCAATGCGGATCGCCATCGGATCACTCCGCCACCCAAAGCGGCTTGACAGTGCTGCGCACTGCCGCCGCATCGACGGGGCCGAAATACCGGCTGTCGAAACTCCGGGGGTTGTGAGCGGAGACAAGCCAAAGCTCCCCGGGCTGCACTCTGTAGCGTCCGGCCGGGACTGCCGGCAGCGGGCGGCCTCGGCTGTCCTGCGCGAGCTGCGCGCTGTTCCTGATCGGCAGCCCGTTGACGGTCATGCCGTCCGGCGACACGTCCACCTCGTCGCCGGGTCCGGCAGCAACGGGCTTCAGCACGGTCTCCAATCCGGTAGGGCACGGCCCGGTAGCGATGTAGCCGCGGGTCTGGCCGAGCCGCGTCGCCGGCGTGTCCGGCAGGCAGACCAGCACGGCGTCGCCACGCCGCGCCTCATGTGGCGATGTTTCGAGCCACAGGCCGATAGGCATTGAATCTGTGGTGTTGATCCAAAGCCCCTCCGCACGCGCGACCGCGACCGCGATGGACACTGTGCACATAATGCCGGCGACAGACAGGGCGAGCCTGATCTTCGCCTGTTTGGTGAGGGCTCGCTTCATGCTGCAAACGGCTCCATGGTCGGGACGGCAGTCGGCCGGGCTCCTGTGGTCGCCATCGTGATGGGCGGTGGAACCATCGAACGGGCAAGGAATGCTTCGTCCGTAAAGTAGAGGATCTGTGTCCCGTAGATCGCGTATTGCCCGGCCGCAAAAATCAGCATGTCACCGGGATGGGTAATCTTCCCGCTCGCCAGCTCTTTTTTCGGCGCCCGCATGTGGTTCACTTCCTCGGCGGTCATCAACGGTCGCTTGATCTCACGGTAAGTCCGGCTCACGTGACTGAGCGTGCTGCCGCGCTCTCCGCTCTCCGTCACGTCCTCCTTGATGATGGTCGTCGGTCCAAGCATCGACGATATCCACTCGCCGGTCTGAGTCTGATTAGGGGCATAGGCAACTCGGATGTGCAGATTGGTGATGATGTTCTCGTGCTGGCCGTATGCCTTCAAAAGTTGCTCGCGGTCCTGCAAGACGATGTAAGCTTTCATCCCGTAGCCTGCGATGAACGCTAAGCTCTCCTCAAAAATGTCAAGCTTCCCGAACGATCCGGCGAACTCGTCCAGCATCAGCAGCAATTGGCGTTTGTGGGGGGAGACGAAGCGGCCATCCGGCAGGCGCTTCAGCTCGTCCCGCGTGAGGGTGCGGACGATCTGATTCAGCACCAGGCGCACCAGCGGGCGGAGTCGATCCTTGTCGCTAGGGCGGACCACCAGGTAGAGCGTCACCGGCTTTTCATGGTTCATCAGATCGTAGATCGTGAAGTCGCTGCACGACGTGTTCATGCGCACCAACGGGTCGCGGTATAGCGACAGGTAGGACATTGCCGTTGACAGGACACTTCCACGTTCGTTGTCCGGTCGATTAAGCATGTCGCGACCCGCTGCGGCAATGACGGCGCGGGCATCCCTCAGTACAGCCTCCTTGGCGCCGGTCATGTCCGGCCGCAACGCGTCGGTCGGATTATCCTTGGCTGTATCTATCATCTCCTCATAGAGCGTCTTCACGTCACGCGTCGGATCGGAAAGATGAAACGCCACCGTATAAAGGGTCGATTCCTCGGCCGGCTTACCGAGGTCGCGGGCCTCCCACTGCTTATGCAGAATGTGCAGCACAAGCCCGGTCAACAGGGCGTGCGAGGTCTTCGCCCAGTGATCGTTTAGGCCCTTGCCGTCTGGATCAACGATCATCGTCACCAGATTCTGCGTGTCGCCAACCGCGTTGATGCTATTGATTCTGATTTCGTTCAGCGGATTGAAGCGACCGCTGCCGGATGCCGCCGCTGGGTCGAATTTGATGACGACGTTCCCGGCGTGCTCTTTTCGCCAGCCAGCAGTTTGGCCCCAAAGCTCGCCCTTCATGTCGTTCACAACGCAGCTATGCGGGTAAGAAAGCAACGTCGGCAGCACCAGCCCCACACCTTTGCCGCTGCGGGTCGGTGCGATTGCTCCGATGTGCTCCGGGCCATCGTGCCGAAGATAATGCGTGGTTCCCGTCTCTGGGTCAGTCCACGCGCCGATGTAGACGCCGCTCCCGCTATCGGCTTCCGTCTTTGGCAGGAATCCGATCTCGCGCAACTCCTCGACGGTATTGATCCACCTGGCTGTACCGTGCAGCCCCTCGATCTTCTGCGGCTTCCGCCGTCGCGCGGCAGCGATCTGAACACCTAGCAGCATGCCGAACACGACGACGATCATGACGCCCGCTGCGGCGAGCTGGAACGTGTCGGACGCGTCCGCCGCCCATGGCGCTTGAGCCCACTCGTACCAAGCCCACGGCGCGTAGCCGTGACCGAACCATGGCCTGCCGAGCGCCGGGTGATAGTCGAGCCTCCACGCAACAAACTGCGTCGCTGCTGAGTTGAGCGCCGCGACCACGCCAGCAAGCGCCGTCATGCCGAGCAGTGCGGGTCGCAGCCTCGCCTTGGTCTTGCGTCTTGGTAGCGTCGGAATGTCTGGCTGGTCCGTCATCGAAAGCCCTCAACCGGTTCGAATCAGGATATATCGTATGCAGTATCACGGTCTCCAAAAAAAGGGGGCGCCGGCCGGAACGTTGAAGTTGCCGAAATCGGGACGATCGGAACCCGTTCGGTGGGGGACGGGGCTCATCGGCCTCGGTCGCCTTTCGCCTGTTCGGCATCCTTCGTCCGATCGTGAAACCGGCCTCGATCGTCCACCCTGACCGCGTGCCCGACCCGCCAAGTCGAAGCCTTTGCTGCCTGGGCCGGCGAAACGACCTTGACCAAGGTCTCTCCCTCTCGATGGAGTAGGACCGCCTCGATCCCCTCTGCGAGCTGCCGCCGGCCGCCATAGGTGGCGGCGCCCGCGTCGCCGGGATTCCATGCGCGATGAGGCTGTACGGCGGCGACCTTGAGCCGGGCGGCGTTACGGCCGGCGATGAAGGCGGCAACCTCGGGCCGATCCTCCGGCCGTCCTGGTGCCGGCGCTGCCGGCGCCGGCCGATCGGCGCCCGCCGGCCGCTCGTGTGCCGCCGCCACCTGGCGCTTTCGCTCCGCCTCCATCGCTGCGTTGGCAAAGCTGACGTTCATGCCCTCCACCGCCGCGAGCTGCGCGACCTGGCGCTTGAACTGGTCCGTGCCGTCCACCTCCAGCGGCCGATCCCCGAAGCGGTCGGCCGCCAAGCTGAGCGCTAGGAAGGTGGCCGCCACCGATATCTCGTCCACCCGCACCTGGCGGGCCTGGTCCGTCACCCGGCCGCCGTCCGCAACGCGGTAAGTGATGGCGCCGTCCCTGCCCACCGTCGGGCGAAGGTGCTGATAGACGACATGCCGCGCCTGGTCGGCGTTCTCCGCCGACAGGACAGCAGCACCAAGCTCGGCCTGCCTCTGTCCGCCTGACCGCAGTACCTCGGCCGCAAGGGCGTTTCCTTGGCTGGCTTGGATCTGAAGCCATGCTTGCCAAGCCGGCAGGGGGCGTGCGGCGGAAGCCTTGCGTTCCTCTGCCAGCCGCGCCCGCTCGCGCTCCGCTGCGCGGGCGCGTGTCCTCTTCAGCTCCGCGTATGCGCCCCGGCGGCCATCGGCCGTGAAAGGCATCTCCTTGATGGCCTGGCGGCGCTCCGCGGTCCAAGCCGCCAGCTCGTCGCGGAACGCTTTCGAGGTCGCCCGCGCGTTTTCCCGGACAGCGTGCCGGTCCTTCAACGCGCGTTCGCGGTCTCGCTGGAAGGCGCGGAACAGCTCCGCCGTTTGAGGGCTCTTGGTTTGGAGTGGCGCACGGGGATAGACGCGCTCCGGCGCTGGCTGCGGGCCGGATGGCTTCTCGTAGGCCCCCCATTTCGCGGTCAGCGCGGCGAAGGCCAGCCGCCGGTCGATATCCGACGGCTTCACGTGGGCGTACTTGTCGCCGGCAACGCCGATCACCAGCCCTGCGCCGCGTGGCCTGACCTCCAGGCCGTAGGCGGCGGCAGCCAGGTGCATGTCCTGCCAGCCTCGGCCCGTCTCCTGGGCCTTCAGCAACGCCGGCCCGGCCTCGTCGCGAACCCACTGGATCAGGCTTTGTTGCCCGCCATGCACCTCCATCGCCTCCGCCCGGCCGCTCCTCCGGCCCCGGTCGGCGCTCCGGTCGGGCATCTGGTGATTGGTCGGGGTCAGCCCGTGCTTTTTCTCAAGTTCGATGCACGCGGCCTGAAGGCGTGCTTTGTCGAAGTAGGGGGTGATGGCCTTCAGCGTCGCTGGATGCACCTTGTTGATCGCGACGTGGAAATGAAAGTGGTCCCGGTCGTTGTGGACGGCCGAAATCCGTTGATGGTCTGCCAAACCGATCGCCGCGCACAGCGTGTCCTCGATGTCCCGGAGCTGGTCCGCCGTCGGCTTCTCCCCTGGCGGGAAACTGACGATGAGGTGATAGGTCTTGTCGGTCTTGGAGCTGGTGTTGCACGCCTGCGTCGCCGCGATCTCCGCCAAGGCTAGGCCCGGCTCCTGGTTGGCGCAGTTGGTGACGCGGATGGCCTCAACCCGGCTCCCCCCGCCCTTGCGGTCGAGAATGTAATCCGCCGTCCGGCGCCAGTCGCGAAGATCCCCGATCCGCTTCTGGTTGGTCACGTAGGCCGCCAGACGGCCGAAGCTCCCCCCGGCGACGCGAGTGGATGCCTTTGCGATCAAACCGAGGCCACTTTCTCAACGATCCGCTCGCGCAGCTCCCCGATCTGGTCGAGCAGGCGCCGCACGTCGATTTCCGGTGCCCCCTGCCCCGGCCGCTCAACCAGCCAAAGCTTCAGCAGCCCGCCCAGCCGACCGAGGTCGCCGCACGCCTTCAGCAGCTCGCGCACACGGCCGGCGTCCAGGGTGGACTTCGGCTGATAGGCCAAGCCGAGCGTCCGCAGGTAGGCGGAGACCGATAGGCTGGTTGCCGCTGCAAGGCGCTCGATCTCCACCCGCTCCTCCGGCGTCACCCACACGTTGAGCGGCCGTTTGCCGCGGGGCCTGGTGTCCTCCGACTTCGGAGCCGTCTTCTCCATGGTGTTCCTTCCCCTCCTTGGACGCGGCAGCGGCAGTCAGCCTCGCAGAGTCGTGAGCGTCGAGCCCCGAAGGGTGCGAGTAAGCCCGAATCGGCGGCATACCTGTATGCCGCACATCTTGCCAAAAAGCTGTTACGGATTTAAGCGGATTTAGCCAGAACACCATGAAAGTGGGGGATTTCCGCCTGTTTCCGCTTATCTCCGCTTGTTTATGGCTGTCTCCGCCTGTTTCCGCTTGACCAGCCCCCCCCTCCTGTCGTCTTGGAATCCTTCCGATGGCGCGCTTGGGGATGACACAGACAGCTCTGCGACGGTCCGAAAAGCGGGCGAAGCTGTTGGCGCTCCTCCCCGCCATCGAGGCTGACATTCGCGCGCACCTCTCCCTGACGCTGATTTATGAAAACCGCGGCAAGCCTCTCGGCGTCAGCTACAGCTATTTCCACCAGCTCGTGACGGATCGGCTGGGCCTGTCGCGGAGTCGGTTCCCGGGTCGCGCCACCAAGGCCCGGCTTCGTGCCTCGGCCGCCGCATCACCAGGCGTCCCAGACCTTCCTGCCGCTAGGACATATCCGCCATCGGCTCCGCCTTCCTCCGCGCAAGCCCCCGCCGATCCGCGCGGTCCCCTGGGCCAACCGGCTAGCCGCCAAGCCGCCCCTCTCTCACAAGGCCCAAGCGATGAAAATGCAAAGGAAACAGCCGATGGTCCAAAGCCCCCCGCCGCCCGCCCCGCCGGATTCCAGCGTAGTAAAGGTCTCCCCGACGACCGCTCAGACCTCTGGTGATCGGGC
>Ga0302266_10002714_pt1 | contig 14889 bp, 14 predicted proteins | sample III_Bog_E1_2_FD_194559 | JGI IMG/M metagenome (GOLD analysis project Ga0302266, IMG submission 194559) | Peat permafrost microbial communities from Stordalen Mire near Abisko, Sweden - III_Bog_E1_2 | ecosystem: Environmental > Terrestrial > Soil > Wetlands > Peat | place: Sweden: Abisko... | reverse complement strand
ATCCTCTTTCGCGACAAACTCATTCTTTACACTGGGGAATTCATGCGAACGTATGCTGAGGTATTGTCAACGGCACTGCTTATTTGTTGGTTTGGTTGTGGACTTCAAGCCCAAGATGTTCAGACGCCGCCTGATCACACGAAAGAACTTCGGATTGTTGTTGGCGCTCCTGCGTCCACGGTGGATCGTGTGATCGTCGTGCCTCCCGACACATCGTGGACAACGTCAATCTCCTTTCAAGCGACCAGTCCGATTGCGCCGGTAGACCCAAGTAATCTTGTTGCCTGGATAAAGCAGGAGTCGACCGCAAACGGCCTTTCTGCAGTGGATGCACATTCGTGGCACATTGTCATTGCTTATGATCAGTTTGATGGGGACGGCGACAACTTCAATAGCGGAGTCCTTGAAGAATTCTGGGCAGGGCCAAGGAAATTCAAACGAATCTACAAGAGTGACAACCTGAACCAGACTGACTATGCCACTGAACACGGCTTATTTCGTATCGGTGACCAAAGATGGCCAAACCGGGCCGAGGCCCAGGTTCGTAGCGAAGTCGTCGATCCATTTTCATACGCTTCCTCGCTTCAGGGGGTACAGGCAAGCAGCGTCGAGCGCCAGTTCGGAAAGTACACCCTCAACTGCTTCGTGATGAAGAATGGAGCGGGCGGAATTAGCATTCCAGCTCAATATTGCTTTGAGGGCGGAAGCACCACTCTACGTTACGTCCGAGGGTTTGGATGGTTTCAGACGGCTTATAACGACATCATCTCGTTTCAGGGTCGGAATATTGGACAGAACGTTGAGGTAACGGACGGTGGCAAACCATTTCTCAAGCTTCGCGTGAAAACCATCGAGCCAATCGAACAAATCGATGAGAACGACTTCATGCCATCGGCTGATGCGGTTAACCTTAGTGGCAAAAGGGTGAACGGGGTTGCCGTGAAGCCTATTAAGCAACCATTTCCTGAATGGCCGCAGGCACTCAGGCAAGAGCACTTTAAGGTGGAAGTTCAAATCGTAATTGGGACAGATGGCCATGTCGTCAGCGCACAGGCTGTTACCGGACCATCTAAAGCTTACAACGCTGCTGAAGACACGGTGCGAAAATGGATCTTCCAACCCTATCTGGTCCTTGGCGAGCCCGTCGAAGTGGAATCCAAGGTTCAACTCCAGAATAACTAGCGTTGGGTTCAGTCCTTTCACCTTTTCGGAAATAAATAAAGGATTCCTGCCGTTTCTTTGGAATTGCAGATCCCTTCTTAGCTCGCTTCCAGCTTTCTCAACGCATCCGCAATGTCTGTCTGCGAGACAATTGCATAACGTTCAAAGACGCTGCGTGTGCGCCAACCCCCTATCTTCATGATCACGCCTTCGGCGATCCCGGCCCGGCGCAGGTTGCGCGCGGCAGTGCGACGCAAATCATGGAAGAGAAGACCGGGGACGCCTGCCGCTTCTGTGGCTTTTGCCCACATGTCCCGGAAATCTTTGACAGGCACACCATCTGAGCGCGTGAAGACCGCCTCGTCTGCTGATTTTCCCTCTACGCACTGCGCCAGGAGTGCGTGGACCGCTGTGGTCATGGTGACTTCGCGTCCATCTTAGTTTTTCGTCGTGCCGGGTTCAAGGCGGATGATGCGCGCATTGATATCCACCTGTTTGACCTTTAGGTTGATGAGTTCGCTAATGCGCCATCCGTAAGTCCGGCCGATCTCAATGAGGGACCGAAACCAGAAGTCTGGACAATACCCAATCAGCTTCTTGTATTGCGCGTCCTCCAGGAAGCCTTTGCGCACGTTATCCTCTGCGAGTTTGGGGAACTTCGGGAGTCGGAGAACTTTGGGAGGAGTCGAGTACATGCCAATGCGGAACATGCGCTTGAGCGCGGCCATCTCACGATTGATGGTGGCATTCTGTGCCTTCTCAAGTTGTCGCTGGTCTACGTACTTTGCTACGAGATCGCTTGTAACCTCAGCGACCCGTCGTGTCGCAAAGAAAGGTTCGAGATGCAGGCGCCACCGTGTCTCCACGTCGCTGGTTGTCTTCCGGCCATTGATCCGGTAGTCGCGGAAGAGATCTTCGGCCAATTCACCGACGGTGATTCGCTCATAGACCGGCCCGACGAATGCGCCCGTATTGATTTCGGCCAGGCGCCTGGCAAGGGCGCGGCTGGCCTTGTGCTTGTCCGTCGTTCGGGTGGATTCACGAAACGATCTTCCGTTGCGGTGGTACTTGATCTACCACACCGCGCTGTCTTTCTGCTGATACAGGCTTCCGGTTCCGCGTGGACGGGGCATGATCGATTCCTCCTTTCCCTCGGGAGGGGGTTGCGAATGCTGAGAATGACATGGGGCGTAAACCAAAGTCATCCGCAGCATCGCGGTGCTTGTTCTTTTCGATGTACTCATCGAGGTCCCGGATGTCGAGCAGGAACGGCGCGCCCTCGCCGTCGTGCAGGTAGGGCAGGAGGCCATCTTGGATGAGCCGCCGCAACTTCCATTCGCTCATGCAGAGGTATTCAGCAGCCTGCCTGGTACGGACCAAGCGGAGACGAGGGACAGGGGAAGCGTTCATGAGCGGCTCGCTTTCGGGGGAAGTAGCGGCAGCCGTACGCCGGATGAAGGGCAGATTATCATAATACGGACGCGTTTTCAACAGACAATCTAATTGTATCGAAACATTTTTTGCGTAATAATCATGGCCATGACCGAAAAGGCTCAGCAGCAAACCCTTTCATTGCGCGTCTCTGATGCAGTTCGCAGCCGATTGGAGCGCGCCCGCTCCATGCTGGCAGCGAAAACCGGCGAGAATGTTTCCACATCGGAGATTGCCAAGCAGTTGCTTGAATCATCCCGTGACGACCGTTTGGAAGTGGTCGGAATGCTGGAGAACGCGACCGCCACGATGACGGAGATTCGAGCCAAGGTTCAAGCGGGTGAGCTGCTCTCCAAAGCGGAATGGACTGTGATCGCTTACTTCTGCCGGATCGGTGAGAATGCTTTCTCAGCGAAGACACCGAATCGAATCTCAACAGCGTCCACGATTAGCCTATTGGAGGCGTTTCTCGCCGCATATCGCATCCGTAAGCCGTCCAAAGTAAATCGCGATGAGCAGTACCGTTTCCATCTTTGTTCAGTTGGTGATCGCAAAGATTCCAACGACATCGCAACGGCAACCGAGCGAATTCTTCTGGCGATGAAGAAGGACAGACAGGACCTCGCCCGAATGGTGGCACCAGCGACGATCCTTTATGAACTCTTGGAGGAAGAGCAATTCCCGAGCCGACAAAAGCTGAATGAAGCGCTCATGCCTCACTGGCAGGCATTGTGGCGGGTTGCGGCCAGGGGCCATTTCATCGAGCAAAAGAAGCCGGTAAAGCTTAAGACTTTGGACACCACCGACGAAGACGGCTTTAGCTCTCCCTGGCAGCCTGGAATTCCATCGGTATTCGAGGGAGGCTTCGCGCTGTCTTTCGTGCTCGGGAACGAATCCGAATTGTCCCTTCTAATGACTCTCCCAGAGCAACGCTTCGCCATGTATCCAATGTCGTCATTACCCATGATCTCGGAGTTCCGATCCATGTTGGAAAGATGGGACATTCGCTATCCGAATTCCTTGTGGAACGGGCACTACTTTTTCGGCTACACAGGCCAGGCGGACGGAGGCGAATTGCAAGCTTGGTTCCGTGCTCAGAGCAACGGCATTTCGTTTGGCTTCACGCCGCAGGAATGGGAGTCGATTCGAGAGCTATTCCGTCGCGCGTGGGACATGCCAGAGCTACAGCGTGTGTGGCAGGAAGGGCTGCTTGCCTATGGGGAGCTGTGATTCGGTGCTGCGCACCGGGTTTATCTCGACACTCCACCCCTGAAAGGGAACTGCCCAGATACTTTGGTATCTCGACAGATACCGCAGATAACACAAGACGTTTACGAAAGTCGGTATCTAACCAGATACCGGCGTAAACAAGCATCGGAGGTTCCAAATGGCTGAACTTCACACAATCGAACACCGAGGCTCAGAGAAGCTGCGCGGGCGTGATCGCCGTTCGGTCAACCTGAGCACTAAGCTTACTGCCGTCGAAGCTAAAGCCATCGAAGAAGCGGCTTCGCGAGCAGGCAAGACGCCAAGCGAATGGGCGCGTGAGATGTTGCTGCGCAGTGACGTGGTCGGCGGTCACACGGAGATGGAGATGCACATTTTCACCGAACTCGTGGGTATCCAGATGCTGTTGATGGGCACTCTCGAACCGCTGCTTCGCGGTGAAAAGATGGTTCAGGATCAGATCACTATTCTCTTCCGCCAGGTGCAGTCGACAAAGGCAGCGAAAGCGCAGGAGCTGCTTGAGAAGCGCGCCAAGCAACGCGCCGAAGACGCTTCGCGGGTGGGTAGATGACATTCCCGGATGGCCAGAGAGTAGCCGAGGCCCGGTCGGTGTCAAGGCCGCGCTGCGCGCGCCGCGTTCCGCGGTCGCAGAGCCTTGACACCGGCCTAAGAGCCTCGGCTTATATTCAGCTATTCCGGAATGTCATTTTCGAGCTACCCAGTCACGCGGGCGGACACTCCGCGCCAACTTTCCTGCCGAATGCCTCGTCTTCGTAAACATCTAGCGCGGAGCTGGTCAATCGGGATCTACTGTGAAGCGCAGCACGATCCAAAGCCCATTTCTCTTCTCCAAAGCAAAGTGCAGTCCCCCTATGTCAATGGTTTCGTGATTCCCGCGAAGTGGCGGGTAGCTTCCCCCATTTATGTTTGCAGTGATCGACGGCGGCATCAATGCCACCAGTCTTCGCGCCACAGTTGGAGAGGCGCTGAACGCAAGGACTGCGCGATAATCCCGATCGTCAGCATATTGAATCGCCTTCGCCACCGTTTCCAGATCGGGCCGGTTGGTTCGAGTTCCCAAGAAACGAACCGCATCACCAGAAATATCGTAGGTGTCTATGCTGCAAAGCAGTGCGTCCACATCTAAATCGACGGCTGACCACTCGCAGTAAGGCAGCCCAATTTTCGACCCGTTCGTCTCCAATGGTCCGACTGGTCCGTATTCTGGATAATCACCCCGGCTTGCTGCACCTTTGCGACCAATCAACTGTTCTAAGCTTCCGATAGAGGCGGGATTCCACTCCCAGGCGCTGTAGTCGAGGCCGGTTATTCCATCCCCACAGCTAATGTGCGACGATTTCGCGAGGAACCGGGCCTGGCGCGAAGGCCCCCGCTCCAGCGGGTGAACCTCCATCTCCTGGTCGCTGTCTACTTGCTGCCACCTGAATTCGTCCTCGCCCACTTGGGCCCATTTTGCGTTTGATCCTTTGTTGGGCCACGAGGCCTCAGCAGCCACTCCGAAAGCGGACCAAGTTGAGCGGCTGCGGATGTGATAGGTCACGACAAAAGCGGGATCGATGTCCAGGAGTTCGTAATGGAATCTCCGTTTCGGAGGCCAAGCCTTGTTGATTCGCTCACTGAGTGCCCGCATCGATTCTAGCGCTTGCCCAATGGCTGTCTTCGGATTGCTCCCAGGCGCGTTCAGTGCCTGCACAATTGCCGCATCGACATCACCAAAGAGATCGTTTTCCAACTTCGCAGAATCGCCAGAAAATTCTCCGGGAGATGGTCCGTCCCATCCGCAATCGTCCGGGGATGCGGGTCCGAGCTTTGTGATCGTTGCTTCGAATTTCGGTAGGGGCTCGCCAGACATCGCTTGTTGACCGCGACACTGCGGAGTCAACCACACCCAGGCACTCAGTAGCGTAATTCCGATTTGGCAACAAGTCAGGCACTTCATGTCAAGCTTCCTCTTTGCGTCGCAGACGAATTGGGCTTCGTTTAGAGTGGCTTGCCGCATCTACATCGAGCCCATATGATCCTGCGCTGTGAGTACTCTGCGCGGTCCTTCACTGTAACCGTGCGATTACAAGTTTATTGTGTCGTGCGGTCACAAGTTTATTTTGCTTTGCAGGGAAACGGCATCCGCCTGCTGCTGTATGTTAAAGCGATTCATCTGATGCTTCCATCAATCATCCTTGCTTGGTCTATCCGAGTTCCGTCACCGGTAATCCGCGAAATCCATTCGGAAAGGGAAAGCTGTTCGGGGTGCGCGAGACTACCCCGCCGGCGGTCACTCGTGACTTGCCGATCACGTTGCGTACGAAGTCTAGATTGACTGTATCGCCGAGGTCCGGGAGTTCCGTCCATTTCGCCTCAAACAGTTCCAGGCGTCCGCCGGCGTCCACGACGAAATCTACTTCGCGGGTGCGGTCGCGCCAGAAAAAGAGGCTTCCTGTCCGACCGGCGCGGCGTTCGCGGTCCCGAAGCTGGGCGAAAACGAACGTCTCCCAGACTGCGCCTGCCGCGGGCGATTGGCGAAGAGCTTCCTCGGATCGAATATTCAGCAGGGCACAAAGCAGGCCGGTGTCGGCAATGTAGAGTTTTGGACTCTTGACGATGGACTTGGTTCGATTCGAGAACCATGGCTCAAGCATTACGGCTTGCCCAGAGGCTTCCAGCATGGACAGCCATTGATTCGCCGTTGATGGTGCAATGCCGACATCCCGCGCCAGGTCCGCTTTGTTCAACAGGTTTGCGGAACGTAGAGCGCACGCGCGCAGGAATCTCTCGAAATCCCGCAGGCTGCCGACGTTGGTCAAGGCGCGCACATCGCGCTCCAGGTATGTTGCAAGGTAGGAGTTGTAGAAGGCCACCGAATCGATGTCAGGGTTGGCATATAGCTCCGGGAAGCCGCCGCGCACGATGGCGGTTTCGAGTTCGGTATTCGGCAGCGCTTCGCGAATCTCGGCAAAAGAGAGCGTCTCCAGTTCCACGATGTCGGCCCTGCCCGCCAGTGATTCGGAGACGTTCTTCATCAGGGTGAACTTCTGGGACCCGGTAAGCAAGAACTGTCCGTTGCGCGTGCGGTGGGCGTCCACCGCTACCTTGAGGTGTCGAAAGAGGCCGGGGGCATATTGCACTTCGTCAATAATGACGGGCGGCGGATGGCGCTGAAGGAAGCGCTCCGGCTCCTTCTCGGCCTGCTCGGCTTCAGTGGGAAGATCGAGCGAGACGAATGAGTAATCCGGAAACAGGTGCCGGAAGGTCGAGGTTTTGCCGGTTTGTCTGGCTCCGGTCAGGACGATCACTGGCCGCGTCTTCGCAGAGCGTTTCAGGTGGGCCTCAACATCGCGCGGAATCCACATATGCAAAATATACGATACAATCGCATATTTTGCACGCAGGCCGATTTGGCTTAGAATCTCAATAGCTTTCAGATGCCTTCAGGATGAACAATGAGCAGACGTGTTCCCCTCCCCGAACCGGTAGCGGCGATCTATCGAGCGGTTTCAGAGCTTGAGGCGCTTTACCCGCAGCGCAGATTCACACCGGACGGCCACTTGGTCGGTTCCATTGGGGAGGTGGTAGCCGCAAAAGCACTCGGCCTCACACTACACCGAGCTTCGTACCCAGGACACGATGCCTTTGACAAGAACGGTGATGTTCAGATCAAAATGACCGGTGGCAAGTCTGTAGCGTTATATGCCACCTGTGATCGACTTGTAGTACTCCGTGTGATCTCCCCTGAGGAGGCTGAAATCGTGTACGATGGTTTGGGCAAGCCCGCTTGGGAAGAGGCTGGGAAACTCGGCAAGAATGGTCAGCGCGTGATCAGCATCAAGCGCCTCCTAGCGATTGCCGCACGTCACGAGAGCATCTCCTAGTTCGGGTCCCGCAGATGGTATTCAAATGCGGCGATACCCCGAACCATCACAGGAAAATGAAAATCCGCCAAAGGTCCGCTGAGGTTTTTGATCCGAGACTGTGCCCAAACCGCCAAAATTGGGCCTCACAGGACCGCGCAGAACCTCACCGTCATGCCATCTAACTCGCTGTAAACAAAGAAAAATACTACACTTGAAACTTCTAGGCTAGGGACTCAAAATCCGCCGATCGCAAGGTCGTGGGGGTTCGACCCCCCCTCCCGGCACCAATCTAAAGCCTCTATAGTCAATTAATTCGATTGCCCTCCCGTTCCCTCGCCTCTTGACGATTTGCTTCCCCTCTGTTGGTTGCCGCTTGTTGGGGGGGCCTCCGGCAATCCGATCCACTGCGGACCGCGCGTGCGCTCCTGAACAAAAACTCTCTGCGTAGCGCAAAGGGAGCGGCGTGACGTGGCAGAGTAAAAGTTGACCTGTGCCAGATGCTGGTTTCAAGGACGGCGCAGCATTTCAAGGGTAACGAGCGAGGTTCGTTGCTGTTGAGGAGCCGGGTTTGCTGTGGCGCTCCGGCGCAATCTCCCTTGAAGGTTGACCAATTTACTCCATCCACAGCGCGCTCGTGATGATGCGCGGGTAATAGCGGCTGGCCTTGCCTTCCCCTGAGACGATCTGATCGCAGCACGCCCAGTACGAACTGCCTTCGGTCTGCCACTTGACGTGAGCGGCATCCGCCTGGCGGAAGACCTCAGCGATCTTTGGATCGGCGTCCAGATGGAACACCCTTCGCGTAACGTGCATAAAGATTGCGATCTTGCTCATCCACGAGTTGTTGCTGGTGGAGGAGAGCTTGATACCGCCATCGGCAAAGAGATTGCGCCGATCGGGATCGAGCAGCAGATTGCGCGTGTGTTCCCGCAGGACTTCGAACATACGGTTTTCAGACGGAGTCGCGTAGATCTCATCAAGTGTGCAGCCGGCGAAACCGGTGTTGACCAAGTAGAGCGGGTAGACGCAGCCCTCGACCGCCGGCAGAATGCGCGAAGAGTAGCCGGGGTTCGATTTCTCGAAGATAGCCGGCAGCACTCCGTCCTGGGCTTGGTCGCAGACTACCGCGGCAACCTTGGCCGCGAGTTCCTTTGAGCGATCCTGACTGGCTGCGTCGCCGATCTCGCGGAACAGCAGCCCAAGCGCCCAGTAACTGGCCCAGCTTTTCACCGCGATGTAGACGTTGTTGCGGGTCTGTGCCAGCGAATGATCGAGCGAGTCGTAGGTTGTGATCTCCTGGCCACCGGCGCAGCGGGTCGAGTCAAACTGTGCAAATCCAACGTCGCCGCTGCGGTTGATCATGCTGGTCAAACAGGCCTCGACCACGGCCTTGTTCTTCTTGAGCCATTCCATATCGCGGGTCTTGGCTACGTAGCAGCCTGCGGTGAGAATCCAGTTGCAGAGCTGCTCCTGGGTCATGTAACTGAAGCAACCGGTCAGGTTGGCCAGCTCGTAGCTGCTGCGGCCTTGCGGCGAGAAGTTGTTGTGCGCGCCCATATCGTGGCAGAAGCTCAAGCCCCCAGGCTTCGTTTCATAGGGGCGGTTCAGTTGAGCTTCGTCTGGCGGTGGCGGGGCTTGCGAGGGATCCACCTGCACAGTTTCGCCCGATGGAGCGAAGTCCGATTTGTAGACCTTCACTTCGTCGGTATAGCTGTAGCGCCGAACAAAAGTATCCAGCAGGTTACGCACCAGCCAGGGATTATGCTCCAGTTCCCAGAACACATGGTCCACGGCCAAATCGAGTGTGTTCATCATGCAGTACTCGCCCTCATTCACCACCCACAACGGCTGGCCTTCCACTTCAAGCAGCTGAGTGCTGCCGTAGTAGCTGTGCGTAGCATGAGAGATCAGGAATCGCTGATCGCCGGAGACTGCGGCGCCGTCAAGTTTGCTGTCGAGCGACTGTGCTGACGCGATGATCTTGCCGGAGTTGTCGAGGGCTGTCTTCAGTACATCCGCAAGGCTCTTGAAGTAGCGCGTATACAAATAGCGCCCATCCAGTCCGTTGGTCTGGAAGCCTTCAAGATAAGACCCGAGCGCGATTGTGATTCCATACTTCTTGCCTGCCGGCACCTCGAATCCAAATCCGGGGCAGGAGCCCAGCAGGTGAACCGGATTATGGCGTTCCCGCACGCCGTCGCTGGCCGACCAGCGCATGAAAATGAATGGCCCGCCGTCAACTTTCTCGCCTTCCTCCGAGGATGTGAAATCGAGCAGTTCCGCTGCGCCACCAGCCTCGCGGCGGAAGGCAAAGGCCACTCGCCCGCTGCCCAGATCCTCCGGCAGAGTCCGGCTACCCGGCCGTAAGTGATTCAGCGCGAACATCGCAGTCCGGGTTGAGGCGCCGGTGGTGTTATCGAGTTCGAGGCGGGCAACGACGGCGGGCAGCAAACCTTCGCGCATCCGCTGTTCGTCTTCCACCGAGGGATCGGGGATCGCTCCGAAGGGGGAATAGACAGAAAATGTGAGCCCTTCGGCTTCCCATTGGTCGCTGGCCCACTTATAAAAGCGCGAAATCGTACTTTCCTCGAACGGAACGGCGTCGGGCTTCACATTTTGTTCCGAGGGACCAGCCTGCTCCACCAGAAAGGCATCGGCGGCGCGGCTGACCGCGGCGGTATAGAAAGGCAGGCACTTCAAAGTTGCATCGGAATAGCGATCGCCGTCCTTGAAGCCAATGAATATCTCCTGGTCGCCAGGCTGTCCGATTTGCAGGCCAATTCCGCCGCGGGTTCCGACGTTTCCGCAGGTGAAGCTCATGAAGGCGCCCATCGGCGAATGCTGGGCATTAAAGCCCAAGTGGTAAGGGAGAGATGCGGACTTGGTCACAGTAGTTCCTCGCAGCGAATTATAACCACAAAGCTCAGCATCCGTTCGAGCGGAACCCATTCCCGCGCTAGCCCTATGCGTCCGAATGCCAGTGGCTATTTTATTGTCGCCAACACCAATAGTAAAGCGATATAGTAGTGGGATTCGAAACACTGCTGCCGCGGCGTGGCGTCTGGAGAATTTTGATCGGCTGTTTCCGGGCTGCCGCGGAAACCACCGCCAGGAATGGGTCCGTGCCTGTTGCGGCGTCGGTTCGGCCTTACCGGGGCCGCGGTTGACAGACTGGAATTGCAACGTATGTATTTGGTATGCGTCGAAGGCAAGCTCTCAGGCCAAAGCGGCTTTGAGCTGGGGCTGTGGCAGGTCGAAAAAGCAGTTAGCGTATCTCGCCAATAGGGTGAAAAGGGAGAAGAAGTCGATGAGCGGCATGAGCGGAAAGCTCTCCTTTGGGGAGAAATTCGGATACGGCTTGGGCGACCTGGCGGCCAACTTTGTCTTTCAGGCATTGATGGCCTTGCAGTTGGACTTTTATACCAAAACCTATGGGTTGACGCCGGCACAGGCGGGCACCATGTTTCTTGTAGTCGGCCTGGGTTCGGCCGTTTTCAACCCCATCATGGGTGTCATTGCCGATCGCACAAATACCCGGTGGGGCAGGTTCCGTCCCTGGCTGCTGTGGACCTCGGTGCCGTTTGGCGTCATTGGGATTCTGACCTTCACGACGCCCAACCTCAATCCTGCCGCCAAGCTGATCTATGCCTGGTCTACTTATTTGCTCCTGCGTCTTATCTATGCCGCCAACAACGTGCCTTATGCGGCGCTGACCGGCGTCATGACCGACGATCCAAATGAGCGCAACAGCATTGCTTCTTACCGCCAGATCTTTGCCAACAGCGCTGGATTCATCGTCGGCAGCCTGGCGGTCCCCATGGTTGCCATCCTTGGCCATGGAAACAGCGCGCTCGGTTACCAGTTGACGATGGGCAGTTTCCTGGCGTTTTCTGTCGTCCTTTTCCTGATTGCGTTCGCTGTATCAAAGGAGAGAATTCAGCCGGACGTTCGTCAGAAGACATCCGTGGCCCGCGATCTCGGCGATCTTGTCGGGAATGGCCCGTGGATTACCTTGTTCCTGGTGACCGTGTTTTATTTCACCGCCCTTCTCATTCGTGGCAATGTGATGCTGCCCTATTTTGAGAACTGCGCCGGCAACAAAATACTTTTCAGTTGGTTCAATGGCTTCGGACTGATAGCGCTGCTGATTGGCGTGGCCTGCTCCACTGCCCTGACCAAACGCATGGGCAAGCGCAGAGTCTTCTTCTGGAGCATGCTGCTCACCGGCGTCATGTGCATCGTGCTCTACTTTATTCCCGCGACAGCAACCGTGCCGATTATTAGTCTGGAGGTTCTAAGGCAGTTTGCTTTCGGGTGCTCGGGTCCGGTGTTGTGGTCCATGATGGGCGATGTGGCCGATTTCGGCGAATGGAAGACGGGTCGCCGCGCTACTGCAACCGTCACCGCCGGGATTGTATTCGCGCTGTGGGTTGGAGTTGCGATTGGTGGCGCAATTGCCGGATGGCTGCTCTCCTTGTACGGCTATGCGCCCAAGGTTGCTGTGCAGTCATCGCAGGCGCTCGATGGTATTCGCCTCACCGCCTCCGTCTACGCCGGAGCGGCATTCCTGGCCGCTGCGGTCTGTCTGCTCTTCTACGGCATCAACATGAAACTCAACCTCACCATCTCGCACGATCTGAGCGAACGTCGCAAGAGCTTTTAGGGAGAGCCCAGAGCAAGTTTCAAACAACGCTTTGTATCAGGGCACGACTTCAGTCGTGCCGAAATACGCCGGAACAACGAGGGGTTTTAACCCCTGAGGGAAAACCTCTCCGATCTCTGCGGCCATGTTTGAAACGCGCTGTACACGCTCAGCATCGAAGACAGGCATCAGCCGGTTTCAACTCCCCTGTGCTTTCGGCGGCGAGACGAGAATGGGCAACAGCACCGACAAAGCCATGATGCCCGCAATCACGTGTAGACCGCTGACATAGGATCCGCTCGACTGACGCAGGTGAGCGATGAGCTGCGGGCCGAAAGCGCTTGCGCATCCCCATGCGGTAAGCATAAGGCCATAAATAGGGCCGACGTTCTTCGAGCCGAAATAGTCGGCTGCGAAGGCCGGCATCGTGCCAAATCCTCCGCCATAGCACATCAGGATAATGAACGAGACAACCGAAAGTATCGATGCGGAAGTTATGCCGGGAAACGTCCAGAACAATCCAACCTGAATCAGGAACATCGCCGCAAAGGTCCATCGGCGAGTGATCGCGTCGGAAGTCCACGCCCAGAAGATGCGCCCAACGGCATTGCCCATGGCAACAACGCTCACCATGCCCGCCGCCACCCCCGCGCTAACCTTGGCAATCTCCTGAAACATCGGCGATTCCTGCGAGATGAGCGAAATACCGGCCGAAACGTTTAGAAACAACAGCAGCCACAAAGCCCACCATTGCCAGGTATTCAATGCATCGCCGAGCGTGTAGTCTTTGGCCGCGCGCTGTTTGGACTGAGTTGAGCTGGGAGCCCAACCTGCCGGCTTCCAACCCTCTGGCGGGTTCCGCATCAAGTAGCCGGTAGCCATGCTAACCACCAGATATCCAATACCGAGATAAGCAAATGTCGTTAAGACGCCTACAGACTGAATCAGGTGGGTCGCCAGAGGCGCGGTTACCAGGGCGCCCGCGCCGAATCCACCCACAGCAATTCCGGTTATAAGTCCCCTCTTATCGGGGAACCACTTAACCAGCACAGCCACTGGAACAATGTAACCGAAGCCCAGCCCGATTCCCCCGATAACTCCATAGCTCAGATACAGCCACCAGAGTTTATCGGCCGAAAAGCTTGCCAGGAATACCCCGAGGCCATACAGGAATCCGCCTGTAAGCGCAACTACACGCGGCCCCTTCTTGTTCAACCACAGGCCGCCAAAGAAGGCGGCGATGCCAAGGACAAAGATGCAGATTGTAAATGTCCAGGTTACATCGGCGATGGTCCAATGAAACTGTTTGGCGAGGGGGATTCGAAAGACGCTCCACGCGTAAACGGCCCCCAGCGCCATCTGCATCAGAAAGCCCGCTGCCGCTAGTCCCCAGCGATTCGTATTTGGCATACATTCTCTCCAAAACTCCTTCGTTCAATGCTTCGGCACCTACTTACAGCTTCCGCGCAACTTGATCTGATTTCCCAGAGCTTCAAGAAAACGATTGATGAGCGCCATGCTTCTGCGCAGTTCTTTGTGACGAAACTGGTTGAGCAGCGAGAAAAGCCCCGGCGGCTCGATGATTGGCTGCTGGTAGCAGCCAAGCGTTTCGGTGGCGGCTGCGGCGAAGCACTGCAACACCTCCGGATTGATCGACCCCAGCATCTTGCCCAGAATAATAACGTTGCGAATCGCGCGCACCGATTCGTCCGACTTGGCCGCGTCCACTGCTGCTTCAACCAGTTTGTCGCGTGCCCCCAGCGCGCCGCGCAACAGTTGAAATACGCCGTGGTCATGGAGTTGCTGCAATAACTCGTACGATTCAAGCAGCGCCTCCGCGTGCTCAACGGGAGCTTCGTCGAGTCGCTTGCGCAACTCTTCGCGAGGGTCACGGGGCGGCAACTTAAGAGAGATCGGTCGGGCCATCTTTGCTTTCCTTGCCTGCGGGTTTCGTTATCGGGTCTGAATCTGCACCAGTTGAACCCCGGGTTCTCGATAATCCTTTCGCTTCCACTTGCGTTCCACCTCAACGCCATTCTGTGGGGTCGGATGTCCAAAGCGGGAGTTGGTGCGCGGCAGCGGATTCTCGCCGGCTTCTCCCAGAACCTTCAGCTGCACGGAAGTCTCCTTATAAGCGGGAGTGTGAGTTACCTTGTCCGTGTAGCTGCTGGTGAGCCGGTTCACCGGCTCTTCGACAGAGTTCATGGGCATATACAGTTCTTTTCCGGTAACTCGCGTCGTAATCACCGCCTGCGCGCGCACCTTACCATAGCGCGAAGTGAGCTGAACCCAACTCCCCGTCTCGATTCCCCGGTCCGCGGCAAGTTCGGGCGAAACTTCGACAAAGGTACACGGCGTCTTCTCGCGGATGCCCTCCGTGCGATAGGTCATGTTGCCTTCGTGGAAATGTTCCAGAAGACGGCCATTATTCAAATGCAAATCGTATTGGGCGTCCTGCTGATCGGATGGTTCCGACCATGGGACAGGGAAGAACACAGCCTTGCCGTCGGCCGTTTTGAACTGCTTTGTATACAGCAGCGGCTGGTCGCTCCCATCTTA
>Ga0302266_10002710_pt1 | contig 14900 bp, 17 predicted proteins | sample III_Bog_E1_2_FD_194559 | JGI IMG/M metagenome (GOLD analysis project Ga0302266, IMG submission 194559) | Peat permafrost microbial communities from Stordalen Mire near Abisko, Sweden - III_Bog_E1_2 | ecosystem: Environmental > Terrestrial > Soil > Wetlands > Peat | place: Sweden: Abisko... | reverse complement strand
GCGGCTGGACGCGCCAAAAAGCGGTGTCGCCGTTGCGCTCTGCCACCGCAGTCCAAATGAATCGCCCTCCGTATGTCGCCGGAGCATCTCAATCTGACGTCGGCACCGGTCGAAATGGCCACGGCGCGCTTCGGAAGTCAGCCGGCGCACTTCCGAACCGTTCCGGCGTCACTCGAAATGGTTCCGGCGAGCCTCGGTAAGCATCCGGCGCGACGCCGACTCCAGATGGAGGGCCTTTTTATCGGCTATCTGCAACTCAGAAGCCCGCCGGCGTAGCTCAAAAGTGGGATGGAGTGGTTTTTTGTCGGATATCTGCGGCTCCGAACCCAGCCGGAGTCGTTCGGAAACCAGAAGGAGGTGGTTTTTGTCGGCTAATTGTGTCTTTGTGAACCTTTCGAGGAGAATCGGGCTGATTGGGGCGGCATCGGGAGTTTTCGGAGAGGCAACGGGTGTTGGCCGGGCGGTTCATCTGGGAATTGTCTTTGCGCCGGGCGCTGGTTAAGCTGCGTCATGCCCGACGAAATTTCCGCCGCCCCAGCACCGCTTCGCTCCGTGCAGCCTTCCATTGTGTTTCAGGCGCTCGGCAACGGCACCCGTCAAACCATGATCCGCCACCTCGCCACCGGGGCGACGTTATGCGTGAAAGATTTTGTGCCGCTCACGCAGATGACCCAGGACGGTGTCTGCCGGCATATCGGCGTGCTGTTGCGGGCGGGCATCGTGGAGCCGGTGCCGCCGCCCGACGGCGACCGGCGCAAGAGCTGTTACCGCATCGTGCCGCAATTCCTCGTAGTGCGGAACGGTCTCGTGGAACTGGACTGCGGTGCCGGTGTGGTGCGGTTGAATCTGCCGGCGAAAATGGCGGAGGCGTAAATTTGCGCCGAGGGCGGGGCAAGGCAATTGGTGCCCTTACCTCACCCCGGCCCACTCCCTTTCCTAAAAGGGAACGGAGCGGGAGCAGCGGATTAGCCCGGACTGTTTCCGGGCAGCGGGCGGCTGGTAATTTCCGCCAGCGCCCAGCGCGCGTGTTCGGCAATCAGTGGTTCCGGGTCGTGCGCGGCTTTTTCCAGGGCGGGCCGGGCGGCGGCATCGCCGACGTTGCCGAGCGCCACGCAGACGTTGCGCAAAATTCCCCGGCGCTTGGTCCGCAGCAGCGGCGTGCCGGCAAAACGCGCCTTGAAGCCGGCGTCGTCTAGTTGCAGCAGCTCAATCAAATCCGGTGTAGCCAAATCTTGCCGCGCGCGCGCCTTCATCAAATTTCCCTCGCGGGCAAACTTGTTCCACGGACAGGCCGCGAGACAATCGTCGCAGCCGTAGATGCGGTTGCCAATGGCGCGGCGGAATTCGACCGGGATGGGGCCTTTCAATTCGATGGTGAGATAGGAAATGCACCTGCGCGCGTCGAGCTGGAACGGCGCGGTGATGGCGTTGGTCGGACAGGCGGAAATACAACTTGTGCAACGGCCACAATGGTTTTTCTCCGGCGCGTCCGGTGCGAGTTCCAGCGTCGTCAAAATTTCCGCGAGAAAAATCCAGTTGCCCAGCCGGCGGCTGATGACGTTCGTGTGCTTGCCGACGAAGCCAATGCCCGCGCGCTGCGCGAAATCGCGCTCCAGCACCGGCCCGGTGTCCACATACCAGAGTGAGGTGACCTTGCGGTCAGCCACCGAGTCAAGGAAGCCCGCCAAGGCTTTTAGCCGTTCGCCCAAAATCTCATGGTAGTCCTTGAACTGCGCGTAGCGGGCGATGACACCGGGAAAGTTAGGAGTGATGAGTGATGGGTGATGAGCTGCTGCCGGCGACTTCTTGTCACTCGCCACTCGCCACGTGTCACTTTGCGCGTAGCTCGCCGCGAGCGCGATGACGCTTTTGGCCCCGGCCAAAACTTTCTGCGGTTCCACCCGCTTTTCCGCGTTGCGTTCGAGCCACGCCATTTCGCCGTGATTTTTTTTTGCGAGCCAGCCCGAGAAATTTTCCGCGCTGGCCGGCGGCGCGGCGGTGGTGAAGCGGCAGTCGTCAAAGCCGAGTTCCGCCGCGCGTTGACGGATCGCCGCCTTCATCGTTTTTCCCGCGTGGCGAGCTTGAACTGGAGGGCAATCTGCTGCGCGGCCTCGCGGACGGAGCGCAGGTCGGTGTTGATGAGGACGTCGGCCTGTTTGTAAAATGGCTCGCGCTCGGCCAGTAGCTCGCGGATTTTCTGCTGCGGGTTGGCGGCGTGGAGCAGGGGACGGTGCGATTGGTTGCGGACACGCTCCCAGATTTTTTCCGGCGACGCCCAGAGGCAGACGACGAGGGCGAAGGATTTTAAGGCCGCCAAATTTTCCGCGTTTGTCGGCAAGCCGCCGCCGGTGGCGATGGCCGTTTTCTCCCGCGCGGAAAGTTCCTGCACGATTTGCCGTTCCAGTTCGCGGAAGGCCGGTTCGCCTTCCTTGGCGAAAATGTCCGTGATGCTGCGGCCGGTGCGCGCCTGGATCAGCTCGTCGGTGTCGAGAAAATCGAAGCCGAGGTATTCCGCGACGTGCCGGCCCACGGAGGTCTTGCCCGTGCCCATGAAACCGATGAGCGCGAGGTTGACGATGCGGCGGTCGCTTTGCATGGGGATGGATTAGCGGAAAATCGCGCCCGACGCACGCCCCATTTTTATTGAAGCGCGGCACCTTGTCCGGTGAGGACATTGCGCTGCGATGTCCCCGCTGGCGCTTCCCCCGTATTGGCCAGCGGAATCCCAGGCCTGCCCGCAGGGGACGGGAAAGCGCGGGCAGGCGGACGGCGCAGCGCGCCATCCCTACCAATAAGGACACGCCTCATTTTTACCGCGCTCGACAGGGCGGCGGTTTCTGGTAGGCTGGCATTGTGAAACTGCCGCCGCTCATTCTGGCCTCGGCCTCACCCCGCCGCGCGGAGCTGCTCAAGCTGTTGCCGGTGAAGTTCCAGGTGCTGCCCGGCACCGTGGCTGAAGTGGCGCACGAACACCTTTCGCCGCTGGAAATCTGCCAGCTCAACGCCCACCGCAAGGCGCGCGCCGTCGCCAAGAAAATTCCCGACGCCCTCGTCCTCGGCGCGGACACGCTGGTGTTCCTCGACAACGAAATCCTCGGCAAGCCGCGCAGCCTCGCCGACGCGCGCCGGATGCTGGCGCGGCTGCAAGGCCGGCATCATCAGGTCGTCACCGGCGTCTGCCTGATGCACCTGCGCAGCCATCGCGAGCGAATTTTTGCCGCCAGCACCGACGTGCTGTTTCATCCGCTCAACGCGCGGCAGATCCGGGATTATCTTGCGGCCATCCAACCGCTCGACAAGGCCGGCGCCTACGCCATCCAGGATTCCGGCGAACTCATTATCTCGGAAATCTCCGGCTCCTACAGCAACGTCGTCGGCCTGCCGGTGGAGCAACTGCGCGAAGAGCTGGCGGCGTGGGGTGAAGCCTGACGCGGCTGGTTTGCCGCTGGCAATTTTGCGGAAAGCAGTTAAGCTCGCCGGCTCATGCTCGAACCATTGGCCAATTCCCAGGTCCGCAAATTCAAGGCGGCGGCGCAGCTCATGGACGCCACGCTCAAGGTCGGCAAGGCCGGTTTGAGCGACGGCTTCATCCGCACCGTCGCCGCCGAGCTCGACCGGCACGAGCTGGTCAAAATAAAATTCGCCGAGTTCAAGGAAGAGAAGAAAACCCTCGCGCCGCTGCTCGCGGAAAAGACCGGCAGCCACCTCGTCATGCGCGTCGGCAACGTCATGGTGCTGCACCGCCCCAAGTCCGCCGGACCGGCGGCAGCGGCCTAGCCGCCAGATTTTTCCCGGATGAAACTTTACACCATCGGATTGGGTTGCGTTTTGCCCGGCCTGCTGGCGGCCGCCGCGCCGGCCGAAAACCTGGATGCGGCTGCCGGAACCAACGCCGTCGTTGCGACCGATCCGCGCTTCGGGCTGTTGGACGGGCTGGATCATCGCAGCGCCTACTACGAGGAGTTTTTCCCGCAGCCGCTGCTGGTGGATGACACCGGCCTGGAGCCGGACGGCGAACTGGAATTCGCTTCCCTCTCCACGCGCGCCGGCAGCCAGCGCTCCGACATGGTTTCCGCCGGCGTCCAGCAAAGTTTCGGCCTGCTGACGGTGGAGCTGTCCGTGCCCTACGAATATATTTCCGACGGCGACAGCCATTCGCAGGGCGTTGGCAGCCTTGATCTGGGCGTGCGTTATCCGCTGTATCAGTTCGTCTCGGACGGGAAGTTTTTCGACTCGACCTTCGGCGTGGCGATGGAAGCCGGCCTGCCCGTCAATTCCGAGGTGAGCAAAAACACCGAGCTGACGCCCAAGGTGTTTGACGACGTGAAGCTGGGCGAAAACTTTTCCGTCCAGGCCGTGCTCGGCTATTCCACGCTGCTCGGCGGCGGCGATCAGGGCGGACTGCGGACTTTTGAATACGGCTTTGATTTTGGCTGGCAGGTTTCGCATGGCGAACTGCCCTTACCCGGTGTGCAACAATTTATTCCCATGCTGGAGCTTTCCGGCGAAACAGAACTCAACCAAGCGGACGCCGGCCAGAACAGTCTGCTCGGCAGCCTCGGCTTCCGCCTGAACCTGAAACCCATCGGCGACCTCCAGCCGAGCCTCGGCCTTGGCTATGTGTTCCCGGTGGACAACGGCGCGCACGCGGAAGTCCACTACGGCCTCGCCACCAGCCTGACCTTTGATTTTTGAAACTGGCGGGCGATCAGCCCGTCCGAAAGCTGTGTTTCATCTGGGTTAATCTGTGGCTAAAAATTACGGCTGCGCCGCCAGCTCCTGCCAGAGATACGCGCTCATCCGCTGGCCTTTCTCGAAGCAGTCCAGGTTGAATTTCTCGTTCGGCGAATGCGCGTTGTCGTCCGGCAAACCGAGGCCGAGCAGCAGCGAGTCCGCGCCGAGAATCTGCTTGAACTCGTTCACAATCGGGATTGAGCCGCCCTCGCGCATGAGAATCGGTTTGCAGTTGAAGGCCATTTTCAGTGCGCGCAAGGCCGCCTGCGCCGGCGCGCTCCGGGGCGAGACCAGATACGCCTCCGCGCCGTGGCCCGCCGCGATTTCCAGCCGCACCGTTGGCGGACAGTTTTTTCGCAGCCAGTCGCAGACGATCTTGCGGATGTGCGCCGGCTTCTGGTTGGGCACGAGGCGGCAGGTGATTTTCGCGCGCGCCCACGCCGGCACGATGGTCTTGCTACCTTCGCCCTGGTAGCCGCTGGTCAGGCCGTTGATCTCAAATGTGGGCCGCGCGCTGCGCTGCTCCGTCGGGGTGAAGCCGCGTTCGCCGAAAAGTTCGCGGACGCCCAGCAGTTTTTTCAACTGCGCGTCCTTGATCGGGAAACGCCGGTTTTCCCTGCGCTCGTAGCGGCTCATCGGTTCCACATCCTCGTAGAAGCCGGGAATCTGGATGACGCCCTGGCCGTCGCGCACTTGGGCGAGCAGTTGCGCCAGCGCCATGGCCGGGTTGTCCACCGCGCCGCCGAAGATGCCGGAATGCAAATCCCGCGCCGGCCCGTGCAGCGTGATCTCGAACGCGATGATTCCGCGCAGCGCATACGTCAGCGCCGGATGCTCCAGGTCCGGCATGCCCGTGTCTGAAATCACCACCGCCGCGCACGCCAGCTCCGCGCGGTTTGCCTTCAGGAAACCGGACAAACTTTTGCTGCCGACCTCCTCCTCGCCCTCGATCACAAACGTCAAATCGCAGGGCAGGGGCGTGCCTGTTTTCAAATACGCCTCGACGGCCTTGAGGTGCGCGAAATTCTGCCCCTTGTTGTCCGTGCTGCCGCGCGCGAACAGGTTCCGCCCTTCGAGGCGCGGCGCAAACGGCGGCGTGGTCCACAGCTCCAGCGGCTCCGGCGGCTGCACGTCGTAATGCCCATAGACCATGTAGTGCGGCTTGGTGGAGTTGTTCTCCCGCTTCGTCTTGGCGACGACAATCGGGTGGCCGTCCGTCGCGCACACGCGCGCGTCGAGGCCGATGTTTTGGCAGTGCGCCACCAGCCATTCGGCGCAGGCGAGCAGATCCTTTTTATGTTCCGCCTGGGCCGAGACGCTGGCGAAGCGCAGGTAGTCGCACAGTTCCGCCACAAAGCGGGGCTGGTTTTGTTTCAGGTAGTCAAGCACCGGTTGCATCCCATCAGCTAACTACCGAACGGCGCATTTTCCAAGCCGAAATCCTAAAAAGCTTTTGGGAAGAACTGTTGCCGGGGTGGGCTGATACCGCTCGTCGCAATGTAGCACGATGGCATCCGTCTCCAGCAGGCCGGAAAGAAAATTGGACAGCGTCACCCCGCGCGCCGCGATGATGACCGCCCGGATGAATCAACGGCCGATTTTTTTGCGAACGGACTTGACGCGGGAGCGGGGGTTTTATTTGATGCGATTGTGCCGCGAAAAAATAAAATCCCCAAAGACGCCGTGTTGCTGATTCCCGAACCGGAGCCGGCAGGGATGCAACCGACGCATGGCGTCAAACCCGGCTATTACAATTCCAAACAAATGTTGCAGCTTCTCGACTTCCACAAAGACGATGCGGATGCGGCCATTTCATTGCGGGCAATCCCAAAGGGATTGAATCATTCAGCCCGGCGTTGCCGCGCCAGCGGCTACGCTGGGTTAATCGTTTCCACCATTTCAACAACTCTGAAAGAGTTGAATCATCTGCCAGCTTTGAACATCATTACGCCATGCCGCAATCGCTCGCCAAGATTCTTGTGCATACGGTTTTTTCAACCAAAGACCGTCGCCCATTTCTTCGCGACAAACCGGTTCGCGAAGAATTGCACCGCTACCTCGGCGGCATCCTGACCAATCTCGACTGCCAGCCTCTCATCATCGGCGGCGTGGAAGACCACGTGCACATACTCTCGACACTGTCGCGCACCTGCGAGGCGGCAGAAATGGTGAAGGAGGTCAAACGCGGCTCGTCGCTCTGGCTGAAAACCAAAACTCCCGACCTGCATGATTTCGCGTGGCAGAATGGTTACGGGATTTTCTCCATTGGATTTTCACAGGTCGAGACGGTGCGGAATTACATTGCCGGGCAGGAGGAACATCACCGGAAGGTTTCGTTTCAAGACGAGTTCCGGGAATTCCTGAAACGTTACGGGGTTGAATTTGACGAGCGGTATGTGTGGGATTGATTCAACTCTTTCAGAGTTGATGAATTTGTTTTCCGTTCACCCAGGGTAGCTCGTGCCTCGCAACCCTAGGCTGGATGATTTAATCCCTTCGGGATTATCACGGCAGACGCCCACCAATCCCACAGGGATTGAATCATTCAGTCCGGCGTTGGCACGACGAAGGAGTGGCTACGCCGGGTGGACGGATAAAATGAAAACAACCCTGTAAGGGTTGAATCCCTTCACACGATGGGATGCAACCCCGTTGGGGTTGTTGGTTTTTTTGGTGACGTGAACCCAGCGTAGTCGCTGCGCTCCAACGCTGGGCTGGATGATTTAATCCCGTTGGGATTATCACGGCAGACGCCAGACGCCGCTGCCGAGGTGCAGCAATAAACCGGCATCGCGGAGAACTTGAAGCTGCTGGCGGATTTTATCGCGGATGTGGCGGTTGTCGGGATGCAGCTTTTCCAACTCGCGGTCAAAGGCGTAAACGTCTTCGTTCTTGAACTCCGCTTGGCCGAGGCGACGCACGATGTTCAGCACGTCCAGCGTCCAATCCCAACGGGATTGAATCATCCAGCCCGGTGTTGCCGCGACGAAGGAGTGGCTACGCCGGGTGGACGGATAAAATGAAAACAACCCTGAAAGGGTTGAATCAATTGATGCGAACGGCGATGCAACCCTTTCAGGGTTGGAAAATGTTTGGAACGGTTCACCCAGGGTAGCTCGTTGCTCGCAACCCTGGGCTGGATGATTTAATCCCTTCGGGATTATCACGGCAGACGCCAGATGCCGCTGCCGATGTGCAGCAACAAACCGGCATCGCGGAGAACTTGAAGCTGTTGGCGGATTTTGTCGCGGACGTGGCGGTTGTCGGGATGCAGCTTTTCCAACTCGCGGTCAAAGGCGTAAACGTCTTCGTTCTTGAACTCCGCTTGGCCGAGGCGACGCACGATGTTCAGCACGTCCAGCGTCCAGCCGGGTTCTGGTTCAGAAAATTTCTTGAGGCGTTTGGATCGCACCTCAAGACTAGATCAAACTCTGATCTGCGGTTCAACAATAATTGTTATGCGGTCACGGAAGCCGGTTTCTCATCAGGTTCAGGCAAGCCAAGCCATGCGAGTGGCAACGAACCAAATTTGTAATGACAGTTCACGCTCTGAATGTAAGCCAGCACATCTTTGTAACGAGGGTCTTTGAACCAATCGTTCAAGACGTAAACGTATTCCACTTTTAAGCCGAGTGGTGTGACGAGTTTGAGGTATTGCTTCCGCTTGAAATCGCACGTCTGCAATTTTTCATCCACCGAACCTTCAACCTGTTGATATTTCACTTCGATGATGAACAGCGTTTCGCGCACAATCACGAGCAAGGCATCATCGGGCAGAAGTTTTTTTGAAAGTATTGGCTTCCAGTTAACACCTTCCTCTTCAAGAAAATCATAAAAGTCGTGTTTGCGAAAACAACGGGCGACAAGATTGCCTTTGAAATAAACACCTTTGCCAGCTTTGCCATGAATCGGTTTGATGGCATAACCAGATTTGGCTGCGAGTAGGTCTTGAAAATCAACCTCTCGCTCGAAGTTCAAACCTGTTCGAGTATTTCCGCCACCGAAGCCGCCTGTTCTCATCGCGCACCTCCGCAGCGCAAAATCATTTCTGGTGCGTGAGTGAACAACTCGACGAACTCTTCTCGTTTTGAAAACTGCGACCCAAACATAAATATAGAAATAGAATTCATTTATTTCTGGGGGGGGGGGGTAAAAAGATCGGTGTTTTCCCCAAGTGCGCTTTCAATTCGCTCCACCGAGAGCTTTATATGCACTTCGTCCATTTCAATTCCAACACATCCGCGATTCAGCCGCGCGCAAGCCACGGCAGTTGTGCCGCCGCCCAAAAACGGGTCAAGCACCATGTCGCCGGGATTGGTGGAGGCCGCAATGCAACGCTCAACGAGTGAAACCGGTTTCTGGGTGGGATGTTTGCCAAAGGTCTTTTCGTCGCCGCTGGGCGCGGTCATCGTCCAGATGAGCGGTATTTCTTCTTCGCCCACGGGAAATTCTTTTCCGCGCCAGACGGTTTTCATCTGCTTGCCCGTGACCTTCCGCATTTCCTGATAATTGAACAGGTGCTTGGACTTTTCAGTTTTCGCCGCCCACAAAATGGTTTCGGTGGAGTGCGTGAAATAGCGGCAGGAAAGATTTGGCGGCGGGTTGGGCTTTTCCCACGCGATGTCGTTGAGGATTTTGAAACCTAGCTGCTGCAGCGCGTAGCCGATGCTGAAAATGACGTGGTGCGTGCCGGTAATCCAAATCGTGCCGTTCGGCTTCAAAACTTTCTGGCAGCGTTTGAGCCATTCCAGATTGAATTCGTGATTCACTTCCGCGCCGCGAGATTTGTCCCAGTCGCCCTTGTCCACCTTCACCATTTTTCCGGCGTGGCAACTGATGCCGCCGTTGGAAAGGAAATACGGCGGGTCGGCAAAGATGCAATCGAACCGGCCTTCGGGATGCTTGGCGGCAATGGCATCGAGCAATTCCAGCGAGTTGCCCTGATACAGCCAGAGATTGCGAGTGTCGTCGCGGAAGGTCAGCACCGGCGGTCCTTGCGGACGGCCACCATCCGCATCGGAGCGGGATGGAATCACCTTGATGCTGCCATCTTCGCGGAGTTCAAAGTGCGCCGGAGAAATTGGCTCGGCATGGACAAAATCGTCGCCTTGGATTTTTGGCGTCTTCTGGCGGTAGAGCGGCTTGGGTATGCGTGGCGTTTTGGTCTTGGACACGCAAGATCAATTGATCAAAAGGGCATCGGTGATCAAGATTATTCACGAACGGATTTAATTTTCGCCGATGGAGCCATTGCGCACGGCCACTGCCTGCGGCAGAGCCACCAAGGGGATTGCAGAAGGAAGAATGCAGAATGCGGAAGGAAATTCTTTCCTGTATTCCTGTTTTCCTAATTAAACAGGTCTTGGCGGTCGGCCGCCGGAAATTGAAAGAGGGGCGATGTGGACATTAACACCGTCGCCCGCGACGTTCTATGATGATGGGGCTGGATTCTGCCAAAATTACCGCCATCGCCCCATCAGCGATGTCCACTCCACCGTAAATCCATGGCGGCAACTTAAATCTGCCATTTTGAAAGCAACCGGCGTTCCAAGCGCCTGATGGTTGTGGCGCCCGCTTGGTGTAGCGTCGAGCCTGTGCTCGAAACATCCGGCCACAGGCCGGACGCTACAGCGTGTCCTGTCCTGAAATCATCCAGCACTGTCCACTTTTCAAGATAGGCGGGACACTTTTTCACGCTCGGCGGCGCAAACCAAATTTTTTTTGTCACAAACCAAATTTGTTTTATGACAAATCAAATCTGTTTGGGCACAGTTCAAATTTGTTTTGGCGCAAAGTGAATTTGTTCTGTCACGGATCAAATTTGTTTTATGACGAACCCAATTTATTTTGCCACGGATTGAATCTGTTTTGCGGCAAAGCGAATTTGTTTTGCTTCAGATCAAATCTATTTTACCGCAAAGCAAATTTATTTTTCGGCAAACCAAACGTGTTTTACGACAGATCAAATTTATTTGGCGACGGATCAAATGGGTTTTTCATCCCCATGAACCGGGGGGCAACCCGGCCAAAGCGCCGGCGGAACCAAAAGCATCGCAAATAAGAAGCATTAGGTATTGTTGTGGAAAACAAAACTGCTCTGAACGAAATTAACGGTTGGCACGCAGGCTGCTTATGTTTTCGCGTGTGTGAGTGGTGGGTCGGGCATCTTCGTCCGGCCGGTCATTCGGGGTGGGGAAAGCCGCAATTAAAAATGAAAAAGAACATACGGATCGCACTCTGGTTTGCCACCTACGGCAAGAACGACCTCAACAGCTTCGCCATCCTGGTGATTGTCTGCCTTAAAAATAACGTCCTGTTTCCCAACCTGCCGGTGACCATCGCGGCCTTGACGGCGTTGCAGACGGGGTATCAGGACTCCATCACGGCGGCGGCGCAGGGTGGCCAGAAGGAAACCGCCGCCCAAGCCGAGGCGCGCGAGGCGCTGGTTTCTGGCTTGCGCCAGAACGGTGCATATATTCAGAGCCTCACGCCCACGCTCACGCTCTCGCAGGTGCTGTCGTCCGGCTACGACGTGACGAATAGCGGCGGCACGCCGGGCCCGCTGGCACAACCGGTCATCACGCTGGACAATTCCGTCAGCACGCAATTGTCGGCCTATCTCTTTGCGGCGGTGGCGGGCGCCAAGGCGTATCAATTGCAATATTGCACCGGCACGGGGTCGTGGCTGGAGGCGGGCATCTTCCCGAACACCCGGGGCATCGCGATCAAAAATCTCACGCCGGGCACCATCTACAACGTGCGGCTCCGCTGCGTGGGCGGCTCCACGCAATACAGCGAGTGGAGCGCCACGGTGTCGCTGATGTGCACCTGATTGGAAGGCAGGTTGAGGGTTGAGGGTTGAGGATGGGAATAATTTCAAAAGATGAACTGCTGAAATCCATCTTACCTCTCAACCCAAAACTCTCAACCCTCAACTCTTTTGCGGAACGGCTGTAACCGGCCCGCAACCGGGCGATGGTTCTCCGGACGGTTCATACACACACCATCCCGAACCAGCCGGCCATCGCCCGGGTCAATTTGCCGTAAATCTTGGAATTGTTTTTAACGGGTCAGCAGGCCGGGGCGGTTCACATACCAGAGCATCGCCGCGAACAGCAGGGAGCAAAACAACATCGCCAGCCCGGTCAGGAAACGCATCTGTTTTTGGTGGCCGGACAGTTTTGGTTTGTGGCGGTGGGCGGCACGGTAGGGCATGGCGTGAGCAGTATGCCCCGGACCCGTCCCGCCGGCCATCAGGTCTTCCACCCAGGGATTAGAAGAAACCTTGCCCGCGTCAACATGGTGAAATTCCCGGGTTTTATTTTTCGTGTCCGGGGGGGCAGACCCGGCAGGAAAGACGGATTTAATGCGTCCGCCGCGCCGGCCGGTGCGAAAAGGCGAAGATGAAGAACAGCATCGCCAGCACCAAAGCCCCCGACGCCGTGTAGCGGCTCAACGCCAGCCCACCGTGGTCATGCGGCTTGTCCAGAAAGTCGCCCACCACCGCGCCCAGCGGCCGCGTGAGGATGAACGCCGCCCAGAACAGCACGGTGTGCGAAATCTTCGTCCAGAAATACATCGCCGCGATGACCGCCAGCAGCGAGCCGAACACGACGATGCCGCCGCCGTAGCCGAGTCCTTGGGTGTCCGCCGTCCAATCGCCCAAGGCCGTGCCGAGCGTCTGCGAGAACATGATGGTCATCCAGTAAAACCCTTCGGACTTGGGCGAACTCACCGTGTCCACCGCCACCGAGCCCATGGTGCGATGCCAGATGAAGAGGGACGCCAGCAGCAACGTGAGCAGGATGGCCGTGCCGCCCGCGTAGCCGATGCCGAGCGAACGGTCGGCGAAATCGGCCAGCGTGGTTCCCACCGTGGTCGTGGCGACGATGGTCACCCAATAGATGACCGGATGAAATTTCTTGGCGGAGACCTGCACGCCCACGGCGGCGAGGAAGAGAACGGCGAAGATGCCGGTGCCGACCAGGTAGCCGAGGTTCATGGACATGGAGACGGCGTCGCCGCCGGTCTCGCCCAGCGTGGTGGCGAGAATCTTGAGGATCCAAAAAATCAGGGTGACTTCCGGCACCTTGCTGAAAACGGCGGGCTTTTCGGGATTCATGGGATTTTGTGGTTTGCCGGCGCGGAAGGATGGAGTAAGGCGAAGCCAAAATCCAGCTTCACATTCTTTTTGAGCCGCCCGTCCGGCAAATAAGGTTGCTTCACTTCGGCGTCTGCACGTTGGTCTCGATGATTTTCTTGTGCTCCAGCTTTTCCAGTTTGGGCGCGCGGGTGGTCAGGCGGTTCTCAGAAAATGTTATCATTATGGCCGGCGAAAACGGATTGTAGCGCGAGCAAGATCATAAAAATCAGCGCGGCGATGGCAAAGCCGAAGGTCGCAAGCCCGGTTGGGCGGGATTCTTTGCGTCGCTGAATCAGCCCGCCAACCGTCAGCACGGCAAAGCTGACCAGATAGCTGAACGCCAAGACATAATCGCCATTCGCGACGGGGTCATGCCGGTGGAAATAGGCGTTCCAAACATTCAAGGCAATAAACGCCACCGCCGTATAGGCTTTGAAAGGCAACAAGATCATTCCCAGACGGGTTTGGGGAATCGTCAGCAGGTTTTTTCTGACTGCCAGAAAGGCGGTTGTCCCCGTGACCAGGGCCACGAGGACGACATATTGCACCACGGTGCTGGCATCATACACCGGAGGACCATGTCGGTAGCCGTTATGAAACTTCATCTGGTCGCGAAAAGTCCAAGCGACCATGGCGTAGATGACCATGAAGCCAATCATGACCCCGATGCAGAGGGCGACATCCAGCAACACCAGCAATACGGTGCGTCGGGCCGGCCGAAACTCCTGATGCCAGGAACTACGATGGAAGATGGCGAAATTGATGACGGCCGGGATGAGCGGATAAACCAGAAACCCGGCCCACATGGCGACGGACTTTGGCAGACCACCATTCACCAGCATCAGCAACAGCAGCGACGCCACACAAATCAGCAGCGCCGCCCCGTAAGGCGGTTCACTCGCGGCCGGTTTCGCTTGTGTGGGCATCTGTTTCCCAAATTCCTCCCGGCAAAAGCCTAAATTCACTTCGGCAATTGCACCTTGGTCTCGATGACCTTCTTGTGCTCCAGCTTTTCCAGCTTGGGCGCAATGACCACCTGGCAGTAGGGCTGGCCTAGATTGGCGTCGTAGTAGCCCTGATGGTAGTCCTCGGCGGGATAGAACTTGGTGAACGGCACAATCTCGGTGACGATGGGATGCTTAAAGTCGGCTTGCGCGGCGAGCTTGGCCTTCTCGGCGGTGAGCCGCTGTTTTTCATCGTGATACAGGATGATGGAACGGTATTGCGTGCCTTCGTCCGCGCCCTGGCGGTTGAGGGTGGTAGGATCGTGCGCCTGCCAGAAGACATTTAGCAATTTGTCGTAGGAAATCTTGGCGGGGTCAAAGGTGATTTGCGTGACTTCGGCGTGGCCGGTGTCGCCCCCGCAGACTTCATGGTAGGTTGGATTGGCCACGTGGCCACCGGCAAAGCCGCTCGTTACGGAAAGCACGCCGGGCAGGCGTTCATAGACGGCTGCCATGCACCAGAAGCAGCCGCCGCCCAAGGTGGCGGTCTCAATTTGGTTGGTGGTCATAATAGTATTGGTCTGCGCCGTGGCGGCGAGGCTGAGGGCGCCCGCCAGCAGGCTGGTGCAGAGAATGGTTTTCATGTTCTTGGCTTTGACCGCCGGGTAGGGGCGGCATTCAATCTAATATCCGCGCGGAATGTTCACTCGCGGATGAGCGCCGTCAAGTTCCAGTTCTTGAGCTTCACCATGTCGAGCCCGTGCATATCAATCCGCAGGCCGTTCGTGTTGGGCAGGCTGGCGAGATACTGGGTTGGCAGCACGAGGATGAACGGCGGCGCGTTGGTGAGGAAATTCTTCGCGGCCTTAACGTCGCCCAGGACGAGGCGGTTGGTGCTGACCTTGCGGAATTCCCAGACGAGGCTCGACTCGGTGTAGCCGAAGCAGCCGATCTTGGTTTCTGGCCGGACGTGGGCTTGCGTCGCGAGCCAGAGCCGGGTGGTCAGGAAATGATTGCGTGCGATGGTGAAGCCGACGAACGTGAGCACTAGCACAAAGACGGTCATCGCGATGATGCGT
>Ga0302266_10002704_pt1 | contig 14925 bp, 11 predicted proteins | sample III_Bog_E1_2_FD_194559 | JGI IMG/M metagenome (GOLD analysis project Ga0302266, IMG submission 194559) | Peat permafrost microbial communities from Stordalen Mire near Abisko, Sweden - III_Bog_E1_2 | ecosystem: Environmental > Terrestrial > Soil > Wetlands > Peat | place: Sweden: Abisko... | reverse complement strand
TGGAGCTTCTCGTCCATGTCGTGAATCAGTTTCTCGTAGTTCATGCCGGGGCGCCATTGATCGCGAGGCTTCAGCATGATGGTGGTGTCGTACATATCGAGGGGAGCGTTGTCCGTGGCGCTGTCGGAGCGGCCCACGGTGCCGAAGACGGTTGCGACCTCGGGAAAGGAGCGGATGATCCGGTCCTGCTCCTGCATCAGTGAGACCGCTTGCGTGATTGAAATGCCTGGCAGGGCGCTCGGCATGTACAGTGCGGAGCCCTCGTACAGAGCGGGCATGAACTGACTTCCGAGGCGAAAGTAGAGAGGAATCGTGGCGGCCAGAAAGGCAAGGTTGAGCGCGATGACCAGCTTCCAATGCTTGAGGCACCAGCGCAGGATGGGAAGATAGAGGGCCTGGGTGATGCGTGCGGCGGGATTCTTCGACTCGGGACGCAGCTTGCCGCGCAGGCAGAACGGCATGAGCGCAGGAACCAGCGTGATGGAAAGCAGCGAGGAGAAGATGAGAGCCAGCGTCTTGGTCCATGCCAGCGGCCGGAACATGCGGCCCTCCTGCGCTTCCAGCAGAAACACCGGCAGAAACGAAACCACGATGATGATGAGCGAGTAGAAGAGCGCCGGGCCAACCTGCTGCGCCGCGCCAACAAGAATGCGGCGCCGTTCCGCTTCGCTGGGAACGTCGGATCGCTCGGCCAGATGGCGATACCCGTTCTCCACCATCACAATCCCGGCATCGATCAGCACTCCGACAGCCAGCGCCAGCCCGCCCAGCGACATGATGTTGGAGCTGACGTGCAGAAAGTACATGGGGATGAACGCGGCCAGCACGGCGATGGGCAGTGTGAGGATGGGAACAAGTGCGGAACGGAAATGAAAGAGAAAAGCAATGCTGACGAAGCAGACGATGATGGCCTCGGCGATGAGCTCCCGCTTGAGCGTGTGAATCGAACGATTGATCAACCAGGAGCGGTCATAGCCGGTCACGATTTCAACGCCTGCAGGCAGCGACGGCGCAATCTGCTTGAGTTTGGCTTTGACTCCGTTGATCACATCCAGAGCATTCATGCCGTAGCGCATCACCACGATGCCGCCCACGGTTTCCCCTTGCCCCTGCCAGTCGGCCGCACCGCGGCGCACATCCGGACCGAAAGAGACAGTGCCCAGATCCCGCACCAAAACCGGGGTGCCGTTCTTGGTTGCGACTGGAACATTTTCGAGATCGGTGAGGGAACGGAGATAGCCGAGTCCGCGAATCATATACTCGGCGCCGTTCATGTCCAGCACGTCTCCGCCCACTTCATTGGTGCTCTGCCTCACGCGGTCGATCACGGTGGCAGCGGAGACGCCGTAGGAGAATAGTTTGTTGGGATCGAGGTTCACCTGGTACTGGCGCACAAAGCCGCCAATGCTGGCCACCTCCGCCACGCCAGGCACGGTTTCCAGTTGATAGCGCAAGTACCAGTCTTGCAGCGCGCGCAGGTCGGCCAGGTTCCTGGTGTGGCTGCGGTCCACGATGGCGTACTCATACACCCAGCCCGCCCCGGTGGCATCCGGGCCGATGGCGGGATGCACGTCCGCGGGCAGCCGCCCGGCAATCTGTTGCAGATACTCGGTCACCCGCGAACGCGCCCAGTAGAGATCCGTGCCATCCTGAAAAACGACAAATACATAGGAGTCGCCAAACATGGTCTGCGCGCGCACGCTCTTCACTTTCGGCGCCGAAAGCAGAGCGGTCACAATCGGATAGGTGACTTGATCTTCGATCACATTCGGCGGTTCGCCCGCCCACGGCGTGTGAATAATGACCTGCACGTCGCTGATGTCGGGAAGCGCGTCGAGCGGCGCTCTCTGCATGCACCATATGCCCGCCACCACCAGCAGGATGGCCCCCGTAAAAACGAGAAAGGGCTTGCGCGCGCACCAGGCAATGATTCGCGAGATCATTACATACCTCCCGTGGCTTCAGCGCTGAGTTGCTTTGTCGCCACTGTCTGCCCGCCGCGCTGCACGGTTACGGTCACCTTCCACGTCCCACCCGCATTCAGTTGCAGAGAACCTTCGTAGATGCCATTGCCCTTGTCGGCCAATGCGGCAGCGGCGCGTTCCGCTGCCATCCCCATCGCGGGCATGGCCGGCATGAAGAAGGTCGCCGTCACCTGCGCTCCTGCGATTGCTTTTCCGTCCGATGGTGTCAGCTTGACGCGCACCGTGTTTGCTCCCTTGCGGGGCGGCGACGGCTGCGTGCTCATATCGATCTGGATTTGCTGAGACGGCGCAGCGCTTGCGCCCGGCTGCGGCGGGACAGGCGCAAACGACCCCAGGGCCGCCTGAAGTTGCGCCTCCGAGTCCACCAGAAAATTGGCCGAACTCACCACTTGTTCGCCGGCCTTCAGCCCCTTGAGGACAACAACGGAATCGTCGAGCTGGGGCCCGGTCTCCACCGTGCGCGGCTCCAGGTTGCCGTTGCCGTGATTCACAAAGGCGATGGCTCGCGTGCCCGCCTGCAACACGGCAGAGGCCGGCACCACCAGTTGCTTCCCCAGCGGGACCGAGATCGCAACGTTCACATACATCCCCGGCTTGAGAACCACTCCAGGGTTCGCAAAGACAAGCCGGACGCGCACCGTGCGCGTTACCGGATCGACCTGCGGCAAGATCTGATCGATGCGGCCGTTGAAATGGCGGCCGGGATAGGCATCCACCGTCACCTGCGCGGCGTCGCCCGGTTTCAATCGGCCAACGTCGCTCTGAAACACGTTGGCGTACACCCACACCGTGGAGAGGTCGGCAATCGTGTACAGTTTGGTTTCCGGCTGCACATAGGCATTGGGCAAGGCGTTGCGCTCAATGATGTAGCCGGAGGCCGGCGCGTCGATGGGCATGTCGCGCTGCACCTTTCCGCTCTGCACCAAATCCGCGATTGCCTGCGCCGGGATGCCGAATTGCCGCAAGCGCTCCTCGGCGGCCTTCAGCAGCCATCCGCCTTCCTGTGCGGCCATTCCGTGCGCATCCGGCGCAAAAGCCTTCTGGTTCTGCCGCGCCAGCAGGTACTCCTGTTCGCTGCTCACAAGGTCCGGACTGTACACGGTGAAAAGGCGCTGGCCTTTGTGGACATACTGATAGGTCGCGTTGGCGAAGACACTCTGAATCCAGCCGGGAAAGCGGGTCTGCACATACGAGAGCTTTCCCTCGTCGATGTCCACATTGCCGGGAGCGCTCAGAGCGTCGTTCACATTTTTCAGTTCCACGGTCGCGGTGGTCACGCCGATTTCCTGAAGGCGCTGCGGCGACAACTGCAAGGGCGCCAGCGCGGGCTCATCTCCGGCCGGCGCGGCGCCTCCCGCCGGCTTGGGCGGTGTCTCCGGTCCCCGCGCTACAACCGGGTCTTGCGCAGTGGCTTGCGAGGACGCGCGATCCCTTGGCACAAGTACATAGGCAAGTGCGGCCGCCATGATAACGCAAACGGCGACAGCCGCCGCAAGGGCAATCTGATAGGTACGTGTCTTCACGGTTTCACCTCGGTTGCGGGGGAATCGGATTGGTCGAGAGGAGCGCCTGTGGCGAGTTCCAAATCCGCCAGGCGCGCGTCGAAATCGGCGACAGCCTCGAGCCAGGCAAGATCCACATTGATCACGGTCATCTGACTGTCGAGCAGATCGAGAAAGCTTGTCTTGTCGTTCTCATAGGCGATCACACTCGATTGAAGCGTGGCCTCCGCCTGCGGCCTCAGTTCGTCGCGATACATATGCGCCAGCCGTTGCGCGGCCAATGCCTCCACCAGCGCTTGCTGAATCTCGCCGAATGCGGCATTGCGCAGAGCGGCCAGTTCGGCATCCTGTTCGGTGGCTTGCGCGGTGGCCTCCGCAATCTCCGCATCGTGCTTGCGGCGATTCAGCCAGGGAAGATTCATCGAGCCCTCCACCATGTAGTTGTTGCGCATGTTGGAACTGGGCGGCATCAGCATGTACCCTGCCGACACGGTGAAGTCCGGGGCGTAAGCCCGCTTGGCCAGCGCCTGCTCCTTGTGGCTGCGTTGCGCGGCTTTCCCGGCTGCCATCAGATCGGGCCGGCTGCGCAGAGCCAGGTCATCGAGTTTCTGCGCGGCGGGCAGCGCGGCCAGCACGGCAAACTCCCCACGCGCGGTGAGCGGCGCTGCGGGATCGCGCCCCAGCAGCGTGTTGAGCCGCGCCCGCGCCAGATCGGCGTCGTGATCAAAGCGAATCATGTGCTCGGCCAGGCCGGTCAACGCAACCTGCGCCTTCAGAATGTCCTGCTGCGATACCTTGCCCACCGCGTACTTGATGCGCGCCGCCTCAATGGCCTGGCGCGCAATGCCCACGTGCTCATCGTGAATACGCATCTCGTCGTCGGCGCGCAGCAGGTCGTCGAAGGCCTTGTGCACGCGCACTCGAACCTCCAGGCGCGTTTCCTCAAGCTGCGCCTTGGCCACGTCCGCGTCAGACTCCGCAACACTGGTGCGCAGCGCACGCTTGCCCGATCCAGGCAGCGTCTGGCTGATGCTGAGCATGTTCTGCGCGGCGTTCAGATTCCATGGCTGTTGCAGTGGGATTCCCCATCCGCGATACATGGCCATCGGATCGTCGAGCGCGCCGGCGACGGGAACATGCGCTTCGGCAGCGGCCACGCGCCGCGCGGCAACCTCGATCTCCGGATTCCGGGCAAGCGCGATCCGTTCAGCCTCCTCCAGCGTGAGCGCCGGAGCGGAAGCTGCCGCCATGGGCTGCTCCTGAAGCAGAGTTGCAAGCTCCATCAGGCCATCGCTGACGGCAGGCGTCTCCGCGCGACAAATTCCCGCAAACAAAGCGACCAGCAAAAGGCAAAGAACAGTATTTGAGGTTTTCACCAATCATCCCTCCAACGGAGACACAGTTCACCGCCGGGCAGCACGCATGCGCCGCGCACGGGCGCGAAAAAGCGCACAAAGGCCCAGGTTCAGCCGGCGATGGCAAAAACAGGAATGAAGTGTCCGGGAGCCGTGGTCCGCAAGTTGAAGCGAGCCTCAGCACGCTGCGGGCCTCGAACGGAGCCAAACAGCGCTGACGATTCCTGGTTTTGCCAGAAGGAAGGAGTTTTAGATGCGAAGTGCAAATGCGCCGCCTGGCGGGAACTTTGGCGGCGGCGCTTCAAAAGCTGTGCGGCACTCGGCGCCCGAGGAGGCGTTCAATTGCAGGCCGGACAGGTGCGGTACAAACGCGAGTTTCTGTGAGTGCTGAGGAGTGTAAGGAGGTACCGGAGTGACGGCAGCGTTCTGCGGGTGGGCCTGGCAGCATGAATCGCTTGCACCCATCGCCGTTGCGCCACACTCTTGCGCCATCCCGCGGCAGCAGGCAGGCTGCCCCGCCGGATGCATGGCCAGCAGACAGGCAGACGCCGGCATCGCGGTCCACAGGACCACCACCGCCAGCATCGACAACACGCCTTTTCTGCCCCAATTCATGGTGTGAATACCCTGAACTTCAATTGTTAGCATCCACTGTCTGATCTTCCGCGGCAGTGATTTAAATCACATCGATAATTCCATAATAGCGCAGGTCCGGCCTGCAAGTAGCAAGGCGCGGCGATCTCAGGCGATGACGACGCTCCCGAGGATGGCCACACGGAATCCCTGGCGCTCGCATTTGAAGGTCTAAGGATTTTCTACGCCAGGCAGCGCAGCCAGGGGCGGAGGCGGCCTGCGATCCGGTTGGTTGGCGAAGGGCTCGGGACCCATCTTGCCGCGATGGCAAGTGCCGCAGGTCACCGGGACTCCGGAGCCGTCGATCCTGGCGATATACCTGGTATTGATCTCATCGGTCATGGTGTACATGATGCGCGCGACCGACTTCATCGGCTTGGAGTCGTCGGCAAACTTGAGCAGCGGGCGTCCGTCGGGGCCCAGGTTGTCCGTGTCTTCCGCATGACAGCCTGCGCACTGAATGCCCAGCGAGCTTTCCCATCTCTCCATGGTGTCGTGCACCTGCTGCCCGGTCAGGTCCCTGGGCAGCACCTTCAGGTTTGTGGGTGCCGGAAAGGCTCGCGCTGGAGGCGGCGGTGGAGCGCTTGCCGCGCCCTGTGCGGCTTGCGGAGCCTGGGCGGTCGTAGTCACCACGAAAACCGCCGCAGCCAACAGGGCAACGATCGCAGCGGATTGCGACTTCAATGAAGGCTTCAAGCGTAGAAACTCCTTTCGAACTGGAGTGAGTTCGAGATTCAGCCAAACAGGATTGAGAAAGAGGGCGGCGCGCCGTTTCGCGATTGTGCGTGAAGGCGTGCGGCCTTCGCCGACAGGCCGGAATCCGCTGCGATCCGTGCGCAGAGGACTCCGGCCTGAAGCGTTCGCGCTGCGAAGTCCAGTTTGCTACCAGGCGTCCTTTGCCTTCTCTTGTTTCGACCAGAGGAAGTCCACAAGTTGGTGAATATCCTCATCGCTCAGCAAGTGTTTCCACGACGGCATATACAAGGGCGGCGTGGGGCCGGATGCCTTATCCAACGGAGGTACCTTGCCGTTGCGAATGATCTCGATGACTTCGTCCTTGGTGTAGTCGTCGGAGACATGCAGAAGCGAGGGAACCTGTCCGCCCTGGGCGTTGGGGTTGGGCACGCCGCCCTGCAGTTCGGTGCCGTGGCAGCCCGCGCAGCCAAAGCGCGCAAAGTCCCGCTTGCCCGCTTCGATGGCGACATCCGCGGGCGTTAGCGCATTGCCCCGGTGGGCCAGGATATTCTGCGCATCCTGCGCCGTGGCAGAGGACATGAACGCGACCAGCGCCTTGCGCGCGTTCGTTTCCAGGTCGTACTCCGGCATGGAACTTCCCGGATACACAAGCTGCGGATTGACCAGTTGCTCGTCCAGCCATTCGGGAGAATGCCGTTTGGTGACGCCGAGCAGATCCGGACCAGCCTTGGCGCCAGTTCCCCCGATCGCATGGCAGACAATGCAGTCCTTGGCGACAAACAGTTGGCGGCCATACTCGGGGCTGGGGATGAGCCGCACGCTGGAGTAGTAGCTGCCCATCTCTTCGTTGGTGAGCGAGAGCATGTAGTAAGTGAGGGCGCGCGCCTGCTCCCTGTCAAAGTGGAAGTTGGGCATGGCGGAGCCCGCGGAAACCACGTTGGGCGCCAGGAAGTGGCGTTCGAGCCAATCGGGAGAGCGGTGGCTTGCACCCTCTTCGGTCAGGTCCGGCCCGATGCTGCCGCCCACGCCGTTCAGCTTGTGGCAGCCGCGGCAACCCTGGGTTTCAAAGAGCCGACGGCCTTCAGTCAGTTCGGGCACGCCGGGGACGTCGCCTTCCTTGTGGCATCGCCCGCAGGAGGCGCGGATGTAGTCTTTGGAAAGCAGAGGCGTATCCCAGAATTGCACCTTGCCGTGCGCGTCGTCCTTGTCCGTTGCCAGGCCCTGGCCGCCATGGCAGATGGTGCAGCCGAACTTGGAAGGAATGTGGGGGCCGAGTCCGGCGTGATAACGGAACGGCTCCGGCGCATTCTTCATGGTGGGGTCGTCCACGCCCAGATGGCACGTGGTGCAGCGGTCTACGCGCTGCAAGCCAGGCAGCAACGTCTGATGAATCTGCGGGGGCGTGGCCAGAACCGCGGCCTTGGTCACCGCGTTGGGCTCTTCCTGCGCCTCAAGCTGCAGAAAGCTGTGCTGATAGTTCTTCCACGAGGGCGTGCTGGCTTGCCACACTGCCGCCACGATCAGCGCCAGAGCGAGCATGCTCAGCGCGAAGAAGATTTGCGGTAGTCTGCGTCCCATTATTCTGCCCCCGCTACAACATGCACCCAAGGTGGAACAAACGCCCAGCCCGGGCCCCGGAAAAAGGTTCCAATCACAATCAGGACCAGGTTGACTACAACGAAGATGGTGAACAGCCAGATGGCCCACTTGCGATCCGAGGGACGGCGGCTGGGGTTGCGGTCGAAGTAAGGAATCGCCAGCAGCGCGAGCACCATCAGCGCCGGCGCCACTACCCCGCCCAGCAAAGCGGAGTGGCTCACCAGTTCCTGCAGGCCGAGAAAGTACCATGGCGCCTTGGCCGGGTTGGGCGTCTTGGCCGGATTGGCCAGCGCTTCAAGCGGCGCGTGAAAGAACAAGGAGATGGCCATGATGCCGGTGACCGTGACCATCAATGCGATGGCTTCGCGGAAGAAGGCATAAGGGTAGGAGAAGACCGCGTCTTCTTCCTCTTCGGGAGTGATGGTTTCAAAGATGGGCTTGCCGGTGACCACTTCCATGAGCCCGTAGGTCTTGTCCTTTGAAGCAGGCACTGTCTTCAGCGGAGCGGTCTCGGGCGGCGCGCCGATGGTGACCAGCGCTTCAGGCCGGCTCGGCTTCAGCCTCCAGGTAGGGCGCGAGAGTCCGCCGTCTTTGCGAATGCGCCAGAAGTGAACGACGGTGAGAAGAATCATGAGCGATGGCAACACCGCGACGTGGAGCACGTAGAAGCGAATCAACGCGGCTTCTCCAACAGTGTGGCCGCCGAGCAAGAGTTCGCGAACCTGGCCGCCCACCAGCGGCGCATAGCTGCCGATGTTGGTGCCCACGGTAATGGCCCAATACGCCAACTGGTCCCAGGGCAACAGATAGCCAGTGAACGAGAGCCCCAGCGTCAGCAGCAGAAGAAGCACGCCGATGACCCAGTTGAACTGCCGCGGCTTCTTGTAGGAGCCGGAATAGAACACCCGGCACATATGCAGAAAGACGCAGACGACCATGGCGTGCGCGGCCCAGCGATGCATGGAGCGCAGGAACGGGCCCATGAAGACGACAAACTGCAAATCCTTCATGTCCTGGTAGGCCTGGGGCGGAAAAGGCCGGTAGTAACACATCAAGGCAATCCCGGTAGTTACCAGGATCATGAAGAGAAAGAAGGTAATGAATCCCAGGTAAAACGTGTACCTGAACCTGAGATTCTCCTTTTTCACCTTGGCCGGATGGATATGCAGCCAGACATTGAGAAAGACCAGTTCGGACTTTCCCTTGTCGGTTGACAGTGGATCCCGCCGGACGATCGATTGCCATATTTCGCGGATCAGATTCATCGTTACACCATCAACCGGTAATTAGATGGGACTACCTTGTCTTTGTCCACGCGCAGCTGTCCATCGCGCGTCATGGTGACTTCAAACCAATTCAGCGCCTTGGGCGCCGGGCCGTGCTGCACCGCGCCGTTGGCGGCGAAGACGCTGCCGTGGCAGGGACAATGGAAGCGCTGGTCGCTCTGGAAGTAGCCGACCGTGCAACCAAGGTGCGTGCAGACCGCGCTGGCCACGGCAAACCCTTTTTCCCGGTCGCGAAAGACGAATATCTTTTCGTCCGCCAGGAAGGTCGGGGGACCAAAAGGAAAGTCGGCGGGGTTGCCGATCTTGAACGTTTGTGGCGGCTCGTAAAAGACACTGGGCACCAGAAACCGGACCACGGCGCCCAGACTCACCGCAACACCTGAACCCAGCGCGACCATGCCGGCTGTTCCCCAACTGAAGAAATCTCGACGATTCATTCCCATGCTCCCCTATTCAAAGACTTCGCGTTCTTGCCGTTCCAGGGCCTCCATGGTGATGGCCTGGGTTGGGCACCGGTCGGCGCAAAGGCCGCAACGGATGCACTTTTCTTCGTTCTTGATGATGGCGCCGGCCTGACCAGCTTGCAGCGCGACAGCAGGCACTCCGTAGCGTTGGACAATCATGGCGTCGTAGAGCGCATCGCCGCTCACTTGAGTCAGATCCACCAGGCGCAGGCAGTTCTCCGGGCAAATGTCCACACAGCCGGCGCACAGAATGCACTTGGAACCATCGAAGATGGTGTTGACCTGGCAGTTGAGGCAGCGCAACCCCTCGGCGCGGCCCTGTTCTTCGTCAAAGCCCAGTTCCACCTCGGCGATGCCGATGCGGCGGTTGGCTGCCAGCACCGGCATCTTCTGCCGGGGAGTGGAGAGGAAGCCGCAGGGCATTTTCCAATTGGGCAGGATGCGGAAGCGGCTGCGCACGGTCTTCCCGGTCTTGCCGCTGAGATAAAGGTGAATGGAGCGCGCGGTGCGATGGCCGTTGGCCACGGCCTCAACCAGAACGCGGGGACCAAAGGCCACGTCGCCGCCGGCAAAGACTCCGGGAGCAGTGGTGTTGAGGTCTTCGTCGATCTTGAGAATCCCGCGCGGCGTCACCTGCACTCCGTCCTCGGCGCTGAGATACGACAGGTCAGCCTGCTGGCCGATGGCCAGAATCACGCTGTTGCAGGGAATGATCTTTTCTTCGTCGCTGAATGCGGGATTGAAGCGCCCATTCTCATCAAATACGGTCAGGCAGCGGCGGACCTTGAGGCCGGTGACAACTCCGTCCTGACCCACAATCTCCTTGGGTCCCCAGCCGTTCTCCAGCACAATGCCCTCGTGCTCGGCCTCGTCCACTTCGACTTTCCACGCGGGCATCTGGGTGCGGGATTCAAGGCTGACCATGTCCACTTCCTGGGCTCCGGAGCGCATGGCCATGCGCGCCGCATCGAGGGCAGGCTGCAGGCTCTTGGCTTCTTCCTGCTGTTCGGCCAGATCGCCCGACTCCTGCACCAGGCGCACCGCCGCGCGCGCCACATCGATGGCCACATTGCCGCCGCCGACCACCACCACGCGCTTGCCCAGCTCGATCTCAAATCCCAGGTTGACGTTGATCAGGAAATCGATTCCGTTGTAAACGCCGGCAAGATGCGCACCGGGTATGCTCAGCTCACGGCCCTTGTTGAGCCCGGTGGCCAGCAGCACGGCGTCAAACTTCGCGCGCAATTGGGCAAACGATATATCCCGGCCCACCGTCACGCGTGTATGCAGCGTGACGCCCATGGCCAGGATGTTGTCCACTTCCATCTTGATGATTTCCCTGGGCAGGCGGAATTGCGGAATGCCCAGGTAGAGCATGCCTCCGGGGACCGGAGCCGACTCAAAGACTTCCACCGTATATCCCAGCAGGGCCAGGTCGTGCGCGCAGGTGAGGCCACATACGCCGGCGCCCACCACCGCCACGCGCTTGTCGCGCTTGACCGCGGCGGGCAAGGCTTTTCTGGCAGGATCGTGGCCCATGCCGAGGTTATGGCGATCCGTGGCGTAGCGCTTGAGCGCGCAGATGGCGATGGGCTCGTCGATCTTGCCGCGCCGGCAGTTATCTTCGCAGGGATGCGCGCAAATCCGCCCCAGCACATAGGCAAAGGGATTGGGCGCGCGCGCCAGAAGATAGGCTTCCTCATCCTTTGAGATTCCGATGGCCTGAACGTATCGCCCGCATTCGGTGTGGATCGGACAGGCGGACTGGCAGGGAATATTCTTGTCGAAGTATTCCCGGTCCGGGATCTTGATGGAGTAAGTCATGCGTTCATCCTTCTGGCGGTTTTCCAACGACTTGAATCCGAAACAACCCCGGTGCAGCCACTTGCTTGAAACAAGTCCCCAGCGAACGGGCCAGTGCTCGCCGGGGCAGAAGGCAATACCAAGATAGTTTCGAAGGATGCTCTAGTGCTGTTCGGCCTTCAACTTTTCGATCTCGTCGTCGGACAGGGACTTGGAAAATGCCGACGGGTTCTTGTCCTTGCGGTTCACCTGGTCGTAGGCAAGGAACTCGTAGATGGTCTTGCCCTGGCTGTCGCTGATGCCGGAGTTCGGCTTGTGCATCATGCGCTTCACATAGCGGCTCCACTCCGGCTCGGTCATCGTAGTGTTGATGGGCCGCGCGATGGTGTGGCACTTGGAACACTTGTCCACAAACACCTTGTAGCCCTTCTGCTGCTCGGCGGGGTAGCTTGAAACATTGCGAATGGCATTGTGCATATTCAATTTCTCCTTACCACATGTACCGGATATCCAGCCTGAACAGTTTGTCGGTGGTGCCCATCAGGGCCACCGGGTCGCCATCGTGCTCCTGGTTGTAGGCGGCGCGCAACACCACGTTGCCCAATGTTGTGAGAGCGTGTTCGCCGCCGATGCCCCAGGCCTGCGTATGCATCGTCGGGTTGGGAGCGATCGTCTGATAGGAATGGTCGTAGCGCACATTGATGACCGTGCCTGTCTTGAGGTAGTAGTCCGCCTCGCCGCGATAGGTGTTGGCAATAAAGTGCGACATGGGGCCGCCCTGCGTCCACTGCCAGTCATCCTGGCTGTGAATGTAACCGCCAAGCAGATCCAGCTTGTCGAAGAACAGATAATTGCCGAAGGCGCCCGCCCGGTAGATCGTGGGGCGATAGGTGAACTGGCTCCCGTCGCTCGCTGTCTGTATCTGATCCTTCGATCCGCGGTAGGCCATCACCGTGACGCCGCCGTCCGGACCGAACCAGTAATCCGCGTCTGCCCAGACGTCCTTGGAATTCTTGGTGGAGCCGGCAAGAATCTCGCTGCCGTCCGCGTTCAACCCGTTGGTGACCTTGGCTGAGACGGCAAAGACCCTCTGGAAATAGTTCGACGCCCAGGTGTAGCCCACGTCCACGCCCACCGGATGCTGATCGAGCGAGAAGTTGATGGGGTCCACGTTGGTGAGCGTGTAGGCGGGATCGGAGAAGAGGTTATAGAACATGGCTGCCCGCGTTCCCTCGCCCTCCTGCATGTGCATTTCGCCGGCCTTGATGAAATAGCTGCTATTGGCCTTGCCGCCCGTGTAGACGCCGAACCCCTGTTCCAGATTGTTGCTTCCATCCTGGTAGAGCTCATAGTGGCCGAAGTAGGAGAAGCCGGTCTCCGGCACGGCGCCCGCCAGGAAGAACGCCGCCTCGTCCAGATTGAAGCTGGAGCAGGAGGAACTCTGCTGGGTGCCAACCGTACCGCTGTTGCAGGACGATGCTGGGGAGGCAGAGGTGGTGTTGCCTGCGTCGGCGACGGTCTTGTCGTTGGTAACGCTGCCCTGCAGAATCAGCGCCATCGAATTTGTGATGCTGAACTTGATGTCCTTGTCCAGCGCGGTGATCTTGGGCGCCGGCTTGGTTCCGTCCATCTCGTCGGGAGGCATCCGGTAGCCCAGGCGCTTGAACATGTAACCGTTCTTGTTGAGCGCCGGCGGGACGGTGTGGCAGGTGTAACATTTGACCCCGTATTTGCGGGCAAACGCCGGAATCGCGTTTCCTGCTTCGGGCATCAGCAGAATAAGGCTGAAGATCAACAGAAATGCTTTTGCGCTGAGGTTCCAGAGTTTCATTTGCGGGCGCTCCTGCAACTTCTATAAGCACTCCGGCGGCCAAAGGCTGCGTTCTTTCGTATCAATGGTTTGGAGCGTCCGCCCCCAGGCAAGTGGGGATCTCATTCCCCGATATCCGGCTCCATCTGGGGAATGGATTCCCCAGGCAGCTGCTCTTTCTCCCGCCGCAGCAGCGCGTAGAAGGTCTTCCGGTCCACTCCGGCGGCGCGTGCGGCGGCGCTCAAGTTTCCCCCGCAGCGGGCCAGCACGGCCTGCGCATAGGAGATCTCAAAGTCCGCCAGGTACTGCTCCCGCGCATCCTTCCAGGGAAGTTCCGAGAGGCTTCCGGCGGCCTCCACGCGCGGCGAATCCTCGGCCAGGTCTCCCGGCCCCAGCACCCCGCCCACGTGCAGAGCCGTCAGCCTCTCCATCACGTTCTTCAACTGGCGGACATTGCCCGGCCAGCGTTCCCGCAAAAGCGCTTCGTAGAACTGCGGAGATCCTGAGATGCTTTTGCCGTAACGGCGGGAGAAGCGCTCCAGAAAGAAGCGGGCCAGGTGGGGAATATCCGCCGGCCTCTCCCGCAAGGGCGGCAGCTTGACCGTGACCACGCTCAACCGGTAGAAGAGCTCCTCGCGAAAGGTCCCGGCCTTGATCTTGGCCGGCAGGTCCTGGTTGGTGGCGCACAGAATGCGGCAATCCACGCGCACTGTGGCCAGGCCGCCCAGCCGCCGCAAGGCCCGCTCCTCCACAAACCGGAAGAGGCGGGTTTGCAGTTCCACGCCCAGGTCGCCGATCTCATCCAGAAACAGCGTTCCGCCGTCGGCCGATTCGATCAGCCCCTTCTTGGTGCGCTCGGCGCCGGTGAACGCGCCACGCTCGTAGCCGAACAACTCGCTCTCAATCAGCGACCCCGGCATGGCGCTGCACTCGACCGGCACAAAGGGCCCGTTCTTGCGCTGGCTCTGGTTGTGGATGAGACGGGCCGTGACCTCCTTGCCCGTCCCGCTCTCGCCCAGGATCATTACCGTGGCGTCAGTGGAAGCCGCGCGGCGGCACCTTTCCATCTGGTCGAGCATTGCGGGACTGCGGGACTGCGCCGCATCGGCCTCGCCCAGAGCCTCCAGGCGGCCCTTGAGCGATTCCACTTCGCGCTCCAGGGTGGCGTGGGAAAGCGCCCGCTTCACCACCAGCAGCAACTCCTCGCGCTTGAAGGGCTTCTGCAGAAAATCGAAGGCGCCGTTGCGCATGGCCAGCACCGCGCTCTCCACCGACCCGAAGGCGGTGAGAAAGACAATGGGCAGCCCTGGGTGAACTTCGTGCAGCCGGGCAAAAACCTCTTCGCCCGACATGCCGGGCATGCGCATGTCCAGCAGGACAAGGTCCGGCGGGTTGGCGAGGCACTCCGCCAGCCCCCCGGCCGGGTCCACAAAAACGGAGACCGTAGTGCCCGGCAAGCGCAGCATTCGCTGGATGTTTTCACCCAGCGCGGCTTCGTCGTCGATGACCAGAATGCGGTTCACTCTGTTGCTCCTCCGGCGAACCAGTGGTAGGGCTGGCCACGGGTGAAGCGCGCCGGGGGCAACTCGATGACAAAGCTGGCGCCCCCGCCCTCCCTGGTCTCGTAGCGGATTCGGCCATCATACATATCCAGCAGGCTGGCCGCCAAAAACAGGCCCAGCCCCAGCCGCTCTCGCCCGCCGCTTTGCGAAATGAACGGCTCGAAGAGGTGCCCGCGGATGCTCTCCGGCACGCCCGGCCCATTGTCTTCGATCCTGACCACCACCTTGGC
>Ga0302266_10002701_pt1 | contig 14933 bp, 11 predicted proteins | sample III_Bog_E1_2_FD_194559 | JGI IMG/M metagenome (GOLD analysis project Ga0302266, IMG submission 194559) | Peat permafrost microbial communities from Stordalen Mire near Abisko, Sweden - III_Bog_E1_2 | ecosystem: Environmental > Terrestrial > Soil > Wetlands > Peat | place: Sweden: Abisko... | reverse complement strand
CCATGGTGACGATGCCGACGGACACCTCGCTCGTCATGCTGCTGGGCAAGATCGATAGAGAGATCCGGGAACGGGAGAAGCGCCGGCTCGTGGATGACACCACGCAGGCTTGCCGCAACCTGCTCCCGCGCCAGGCTCTGGCACTGGTTCAAAAAGCACGGCGCGATCTGCCGGGAGACGAGCGACTGTTGGCGCTCGAAGGCCTGTTGACCGAGCGGGTGAGGAAACAGACTGCCGAAGAGCGGCGCGATGAGTACCTGGCCCAGGCCCGCGAAGCGATCGGCAATAAGGTGTACGCGGAAGCCGTTCGCATCCTTGAAGGCTGTCAGAGAGACGGCATTGCGACCAGCGAGATCGATACCCTGCTGGAATTTGCCCGCCACGAAGAGAGCGAGCACCAACGGCAGGAGCTTCTGAACAGTCGAGTCATTCGCGCGCAGTCGCTAATTGCCGATTCGGGTTTTGACGAAGCAATCGAGTTTTTGAACGAGGCTCTGCAACAGTCTGAAGAGGCGCCGTTGCGTATGCTCTTGAATCAGGCAGTCGATGGCCGGGACGTGCTGCTCAAGCAGGTTGAAGCCGTCCTCGCCTCTGCGGGAAAACTGGTTCGCGCGAGCAAGTTCGAGGACGCCGTCCAGTTCCTTCAAGGACAGCCGGCTGCAGTGCTGCGGTCGATCCGCGTGCAAACGGCAGAAGCCGCCATCCGGGAAGAGCAGCAACAGGCTGCATTCCGCATGTTGGGCCGAGCTTATACCATTCTTGAAACAGAGCTCCCGGCAGCCCAAAGCACCATGCAGTGGGTGGTCTCCGCGCTGGGAGAATCTCCCTTTGCCGACTCGGTTGCCGGCTCCTTCCGCGCTAGGATGCAAGCGGTAGCCGACAGGGCGATTCCAGATCTGATCGCGAAATGCAAGGTCATGGTTCGCAATCGTGACAAGGCCGCAACCGCTGACCTTGTCAGGCAGGGAGCGGGAATCGTCGAATACGGCGGCTCCCGCGCCAGAACGGACTGGCAAAGCTTCCTGAATCAGACCGCAAAGTCCGGCCTGCTCGCTCGCCCGCGGGATGCCAAGCGAACCTAGCGGTACCCGGCCGCTTCAAGCCGCCAAACAGCGCGGCCCAAATTGGCCGCATTCTCTAATCAGCATCGATTCGATACTGCCCAACCTTTTGACCGCTCCATTCAGCGCAACCCACTGCGCAGAAAATCCAGATTCCCCGTACAATTTAAGCAAGGAGATGCACGCCATGCGAGTCTATATGGATTCCAATGCCACCACACCTCTATTACCCGAGGTTGTGCAGGCCATGTGTCCATACTGGACAGAGCACTTCGGCAACGCCTCTTCGATTCACCTGCACGGACAACAGGCCCACGCCGCCGTCGACCGGGCTCGCGAGACCATGGCCCGCTTCTTCAACTGCCATGCGGCCGAGGTGGTGTTCAACTCCGGTGGCACCGAGGGCGACAACACGGCAATCTTCGGCCTGCTGCACCCCGGCGATCACTTCATCACTACTTCGATAGAGCACTCGGCGATCCTTGAAGCTGCGAAGCGGCTTGTCCATCGCGGCGTGGAAACCACTTTTGTGGCGCCACAGCCCAGCGGGCTCATCGATCCAACAGATATTCTGCGCGCCATTCGGCCGGAGACCCGGCTGATCAGCGTCATGCTCGCCAATAACGAGACCGGCGTGCGCCAGCCAGTGGAGGAGATCGGCAAGATTGCAGCGGACACGGGAATCTTCTTCCACATCGACGCGGTGCAGGGAGCGGGCAAGGTCGAGTTTGACGTGCGCCGCTTCGGCTGCCACCTGCTTTCCATTAGCGCGCACAAGATGCATGGGCCCAAGGGCATTGGCGCCATGTTTGTGCGCCGCGGAACGCCCGTTGAGCCACTGCTTGTTGGTGGAAGCCATGAGCGCAAGCAGCGCGCGGGCACTGAGAATGTGCCGGGCATTGTGGGACTGGCGAAGGCGGCGGAGCTGGCTATGCACTCGCTGGAAGATGGAACCATCGACCGGCTCGCCGGCCTGCGCACCCGTCTGGAAACGGAGCTACTGAAGCTTCCCGGAACCGGCTTGAACGGGGCCGGAGCAAAAGGCGAATACATTCCCCGCGTGGCCAACACCACCAATATCTGGTTTGACCAGCTTGAGGGAGAGGCGCTGGTAATTGCTCTCGATCTTAAGGGCGTTTCGGTCTCAGGCGGCTCGGCCTGCCACTCCGGCGCCACCGAGCCGAGTCATGTTTTGATGGCCATGGGCGTCGACAAGAATCGTGCCCGCGCCAGCCTCCGCTTCAGCCTGCTTAAGACCGCAACGGACGCCGACATCGACTATGTATTGCAGGTGGTTCCAGAGGCGGTGGAACATTTGCGAGCGCTTTCGCCGGTTGCTGCGGGAACGCTTGGATAAAAAAGCACGACCGGTAAGCTTCCCCATGAGTAACAGCACAACCATCGCCGTAGCCATGTCCGGAGGGGTCGACTCCTCCACGGTTGCGGCTATGCTCGCCCATGAAACGGATACCTCGGGCGCTCAGTTGAATACGGTCGTCGGTCTCACCCTCCAACTCTGGGACCAGACGCGCCTTGCCGGCAAGCACGGCATCCCGGAAGCCCCCAAGGCCGGCCGCTGCTGCTCGCTCGATGACGTATACGACGCCCGTCGCGTAGCCGAGCACATCGGCATCCCCTACTACGTCGTCAACCAGGAAGACCGCTTCGAGAAGGATGTGGTCCGTCCGTTCGTGGACGAGTACCTAGCCGGCCGCACGCCGATTCCCTGCTCTCTCTGCAACAACCACCTCAAGTTCGACCAGTTGCTCCAGACCGCACGCTCCATCGGCGCCAGCCGCATTGCCACCGGTCACTACGCGGTGAATGAGTTCGACGCCGAGCGCGGACGCTGGATTCTGAAGCGCCCCGCGGACCTGGCCAAGGATCAGACCTACTTCCTGTTTGGACTGACGCAGGATCAACTATCGCGAACGCTGTTTCCCCTCGGCCATCTGACCAAGCCTGAAGTGCGCGAAGTCGCGCGCCGCAGCGGTCTCGCGCTCGCCGAGAAGCCCGACTCGCAGGAAATCTGCTTCATCTCCGGCGGAGACTACAAGCAGTTCATCGCGGCTTATCTCGAGGAGCAGGGCGAGCAAGCCCCGGAGAGCGCGGGCGAACTGGTGGCGTCGAACGGCGAGGTGCTGGGCCGCCACGAGGGCATCGCCAACTTCACTGTGGGTCAGCGCAAGGGCCTGGGCGTCAGTTCGCCTTCGCCGCTCTACGTGTTGAATATTGACCCGGCAAGCCACCGCGTAACCGTCGGCGCGGACGCCGAACTGGCCATGCGGACATTGCGCGCTCGCGATCTGAATTGGATCAGCATTCCTGAATTGACCGCGTCGATGCGGGTCCGAGCCAAGATTCGCCACCGGCACGAGCCGGCCTGGGCCACGCTTGAGCCCGCTGAGATGCCAGGTGAGGTAATTGCCACCTTCGACGAGCCGCAGCGTGCCGTCACCCCCGGCCAGTCGGCTGTTTTCTACGACGGCGACGAAGTGGTCGGCGGCGGATGGATCGTTTAGCTAGCCGCCGGAATCGTAGAAGCCCCAGTGAAAAAGGCCCACAGTTTCACAGGATGACAGGGGCTGTGTTTCTGTGAGTTGTTGTCTTATAAGCTATTTAGTTTGAATGTGTTAGCAGGTCTCACAGTTTCACAGCCCGAAAACGGGGGGGTCGCTGTTTTTCGACTCATCTGAACCTAAGTAACTTATTTTCATATGCTTACACTGCTCAGAAGCTGGTAAATCTCACCTTCGATGGTTAGAAAACTTACCGTATTTAACCTAAGAAAGTACGGAAACCTGATGAAGGCAAACCCTGGAAGGTTCCGAAACAAGCGGAAGCTAACCCTGGGTCTGGAGTCTGCAACGACAATTGCGCGGAAGTCATTGCTGTGGAAAGGTTTATGGTTGATTCTGCCAGAGAAGCGAGTTGTTTGCGCGGCACCTGACATGGACGATGTTGGACATGGATTCACTGTTTCTATTGTGCGCCGGGGGAGGGTAATAATCTGCAAACCACCTGCGGTGGGGCAGACGGCACTTGCAGTGCGGCAGACTCTCGCGGGAGGCTCGCACGGCGGTTTGGACTGGTGCTGTCGATCGGGGTTATTTCCGGATCGACGGTGATAGGATAGCAATTCCGAGAAGCGAGGTCCAGAGCAGCAGTAGAAGTAAAATTGCAGTGTGATCACACCCTTCAACGAGTGGCCGAAATGGTTGCAATATCTTGTCGTCGTCCCTCATGGACTGCTTGGGTGGGTTGCGACTTGGCTCTGGTGGCCCAAGTCAAAGCAAGGCCGAAATAGGTTCGGCATCGTGGCGGCATATTTGCTGATCTTTTACTTTGTCATGCACTTCGTCTTCCACGCTTGGTAAGAAAGAGCGGCTGCCATACAGCAATGCTGCATAACGAGTGTTGCGGTAGTGTCGTCGCTAACTCGGAAGTAACGCCACGATGAGAACATCAAAGGCAACCGCGGATCCTTCACTGCGTTCAGGATGACAGTGCTGCTGTGGAAGATGATAGTGCCGAATGGGTTCCGGTTGGATTGTCGGCAACTCGGAAGTAATGCCAATTCAGGGCGACTAAAAGCAGCCGCAGATCCTTCACTACGTTCAGGATGACACTGCTATGGGGTGGCGGATGTGGGCAGAGCGCGGCATTGCGGGCGGATCGTCGCCTATTCGGAAACTGCAAAATTATCATCGTCCAAATGCGCTGCAATTACCGCACGGCCCAGGCCAGCCCATCAGGGCTCGCCACGTCGATCTGCCCGACCTTCTCCAGCGTCTTCAGGTCTATCACTGCAACGTAGTTGTCTCGCCCGCAGGCCACATAAGCCCGCGCCCCATCCGGCTGCATCTGAATGCCGCCAGATCCATGGACAGTGGGCAGTCGCTTCACTTCCTTCCGCGTAGCTGCATCCAGAATCACCAGCGCTGACCCCGGCGTAACCAGAACCAGCTTCCCGTCGGGCGTGAACTTGACCCGGTTGGCGCCGGGAACATTCGCCGCCAGAGTCGCCGTCACCTTCTTCGTTGCCAAATCAATCACGGAAATGGTGCCGTCCTGCGCATTGGCCACCCACGCCTCTTTACCGTCCGGCGAAACGTCAAAGCCCTCCGACCCGCGGCCTACTGGAATCACGGTCTCCTGCCAATCCCCACCCGGAGGCCCCGGCATCATTCCCGGCGGCATCCCCGGAGGAGGTCCACCTGGTCCTCCTGGACCACCTTGACCTGGCTCACCCGGTGGCATTCCCGGCGGTGGCCCTCCCTGCCGGCCTTCGGTGTGATCGAGAATAGTCACGGTTGCCGAGTTCACATTGGTGGTCAAAATCCGCTTGGCATCGGGAAAAACGTAAACCATGTGGGTCCGGTTCTGTCCCGTTCCCATGATCCAGTCAATCCTGTCTGTTGCCGGATCGTAGCTGCCGATGGCCTTCGCAGCCTCCGCCGTGAACCAGACTTTGCCCTGCTTGAAGTCCAGTCCATGCGGCCCCCGGAGAGCGCCCAGGTCAATGAATTTGATCTGCTTCTGACCCACCAGGTCGATGACGGCCAGGGTGTGCAAAGCCCCAAATCCATAGTTGGAAACGTACGCAGTCTTGCCGTCGGTTGAAGCGACAACTTCATGCGGATCGTCGCCCACCGGAACAGTGCCCACGACTTTCAGATTGGAAGGATCGACAATCGCGAGCGAGTGATCCTGCTTGGACAAAGCCAGAAGCGCCGTGCCGGGAGTGGACTGCGCGCCAGCCCATCCAGCAACGGCGATGGCGACAATGGCAAATAACGAGGAGCTGCGCAGATTCATTCCACAACCTCCGAGAGGGCCGGATTCCCCGATGAGAAACAGAATGAGAGTTGTTCGATCGTTGGCCTTCGAGGACTCCCACTCATCGAGCAAAAAACGCTCGATGAATGGGGCACAGTTTCATCTCTTGCGGGTCGGCAACGCCGGTGGAGGACTAAGCTGAAGGATCGGGATCCCCAGGACCGGGGGCGGCATGGGAACGCGGCGCGGTTTCGTTGAGCGATTGGACGACTGCGCGGGCAGAGGCGACCAAGGCGGAAATCTGCCGCACTGGCTTGCTCACGGCGTTGGCGACGAAATCGCCCACTTTGTCCACCGAATCCAGGACATCGGTCACCATCCCGTCGACCCGCGTGGTCTGCCGTTGCGCCCGTCCCATGATCTCCGTCACGGTGGTATCAAGCGCCTCAGTCTTCTCGCGCAAAGTGTGCACAATCTCCGCCACATCGTTCGTGGTCGATTCAATCTTGGGAGCAACCCTGGTGATGAAATCGCGAGAATCCAGTAGGAGCGGCGTCACAGAAGTGCGCAGTTCCTGGATGTCCGCGTGCATTGAAGTGGCCGCTTTCTTCAACGCCACCAGGATCGCGATGAGGACCACCGCTTGCATCACCACAGCCAGAGCGGCAATACCGATGATGATGAGCTGGATGGTTTGAGTGTCAACACTATGCATTGGATCGATCTCGCGCAGGGAACGCAAATCCCCTGCGACCACTTTCTTGAGCGCACCTTCCACGACAAATGGTTTCCGGAGCCTGCTTCGAGCCGCGTTTCGCTCGCTATCAGCTCCGGAAGCATGAAGTGGAAAGCGCAAAATCGCCGGGATCTGCTCCCGGGAACTTGAGTGCCCTAGTACTGCGAGGGGTCAGCAGGGCCAGTGTTCGTCTTGTAGACCTGTCGGCCCGCATCCACTGCCGCGGTTACCCGGTTGGTCTGGTCGGCGACCAGGTGCTTGCCGCGCTCCACGAATTCTTCCCATTGCGCACGGCCGCGGTCTACGGCCTCACGGCCGCGCTCCACGTACTCGGTCACCTGCTCCTTGCTCTTATCCACCAGGGCGCTGACCTGCTCTTTGCTTTTGTCTACCAGGGCGCTTACTTCCTGGGCGGCCTGTTGGGTGCGCTGGCGCAGGTATTCGGTTCCCTCGCGGGCGCCGACTGCAAGGTCTTCACGGGTCTCACGACCGCTCTTCGGAGCATAAAGAATGCCCAGCACAGCGCCAACGCCGGCGCCAACGCCCAACCCTGCCAAAAACCATCCCAGGCCGTTTGAATTGCTTCCTTCTGCCATGATGAATTCTCCTTTTGCTCAGTCTATCCGGTGTGAAGAATGCCTGAGCGTATCAAATTAAACCATTAAGCCGCAAATTGCACGACAAACGCAGCGCCGGAATCCGGCTCGGGCGCTGATTCAGGATTCGCAATCACTCTGCTGCAACCCTGTCGGTTGGATGCCAACGCGTACCAGGAGTTGCAACGCCGCCGGAGCAAGTCAACCACATTGCAAATGGGCTGTGCAAGTGGGTCCACCGAATCGCGCCGGACTCACTCGATTCCTGCCCCGCAAACAGCGTAAATTTTATTCTTCACAGCTACAAGTCCGGTTCTCTCGTGCTCCAGGTATCAATCTTCGCCTTTCACCTTCCGGATCCGGGCCAGAAGAACGTTCGGATGCACCGGCTTTGCAAGAAGTTCAAAAGCGTGGCCGCTGTCGCGTGCGGTTTGAAACATGTCGGAATTCCCAGCCAGTCCTGAGAACAGCAGGACTCTGCATAGCGGGCAATTTTGCTGCATCTGGATCGCCAGGTCAATGCCCGAGAGTAGAGGCATCACGACATCCGAGATCAGGAAGTCGGGACACTCAAAACGCGCGGCGCTCAAAGCCTGAAGCGGCTCCGTGAAGAATCGAGCATCGAAGCCATGAATGCGCAGGATCGTCGCAAGAGTCGATGCAATGTTGGCTTCGTCATCAACAACAAAAACGCGGGTTTGCCGAGGCACCCGTACCATGGATCTTTCCTCCCTGTTTGCAGCGGAACCAAGGACGAACTATCCCGATGCCACAACCCTCTTCAACGGCCAGACCTTCCAGGACTCTAAAGTCGCAGGCGTCAGCCCAATGGTCACTCTATTAGAGGACCCAGCAGCTTGTAGGAACCCCGGTGTGGCCCCGAGGTCGCGAGTTTTCCCCGTTTCAGATGTATCTGGTGAGCGCTTTTGACCTCCCATAAGCAAAGAAAAGGAGAAATCTCCGCAGCGGAGACTCGCAGCCGCCGCGGACCTTCCATTCCTCAACTCCGATCGAGGAGCTCCGCGAAGTGCAGGGCATGGCGGTGGCCAAGCTGATCAATCTGCTCCCGGCAACTGAATCCGTCGGCGACAATGATTGTGGTGGCCGGCGCGGCGTTCACCGCAGGCAGAAGTCCCAGATTCGCAATGGCTTTGGAAACTTCGATCTTGTCCGCTTCAAAGCCGAACGGACCCGCCATACCGCAACAGGTGGAGTTGATGAGCTCGACCGCGGCCCCCGCCTTGCGCAGCAGCGCGATCTCGTTCACCGGCCCGCCGAACACCGCCTTGTGGTGGCAGTGACCGTGAAGAAGCACTTGCGCGCCCTGCAGCCGCCCGGTAACCCACTCTGGCGCCTTTGCCGCCAACCAGTCGGAAAGAAGCCAGACCTGGCCGCTCATTTTCCTGGCCAGTTCGGCGAGACGCCCATCCTTGAAAAAGTCCAAAGCTTCATTCTTGAAGACGCTGGCGCAACTCGGCTCAAGGAAGATGAAAGGCAATCCGGCTTCGATCTCCGGAGCGATGCTTTCGAGGACCTTGGTGAGATAGCCCTTGGCGTTCTTGAGCAAGCCGAAGTCGTAAAGCGCGCGACCGCAGCAGATGTGGCCCTTGGTGGTTTGCACGCGGAAGCCGGCCTGGGTAAGGACGGATTCCGCGGCTACGAGGGTTTGCGGATGGTAGTAGTTGTTCCATGTGTCAGCCCAAAGCACCACCGCCTCCGCCGGCTTTTTTTCAATCGCGGACCGGGGAACATTGGCTGTTTCGTCCTGCTTCGGCCTGGCCTGGCGGTAAGGCTTCGCAGCCAGCTCCGGGAGCTTGCGCTCCTTGGCAACGCCGACAATGGCCTTGATCATCGGGCTTGTCAGGGGGCCATTCAGGATGAAATTGGTCAGCGCCGGCGTCATGGAACCAAGCCGGGCCGAGATGTCGGAGAATCCAAAAACGTAGTGGTGCAACGGATGCAGGCGGCCCTTGTATTTCTGAGACAGGAACTCTGCCTTGTAGGTGGTCATGTCCACGGCCACCGGGCACTCGGTCTTGCAGGCCTTGCAGCTCAGGCAAAGGTCCAGCGCCTCATGGACGGCTTCGCTCTGGAAGCCCTCTTTCTTCAGGGCTCCGGCCAGCATCTCCCACAGCAGCCGGGCACGGCCGCGTGTTGAGTGCTGCTCCTCGCCTGTGGCGCGGTAGCTGGGACACATCACGCCGCTATCTTGCTTCAGGCACGCGCCCACTCCCACGCAGCGTTCCGTGGCGCGTTCAAACGATCCCTCGTCGGCGCCGAAGACAAAGTGCGTTTCGAGCGTGGAATGAGCGGGTCTCGACTCCTGTCCAACAATGGGAAGCGGGTGACGCAGGTTCTCCACCGGGTCGTAAAGGCGCACAGCATCAGAAAGCTTGCCAGGATTCATGCGGTTTTCCGGGTCCCAGATGGCCTTGAACTCCTGGAATGCCTGGATGAGCTCCGGCCCAAACATCTTGGGAAGCAGAACAGCGCGCGCCTGGCCGTCTCCATGCTCGCCGGAAAGCGAGCCGCCCAGCGAGACCACAAGGTCGGCGGCGCGATCAATGAATTCGCGGAATTTGCGAACGCCTTCATGGCTGCGGAAGTCGAAATTAATGCGCAGGTGAACGCACCCCTGCCCGTAATGCCCATAAAGCGGACTGCGATAACCGTACTCGGCCATCAGGACGGTCAGCTTGCGGAGGTAGGTTCCGAGATTTGCGGGCGGAATGCCGGCGTCGTCCCAGCCCTCCCAGCGCTCCGGCTCGCCCGGAACAAAAACGGTTGCGCCCAGCGATGAATCGCGCACGCGCCAAATGCGTTCCGCGTCCTCGTGATTGTAGATGCGAGCGGACGGCGCTTCCTTCCATGTTTTGGCGGCGCGCACCAGGGCCTCTGACTTCTCAAAGGCCTCCGCCGGGTCCCAGGCTCCCATTTCCACCAGCAGGAAACCGCCGCCTGGTGGCAAAAGAGCCACATCGTTCACGGCGAGTCCCTTGCGATTCATGAACTCCACCAGGAGGCCGTCAAATCCCTCCAGGCCGATGGGGCCAAACTCAAGGACGCGCGGCACCACGTCCGCTGCAAGGAAGGGATCAGGGAACGCAAGGACCGTAAGCACGCGGAATGGCGGGCTTGAAGTGAGGTTGAGCGTGGCCGAGACCACCGTCGCGCACGTGCCTTCAGAACCGACCAGCGCGCGGGCCAGGTTGAATCCGTTCTCGGGCAGCAGTTCGTCCAGGTTGTAGCCGGAGACGCGCCGCGGAATGCGGGGGAATCTGTCCTGGATCAGCGACGCGTAGCGGTCACGGAGGTCCGCCAGCTTCGAGTAGACTTCCCCAATGCGGCCTCCAGCATGGATCAGCCTTTCAATCTCGTCGGGATCGGTCCGGCCGACAGTCATGCGTGTGCCGTCGTAGAGGATGACATCCAGGGTTTCGACGTTGTCGACGACTTTGCCGCCAAGCAGGCCATGCACGCCGCAACTGTTGTTGCCGATCATGCCGCCCAGGGTGCATCGGCTATGGGTTGCGGGGTCCGGGGCATAGGTCAGGTGATGGTGCTCCGCAGCCTCGCGCAATCGGTCGAGAACGATGCCCGGCTCGACAACCGCCAGTTTCGCCACCTTGTCGATGGAGTTGAGGCCGTTCATGTAGCGGGCAAAGTCGAAGACCACCGCCACATTGGCGCACTGGCCGGCGAGGCTGGTGCCCGCGCCACGCGGCAGAACGGCGGCGCCCGTTTTGCGGCAGGCCGCAAGAGCTGCTTCAACGTCCGCAGCGTCGCGGGGCATCACCACACCCACCGGAAGCTGACGGTAGTTTGAGGAGTCGGCAGCGTAAAGCGCGCGCGAGCCCAGGTCAAAACGTACATCGCCGCGCAGCGTGCTTTTCAGCAGGGACTCAAGCTGGCTGTGGGCGTCAAAGGCCTCGTGATCGAGAGGCGGCTGCTTCAACAGGTCGGAAAAAAGCTTGTCATTCACGGGGGAATACTAGCGGAATGAATAAGGGGAAGTCGTGAGCCAAATCACAGAGCGCACTTACGTCCCACATGACGGAACGAGTCCTTTTGGGTGCGGATTGTGCTGCCGCGATCGTCTACCGGGTCAACGCGCCGGCCACTCTTCCACCACAATGCCCAGGTCGTTGAGCCGCTGGATGATTGCCTCGACGTTGCGGCGAACTTTGGGGCTGTCTTTGCGCGCAGCCAGCGGCGACTCCGCCACAGCGATCACGCGGCCGTAATGCCAGGCGCCAGCAGGCAACGCAATCAAGGCCGGGGTCAGGTCGCCGGAACGCAACTGCAGTTCCTGGCGCCGGGCCGCATCGGGACGCAGCAGCGATCCTTGCCCCACGGTGCTGGGATTCGCATCCTCCATGGTCACGCGGAGGGTGAGGTTTTCGGCGTCGACGGAAATGAACGGATTGAGCCATGCGCCGGGCTCGTGAACATCCACATACATGCTCTTTGTGGGCAAGGGGATACGGGCCAGCTCAGCCCGTTGGCTATCGATTTCTGTGGCTGCGGCCTGGGCCTTGTGTTGCGCGTTTACGGCGCCCTGGGCCACGTTGGCTACGGCCTGCTCTTCCTTGTGGCAGGCAACAAGCGCGACAGGAAGCAGCAGGGCAAGGCACAGAAATCCGCGGACTTTAAAGGGCTGCTTCACCCTTCAAGGATAACAGCAGCACAGGAGCAAGGTGCCGCCCTGCCACGCCTTTTGCCGTTCCCACCGGCGGGTTGTACCTTTATTCGCATGGCAATTGCTTCTCTTTTCCTTGAGCCAGGTCGAAATCGATTGAAGGCAGCTTTTGTGCTGTTGACTATGGTGCTGGCGGCCCCGGCAGCCATGAGTTCCCCGCTTCTTCCCTTCAAGCGCCCTCCCAAAGACATTGTGACGATAACGCTGGTGGAGACCGCGTCCTATATTCCCTGCCGCGACGGCTGCTCAGCGGCCACCCAACCGGTGCGTGCCTTCTGCTTCCGCCTGGGCGACGAGTTCCTGGTTGCGGATGGAGAGAGCTACTTTCACGAGAACAAGTTCGAAGACATGGAAGACCTTGCCGGCAAGCAGATCCCGCTTCGGCTCGGCGGACGATGGGTGTGGCTCAGGCCTGCGGATCGGCCCTCGGTGAAGCTTCGGCGCGGCTCCCTCTATGAGGACTTCAAGGACAGCGGTTGCATCCGCGAAGTGCACCGGCCGATCATCGCGCTGGCTGCGCATTCCCGGCCGCACGGCAAAGTACCGGCAGGCGCCATCGCTATCGCCGGTCCTGGCCGCGGCGAATTCCAGCCGCTGTATCTGTGGTATCAATGCGGGCTGGATGGAGACGCGATCGCCTGCCAGCGATGGTACCGCAATGGCAAGCCCACCGCCGGAGACTGGTATTGCGCGCAGGCAACCAACGGAACACAGGCGGAAGCAAGCTTTGCGATCGACCCGTTGTTGAGCCGGACGGGAAGGCTGGTTCTGGCTTCAGGCGCGGTACTGCGGCCGGATCTGCGCGAACGACTCGACGGCAAATTGGAAAAGCCGGGCCACGCTTGTTTTTGAGACTCGGAAAAACAGAAATTCCGTAAGGTTTGACGAGACCTTAAGCGGGAGGCGATGGAAATGCACAGGCATCCGGGATGGTTGCTCCTGCTTGGCAGTGGCGTTTCGTGCGCCGCACTGTTCGTTTGTGCAGGCTCACCATTGATTGCGCAAACCGTTGCCTCCGAGCCCGCTTACAGGGTCACAAGGATCGTGCATGATCGACTCGAAATACCACACCAATCTCAGCCGTTGAAACTGGGGCAGGAAAATGAAGTCGCAATCCTGCTCAATGGTCACAAAGTGAATAAGATCTACACTCGATTCGATTACTTGGACGCTGATGGAAATCCGTTGTTCTCAGGCACAGAATCGGAAGCTACCGTCACATATCATCCCACCAGCGATGCCGACGTGAAGGTTGTGCCGGAGGAGTTGGGGAAGGCGAAACTTCACTTTGAGGTCCGATTCGAAGATGGAGCTGTGCAGGCGGAGGTTTTGGAAACAGAGACCGTCTTGCCGGATGAGAAACCTGCGAAATTCCTGATTGCGAGGGGAGCAGGTCCTGGCCGGACATCAGGAACCATCTATCTGGACTTATCTCCCATGTCCAATCATGCAACCCTGGGCCCAATGGCCATCTACCAAGGCGCAATTCGTTCCGTACCGATCCCAGCCACGTATGTTCGCTTTAAATTGATTGCGGCAAATGAGGGCGATCCGCCAATCTCAATCGATGAAGCGTCAGGGAAAATTACCGCGCTCCATATTGGTCATGCGCTCGTTGAGTCCACCTTCGAAGGCTTCTCCGATCTGACTTGCGTGGATGTTATGCAGAATGCAAGCGACGGAGGCGATCGCACAAATTGCCACGAATTGTTTCCCGCAGGCATGAAGCCACCTGAATCGGGCATTGACCTCAGCAAACCACCCTCGAAGATAAAGATATCTCCACAACAATAGCTTGGTTGAACACCGGAGTTATTCATGAGAAACACAATGCAAATCCTCTGTCTTCTGGCTTTGGCGGCCGCTCCAGCCGGAGTTTCAAGCGCGCCAAAGAAGATGACCATCGACACCCGCGCATCGTTGATTGACGTAGCGGCGCGCCGCGAAGAATTGCAGCAGACGAAGAGCCCGCGCCTCCTGGCCGCGTTGGCAAAGCTGGAGAAGTGCGGCAAGCTCGCGCCGGTTGAAGCGCCGTCAGGGCTCATGGACATTCCCCACCATTATTTGAACGGTTCGCATGGGCCAACCAATCCGGCCGAGCGCGAGGCGACGCGCGTCTACTCTCAGTTTGAGAAGCGAGTCACCGCAGGCATGAACCAGTTTCTGGCGACAGGGGACCCCGCCGAGGCAGTTTGCGCGCAGACCCAGATAGATGAGTGGGCGCAGGCCAAAGCGCTGTTGAACTACGATGCGCAGGCCAACTCGCAATCGTGGTACCAGGTGGAGTGGACCCTGAGCGCGCTCGCCATCTCCGAATCCGTCCTGCTGAACGACAGCGCGCTCGACGCCACCATCACCGCGCGCGATGTGGCCTGGATGAACAAGGTCGCCCATCACATGATTGGCTTCCCCAAGATCGCGCAGGAGCGAAACAATCATCACTACTGGAAGGGCTTGGCGGCGATTGCAACCGGTGTAATTTCCGACGACGACCAGCTCTTCGGCTTCGGCGTGCAGGCTTATTTCGACGGTATCAACGAGATTGACCAGAGAGGCGCGCTGCCGCTTGAGATGGCGCGTCACGAGCTCGCCATCCACTACCAGGCCTTCGCCGTTGAGCCTCTTATTGAGATTGCCGAGTTTGCCGAGCGGCAGCATATTCCGCTCTCCAGCTATAAGTCGCCAACGGGAAAAACCATCGCCGACGCAATCGACTTTCTGGGTGCGGCCGTGGCTGACCCGTCGATTGTGAGGATCTATACGCCGGAGACGCAGGAAAGCAGTCCCACCGGGCCGGAGTTTTTCGCCAGCATTGAGTTCTACAAGCACCGGTTTCCCGATCGCCCGCTTCCGGCTGCTATTCAGGAGGGCCTGACTCAACCGGCATCTGCAACCCGGTTGGGAGGAAGCACGACCGTGCTGGCTGGGAACTGAATGATGCGATTTTCCTTTCCTTGTTTGGAACCCGCGAAGGCGCGTCCTGAATCAGGACCGGGCGTAATTTGATTCCCTTGATGTGAGAACTGTCACAGCGAGGAGTATGCCGCCTGCGTAGACTCCCC
>Ga0302266_10002693_pt1 | contig 14951 bp, 18 predicted proteins | sample III_Bog_E1_2_FD_194559 | JGI IMG/M metagenome (GOLD analysis project Ga0302266, IMG submission 194559) | Peat permafrost microbial communities from Stordalen Mire near Abisko, Sweden - III_Bog_E1_2 | ecosystem: Environmental > Terrestrial > Soil > Wetlands > Peat | place: Sweden: Abisko... | reverse complement strand
TGTCAGCCTGTGGAGAGGAAGGCTCTGGCGGTCGGCGCAAGCCGGCCACGAAACCAGCCTCAGTGAAGCAGAAATCCAGCGTCAAACCTACCTATGCGTAGGTTTGAGCAAGTCTGGAAGAACGGCGTGATCGGTCGATAGACCGTGGCCGATCCCCCCGAAGCCCCCACCGAAACGGTGTCGGCCGTCACCGGCTGATAGGCGGAGGACTGACTAGCAGAACTGCTGCCGCTGGTCCCGTTGGCCGGTAAAGCCCCGATGCTTTGCTGATTGGCGAGATTGGCCGCCGCCGCCGACACCCGGTCGGTCTGACTAAGCGCGCCCGAAAGAGCAACGGCAGATGTGGCAACCGAAATCATCGGGGCGCCCTCCAGGAAGACCCCTTAAGAATAGGGCCTGAACCACCGATTTTCAATCACGGAACACGGACAAGATCATAGCGCTGCACACATCGGCGCGCAAAGCCCCAATGCCGATTCTAGAGGGATGCAGACGGGTCCGCCCGGTGTCTGAGCCGCCTTGATGTGTTAACATCAAGGATCGATGGGCTTACTTCACCTTATGATGATAAAAGCTACAAATAAGCCTTTAAATAGGCTTGAAAGGTAATTTTTTTGTTAAAATTACGATAATAATCGATATGATAATAATTCTATCATAGTAAAAATCTCACGAATGCTCCAGCTTACTCGAACACAACTCGAGCGCCGTTCCCAAGGACCGTGTCAGAAGGCCGGTTCGACCCTGACTCGATAGGGTAGCCCAACTCGATCATTTTAGCGATGGCCGATGGACCCGTGCAATGATTGGGGGCGATTTTGTGGAAGCCGAAGCGGGCCATATCGGTAATCATCTGCTCTTGGGGGGCTGTCAGGGGCCCGAAAGGCGCGATGTGAAGCCCTCCGTAGAGCCCATAAAGCGTTTCTTCCGTAGCGATATTGGCCACGGCATAGTCGGCCAAAGCGGTCACGGTTTGATGGCAGCAACCCGTCACGCACACCGTTCCGCGATCATGAAGGCGAAAATACAAGGATTGCTCCCCTGTGACGCCCAGCAGAATCGGTAGGTTAAAGGCAACGGCGATACAGCCGGGATAGAGCGGGGTTGGAACACCCATGGCTGTTGTCAAAAGCCGGCCCGTATGGCGAATCACCGGAGCGTCTGGCGAGCTGGTGGGAGAGCGGCGGTCGCCCAGGATGAAAGCAAGGGCATCATCACTGAAAGTAGCCGGCACACAAATCGTAATATCCGGGCATAGACGAAGCACCGCCTGAAGGCCCCACAGATGATCAAAATGCTCATGAGACAAAAATAATAGGTCAATCTCGCCGCGTTCCAGGGACTCCTTGACCCCAGTTTCGGCGAATCTCTGGAGCATATAGGCTTCGTTCCAACCACAATCCACCAAAATACGGCGGATCTGGCCATCCATCATGACCATTTCAACCAAGCTGGCGCTGCCGGCGGCATTATCGGCATCCCAGGTTTTTTGCCACTGATTCTCGCTGGAACCGCCCGCCGCCCGAATATCCGCCAGCACCCGGTCGGTATCGTGCCAGCCCACTTCGGAAATACAGGTCACGGCAACAGAGCGGCATTCGCCTAACGCGTCTGAAGTCTTTGGCTGCGGCATGCCAGGGGCCCTCGCGCGAATTGGCGGGCGCTCACAAGGAGCGCCGATCAGTGGTTGGGTTTGGAAATATCTGAAAAATTGAAACCCAGGAAATCGATCACCGACGCCAGATCATTGCGGCCTCGGCTGATTTCGATCAGGATTTCGTGCAACGGCATGTTGCCCCACATGATTGCCCGTTGCAGCAGATACGGCGTTGGGCTGTGGGGTTCGGTGCGCAACAGATACTCGGCGGCGGCAGATACCCAGTAATAGGCTTCTTCGCGGCTGGTGATGGGGCCGCTCGGCGGCGGACGGCGGTGAGGGGGCAAAGCATCGTCTTCGTCCTCATCGCTGAAGGCCGGGCCGTGGTCCGGGGTCGAATCGATGTCCAGGACATGCTGTTCGCCCTTGGCGCACAGAGTCGTATGAATCCAGCCCTGGATTTCCGAAAGCCGATTGCGCAGGCCGACCATGCTCGGCGCGGTATCTCCGCATAATTTGGTCAGCACAGCGGCAAGGCCGGCGGTTTCTTCGATCGCGCGGGACAAATCGCGGTAATAGCCGCGCAAAATAGCGGTCAAGGTGGCGGCGGCGCTGGCCTCGATATCGGCGGGTAAGGGCTGGCCGGTGTTCCGAGCCTGTTTCAGGATCGCCGGATCCCGCGCTCCTGCAACCCCCAGACGTTGGGCATTGCGATAATCGGAATAGCTGTAGCTGGCTTCAACATCCGTGCCCGAGCGGGTTACGGGCTGCAAGCACAGTAAATGCGATAATTTCCCGTCAAGCCATTCTAAGGGCGAGAATCTTGCGTTGTAATCGCCATTTTCATTGATCGGATGGAGGCCATTATTCCAAAAGGTTTGACAGAGTCCCGTCACCATCCGCAAACCCGGCGCAAAGGCTACGAAGCCATGGCGGTAAACCAGGGCCTCCACCAACCAACAGGCAACTTGGAGATCCTTGGATTGGTGGAGCAGCACATCAAGGCACAACCGGACCACTTCGGCCCAGTCGGCGCGCTTGTGCTCGGTCTGCCAAACGCCCTGGGGCAGCGAAGCATCATCCTGGCGCCGCGCCTCGCGAATGGCATCGTATATGGGCAGATACCGTAGCGACGGCCCCGAGGGCGCTGGACCGGGCAACGGCTCCAGCACGCCAGAGAGATCGGGCAACGGCCCACCGGTGGAACGGTTCTCAACGGATGGCATCACTGCGCCTTTTGATAGACAAACCCGTCATGGCAGACTCTCGACGGGAAACTATCCGAAAATCGCCCCGCTTTGGCAAGCACTGTGTCTCTTCTTGGCGCCTTCGTCGGCTCTTTGATCCCGATTTCGCTACCCCGTCGGGGCCAGTGTTCCAAGCACACAGGCGACCCCCACCACCCCCGCCCCCAGAACCTGTTCGGCGATGACCGTGCGAAACAAAGCATCAAGGATCCGGTGTGGCATCAACACCAGCCGGTTGACGGCGGCAAGGGTCACTATTCCCGCAAACAAAGCAAGCTTCAGAAGTAGAGTTTGGCCATAGGGCGTCGAAATCAGGGCTTCGACGCGCCCCACTAAAAACCAGCTATTAATCAACCCGCTCGCAACCAGCATAGTCATTGCCATCAAGGCCAGGTCCGAAAAGCGCCGCAGAATCCGTGCTGCGGGGGCCGAGGCTCTGGAAACACGGGCCTGTTTTAACGCCCAAGCCAATGGCACCAAACCGCCCAACCAAGCTCCCGCCGCCAGTAGGTGGACGGCATGGATGACCAGTCGTACAGCGCCTTCCAGTCCGATGGCCATCAAGGCGTGGCCAACCCCGGCCAAAGAGGCCAGCAGCAGAGACGCCAGCCCCAATCCGATCCCGAGACGGGAGCGCGGCGCGGCGAAGATCAGGACCGCCACCAGGGCAACGGACAAAACGAGGTGACCGCTCCAGATCATGCCGAAGCGGGTTTCGGTGAGAACCATGCCGATAATGTGCGGGTTGAGGGCATCCGCCGGCTCGTCGCTCATCTCAGCGGCTTCTAACATCAGCCACGCCAGGGCTGAGGCCAACGCCAGAAGACTGGTTGCTATCAGAAGCGGGCGCGACCAGGCGGTAAAACCCGGTAACTCCCGGTCCACTCGTGCCAAACCAACGCCGCCGCAGGCATAGAGCGGGAACAGGGATGACCCGAAGAGGGTCATCACTGCTCCGACATGGACCCAGCACGCCACAATCAAGGCGTCGTGCATTGTCGAACCTCAGGGAGTGACGGTAAAGTCGTAACGACCCTGGGTCTTGTGGGTATCCACCGACACCACATGCCATTGCACCTTGTAGAGGCCAGGGGCTAACGGCGCCGTCAAGGTCACAACCAGAATGGTTGAATCCGCCGGGTCCACGGCCACCGTCACCGGCTGGACACGCTGGTCATCGCCGGTGGTCAGGGTCACGCCGGAAAACGCCGCCTCCACGCCTTCCGAGAAGCGCAGCCGCAGCTCGTGCGGTCCCTCGGTAACGGTGGTGCCAACCGCCGGCACTGCCGCTTTGAGGAACGCATGGGCCGCCGCCGGTCCGGTCGGCACCAGTCCCAGGCCAAGCAGGGCCATCACCAGCATCATGTTACGCATTCAAAGTCTCCCTAAAACAGAGGCTTGCCCAAGGTGGTTGGGAAGATATCGTCAAGGAAGAAATGAAGCTGGGCAATCATGCCAATCCCGGTATTGGTGGCATGGGTTGCCGGAATCAGAGCTTCAACCCCAAATTGCCATGTATCGGCATCATAGAGCAATCCCGGCGCAATGGTGCCAGTGGTTTGACTGCCGGCAGCCGTTGGGATGGCCAGATTGACTTCAACCAAGGGCGTAAGTCCGGCAATGATGGCCGGTAAGCCCAGGTCTTTGACATGCTGTTGAAGATAGGGGATCGAATACTGCACCGACCATCCGACGTTCCATTGATTGGAATTAACGTTGGATTGGTCGGAAATCTGATAGCCCAGTTCGCCGGTTACGGCCAATGGCCGCAACAGGCCGATTGGCACATCGCCGAACCCCTTACCAAGATAGAGGGTCGGCGTGGTTGAACCGACGCCACCATTATTGACCACGCCAGCGGATCCGGTGCCGCCCAAGTCCCGAACCACGCCGACCGAGGCCATGAATTCATGCTCGGGATTGACATAAGCTTGGTATTTCAACCCCAACACCACATCTTGCCAGCCAGCAGCAGTGCCGCCGCCATCCTGCAATAAACGGGTGTAATCGAGATTGATGGAAATCCCCAGATGTTCGGTGATGGTCTTGTCCCACTCGCCACCCATGTCAAACTCGCGGCTGCCCGGAGCACTGCCATCCGCAGCGGCGCCATTGTGAACCGTCGAGAAGGTCGGTAGGGACAATTCGTCACCTACAGCCGGGTCATCGATGGTCAAAGTGGCCGGAAACACCCGGTCGCCAGCGATACCATGAGCCTGCGCAACTCCAGCGGCGACCACAACCAGCGTGGCCGCGAAAACGGAAAAACGGTTCATCGGTTGAACTTCCGAAATCAAGAAAGGCTTTGGGGAGGGGATTTCGGAACGCGACGAATGGCCTATTGGTTTCCGGTTGATCAGACCGGACAATGCCCTTCGGCGCCGAAACCCCCCAATATCGGAGAGGACGGCATCCAAGATCGGGGCGGAGCGCGGGATTGCGGACTGATCAGGAAATACCGGATCGATCCCCGCTGTTCGGTGATCGGCCAGGACAGCGCCACCGGCAGCGGGAGCGGCGTAACCGCCAGAATCGGCGCGGGCGGCGGCGAGCTATAGCTGGCATGGGCAACACAGAACGGGCACCCGCCATGTGGGTGGCCGGTCGGTCTCGGTGGCTTGGGGCCTTCGGGATAGGCCATACTGCAGGGCGGGGCGAAAGCGTCGCCCCAATCACCACCAACCACCAGCCCGTCCTGAAGCGGCATGAACAGTAGGGACAGGATCGAGACGATGGCCACCCACGACAGCAAAGACAGCCACCCGCGCCCCCGGCTTCGCGCGCATGGGCGCCTGGGGTCGTGCTCGCCGCCCGATACCGGCGACGTGCCAGTACCATGGCTCGGTGGTATGATGCCCACGGGCCGCCTGTCTCCAGAAAAATTTCCGCTGCCACGATCCTAACGTGATCCGCCGGGCTTTGTCATCCAAGAGCTGTCCCGGCGTCGAGCTTCGAAGAACCCCCCCGGCACATCTCGACCATTTTCCCGACGCAGCCTATTGACCATCGGCGTTCCAGCGTCCAGGCCAGATGCCTCCAAAAGCGCCAAAATGGCGGTTTCGGCATGGCGGTAGCGGCCATTGGATTGCAGAGTGAAGGCTGGCGCGTTCGGAGCCGGGTCTAGCTCTACGGTAAACATCACCCGACCGCCTGGCCGTAGTGCCGCCGCTGCCGCACCGAGCACCGGAGCCAGGGTTCCGAAATAGCACAGCACGTCGGTGGCTACGATCAGGTCATAGCCCTCGGGATGGTTGGCCAGAAACGCGGTGATTTCGGTCAGTTCCAGAGCATCGTAAAGCTGCCGTTGCTGGGCAAGGGCCAACATCTCCGGCGACAAATCCACGCCGGTCAAGTGTCGGGCGTGGGGCCGTAGCATCGGGGCGCTGAAACCAGTGCCGCAACCGGCGTCCAGGACCGTCATGGCGGCGCTTGGCTGCGGCCATAGGCGATCCAGTGTTTCCACCAGTGCGGGCACGCTGTAGGCCAGAGATGCCAATTGCCGGTCAAAATCAGCGGCGAATCCGTCAAACAGCGCCCGGACATAGCCATCTTCGGCCCGTGGAGGCGGAGCATCTCCGATGAGGGCCGCTGCAACATGACGGGCCATTGGGTCTTCTGGATGTGCCGTTCGCCATCGCCGGGCCAAGGCGACGGCGCTTTTGGGGTCTTCATGAGGGCTCATACCATCGGGCCTTGATGGTGACTCATTAAGGCTGTCCTCAGACGCCGGGCGGGCGCATCCGCGCCCCCCTAAAGTCACACGGGGGCTTCGCGTCCACGAGGACGCGGGGCCGCCGTCGCGGCCCGATACCGGCGATGTGTCAGTGTCAGGGCTTGCCGGTATCATTGGCATCTGGCCATCGCGCTCGTAGAGCAAACTCAGTACGCTAGCCAAATTAACGCGGGTGCCGGTGTCGCTGGGGCGCACAGCCAGCGCATCGAGATAGGCCGTTGCCGCTTCGGCATGGCGCCCCAGATCGCGCAAAGCATTGCCACGGTTATTGTGGGCCGGGGCAAAGCTGGGGGCTCGCGCCAAGGCGGCTTCAAACGCCGGCAAAGCTCGTTCCGGTTGGCCGAGAGCCCGAAAGGCCGTCCCAATGTTATAATGGACCAACGGGTGATCGAATCCCCTGGCCAGCACCTCCTGATAGGTGGCCAAAGCCTCCTCTGCCTGGCCCAGTCCTAACAATATATTGCCAAGATTGCAGCGAATCTCTGGATGATCGGGGTTACGGGCTAAAGCGGCTCGATAGGCTGGCAAGGCTTCTTCCAATCGCCCGGCTGCGGCCAAGCGATCCCCTTCGGCCAGCGCCGAGGGGCTCCGGCTCAATTTAATTCGTGTCGTTTCCGCCATTGCCGCAGATCTCCTCGTCCTCACGCGGACTCGCAAAGCATCGTTTGCCTGTGCGAACCATTGATCCAAAGCGTCCAATCGACAATACTCCCGACCGACACCGCCGTCCCGCCCCGTCCCGTCCCGCTCGGCAAGGGGCATTCCGGAGAATCGTGACATGAGTTCGAAATCGATGCTGTTGGCCGGTCTGGTGGCCGGAGCCTTGGTGATGATGGTGGCCGTTCCACCCCGCGCCCAGGCCGAAGACGCCTCCAATTGGTTGGCCGACGCCAAGACCGGATGCAAGATATGGGATGGGGTGCCGGAAGCAGGGGAATCCGTATCTTGGGATGGGCCCTGTCAGGACGGTTTGGCCAGTGGTCCGGGTACACTTTTGTGGTTCAAGGATGGCAAGGCCAACGGCAGCTACGTCGGCGAACGGGTGGCGGGCAAGGCCCAAGGCCGAGGCGTCAACACTTGGCAATCCGGTGATCGTTACGAAGGCGACTGGAAGAACGATGTTCCCGACGGCAAGGGAACCTATACCTGGAAAGACGGTAGCGGCTATCAAGGCGAATGGCATAACGGCAAAAAGCAAGGTAAAGCAACCTATATTTGGCCGAGTGGCGACCGCTTTGATGGGACTTACTTGGATGACAAGCCGGTTTCTGGTATCTATACTAAGGTCGACGGGACTCGCTACACTGCCGTCATTACCGATGGCCTGATTGGCCCCGGCGATCGTCGTTATACCACCGACGAGCGTCTGTCGGTGGAGCGGGTTGGAACTAAGATTTGCCGTCCTGGCTCAGTGATGCTTGGCATGTTCGAGACCAAGATGGTTGGTTTTGTCGAAGCGGTCAATGACACCCGCATTCAGATTCGGGTTGTCGACCCCGGAACTCTGGTTGGCCAAAGTTATCTGGGGCTTCCCATTACCCAAAACAGCATCATTTGGGATGATCCAGACCATTGGGGTCCGTGCTGATTGTCGTTCAACACCCACCCCGTAGCCGGAGATTATCCATGCGTCGCTTCTTCACTGCCGCTTTTACGGTTGCCGCCATGGTTTTGGTTCTGTTCACCGAAGCCGCAACGGCTCGTGCCCAACATGTCATCAACGGCTGTGAAATCAAATCCAACACGGTTTGCGTCGGGGTTGATCTGCAACATGCCTATTTGAAAGGGGCTGACCTGGATGGTGCGGTGTTAACCTCGGCAGATCTCAGCGGCACAAGTTTAGCCGGTGCGCTTCTGAGTGCCGCCGATCTCAGTAATGCCTATTTGGCAGGTTCTGATCTCAGCGGCGCTTCGTTGCGCAACGCCAACCTGTCTGGGGCCGACCTTCGCAATACAGATCTGTCCGAAGCCAATCTGACGGGCGCCAATCTAACCGGGGCCCGATTGACGGGCGCCAATATCGTCGACACCATTTGGACCGATGGGCGGAAATGCGGTCCCAAATCCATTGGTGATTGTCGGTGAAGATGGGATCATGTCTCTAGAGCCTATTTCGATACAGTCGACAGTCACACGCACGGGCAGGCCTGTCCTCGCCAGCTTGGCGAGGACGTCCGGGTCAAGGTCAAACTCACATCCACCTTGATCCGCATCCAGGGCTGAAATCGTGATCAGAATGTCAATGAAGGCATTCTGCAAGGAACCCGTATCGCCAAACACGCCCCAATCTTCTGGAATTTGCATTAACAGGGCCGTGATATGTTCAGAAATCAAGGGTGAATAATTGCCCATACTCGGTTGCCAGAGCCTAGTTATAGGATTGATCCCTTTGTAACCGGGCTGTGATGATTTTTCCGCCTTGTCTTGACTTTTAAGTGAAATCGCGATAGTCCAGCCATGGTGAATCCTAGTCATATCATCCTTCCTGCACACTCTTTTCTTTCGTAGCTAACGATGCAATGCCACCGAGCGTTGATATTAATGTTGATGTCGGCTCATCAAGTCTGCCCTCAGGCATCGGGTGGGCGTATTGTGGGTGCACGGGGCCGCAGCTGCGGTCCGATACTGGCGGCGTGTCATACCATCGAGCCTTGATGGTGACTCATCAAGGCTGCCCTCAGACGCCGGGCAGGCGCATCCGCGCCCTTGGCTTCGCGCGCATGGGCGCGCGGGGCCGCCGTCGCGGCCCGATACCGGCGATGTGTCAGTATCAGGGCTCGCCGGTATCATTGTCAAGGCTCGATGGGATAAGATGTTCCGGAATCAGGCAAAGAGTCAGTGGGAGTCCTGTTTTCGCCATAGCTTTAATATTTCCTGGACTGATATCGAACTGTATTCGTCGCAACTTCTCGACGTTACTACCACGGATAAAAATTTCAAGAAATGAACCATCAAATTTATTTTTTCTATAAATATAATTATAATCTATTTTTGACTTTAGAAAAGTGCCAGAGATGCAATCTGAAACATTGCTCCAATCTGATTTAAATTCCATTTTTAATATATTAAATTTTTTATTTCTATTTAATAGATAAACTTTATGTTTAAAAATAATTTTATGGTACTGTAAAAAATATGATTTTTTATTAAAATCTATCTTTTCTTTTCGAGGAGAAAAGAACCCAGCTTTATGGTGTAAGCTATTCATTGTAAACCTCCACTTCATGACAAGATCAGACATCAATGATCATAATTATGATATTAATAATAATTCACATTATATCATTCCATTATTAATGATGTTATAGAATAACAATCTTATTATGCATATCGTGATAAGCATTATCTTTTTTATTCCATCAATTTATTCAAGACATTTTATACATCCTTAATCTAGATATGAATTCACGGCGTCAATTCATGAGAAGGATCATGCGGTGAGCTGGTTGCGGTGTCAAGGAACAAAAACATTATTTATGTATAATATCCCACCAATCCCGGTTAATACCCCGATATGTAGGATGTTATTCTAAAGATATTGGGTGTTATTCCGATGATCCCGAGTTTTTTTGAAAGATGGCAATTTCTGCTGATTATTAATGCCGGCAGCCCAGTGAGAAAGAAAATAGTCCTATATATAAGCGGAAAAAAGCAACCTTATAGAGCGGAGGCTGTTTGGTAACTGTTGCATCCTACAGAAGCGCTTGGTGTTATTTTTAAACCAAAATCTTCGATTCCAAGAACCGTCGACCTTTGGTAGTATTTATGAGTCAAGGTTTAGACCGCCAAAGGATGACGCTTATGATCGATTTTTATTACTGGACCACGCCAAACGGCCATAAAATCACCCTATTTCTCGAGGAAACGGGGCTGCCTTACACGTTGCACCCCGTGAATATCGGGGTTGGAGACCAATTTAAGCCAGAGTTTTTGGCCATTGCGCCTAATAACCGCATTCCAGCGATCGTTGATCAGGCACCGAGCGACGGCGGCCCGCCGCTTTCGGTGTTCGAGTCTGGAGCCATCCTGCTCTATCTTGCCGAAAAGACCGGGCACTTCCTCCCTACCGACCCACGCCGCCGGATCGAAGTGATGGAATGGCTGTTTTGGCAAATGGCCGGGTTGGGACCGATGCTGGGCCAAAATCATCATTTTACCCATTACGCACCGGAAAAAATTCCCTACGCTCAAGACCGCTATCTTAAAGAAACCGGACGCCTTTATGCTGTCTTGGATCGGCATCTGGAAGGACGGGACTTTATTGCCGGAGACTATTCCATCGCCGACATGGCTTGTTATCCCTGGATCGTACCGCACCAGCGACAGGGCCAGACATTGGACGATTTCCCCCAGATTAAGCGTTGGTTTGAAAGCATCCGGGAACGTCCGGCCACGGTGCGCGCCTATGCTTTGGCCGAAACCATTCACAATGCCCCCACCGTTACCGATCAAAGTAAGGCGATCTTGTTCGGTCAGTCTGCGGCGACGGTCAGAGGGGTGGCCAAATGAGTGATTTGCGGGGAATCGAAGGACTGTTGGTGATTGGAGTTGGCAATCGCTGGCGACGGGATGACGGCGTTGGGCCATGGGTGGCGGATCGGCTGCGTGAACAGGGCCTTCCCGTTCTCGAACACAGCGGCGAGGGTGCCGGGTTGATTGCCGCCTGGAGCGAAGCCCGTTCCGTCATCGTGGTCGACGCCACCACCTCGGGGTCGCCGATTGGAACGCTTCACCGATTGGATGCTGTGGCGGCGGAATTGCCTCGGAACTTCTTCCGCTACTCCAGCCATCTCTTCGGCCTCGCCGAAGCCATCTCCACTGCCCGAACGCTCGGCCGGCTCCCGCCGCACCTTATCGTTCACGGCATCGAAGGCGGAGACTTTGGTTTCGGCGAAACTCTCTCTCCCGAAGTGGCTGCCGCCGCCGCGACGACGGTGCAGCGCATTCTGGAAGAGGTTCGAAGCCTGGAGACAAAGGCTTCGGACAACGCCTAGTGGGGTCGGTTAGCCATATCGATGAAGAGTGGGAGCGCGGGGCGTCTCGCCCGTTGGCGGCCAGGATGGCCGCGCGCTCCCAGAGGGGCCGTCACCGAGATCGGAAAACGCTCTAGCGCAAGGGCGGACCCGGTGGCCGGTGTTGAGGCCGAGGCTGCTCGGCATCATCGAACTGGGCAGCAGCCAACACCGAACGGCGGGCATTGACCAGATTAGCGATCACAACGGTATCGGCTGCGGCGATAATGGTTCCGCCGATATGGGCGGGACTTTGTTTTGGGGGCATGGACCGTCATATGAAAAAGCGACCGAGTCTAATCGGTCTGGGAAGGATGAAACACGACGTTAAAGTGCCGGCGCTTCTGTTCCAAGGTCCGCCGGCTAACCCGTGCCTAACTACGCCGCGAGGCGCATCTCGGCAGGAGCAACGTTGTTATCGTTGGCACCTAAAGGTTTGACCCGATAACGGCGGTATCATGCCGGGCAAAAGTCCTGTCTTTACTGAATCCCGTCGAGCCTATTTCGCCCCCACGACCAAACCCGCGACGCCCTCAAACGCACGGGCTTGGTGGTGGAGGCGCCGGGTACCGCCCCCGGGTCCGAGAAACCTATTCCGCAAGCCGTTTATCGCCATAGTCGGATGTGACTCCGACACAGACAGTCTGTCACGAACGGAACCAAAATGATAGCACGAAGTGAAGGCAGATCGCCGAAGGGCGAACGTTACTCTCGTCTGGCCTGCCTTGTTCCTTGTGCCCAGTCCATTATCCGCCATGGGCCTGAAAAGAACTATCGGTGACGCCGATGGTACCGACCACGGCGATCAGAGCGATGGCAATTCCGGCGATAATCAAGCTATATTCGATTACAATAGCTCCTCGTTCATAAGATAAAGCGGACTTGATTAGGTTCAGAAAGTCGATAATTCTGATTGACATGATTTTCAACTCCTGATCAATTCGATTAAGATCGCTAGATATAGGCCATTTGATGAGGTTCATGCCGTCTTTTGATGAAAATAATCGTGCCATTCGACGAAGCCGGTCCCAGTGACCGACATCACATGAGGATATTATTTTTAAATTTCCTGGAAATGGTGCCGACGAGCCCTGACCATGACACACCGCCGGGCTGCGACTGCGACCCGGCGTCCTTGTGGACGCGAAGCCCCAGTGTGTGGACTCTAGGGGGCGCGGAGGCGCCCGCCCGGCGTCTGAGGGCAGCCTTGATGAGTCACCATCAAGGCCCGATGGTATGATGGGGAATCTCGGCTTACGATAACGGTTGCCAAAGGCCCCAGGCCTTTGGTGGGGCCAGGGAGAAACCCTAGTTTTGGGGGTAGGGGGCCAACGCCCCCTCAACAGCGTATTGAGGGGAAACTCGCCGTGGCTCGCAAGCAAAAGCGCATTGATTCATCTTTGACCTCGGCGGTGACGCATCATCAGGCCGGACGGCTGGCCAACGCCGAAGCCCTGTACCGGCAGGTGCTGGCAATCACCCCCGATCATCCCGACGCCTTGCATCTGCTGGGAGTCCTGCTTCACCAGACCGGCCAGTCCCAGGCCGCCATTGACCTGATCCGGCGGGCCATTGCAGCGGGCAATCAAGTCCCCGAGATTTACACCAACCTTGGGCTGGTGCTTCAGGCGCTGGGGCAGTTTGAAGACGCAGCGGCGGCCTTTCTTCGAGTCATTGCACTTCAGCCCGGACGCGCCGAAGCCCATCACAGCTTGGGCGGTTTACGCCATCGGCAAGGGCGGTTCGAAGACGCGGCGGTCCATTATCGGCAGGCCCTCACGCTTAAACCCGACTTGGCCGAAGCCCATCTGAATCTCGGCCTTCTGGCAAAAACCGAAGGCCGGCCCGTGGAAGCCGAAGGCTGGTACCGGCAGATGTTAGCGCTGCGTCCCGACCATCCGGGCGCTCTGATGAATCTTGGAAATGCATTGCATGATCAGGGCCGACTGGCCGAAGCCGTGACCCTATACCAGCGGGCCTTGGCGATCCTGCCGACCTACGCCGAAGCCCATCTGAATCTCGGCAATGTGCTGATGGCGCTGGGCGATAGCACAGCGGCGCTGACCGAGTATGAGCAAGCCCTGGCGCTTAAGCCGGAACTGGCCGAAGCCTGGAACAATCGCGGCCATATCTTCCGAGAACAGGGGCAGTTGGTCGAAGCCAAGGCGGCCTTTGAGCGAGCCTTGGCCATCCGCTCCGACTATGCCGAAGCCCATTACAACCGTGCCGACCTCAAACGATTTCAGGTCGGCGATCCTGATTTGGCCGCCCTTGAAGCCCTGGCGGTGAACGTGGGGCGCCAACCGCCCGGTGGCGCGGTGTTTGTCCATTTCGCGTTGGCCAAGGCTTTGGATGATGTCGGCGAGACCGCGCGGGCCTTTGAACATTTCATCCAGGGCAACGCCCTCAAGCGCGCCCGCCTGACCTACGACGAGGACGCCACCCGAAGCCTGTTCCGCCGGATCGCCACAGTGTTCAATGCCGATCTGTTTGAACAGCGGCGCCGCGCCGGAGCGCCTTCGGTCTGCCCGATTTTCGTGCTTGGCATGCCGCGCTCGGGCAGCACACTGGTGGAGCAGATTTTAGCCAGCCACCCGCAGGTGTTGGGAGCCGGAGAGTTGCCGGCCCTGGCCGCAGTTGGCGCTAGCCTGCCTTCCTATCCCGAAGCCATTCCGACCCTCGACGCCGAGGCCTTGACGCGGTTGGGGCAAGCTTATCTAGACCGGCTGCCGCCCCTCTCCGCCGAACAAACCCGCGTGACCGATAAGATGCCGGGGAATTTCCTGCATATCGGCCTCATTCGGCTGATTTTACCCCAGGCCCGGATTATTCACACCATCCGAGAGCCACTGGATACCTGCCTGTCCTGCTTCACTCGGCTGTTTGTCGAGCACCAGGAATTCAGTTTCGATCTGGCTGAATTGGGCCGTTATTATCGTTTGTATCAGGGGTTAATGGATCATTGGCGGCGGGTTCTTCCCGATGATGCCGTTTTGGATGTCCGTTACGAAGACGTAGTCAATGACCTGGAAGGACAGGCCCGGCGCCTACTGGCCTATTGCGGCTTGCCCTGGGATGATCGCTGTTTGGCCTTTCACCAAACCCGGCGCCCGGTTCGTACCGCCAGCGCCGCCCAAGTCCGCCAACCTCTGTTCCGCAGCTCCCTGGAGCGGGCTCGACGGTATCAGGAACCCTTGGCCCCCCTGATCCGCGCCCTGGAGGCTCACGACGCATGACCGTTCTTCCAGACTTGCTCAAACCTACGCATAGGTAGGTTTGACGCTGGATTTCTGCTTCACTGAGGCTGGTTTCGTGGCCGGCTTGCGCCGACCGCCAGAGCCTTCCTCTCCACAGGCTGACAC
>Ga0302266_10002682_pt1 | contig 14979 bp, 10 predicted proteins | sample III_Bog_E1_2_FD_194559 | JGI IMG/M metagenome (GOLD analysis project Ga0302266, IMG submission 194559) | Peat permafrost microbial communities from Stordalen Mire near Abisko, Sweden - III_Bog_E1_2 | ecosystem: Environmental > Terrestrial > Soil > Wetlands > Peat | place: Sweden: Abisko... | reverse complement strand
TCCTCCGGCGAATTCACATTCTTAAACCATCGCCGTAGCGTTGCCTCATCCGGGCCTTGATAATCGGAATGCTTGGGATTCCCATAAAGCTCCCATTCGTCATACATCCATGACGCGTCTCCATCCGCTGAAGCAGAGAGATTTAACAGCACCTCAAGCTGCCGCTCGCCACCATCCAAAAGCCGGGTGAACGATGCGAGCCGCTCCCGCCGCAGCAGACAAAACGCAGGCTGCTTCTCCGTGAAGCCCAAAAAACTTACGCTCATTCCAGTCTTTCCATAGTGCAGCGCCTCGTGGCACCAGAGCCGCAATAACTCAGCCGGCACAAGCGGCACATCCACCGGAATAAACATCGCCCACGGCTGCGTGCAGGCCTTCAGCCCGGCCTCCACACCCGCGCCTGGCCCAAACTCGACACGCTGCTCGCGCACCACCGGCGCGTAGACCGCCAGATCGTCGCGGTTTCCCGCGATGCTCACGTCCGCACAGAACTCCCGCAGCTTCTCCACAGCGATCTCCACCAGCGGCCGCCCGCCTAACCGCAACAGCGCCTTATCTTGCCCCATCCGTGCACTTCTTCCACCGGCCAGCACAAACCCATGCACCGGCAACCGGCCGTCTGGACCCTGAACCCTGGACTCCGGACCCTCTCTCACGCCCCGACACCTTCCAGAAACCGCACAATCGACTCAATCCCGCGATGAAAGTTCGCGAGATGAAACTTCTCATTCGGCGCGTGCAGATTGTCGTCCGGCAACCCGAAGCCCATCATCACCGTCGGGATCCCCAGCTCGCGCACAAAGTCCCCCACAATGGGGATCGACCCACCCCCGCGCACAAACACCGTCGGCTTGCCGAAGACCTCCGCCATCGCCGCCGTCGCCGCGCGCACCGCGGCATTGTCGGTGCTCACCACAATCGGCTCACCGGAGTGAATCAGCGTCACCTTCACCTGGATACCCGCCGGGCAGATCGACTCTACAAACTTCTTGTACTTCGCGAAGATGTCGTCCGGCTTCATCCCCGGCACCAGCCGGAAGCTGATCTTCGCGGTCGCCTTCGCAGGAATTACAGTCTTCGCACCCGCTCCGATAAATCCGCCGAGCATTCCGTGCACATCCATCGTGGGCCGCGACCACGTCCGCTCCAGCACGCTGAACATTCTCTCTCCAGTCAACTCGGTCGAGCCCACCTCCTTCTTCCGGTAGTCCTCCTCGTCGAATGGCAGCGAGCGCCACGCCTTCAACTCCGCTTTGCTCGGATCCTCAATGCCGTCATAGAACCCCGGAATTGCAATGTGCCCGTCCTCGCGCTTGATCTGCGCGATGATCTGCGCCAGCGCCACAAACGGATTCGGCGCAGCGCCGCCGTACATCCCACTGTGCAGGTCGGTCGCCGCGCCGCGCGCTTCGAGCTCCGTGTAGATCATGCCACGCAGCCCCACGCACAGCGTGGGCAGTTCCGGCGCGAACATCTCGGTATCGCTCACCAGCGCGGCATCGGCCTTCAACTGGTCGCCATGCTCGCGCACGAACGCCGCGATGCCCTCCCCACCCACCTCCTCCTCGCCCTCCACGATCACGCGCACATTCACCGGCAGCTTGCCGTCGGCCTTCAGCAGGCTCTCCAACGCCTTCACATGCATCCACATCTGCCCCTTGTCGTCCACCGCCCCGCGCGCATAGATGTTGCCGTCGCGCACCTCCGGCTCAAACGGCGGCGACTTCCACTCGTCCAGCGGCTCGGCCGGCTGCACATCATAGTGCCCATAGAGCAACACCGTAGGCTTGCCGGGTGCCTTCAGCCACTCCGCATAGACCAGCGGATGTCCTGTCCGCTCCGGCGTCGAAGTCTCAATCAGCCGCACACCGTCCATCCCCGCTGCGCGCAGGCCGTCGGCGACGAACTCCGCCGCCCGGCGCACATCCCCAGCGTGCTCCGGGTCCGTCGACACCGACGGAATCCGCAACAACTCCTTCAACTCCTCGACAAACCGCGCCCCATTTGACTTCGCATATCCGACCGCTGTTTCGCTCATCGCTAGTCCTCGTTCCTATTCCTAAGCCTCTGCGGCCGTCAGTGCCGCTATCGTACTATCCCTGCCTCTTTCCTACTCAAGACTCACAAACTCATAACTCGAAACTCTACAAAGCCCGTTCTACCCCGCCGGTGCTATCCTTTCTCCCGATGACCCGCCTGCCCGCACTCCCCGCACTCATTCTGCTCACGCTCTCCGCGCTCGCCCAGACGCCGCCGACCCCGCCCGCAACGCCCGCGCAGGCCGCCGTCCCGCAGGACGGCCCACTCAACCCCGCGCTGCCCACCGTCTTCATCGTCGGCGACTCCACCGCGCGCAACAATGTGGACCTCGGCTGGGGCGACCACTTCGCTCAGTTCTTTGACACCACGCGCATCAACGTTGCGAACCGCTCCCGCGCCGGCCGCTCCACGCGCAGCTACTACAACGAAGGCCTCTGGGCACACACACTCTCCGAGATCAAGTCCGGCGACTACGTCCTCTTCCAGATGGGCCACAACGACGGCGGCGGTACTGCCGACACCGTCCTCCATGACGCCAAGTCCCGCACCACCATCCACTCCCTCGGCGATGAAACTGTTGACGTCCCCATTCTCAGGCCCTTCACTACCGGCCCGCTTGCCGGCCAGACCGTTGAAACCGTCCACACCTACGGCTGGTACATGCGCATGTACTTCGCCGATGTCCGCGCCAAAGGCGCCACGCCCATCCTGCTCACCCCCACCATCCGCAACATCTGGAAGCCCGACGCTGCCGGCACTCCTCAGATCGAACGCGACATGGGCTTCGGTGACATCGACTTCCAGCTCGCGGCCGCCGAGCACGTCCCCCTCGCCGACATGGCCACCGTCGCCGCCGACCGCCTCCAGGCCCTCGGCCCGGAGAAGACCGCATTGCTCTTCCCGATCGACCACACCCACTCCAGCGCGATCGGCGCCGAAGCCAACGCCCACGACGTCACCGTCGCCCTCCGCCGCATCCACTCCCCCGTCGCCGCCTACCTCAAATAGCTCAAAGCCCGAAAGCTCACTGCGCGAAGCTCAACAGCACTCCCCCACTCAAAGCTCACCAACTCATCACTCGAACGACACAGGAACCCCAATGCCGCGGGTACTCGGCTACCTATCCCGGGATATGATTTTCTAACCGAATCCACGTCTCCGCCCAGCGAGGTTTCCCAAATGGCTCACACCCTCCGCAATCCACAATGGCTCGGCATTGATCGCGACATGTGGCTTACCGGCACGATCGTCATCGGCTCCATTCTCAACGGTATGGGCGCGGTCTTGATGTTTCACGTTCCGAAATTTGCAGCCGCTTTCATGTGGACACTGGCCTGTCTCAGCGTCGGCTCTCTTCTCGGACTGCTCTTCGGTGTCCCGCGTGCGGCAAGCTCTCCACCATCAGATACCTCCGCAGGCAGTCGGGCGCTTTCTGCCAACACCAATATCGAACAAATCTCGGACTGGCTTACCAAACTGCTCGTGGGTGTCGGCTTGGTTGAGCTCAAAGAACTTCCCGGCGGCTTGAGCGCCGCAGCACACTTCGTCGCCGCAGGATTAGGGAATGCCTCCCCGAACAATGACCCACAATTGGTCCCATTTGCAGCTGCGCTGATAATCTTCTTCCTTGTGGAAGGCTTTCTCGGCGGCTACCTCGCGACCCGCATCTTCTTCCAGCGGGTTTTCGAGCGATCCGATCGCGACCTTTCAGGGTAAGGCCAGCATACCGGGTGCCCCGTTCATGACAGCTTCACCGTCATGAACGGGGCCTGCTCATAACACCCCCAAACGCCACATGGCCCCATGCCTCTCACGAGACATAGGGCACACAGGCCAACCTTTTTCTTACGGAGAATGCAGCAGCTTAGAACTTCAGCCGCAGCGCCAGCTCCATAATGCGCGGGTCCAGCGCGCCGGTGATTTTGCCGTAGCTTGAGCTGCTCAGGCTGGTGTTCGGGTTGCTGGGATTCGTATGGTTGAACGCGTTGAACGCCTCCGCGCGGAACTCCAGGTGGGCCTTCTCAAGGATGTCGAAGGTCTTGAACAGGGCCATGTTGTAGATCTCCTGGCCCGGCCCGCGGATAACACCCGTCTGGACGTGACCATAGAGTCCATAGCTCGCTGCCGTGAAGGTACCGCAGTTGCCGGGGGTGGTGGCTGCCACTCCCGGGCAGCCAAAGGCATTGGTGTTGAACCACATCTGATTGGGGGCCGCATTGTTCTTCCAGATCTTTGGACCATCCACGTGCGCTCCCGGCACCGGATCCGGGCGCAATGCGAGTCCCGCACGCGCTTCGCCCAGGCTCGGCGTCAGTGAGGTTCCGCTGCGGAAGGTCGTAATGTCGTCAAAGCTCCATCCGCCTATCACATTCCTCACAAAGCCATTGGAGTGCTCCAGCGTCGGCAGCCGGTAGATCACCGTGATCGCCACCGACTGCGGATAGTTCAGGCTCTCCGTGTTGCCATGGAACCGCTTCAGGTCATACGGGTCGATCGAGCCCAGATTGGTCGTGTTGTGCGACCAGGTATAGGCGCCCGTGACGTTCAGCGACTTGCCCACGGGGTGCTTGACCTGCACCTCCAGCCCGTTCCACTCCTGCCACAGCTTGGTGGAGAGAGTATTGATGCTGCCATATCCCTGATAGGGAGCATAAAACGCCGAGCTGTCGGGACTGTTCGTTACGGGGTTAAAGTTAATGTTCGGGTTGAAGTCATAGCTGACGTTATTAATCACCACGGGTGGCGGCTGGTTGATATTCCATGTATTCACCAGATGCTGGATGCGGCTTCCGGCTCCCACCACGGACGCGACAAAGTTGGCCGGGAACTGGTGCTGCACTCCCAGCGAGTAGCTGGCCACCGGCGAGGCCTGGATGTTCGGGTCCATCGCGGTGAGTGTCGCGGCGCTCTGCGTGGTCGCCGCTACTCCGCCCGCCCCTGCTACGTTCCAGGTCGTTGTGGACGGCAGAACCAGATTAGACAAGGCCTCATTGGTAAAGACCGGTGGATTGGCGTCACAGCTGAACGAGCAGTCCTGGTTGGTGAAGATGCGGGTGTAGCTCTCGCCGTAGCCGCCGCGTAGGCTGGTCTTGCCGTCGCCAAAGACGTCCCACGCAAAGCCTCCATCGGGCGCAAAGTACCAGATGTGGTTGTTGGAGAAGTTCACCGGGAGACCGCCCGCCATGCCGCTGTTGAACACCATCCCGTTGCTGTAGTCAGTTCCGACCGGCACGCTAATCGCGCCACTGGTCTGGTTCACGGTTGGCACCGCCGCGGGGTTGAAGGCCGAGGGCACAAAGTTCGTCTCGGAGTTCGGTACGCCATAGGGCAGCGGCAGGTGATAGATGCGCAGGCCCAGAGTAAGGGTCAGGTTCTTGTTGAACTGGTACCGGTCTTCCACGTACGGCGACCAGGAGAAGTCGTGGATGTCACCATGCGGCTCGTAGCTGTACTGGCTGAAGCTGCCGATATAACCCAGCAGCATATCGGCGACACCGTCATCCTGCGTGCACTGGGTGGCAGTACCGATGGCCCCGGCATTGGCATTGCATGCGCCGTTTGGGCCCGCCGCATTCTTCTGAGCGGTGGTGGGCGCGGAGGAATTGCCGGAGAACGTGAAGCTGCCGTTCGTCGCAAAGATGGACTGCTGGCGCTTGGTGTTGAAGACAAACGTCACGCCCGCCGTGAGGTAGTGCTTGCCCTTAAGCCAGTTCCAGTTGTCGCCGACGGTATCGTCCAGATCGGAGGCGTGGGGGATGGGGCGTCCATTGATGCCCTGCCCTGCAAGTCCACCTGCCAGATTGACCACCGGTGTACGGGTCGAAAAGTTGGCATTCGGATAGAACAACGTCTCGCTGAAGTTCGGCAGCTGGCTGATGTCGGACTTTCCCACCACCGTAAGGTTCAGCAGGAAGATGTTCATGGCGATGCTGGTGGTGTTCACCATGTTCGGCGTCAGCGTCTGAATCAGGGAGACCGATGCCAGCTTGTTGTTGGTAAAGTCCGTCTCCGAGCTGATGGGCGTCGTGCCGTTAGACACCGTATTCTGCGCGAACTTCTGGTACTCCTGGAAGTACTCGGCCTGCAGGTGGTAGTTGGGGGTGAAGTAGTGGTCCAGCTTGATCTGGTCGTCACGCTGGTAGGTCGTCACCGCCTGGTTGTTGATGTAGTTGTTCGTGTTGCCGGGGATCGAGTAGTTCGGCTTGGGATACAGTGTCGTCAGGTACGACTCAGAGCTCGTGTTGATTCTCCCGGTCGGGACCTGGTAGAACGTGCCGGTTGCTCCCGTTCCCGCACAGGTGTTGACGACGGGGAACAGGGTGCCGGGGTTCGCAGGGTCTTTGACCGGAGTCGTGAAGCACCCGGCAATCTGATTGGCTGTGGGCAGCTGGCTTGTGTTCTGGCTGGGCACATGCAGCACAACGTACGACTCGTCCCAGAAGAAGAAGGTCTTCTTCCGGTCTCTGTTGTAGACCTTCGGTATAAACACCGGGCCTCCCACGTTAAACCCGAAGATGTTCTGCTTGTAAGGCGCGATGACGGGCGAAGCCTGGAAGTAGGGCTTTGAATTAAAGAGATCGTTGCGCAGGAACTCCCACGCCGTGCCGTGCAGGCTCGAAGTGCCGCTCTTGGTCTGCACCAGGATCACCGAGGAACCCATCAGCGAGTACTGCGCGGAGAAGTTGTCCTGCAGCACGCGCACCTCTTCAATCGAGTCCGGGTTCGGAATCACCGACTGCTGCGTCATGTTGCCGGTGTTCTCATTCCAGATTCCGTCCACTGCATAGAAGCTTCGGGACGTGGCCATGCCATTAACGGAGAGGGAATCGTTGGTGGAACGGCCACCGGTGGTCAGCGCTGAGCCCTGCGAGGTGTTGTTCACGCCCGGCTGAAGTCCCGCCAGGGTCGAGTAGTTGCGGCCGTTGATGGGCAGCGAGCTGACAGCGTCGCCGGAGATATAGGAGGAGTTCTCCGCGGTGGATAGCTCCACATCTGTCGAGGTTCCCTGCACCGTGACGGTATCGCTGGCCGCGCCCACAGGCAGCGTTCCGTTTACCTGGACGACCTCCGTCGGGTGCAGCTCAATTCCGGTGACGGTGTACGTTTTAAAGCCCGTCTTGGAGATGGACACCGTATAGGTCGAGACCGCAAGTCCGGGCGAGTTATAGCTGCCGTCTTTGTTGGACTCCGTCTTGATGGCGACCTTGGTCCCCTCGTCCGTAAACGTCACCGTCGCGTCCGGCACCACGGCGCCGGTACTGTCAGACACAGTTCCCGTAATCGTCGCGCGGGTAGAAAGCTGCGCCGTCAGCTTCGTTGCGATCGCGCAGCACAGGGCCAGGACAACGAAGAATCCAGTGAGCGCTCGCCGGCGCAGTGCTGGAAGGAAAGGGGAAGAAGTAGGCATGGGGCTCTCCAAAGTGTTCGATTTCAATACGGAAAGAGTTTCTGAGTCGCCAGCATCCTAGACAGCCCTTTCCATGCTTGTCAACAGAAAATTCATCTTCGGGGAAACCTTTTCCGGCTCCGCAATCGCCTCCGTCCCCGTGACTCCCCCTCCAAGAACACAACACAATCTCCGCCCGCCTCGCGAGCTATCCTCCATTCGCCACTCTCCAACCGTTTACACTGAATGTTGGGCGCTTTCTCTATCGCTGCAGCCCGAAAGGTTCTCGTTTTGCTCAATAACGCACTCGCCAAGGTCTTTGGCACCAGCAATGAACGCGCCGTCAAGCGCCTGCTCCCTGTCCTCGCGCAGATCAATGCCTACGACGAGGCGATGCAGCAGCTCTCCGATGACCAACTCGCCGCCAAGACCCACGAATTCAAGGCCCGCATCGCCAGCGCGATCGAAGGCCTCAGCGACCCCGAAGAGATCGCGGCCATCGAAAAGGCCGCCCTCGACGACATCCTCCCCGAGGCTTTCGCCGTCGTCCGCGAGGCCGGCAAGCGCGTCGTCGGCATGCGCCACTTTGATGTCCAGCTCATCGGCGGCATGGTCCTCCACTCCGGCAAGATCGCCGAGATGAAGACCGGCGAAGGCAAGACCCTCGTCGCCACCCTGCCCTGCTACCTCAACGCCCTCGCCGGCCACGGCGTCCACGTCGTCACCGTCAACGACTACCTCGCCAAGCGCGACGCCGAATGGATGGGCAAGATCTACGGCTTCCTCGGCCTCTCCGTCGGCGTCATCGTCCACGACCTCTCCGACGAGCAGCGCCGCGAGGCCTACGCCTCCGACATCACCTACGGCACCAACAACGAGTTTGGCTTCGACTACCTCCGCGACAACATGAAGTTCGAGCTCGCCGACCAGGTCCAGCGCAGCCACTACTACTGCATCGTCGACGAGGTCGACTCCATCCTCATCGACGAGGCCCGCACCCCGCTCATCATCTCCGGCCCCACCGACAAGACCACCGACAAGTACGCCATCGCCAACAAGATCATCCCCCAGCTCGAAGAGGGCGAGATGATCGAAAACTTCGAGTCGCAGTCCAAGACCTGGACCGGCGACTACGTCATCGACGAGAAGGCCCGCGCCATCACCGTCACCGACGAGGGCTGGGAACGGATCGAAAAGCTCCTCGGCATCGGCAACATCGCCGAGCCCGAGAACTGGGACATGAAACACCACATCGAGGTCGCCATCAAGGCGCACACGCTCTATAAGCGCGACGTCGAGTACGTGGTCAAGGACGGCGAGGTCATCATCGTCGATGAGTTCACCGGCCGCCTCATGCCTGGACGCCGCTGGTCCGATGGCCTCCACCAGGCCGTCGAAGCCAAGGAGGGCGTCGCCATCCGCAAGGAAGACCAGACGCTCGCCACCATTACCTTCCAGAACTACTTCCGCCTCTACAAAAAGCTCTCCGGCATGACCGGCACCGCGGAGACCGAAGCCGCCGAGTTCGACAAGATCTACAAGCTGGACATCGTCGTTATCCCCACCAACCGCCAGATGCTCCGCCTCGAAAATCCGGACGTCGTCTACCGCACCGAGAAAGAAAAGTACTCCGCCGTCGCCGATGAGATTGAGCGCCTCCACGCTGCCAAACAACCCGTCCTCGTCGGCACCACCAGCATCGAAAAATCCGAACGCCTCTCCGACATCCTCAAGAAAAAAGGCGTGCGCCACGTCGTCCTCAATGCCAAATTTCACGAGAAGGAAGCCGAGATCGTCGCCCAGGCCGGCCGCCTCGGCATGGTCACCATCGCCACCAACATGGCGGGCCGCGGCACGGACATCCTGCTCGGCGGCAACTCCGAGTTCATGGCGAAGCAGGACCTCGTCAAGACGAAGGTCGCGCGCTCCGTCTCCGCCGCCGAGGGCGCCATCTCTCCCGTCGCCGCCCCCGGCTACGTCCGCTTCTACTACCAGTCGAAGGAGTTTGAGGTCTCGCAGCAGCAGTGGGATGAGGCCATCGCCAAACACGCCGCCGCCACGCAGACCGAGCACGATGCCGTCATCGAAGCCGGCGGCCTGCACATCCTCGGCACCGAGCGCCACGAGTCCCGCCGCGTCGACAACCAGCTCCGCGGCCGCGCCGGCCGCCAGGGCGACCCCGGCTCCTCGCGCTTCTTCCTCTCGCTCGAAGATGACCTCATGCGCATCTTCGCCCGCGAGTGGGTCTCCACGCTGCTGCAATCGCTCGGCATGGAAGAGGGCGTGCCCATCGAAAGCCGCATGATCTCCCGCCGCATCGAAGCCGCGCAGAAACAAGTTGAGTCGCAGAACTTCGAGTCCCGCAAGCACGTCCTCGAGTACGACGACGTCATGAACAAGCAGCGCGAGGCCGTCTACTCGCTGCGCCGCCAGCTCATGGAAGGCGTCGCGCAAAAACTCCTCATCACCGAGGACTACGTCTCCACCATCCTGTCCAACATCCTCGACGAGTTCGCTCCCATCAAGGCCCATCCCGAGCAGTGGAACGTCGAGCAGATCAACGCGCAGGTCCTCGAACTCTTCGGCCTGCAACTCGAAGGCACGCTCAACATCGACGAAATCTCCCGCCACGATCTCGGCGAGACCATCTTCACCCGTCTCGGCGAGCGCTACGACCTCAAGGAGAAGATCATCGGCGAGCCACAGATGCGCTATCACGAACGCGTCGTCATGCTCAGCGTCCTCGACGGCCTCTGGAAGGACCATCTCCTCAACATGGACTACCTCAAGGAGGGCATCAACCTCCGCGGCTACGCGCAGCAGGACCCGCTCGTCGCCTATAAGAAGGAGTCCTTCGAGATGTTTGAGCAGATGATGCTCGCCGGCACGCCAATCGAGACGCTCGAAGATCTCGCCCGCTTGCAAGCCCGGAACCAGGCGCCGGTCGCGGAACAGCAGCAGCTACCGCTCGGCGCTCTGTCGCAGGCGACGAAGTACTCATCCCCTTCGAACACCGGCGATCTGGGTGCGGCACCTCCGGTATCTGGGTCCTGGGCCGGCGCATCAGGTGGCCGTTCTCCCTCCACCACCATCGACAAGCTCGAGCGCGAATTTGCGCGCACCAAGCAACGCGACCTCGACGCCGCGCGCATGGCCAGCGGCAACGGCGCCTCCTCCCCGCAGCAGCGCCGCGTCACCAACGAAGTCGGCCGCAACGAACCCTGCCCCTGCGGCTCCGGCAAGAAGTACAAAAAATGTCACGGTGCCAACGCCTAGGACTCGATAAGGCTGAATCCATCGCCGCTGTATCAAAGCACAGGATTTTAATTAACGAACCTTCGCCAATCCAGACGCCGCACATACCAGCGCAGCCGCTCCGACCACGATCCGCGCCAGATGGTTCTTCAACCACCGGTCACGCAGCGCGGCCCAATCCGCAGGGACTGCATCTGCCGTCCACGATTGAAAGAGGTGGTTCAGCGGCACCTCTCTCAAAGTCGTTATGAGTAAGACTCCAATCACCAGAATGGTGGACGCGAAAAACAGGCCTCTCGAGGCTCCGCGGTTGAACACACACGCCACAATCTGCAAAGCCAGCCTCGTCAGAAAAATCGGTGGCATCACGCTCGCGAAAAGATGATCTTCTGCCTGAAACCGTAGCACCCAGCTCGCCTCCGGCAGGCTCCGCGCCGTGTACCCGTTCATCCCCGTCCCCAGCATCAAACCGGCCACCAGCCCCATCGCCACAACAGCGATCACAGCCGATACCATTCTCGTCTTTTCCATCTCGCACACCCATGACGTTGTCTTATATTCGGGGCCATTCTTGTAGGCACTATGCGCACGAAGACCTCAATCACGAACAAATCTTCCTGAATCATTCACCGCATCACCGCTGATTGTTCGGATCATGCGCCACGGCTACTGGATCGATCGTCGTATTGTGTCCCGACCGTATCAGCCACCGCCCCTCGTTCTTCACCAGAATGTATGTAATTCTGTCTCTGATCCCGGTCATGCGCCGTCCATCCGGCGTGGTGTAATCGTCCACGTCGAACGTCACCACCGCGATCGCCACTCCGGGCGAAATCTCTCCCACGCTGCGCGATACCTCATGCTGACTCACGTTCTTGAACATCGTCGCGTGGTAAGCCCGATGAGCCTTCATCACCGCAGTCTTGTTCGGCCAATACGCTCCCACCACATTCACCCACTCGCAGTCGTCAGTCAGCAACGCGCCATAGGCATCCATGTCGTGCCTGTTCCACGCCGACGCGAACCCGTCCAGCGTCGCATCCACACCCTTCTTGTCTTCTACAGAAAGCATTCCCGTTCCCCCAGCCAGAGCCTGAACACCTGCGCCCGCCAACATGACCATCAGTGCGAACCCACGCAGCCGTCTCATGCCCCTACGCTACAGCCGCGTCCCCACCCCCCGATAGGACAAATGCGACATCCCCAGCACCACCTTCCGTCTGCCGATACTCCCTCGCCCTCCGCCCCAGCTCCGCAAACTCCACCGGCGTCGCCCCATTCAGCGCCTGAAACTCCCGCACCATGTGCGACTGGTCGAAGTACCCCGCAGCCGCAGCCACTCCTGCCCAGTCGGGCCTTGCATCCGCCGAGCCCACTCCCATCGCCAGCTTCAATCGCTCCAGCCGCCCAAACACTTTAGGAGTCGTCCCGACCTGCTCCTGAAACATCCGCTCCACCTGCCGCACGCTCAACCCATACCGTGCCGCAACGTCAGCCACCGCCGCGCCTCCACCCTGCGCCCGCATCATCCTGACCATCCGCGCCCCAATGCCGCCATCCGTCGCCGCTCGGCTCTGCGCCAATCGCTTGAGCAGAAAACGCTCAGCAACCACCCCCAGCTCCGCATCGCAACTCTCCGCCAGCCTGCCCTCCAACTCCAGCGCCGCATCCCCGAGTACCGCTTCCGCGCTCCCCGCATAGTCGCGGATTACATGAGCCGGAATCCCAAACAGCGCCCGAAATCCCACCGCCGAAAACCGTATCGTGAACATCTTCAAATGCCCCGTCCAGATCAGGTCTTCCCGCCGCCGCGTGTGCGGACCCACGAGCACACACTGCGGAGCCAGATGCACCGTGCCATCCGCCACCGTCACCACCTGGTACCGGTCCGCCAGATAAAACTGCAGAAAGCAATCGCTCCGCGCCGGCAGCGGATTGTAGATCCGCACACTCGCCAGCCGGTCCTCCCGCAGCCCATACTCCTCAACAAAGGGCGTCAGCGCAGCACAAGGCGTCCATCTCCGATGGTCCATCGGCCGCAGTAGAACCCCCGTAGCCCTCACCGATCCCACACCCATAGCGCCCGCCGTCGAACGTTCTCCAACAGCTTACAAGACCTCGCTCCGCTCCCCGCTTGCAACAATTCCACTTGCAATCCCGGCCCGAAAGCGTACCCTTTTCGTTCAGGCCCCCTTACACAATTCAGGTTCGGAGACGTCTATGCCCACCCGAGTTCCTCGCCTCGTACGTTCACTCGCTTCTGTCGCGTTCGCCCTCGTCACCGCGAGCGCCGCCGCGCAGCTCGCCGTCACAGCCACCGCACCCGCCACGACTCCCGCCATCGCTGCCGCTCAGGCCGTAGCCCCCATGCGCGTCGCCGTCCCGTCGCCCGCCGTCGTCTCCGACAACGTCCGCGAGTCCGTGCCCAACGACTTCATTCGTGTCACCTTCATCGACCCCACAAAGCTGCCCATCGCCAAGATCACCACGCTCGCTGGCCCGCGAAAACGCGCCTTCGTCACGGCCACCGTACTCTTCGAGCCGCCACTCGCGCTCCAAACCTACCCCGAATACTCCGGCCTTGGCTACAGCGACTCGCTCGAACTCATCGCCTTCCGCTGCCGCCCGCCCAACCCTCCCGCCGTGGAAGCCACGCTGGCCACCTGGCCTAACGTCTTCAATCTTGTGCAGGAGGACGTTCCCGTCAACGACACGGTCTGCAACGCTCCGCTCACCGACATCGGCCAGCAGGTCTCCTGTTACGCCCGCGCCTATCAGGACAAACCCGAGACCACCGTCCCCGCCGCGCTCGCCGACGTCTTCTCCTACGCCGCCGCGCTCTTCCAACCCCCCAACTCCATGGAGTCGGTCTGGCTCAAGAACACCTACGGCATCTACCCCGCCTTCGCCGGCAGCGGCTACTCCATCAAGGACTCGCAGAACCTCGACCCAACGCATCCCATGGCAGCGCAGGAGGTCCTCACCAAGTCCGTCTCATCCGAGTACCTCGTCAAGAACCTTCCGCTCGCCGATGTCGGCTGCCGCTGCATCGCCGTGCCGTCCTACCCCGGCCGCGCCACCGACCCCCTCGACCCCAACTACATCTGGCAGGCCGGCGGCGACGGCGTGTGCAAAGAAGTTCCCAAGCTCGACGTTGCCCACTGATCCGCGCCAGTCTGAGTGGCCGGGTGCCCCGTTCATGACAGCTTCACCGTCATGAGCGGGAACCCCGTCGATTTCCCTACCGCCCCCTCCCGCTCTATGGCATAATTTCGCAACCTGCTGGAAAGCATCTCTGCGCACGCCACACCGGGCCGGGCACACCACGCCCCATCTCATCTCCTCACCGGAGCACGATGAGCAACATCAACGGCAAGCTCTACGCGATGAACGCCATCACTCCCATGAAGCCATGGAAGACATGGATTCTGCGCCTCATCTTCTTTCTTCTCTGGCACATCAAGTCCAAGCAGGCCGACCTCATCAACCTCTCCTTTATTCAGTTCGCCCGCTGGGTCATCATCCCGCGCAACCGCTTCCCTTCGCTCAGCTCTGATCAAAAGCAGGAGACCCTCAAGTACGACTACCTGCTCTTCTTCAGCAACTTCAACGGCACCTGGAACCAATATATTGATGCCTTCTCCGACGTCCTCAGCGACGGCCTGAATCTCATCTGGCGCTGGAGCGAAAAGTTCCCCGGCTCGGTCCCCGTCACCGGCTTCAAGGAGTACATCGCCCGCGTCCAGTTCGACACCGACTACTACTACACCTCCTACCCGCAGGCCACAGCCAACGACACCAAGGCCGCGCACATCGTCGTCGCCGCGCTCGACACCCTCGCCGCCCAGGCTGAAACGCAAACCCCCGAGCAGTTCCAGGCAGCCTACCTTCAGTTTGTCCTCGCCGCCCAAGCCAACCTCGGCGGCCTCGGAGAAGCCCCAGCGGTCTTTTAATTAATAAGCATAGAGAAATAAGGGATCACCCAGCATCATGTCGAATCAGAACGGCAGCGTCTACGGGCTCACCTTCCTCTGCCCCATCTTGAACGATGCGGCGGCCTCGCCCTCGCACGACCTCCAGATCCGCAACTACCTCTCCAAGCTGGATACCGGCGCGGGCAGCCCCTTCGCCATCGCCCCCGGCACCCACCTCGCGCGCCTCGCCGTCATGGATGACGTCATCTACGTCGGCTCTCCCGCCATCGAGGAGCACCTACAGTCCAAGTACCTGGTCTTTGAGACCAACTGCGACAGCGACCTCGAACCCTACCTGCGCGGCCTCGTCGGCGCCGTCACCTC
>Ga0302266_10002673_pt1 | contig 15009 bp, 33 predicted proteins | sample III_Bog_E1_2_FD_194559 | JGI IMG/M metagenome (GOLD analysis project Ga0302266, IMG submission 194559) | Peat permafrost microbial communities from Stordalen Mire near Abisko, Sweden - III_Bog_E1_2 | ecosystem: Environmental > Terrestrial > Soil > Wetlands > Peat | place: Sweden: Abisko... | reverse complement strand
ACGCCTGCGCAGCCTGCCCGGACGGAACGCCGTGGGAGGGGTCGAGAGGCTTGTGGTCAAGAGAGTCCATCTCCGTCCAGTCACGGGACGGCTTCAGTATCCTGACAGTCGGCGTCGAGCCAGGGGGCTTGCCGGCGTTCGGATCAGAGGGGGTGCTCATATCAGTTGGGCTGTTTTGACTACGCAGGTGTCGGGCTCGAAGAGGATGACGAAGAGGTTCTTGCTTTGGTGGTCTGGGCGGTCCGGGTCCTTGCCCCAGATGGTGACCGCCAGTGAATGGTTGTGCCTATCCTCAACCCAGTCGCTGTTACCGAGTAGCTCGTGGGTAAAGGGGTAATGCGCGAGGATGAATTGGCCCCTGAGGCGCCGGGAGGCCCACAGGTCTATGCCGACTGGGATCTCCACTTGATTAGCCTGCGCCATCAGGCTCTCGGACAGCTTCGCCAGATTGACGCAAACCCACGAAAGCACGAGTCGCTCGCCCTGGAACTCGCCGGGAATGACAATCCCTTCGTCAGGGAAGGAAACGGAGTCGCTACGCTCGACTTGCCTGCGGGCCGCCCGCACCACAGCTGCATGGTACGGGGACTCGTTCCCTGTCTCCGCCGATTCAAACAGCTTCGCCAGGTCTGCCCGTCCAGCCGCAAGCAAGGCGTCCCGGATCTCGGGGGTTAGCCGGGACTCGAAGGCGAACGCGCGGTAGCTTTGGGAGTCGTTCATTTGGGACCTAGTGGTGGTGAAGCTGGAGGATTTCGTACTGCTTGTACCAGTAGTAGGGGCTGATGAGGTTGAAGGATTTGCTGATGTAGTACCAATGCCCTCCGCAATAGCCGAGCAGGAGGAGCCCGAAGAAGATGCCCCCGATGAAGCTCAGGAGGGGGTGTCCAAGAATCGCATTCGCGAGCAGCCAGTACCACCACTCCATCGTAGCCTGTGCCTTCTTGACGGACGCATAGGTGGCTTCCCGGAGTTGCTCCAGATTGCCAGGCTCGGGCTCAACGGTGGGCGTCATCAGCCAGTACCAGACATCCCCGATCACCGTATTGGAGTTCTTTCTGAATTCCTTGGTCGCTACGAAATTCTCGTGGAAATTCGTCAGACGCCCCATGCGCCGTCCCGCGGCGGGAACACCGTCACGAGCGGCGAGGCGGGCCTGGTCGAGGGCGGAAGGTTTTTGAGGGGAGGACATGGGCTGAAAAGGTGGCTGCGTGGGCGGGTACGGCGCTCGGACCCCATCAGGGGTCCAACCCTCCCCGGTCGAGAACCTTCTGGACGTTCCGGGGGGTGCGCCTCCGGCTACCGAACCAGCGGGTCGGAGGGGGCATCGTCTTACGGATGCTCTTCAAGATCACGGTCTGGGTGATGGTAGCGGGCTTCATAGCACAAGATGGGGGGGCTCCTGCCTAAATAATCGGCTGGAACCCCCGAGTTTCAACCCCTTAGCGGGCGAAAAGGTGCGCCCCAGCAGTGCAAGGCAGGTAGACCACTTGCCCGAAATGATAGACCCCTGTGGGTTCGGTCAGGTAGACGATGGCCCCATTGGTCAGCTGCACCGTGATCGCGTCAGAATAGGCGTTGATCTGATGGCCGGAAACAACCGTACCCTCGTTGGCCTGCACGCTGACCCCGTCAAGAAGGACGGAGAGCCGAAGCCCCTCCCGGCCATCCATGTCCCGGCGAACCTCGATGCGCCTGCCAACCTGGGCATGCTTGACCTCCTTGCGGACCTCGGGGCGGGCAACGGGGGCGGCAAGCAGCGGCTTGCGGGAGTCCTGAGCACGGACGGCGGGCTTGGCGTCAGAGGCCATAACCGACGACGAAACAGCGAGAAACGTGACAACGAGAGCGATAGTGAGTTTCATGGAGCAAGATGGGGTCGGCGAAATGGGGTACAACCAAGCACCTCCCAACCGAGCCCCCACCGGTTGTTCCCCGTCAAGAAGCTGTCTCCACAGAGTAGCGGTTCCCTGGGAAGGTGATGGCAACCCGGGCAATCTGGCCCTCGGCGTCGCTAGGGTACACCTCAATGAGGCGAATCGCAGTCATAGGGGCTAGACCGTGGCGTAGGTCTCGGGGGTGCGACGATGGGCCGGGACGGGGCGATATTGGGTCAAAGCTGCCCGGCGGGCGAAAACGAGCCGTGGCAGGCCCTTCCCGAACTGGTCGGCGGTGGGATCTGCGATCCAAAGATCCGGACCTGCCTCGAAAGTAACTGCAACATGCCAAGCCACAGCCCCATCGGCCATAGCGTAGCTGAATTCTGCCAGGCGGAAGGTGATCCACGGGAACGCGCGAATGAGCGACTCCACAAGCCCGTCAGACTCGTCAGCGCACCGGCCCTCAAACACCCTCGGGTTGTCACCCCACCCCAGGAAAGCCTCTGAGGCAGCCCGCCAGGTCGAGCAATGCTCGGCGATCTCCTCCACAAGGGGGCCGGAAGAGGCTATTGCCCCCTGCACGCCGGCAAGGATTGTCGCGGCGGCCGCCTGGAGAGTGCCTGCGTCGGTAACTGTGGGCGTTCCCATGCTTCCAAGTTGGGAGGCGCGCGTGGGCAGGCCGGAAGCTAGCGAGCCCGTAGCTCTAGGGAGGCCCCCCGGGGGGTAGGCAAACGGCGGGTCGCTCGCCGTGGGAGGAGGCCCTCAAGGGCGGCAAAGTCGTGCTCCGGTGTGCCGCTCAGGATCACATTCTGAAAGGTGGCCATTTCAGCCAGCTCAACCGAGGCGCTTGCCATGCGGCGCGAAAGCTCGGCGGGAGACATGTTGCCACGGGCAACCAGGCGGTCCCGAAGAGTATCGAGGGAGTCGGCGGCCACGAAGACCTCTATCAGCCGGCCATGGAGGCGGGGATCGCCCGAAGCAGCCTTCCTCAGGCTTCGGGCGCCCTGGATGTCGAGGATGCCCACAAGGTTCGTATGGTCGAGCCGGTCAACGACAGCGGACCGCAAAGTCCCATAGCGGTGCTTCCCGTGGACGTACGCCCATTCCAGGAAGTCGTCGCCCTGGAGGCGGGCATCGAACTGTGCCTCACTCATGAACAGATAATCAACGCCGTCCACCTCGCCTGGTCGCGGGTCGCGGGTCGTGGCAGTCACGAGACGCTCAAAGCCAGGGACCTCGCGAGCAACCCGGTTGCACAAAGTCGTCTTACCGGCGCCTGACGGGCCGACGATGACAAGGAGGTGTGTCGGGGACTGTGAATCGTGCTGCATCCTCAACAAGTATGGGGGGGGGCGATTCGCAGCGCGTTCAAGATGCACTAGACCCGGAAGACGCCGTAGACATGGCGCGGGGCAACAGCCGTCCGGTTCCGGCGCTCCATCGCCATGCGGATCAGGACGTACATCGCAGGGAGAAAGAAAACGAGGGCGACTACAGCGTAGTCGAAGGGCTCAAGGGGTGTCATGACCCAAGATGGCGACTCAACCCCCGAGGACCGGCTGCTTCGCGCGGATGGACTCGATCATGCGAAAAGCGCCACCCGGACCATCCGGGGCCGTGAGCGAGCGGTTCGCCTGCATCCGCTCATTGTCCGAAAAGACATCCTCCTTGACCGCACGCCGCATCCAGTCGTCGAGGCTCTCGGCGGACGTGGGGGCGCAAAGGTCGGCGATAGCTACGAGGAGTTCTTCGATGTCATGCATGGTGCGTCAAGATGGGTCATTGGCTGAGCGAGTTTTCGAGCGACATAAGCGCAGGATGTCCGTGACCAAGAACCTTGTTCAGCGCCATGGACACCCGACCAGGAGTCAGGCCCATTTCTCCGTAGGAAAGGCGACCGAGCCTGACGGCGAGCTTGCGCGCCTGCTCGGTGGTGATGAGGGCATGGCTCACAGCTCGGTCCAGAGCGCCTGGCACATGAGCCGGTGCGACTGTGACCGGATTGTGGAACTTCTCCTGTTGGCGAAGACCAACCGAGTGGTGCGTGTCGTTGTAGAGGCCGGAGATGGATTTGGACATAAAGCAAGATGGGTCGGCGGCTCCTCTGGTCCGATCAAGCGTGCGCAGGAGGGGCGGATTTGGCGGACGCAGCCTGGAGTTCTGCGTTAAACCGGCAGAGATAGTCGTGGGCTGTCTCGACGTTGTAGTTCCTGCGATTCACCGCGTCCGCGACCTTCTTCGAGAAGGTCTCGAAAATGGCCTTACCTGTTGCTTTGCACGTCACGATCCAGCTATGAGGTTGCATGTGACAAGATGGAGTTCGTAGGACAGCGACGGAAGTCGCTACACTCGCCGCCGGGATAGCCCCTAAGTCAAAAGGGGTGCCTGGCTTACCCATGGCACCCCTTTTGGAAATTGGCGGCCGCGTGGGATTCGAACCCAGAGGCTATCATCCCCTGCCCCAGTGGTCAGCGCAGCCGTATAAGGAACCTAGTGAAGCAAGATGGCCTGAGCGGAACGCTAACTCCGGTCCCGAAGGGCAACCGTCGCTCCCGTCGAGTAACGGCCTGTGGGAACGATTGCGGCGGTGAACCGCTCGTTCAGTCGGCCCAAGATCGTGTCCAGTCGGAACTCGGCATTGGGACGGCCACCGTTCCTCCGAAGCTTCGACCCGACGATGGACTCCACCTTGCTGGTCGCTACTTCGTAGACGACGACATCAAAGAGAGGCGCTGTCGATTGCGAGTGGGTTTGCATGGGCATGGGAGTGGTCAGGTCGAGGCGAAGAGGGGAAGGTCCTCGACTCCGCTCGAAACAGGGGCGCGCACGATGGCGGTTGCCGCTCGGATCACGGCGGTGAAGAGGGGGACGTAGACCGCCTGACCCAAAAGTCTCCAGGCGCGAGTCTTGGCCTCGGGGAGTACGTAGCTGTCGTTCAGGCCAAAGATTCGGCGGCCCTCGCTCACGGTGAAGTAGCGATAGGTGTCCGGCAACGTGGGATGGGCAAGCAACGGCTGATCGTTCTTAGTTTCGCCATACTCGGCGGTCAAAGTGCCCATGGAAATATCAGTCGGTTTGACGACCTGGAACCCGAAACCGCTACCGCGCTCAGCATTGCGCTCGTTGACCCGGAAGACCCACGGCTTGCTTTCGCGGTTCCACCAAAGCTCCTGGGGAACGTCGCGGTCAAGAAGGTCGCCCACGGTGGTGCGCCGGGCATCAGTCGCGAGGGGGGTCGGCCACACAAAGGGCTGGCGGCCGGCCTCGGGAGTCGTGGCAACGAGGACGGTGCGCGTGCGCTTTGAAACCGCGCCAAAATCCGCAGCGCTCATGACCTGGCTGTCTACGCTGTAACCCAGGCGGCGGAGGGCGCCAGAGAGGCTTGCCCAAAGCTCCTTATCCTTGAACCCCGGGGCGCACTCCAGGATGACCGTGCGCGGGTTGACGCGGGAGATGATGAGGAACGCCCAGAAAGCCATGTCGCCCAGCGGGTGTTCGGTGGCGGGCCGCGAGCGGTCGATCTTGCTGCCGTCGGCGTTGAGCGTGCGGCAGCGCGCCCAAGGCTGGCATGGGAGGCCGAGTAAGAGCAATTCAACCGGCGTGAGACTCGTGGAAAAAGCCGCCTCGTGGACCGACATTTCGTAGACGGCCGCGCTCGGGTGGTTTCCGGAGTAGGTGTCGGCCGTGCTGCCCTCGATCTCGACCGCCCATTTGGCGGTATAGCCGGCCTCGACGCCGGCCTGGTCAAGGAGGCCAGCGCCGGAAAAAAGGGAGCCCATCGAGCCATCGCTCGGGCGCGCCCGCTGCTGTTGGTCGAGCGGATGGACCGTAAGCACGATCTCGCGCTCGCTCACTCGCACTTGGATCGTCCGGGAATCGCCGAAGACCTCCGACAAAAACTTCGCATTGAGGTCGATCAAGGGGTGCCCGTTCTTCTCTTGGACGCGCTTGCCGGAAGGCTCCTCGCAAGGGCTGATCGAAAGAGTGCCCGCGCCCATTCGGATCGAAATCCATTGGCCGCCGGCGAAACCGGCCCTGGCAAGGTATCGGGCATTGACGAAATAGCGGGGTGCGCCGCGCTGCTGCCCAAGATGCACTACGGACTCATGGATGAGGTTCGATTTCATGGCGATTGAGGCTTCAAGATGGAGTCAGGTGGGACGGGTCTGCGCCTTGCGGACAGCCCTGGCGATGAGTTCATCGAGCGCGGCCTGCTTCACCTTCTTGCCCGGACCATCGAGGGTAATCAGGACGCAGCGGAGCGTCGCGTCATCAGCGGCAGGGACCTTCGAGAGGTCCGTGGGAGCCAGCCAGCCGGCCAGCGGTTGCTCGGGTGTGCTCACGGGAATAATCCCGTCAGCCCTGGGAATCGGGCGTCGCCAACTGCTTGAAGCGGTGGTGGCGAATTACCCAAACCGCACCGGCCACAAACGCCACCGTCGCAATCGAGTGGCTCAGAATGTAATGCCCCGGACGATTCGCCGTAAGAGTCTGCGCAAAGGCGGCCAGCAGAAACACGGCGCAGAGGACACGGTCGAAGCGATGGGATTTCATGGGATGTAAGGCAAGATGGGCTCCTCAGTAACGACGCTCGCGTGCGCGGTCAGCTTTCTCCAGTTCCATGTCGATCACCTTCGAGTGGCGCTCGATGTACTCGGCCACGGCAGGATAGCGTCCGTCGAGCCAGTTCGCGTCACGGAGGCGGTCCAGATAGCTGGCGGGCACTTCGCCGATGGGTTGCCCAACAAAGGCGCCAAACGGCATCGTGCTCTTGTCGTCCATGACCCGAAAGGAGCGGGAAGCAACTACCGGGGCCACGGGACCGCGAAAGCCCTCGCGAACATACTCGTCGCCACGGCGGATGCCGGTATCGGTCAGTGTGTCGGATTCCATGCCCCAAGATGGGGCTAGCCGGCAATCGCGCGGCGGCCGCTCCAAGTGCCATCGGCCTCTAGGCACTCGATGACATCCGCCTTGTCAGCGGAGATGTCCCGCCAACCAACCGGCAGGCAAAGAAAGGCGAAATCGTCCCCGACCAGGACAACATCTCCGGTCGAAAGGCTGCGGGTCCTCCCCGCAACTGAGGCCCACTTCCCGCCCTGCTCCGGATTGTTCGAGAGGTCGAACGCGTACTCGGCGGCCTGCACGGGCGTGGTGCCCTCGGGCAAATCAACTACGAAGGCGATGCGCCGCGTCGGAATATCGACCTTCGTGCCCGATACCTGCGTGCCCGACGCAACAGTCTTGCTGATGCTCATGCCGAACATGATCGCCGTAAGTTTCGTGGTCATCGTACCCCAAGATGGGAGGGGCGCGCCCGGGCCTTAGGCCGCAATCCCTTGAACGTGGCGGGCTGCGAAGAACTTCCCGATTGCCTCGCCAAGTGCCTCAAACGGGCGGGCGACAACGCCCTGCCCAAGGACCTCATACGCGGTCGTCCGGGGAAGTTTGGCAATGGCGGCGATGAAGGCATCGTCAAACCCGTGGATGCGGGCGACCTCGGTCGGGCGAAGGAGGCGGTAGCTGCCCTCGCTTGTGCCGCTGCTCACGAAAACGCCCGTGGGCTGAATCTTGCCATACGACTTCGGAATCGTCGGGACCTTCACGCTTTGGCGGGTAAGGATGCGGCGGGAGAACCCGCAACCTTCGCTGGCCTTGCGGTCGCAATACTTCGTGTGTGCTGCAACCTGCGCGGGGCTGAACTCGTCGGCCTTGTCCTGATCCGTGACCGGGTCCAAAAGGTTCTCAATCGTGCCGCTAAAGTGGACCGGGGAGTAATCCCAGCTGAACCGGCCCAAACGGGAGGCGACCATGACCCAGCGCACGCGCTCCGTAGCGGTGTTGAAGTCCGTGAACGGATTGACGACGTACTCGCTCAACTGGTAGCCAATCGCCGAGAGGTGGGCGCGAATGGCTGCCGCGCTGAAGGTCGTCCGGTAATTGCTTACGTTCTCGAAAACGACGCCCTCGGGGCGGCGCAGCGTGATTTCGTGGAGAGTCGGGATGAACAGGTGCCCAACGTCCGGGTGCATCTCGGCGCACGATAGACCGTTCTTGGAAATGCCCGCTGAACTCGCGCCGGTGCAGGGAATGCCAGCGAGGAAGATGTTCGTCGCGTTGCCGGAGGGAAAGCTGGTCTCCTCGGGAGCATACCCAGTGACTGAACCAAGGGCGGTCGAGGCTTCGGGGTGCTGGTCGGAGAAAAGGCGCAGGTAGCGACCGTCAATCTCGACGACTCCAGCGACGGCCACCTTGCCATAACGGGAAAGGCCACGGGAGAAAGGGGCGCAGAGCGTGCCCATCCCGGGGAAGAACTCTTTGAGAGCGAAGGTTGCCATAAACCAAGATGGGGCGGGCGTCCGGGCGTAGGTCGGCCAAGCGACAGCATTCAGCCCGACTCGCCAGCTACCGTTTGAAAGTGACGGCGTCGGTCTGTGCCCAACCGCACGCAACGAGGAACTGGCGGCAAACCTCCTGCGTGATGTCGGCATCCGTTGAGCCCTTGGGGGCGGGGATTTCGTCGGCACCAAAGAGGTCGAGCTGGCCTGTCGGAAGCACGGCGGAGGTCTGGATGCGAACCGTCGCGGGCTTGGCCCAAGCTATAAGGGCCGTGGCAGCGATGAGGTTGCTGGCGGAAAGAGCGGCCTCAATGACGGCGGGGCGACCGGCGGGCCTCTCCAAACCCGTGCGCAGGGCAATTGAACCTGCGGCGGTGGTGAGCGTGTTGCCATCAATCGTCCACGTCTCGGTCGAAACGATGCGAACCGAAAAGGCGCGAAGGGAGGGAAGAATTTGGGCGAGCCCGACCGAGAGCTTGACGCGAACCTCGGGAGCCGAAAACCGGGCCATGACAGACGACCCCTCGTAAGAAAGGATCGCGGAACCGTTCCGCTTGGAAACGTGGGTGCTGGAGAGAATCGCGGGGCGGATGTTCAGCCCCGGTCCCATGCGAGGCTCGACGACGAAGCCCGTGCCAACGTCGAATCCGTTGTTGCTCAGGCGGGAGTAGGAATCCTCAACCCAAAGCCGACGATTCAGGCCGGTAGAGCAGTTGCCCAGAGTGGTGAGGATGCTGTCGGATCTCATGGTGCAAGATGGGGTCAGCGTAGGTCGCGAGGCGTGGAAGGCGGATGTGCAGCGAGGGTACAGGCACAGTGGAAACTACGGCGCCCACGGCGTGCGGGTCGCCGGGCCATGCATGCATGACCTCGACTAGCCAGATTTCGTGGGGCGTCTCGCGGACGCGCTCGAACTCGGAAACGCAGTTGCGGGCAGAGCCAGCCCTGCGTCACGCATAGACGCCCGGGCGGTCGGACTCTGGGTCGGGCCGCAACCCGTGGGCCGAGATGTCGTCGCGGCTGAGCGACGGGGCCACGTGGAAGTAGATCCAGCTCACTTCCGGGGCGACTTGGCGCGAATCGCCTTCAGCTTGAGGTGCTTTCGCAGTGCCGCGCCTGTGAAAGGCGTGCGCTTCTCTGCAAGGTGCTTGGCGATGACGGCGCAGGTCTCCTCCCAGCTGCGGGTCTCCCAGAGGTCCTGACCTTCGGGGGACAACTCAACCTCGGCGAGCGCCACGGCGACCGCGCTTAGGTTGTAAAAGTTGCCGATTTCGCGGAGATGGTCGGCGTGGTCATCGGGGATCTCCCGGGCGATGCAAGCAGCGTTGGCGGCGGCGGCGAGGGCAAGGGCGGCAGTGGTAGCGGTCATGTCCCAAGATGGCGGCCGTGCCCTTACCGGGGGGTGTCAGACAGCCAGCAGCGGTTGCCCCATGGTAACGGCCTTCGCAACCTTCGCGGTGCGTGCCGGCGCGAGGCTCTTCGTAGGCAACGAAGTCTTGAAGAAAAGGGCGGTGCCGGAGTCGGCTCCATATCGGAGTTCGTAACCCCAAGTCCGAATCCCCGGAGCACTTCCGATCCGGGTATCGGTGGGCTTGCTGGGCTCAATCATGCGCGAGACGATGATGTCGCGGCCGAGGGTCAGCGGATCAAGAGCCGTGACTTCGTGGACGTTGTGCGCCCACTCCGAACGGTCTCCGGAGAAGTGGCACGTCTTCACGAGGTAGAGGTCACCGACTTTTAACTCGCTCAAGGAGTGGATTCGGGCTCCCGGCTGAAAAGCCCCCCACCCCACCTTGGGGTCGGCTGTCGGGAAAGGCGGCTTCCTGCTCGGAACCTGTGCGTAAGCCCGGCGATGGGCCGTTGGGGCAGCGTTCATGGGCCAAGATGGGGCAAGGGTCGCCCTAGCCGCCTCCCGGGATGCCAAGGCCGTCCAGCCTGGCCTGGGTCAACCCATGCTGCGGTTTGACCGGAGAACCGCCCGAAGCTGGTACGCCTGAATCGCCTGTTGGGGGGTCATCCGGGAAGCTCGTTGGCCACCCATCCACCCCCACTTGGCCATTGCCAGCCAAAGTGCAGCGCTCGTCACGAAAAAGAAGGTAATCGCGGCAAACACGACCAGTTGCCACGCAAGCGGAACGCCCCTCATTTGCCACTGCATCCACTCGATGGCCTCGGCTGTAGCTGCGGCGGACAGGTAAAACCCCACCAACGAGCCGACTGCGGAGGCGGCAATAGCGGCCAAGGTCGCGAAAAATAGCGAAGCACTCGCAAAAAACGTGCCTACGGCGAGGATGAATGACTCAAGGTGCTCCATGCTGTAAATTATGGGGGATCTCGGGGCACTGCTACCGGGACCTCGCACCGGTTATCGGAGGCAGGGATCGCCGGCGGCAAGCCTTTTGGCGATGTCCACGGCCTGCGACTCCACGCCAAGCCAGTCGTCGTAAGCCTCAGTTGCGGGAAACCCGTTCGCCTGGGATGTGACGATCCAAGCGCCCTCACCGTCGCTCTCTGCCCAGAAGAACAGACCGGGCTGGGACGTTGACTCGAATTTGATCGGCTCCTTCGAGGGACTGGCGACGGCCGGGGATACGCTCATGGGGCAAGATGGCTGCGGAAAGTCTCGCTAGGGCGCCGCAAACGGGCAAGAAAGCCCGATAACGCCCTCAAATGGACCAAGTGGCTACTCCTCCAGGCTTCGTCGATCAAATGCCCCAGCGGGGGGCGTGGAATGCCCCTGTGAGCGAGCCTGAGCCCTGTAGCTGGGACAATCAGGTCCTGTTGCCTGACGGGAGGACAAGCTACGGGGTGTTCATGCCGGGAGCCGGATGGTACGTCCGGGACCGGTTCCTAGACGTTCTCGGGTGGCGGAAGCTGGACAACCGGCAGATCACCTGCGGGCGCGACCTGCGATCCCTCTAAGGAGGCCCCCCGGGGGGTGGGTAAACGGAGGGCGAAACGCCCACAGGCGTTCAAACCGGGTGCGAGTCCAGTTCCTCAATCGCCCTGCGGGCGTCGTGAGCGGACATCGTGGGGCGCACGTAACCGGCAGTCTGGATGCGGTTCCGGAACTCGGTCTTGACGGCGAGAAACTTGTCAGCGCCCAGCATTTCAAGCTCGGAGGCAAAAAGGCCCTCCTGTGCGTGGTACCCCTCGACCTGCTCTAGCGCCCGGCGGTACTTCGCCGCCAGCTCGCGATTGCGCTCGCGGTACTTCTGGAGACGCTCGGAACTGCCCGCAGCGAGCCATGTGAAGAAGCCAGAGGCCAAGGCCGCAGCTACCGCGGAGCCCCCAGTGACAATGTTCGGGTCAATCATACCCCAAGATGGGAGGCGTCGGAATAGAGGTACAAATGCCGCAGGTCCCTCTCCCGCTCAACGGTCGCCGGAGAGAAGTCTCCCATGGCTGGCATGTCGAACCGCACGACCGCCTTTCCGTGACGCGTGCCGACGACCGTGCCGCAAAGGACCCCCGAGCGATTGAAGACGGGCGCAAGCCGAGGATCGCGGCACACAAAATGGACAAGGTTTCCGATGAGTGCGACCGGGTCGCCGGACGCAGGGACCATGTCGGCGCCGAACGTGTCGTGCGAATGCCTGTCGGGCTGCATCAGGGCCTCGTCAGTGACAAGGATTGGGCTCGTGTAGTTCGAGAGGTTTTCGCCGCCATCGGCCTGCTGCACGACCTCTACGGGCAACGGATGCCCGTAGGTCGTGCCGTAGCGCTCATTGTAGCCCAGGAAGCGGATGCCGGTGAGGGCTTCCCATGCGCACGAGGTGGTGTGAAATGTGGACTCGCGATTGATGAACCTCACGCGCCCGTCGATGGTGATGACCGCGCTCGACGCACTCATGCTGCTCCACAGCGTGAACCGGCGACCGGCGATGATAACGTCATACCGGCTGTGCCAACCTGGGGCGGGGAAAGACGAAGGGACCTTGTGCCCGTTCAACCGCATCGTGCGGGTGTGCCATGCAAGCAGCCTTAGCGTCGGCACCGTGATCGTCCTGGGGCGGATGACTGTAGCGCTCATGAGACAATTATGGGAGAACGGTGCGTGGATCGGGTTCAGGATGATACCCGTGGGCTGTCCTTGGAACGGGTTCCATTCCAGCGGTCGGCAAGTACCTGCCTCGCAAACTGCCAGTCCCTGCCGTCAAACCAGAAGTCTTGAACGAAGACCTTGCGAAAAACTTCCCCGAACGAACAAACCCACTTCGCCAGGGCCACGATCAGCCCCCATGCAAGCGCGAGCAGGTAAACCACGGCGATCCCGATTGCGGCCAGAATAACGAGTGCGCGGTGCCCCATAAGGGACGCATCGACTGAGGAAGTGGCGTGCATGAATCAAGATGGCCTGACTGCGCGAAGCTCCAGAACGAGGGCGTCTCGGAGGAGGGCGCGGGCAACTTTGTCAGCCGCTCTCAAGACCCGCCGGCGGTTACCTGGGACCATAGGGGTCACGTCGGCCACGGGTTCCCACGAGGAATCGTCGCCAAGCCTGGAATATCGGGCTGCCTTCGCCTGCCTACCCACCTCGCCCTCCTCGGCCCCGTAGGCGTCGAGGTAAATCTGGGTGTGAGGGACCCTGAAAATCGAATGAAGCACGGCGCCATCGCTGCGAAGCGTCAGGCATTCGCCCGCCGGAGCCAAACGTGCAAGAGCCGCCGTAAGGGCGTGGCAATGGCCATTCGCGAAGTCGAACGTGAGGGAGGTATTCACTCCCCAAGATGGCCGCCTCTCGGAATCAGACCGCGAGAAGCAATTGGCCTGCCCGTTCGGGAACCTCTTCGCCGGGTGAGGAACTCCACATCGAGACACCGTGGCGAACCTTCGGGAGTAGCTCCAAAGCCTGTTCCACCGTCAAGGGCGTCATGTATGCCCGGTTATCTCGTGTCTGCGCCATGAGGTCGCCGTACGACTTGAACCGGGCGTGAGCCTCCGCGCTAAGCAGCAGGGATGCCGCCGTCTTGCTGGTATCGGCAGCGACGACGCCCTCAATCCAGTCAGACTCCCCAACGACCTCGAACGAGACATGGAAGTAGCGTTCGCCGGAGCCAAGAATCGGAAGGCCGTCGGCGCGGTCAGTGCGGAAAGGGAGCGTCTTTGAGGGCATGGCGCAAGATGGGTCACTCGTCACAGGTCCTCGAAACAAGGTTAAGGATACGCTGGAATAGCCCCACCCTGGGGGCGCTGTAGCGCAAGGGGTCAAGGGTCTCGTCCCAGTAGATGCCGTCGATCATCGGCGCAGAAGCGTCAAGCAACGCGGTAACCGCCGCGTCAAGCGTGTCGCAAAGCGCAACCGTGGTGCCTGGGTGTCGCTGACCCCAGTATGTGCAAAGCTGAACCGTGGGTGCCCAGCACAGGCACTCGCGCAAGCGGCCGCCCTCAACAAGCTCGGCATGGGCCTCCGCCTTGGTGAGGTGCATCGTGAAACACGGTTCCCCGTCCTCGTTTGTCGCCCAACACTTGAATGCAAGGCGGCGCTCAACTAACCCGCGAGCGGCGGCGATAGCCGTCAGTTGGTGCTTCGGGATGCTGTAGTAGTCCGCGAGGACGAACCCCCCGGGCTTAACGAGACTCCAAAGGGGGCGACCCCCAAGCTCTGCGATCATGAGCCAGGCGTCAGCAGTCTCCTCGTCGATGGAACAGGAAAGGCACGGCCCCTCATTGCTCGCGCCCCGCGTTGGCGCCAGAGGATTGTCGAGGAATCCGTAATGGAGCAGCGCTCCATCGTGGCAAACCGTCGGAATCTTCAGACCTGCTAGTGCAGGGGCGATAACGGGCATGGCGCAAGATGGCGCCTACTATGCCGCTTACCTGTCGCTGCGTATGCCAGCGAGGAAAGTTCCGTCGATAAATCCAGCCTCTGAGAAGAAGCAGGCGACCGCGGAAACGATAACCGCCAAAAGGGAGACGACGGCAGCGACGATCATGAGAGCGTGCGGCGCGGTTCCGTGTGAGGCCCTGAGGATGGTCACTGCGCTGAACAGGAGCACAAGGGAGAGGGAGGCGAAAAGCCAGGTGGTCTTCTTCATGAGGGGGAGGGAATAGGGGAGATTGCGGTGCGAGAGACAGAGATGCGAGGCCGGAATCGGCGGGATCAGGCGGCCCTCCGCTGGTGCGGAAGCCGGTGGTGGGCGAAGTCGCGGATGCGCTTCTTCCATTCCGCGTCCTTGTCCTTCTTGCGCTGGGGACCGCCGAAAGCGCCCTTGGTCGTGGGGCGGGGACCGGACGGGCCGGACGGGCTGCGCCAGAACGCCTCAGAGCCGAAGAAGTGGTCGCAGGACGGGTACGCGCGAATGAGGTACGGGTTCATCGTGAGACAAGATGGCGGAGGTTCGCCTACCAGTTGGTCTGGTTGATGAAGACCCACTTATCGGCGGGTGCCGGGTCTCCCGGGCGGCGCATCTGGTCGCGGCCGAAAATGGTAACTGCGCCGGGATCGGCCGGCCAGATGATGACGACCAGGTCGCCACCAAAGCCAACGCCATCCGTCATGTAGCCTCGAACGAGGCCGACAACGGGGTTGTGGGCAGCGACCTCCTCGTAGGTTTCGCCCGTGTGCTCGGCGTAAGCCCGGGCAACAGCGTCCTTGATGTCCTGAGGGCAGGGTTCGAACTTTGAGGCGCTCACGAAATTGATCCTTCAGCGTAGGCAATAGCTTCCTCTACTGCGGTTCTGATCTCGGCATTCAGACTCACCAAAGGCAGTCCGGAGCCTTCGTCGTGAGCTTCGATGGTGGCGTTATCGTCGGCCAACACGAGCCTGAGCGCGAGCAGCAGTTTCCGTTT
>Ga0302266_10002672_pt1 | contig 15009 bp, 15 predicted proteins | sample III_Bog_E1_2_FD_194559 | JGI IMG/M metagenome (GOLD analysis project Ga0302266, IMG submission 194559) | Peat permafrost microbial communities from Stordalen Mire near Abisko, Sweden - III_Bog_E1_2 | ecosystem: Environmental > Terrestrial > Soil > Wetlands > Peat | place: Sweden: Abisko... | reverse complement strand
CCGGGGATGCGGGCGATCCAGGTGGATGTGAAGCAGTGAGTAGAGGGTAAGGAGTAGAGAGTAGAAAGAGGCAAAGGCAAGTGCAAAAGCCTTAACGCAGAGGACGCAGAGGAAAAACGCAAAGGACGCAGAGAAGAACAGCAGCCGATAGACTCCTTGCTCCTACTCCTTACTCACTGCCTCATGCACTGCCTTCAGCGTCTCCAGCAGCGGCTTGAGCAGGTCCAGGCGCAGCGCGTTGGCGCCGTCGGATTTGGCCTCGGCGGGGTTCTCATGCACCTCGAGGAAGATGCCGTCGACCCCGGCGGCGACGGCGGCTCTTGCCAGCACAGGGATAAACTCCGGCTGGCCGCCGCTCACGGCTATCTCCCCTTTGGATCCCGCGGTCTTGTTATCGCTGGGCGTCTGCACGGAGTGCGTCGCGTCGAAGATGACCGGAGCGAAGGCGCGCATCTGCGGCAGCGAGCGCATGTCCACCACCAGGTTGTTGTAGCCGAAGCTGGCGCCGCGTTCGGTCAGAGCGACGCGCGGGCAGCCGGACTCGTTGAGTTTTTCTACCGCGTGGCGCATGTCCCACGGCGCGACGAACTGTCCCTTCTTTACGTTGACGGCGCGGTTCAGGGTTTTGGCGGCGTGCGCGGCGGCGATGAGCAGGTCGGTCTGGCGGCAGAGGAATGCGGGAATCTGGAGCATTGCGTCGATGGAGCCGAGCGCATCGCTCACCTGCGCGCACTGTTCGGGTGAGTGGACGTCGGTCAGCACGGGCAGCTTGTTCTGCTCGCCGATGGCGCGCAGGATGCGGCAGCCTTCGACGAGGCCGGGTCCGCGGAAGCTGTGAATCGAGGTGCGATTGGCCTTATCGTAGCTGGCCTTGAAGATGTACGGGATGCCGAGGTCTGTGGCGATGCGCTGCACGGCGTCGGCGAGGCCGCGGGCGTGGGTCTCGGACTCCAGCACGCACGGCCCGGCGATCAGGAAGAGCCCACCGCCCCCGATGGGGACGCTGCCGAGAGCGAAGCTCGAGGGGTGGGAAGCGGAGTCAGGCACAACTTCCAGCATAGGGGAGGGAGTAGGGAATAGGGAATAGGGAGAAGGGTGCTGCGCCAAGAAAGGAGAGCGGAGGCTATGCGGCCTCCGCTCTCACTCCTATTCCCTATTCCCGGTCTCTACGGATTGACCAGCGAGCTGGAGTGCGATCCATTGGCCACGGCAATCACGCAGGAGGGAAGCGAGCCTACGGGGAACGGTGTGTTGTCGATGGCAGCCAGCGCGCCGGTGTTGGGGCTGAGCTGCGCGCCGGAGACAGAGCTGTCGAGGTAGTTCGAGGTGTAGAGGTAGATGCCCAGTGCCGGCTCGATAGTGACGCAGGTCGGTCCGGTGGAGGTCGTAAAGTTCCCGCCAACAGCCGAGCCGCCGAGTGAACCGTCTGCGGAGTTGAGCGACAGCGAGGTGACGGTGTTTGAGTTGTAGTTCGCGGTGTAGACGTACTTGCCGCGCGGATCGATCGTGATGGCCACCGGGTAGAGACCGGTGCTGTACGGGCTGGAGACCAGAGGGGTGAGATTGCCGGCCGTGGCCGAGATCTGGTAACCGAGGATCTGGTTGGAGCTTCTGTCGGTCACGTACAAGTAGCGCGCGGTGGGGTCGATGGCGATGGCACTCGGTGTCACGCCGGAGAGGTAGCCGGTGCAGACGGTCGGCGTGCCGGTGCAGTTTGAGCCGGAGAGCAGCGTCAGAGCGCCGGTGGAGGTGTTCTGCTTGAAGCCGATGACGGAGGCCTTGGGCGAGGTCTCCTGGTCGATCACATAGACGAAGACGTTGGCCGCGCCCACGGTGGGAGCGGAGACCGCCACGCCCGCAGGATGGTTGCCGACGTTGACGTTGGTCGGAGTTCCCAGGCTGTTGTCGGCGTTGATTTTGAAGATGGTCACGCCGCCGGGGCCGGGGTTCGCCGGGCCATAGCCGATCTGGTAGGTGTAGGTCACGTACAGGTAGGAGCCGGTGGAGTCGATGGCCGCGGCGGTGGGATAGGTTCCGGTGATGTTATAGGTCGTCTGGCCGTACAGCTTGCCGTCGGTGCCGATAGCAAACTCCTGCACCTGGGCGTTCTGGGTACCGCCGATGAGGTAGAAGTACTTGCCGTTGGGCGTGGGCACCAGGGTGGTGGGGTTGGAGAGCTGCGAGCCGAAGGGAGAGCCGGAGAGCGGAGTGAGCACGCCGGTCTGGTAGTCGACGGCAAAGCCCGAGACGGTACCGTTGGTTGCAGACGAGGAGTAAACATAGGCCGCGGTGTAGTCACGGCTGCAGGCCGTGGTGCCAAGCCCGATGGCCAGGGAGGTTGCCCCTGCCAGTGCGGTGCGGATCATCGCGTTGAACTTCATGTGCAATCCCTTACGTCGGGCTCCTGAAGCACCAGAGCAGCCCCTTGTTTGAATGCCGGCGATGCTGGCCGGGAAATGAGAAAGTCTACCGGAGGAGCCCGCTGTGGGCGCTCCGGGTGCGAATGCGCTAGTTGACGGCTCCGCTGAGCGCCAGGCACCCCGCCAGTCCGGCGGAGGTGAACGTGGAGCCGCGTTTCAGGTCAGACAGAATGCCGGTGGTCGGATCGAGGACCTTGCCCGTCACCGTGCCGTCATTGTGATTGGAGATATACATGTACTGATTGGTCGGGTCTTCCACCATGCACACCGGGTTTGATCCCACGGTGTAAGGCGAGCCGGAGATGGCTTGCAACTGCTGGTTGCTGGAGTTGATGGTGAAGGCCGAGATGGAACTGAACGGGACGTTGGACGTGGTGGTGGTGGTGGTCTGGTTCAGCACGTAGACGTACTTGCTGGTGCTGTCCACCAGCGTATACATCGGGTTGCTGGTGCCGGCGATGTTGGTGGTATTGCCGCCCTGCAAGGTGGTCAGTGTGCAGCCACTGCCGATGGTAAAGCCGTCGATGGTGTTGGTTCCCGCGTCGGTGAGGAAGATATAGCTGCCACCACCGTTGATGGAGGTGATGTTCGAGGCGCCGCCGATGGGGAAGACCTGCGTGGTGGTGAAGAGCAACTGACCGCCGTTGCCGACAGAAAGCGGGGAGATGGTGTTACCGGTATTGAGCGTCAGCAGGCATCCGCCGGAGGTCTTCATCATGTAGGGTGTCGGGCCGACCTTGAAGAACGGCGTATTGACTCCCATGAACTGGGTCTGGGCGTTGGTGACCAGCGAAAGGCGCCCTGTGGTGCTGTCGGAAGAGAAGGCCGTAATGGCTCCGTTGCCGTCGGTGTTGGGGCCGTTGAAGAGGCCGGTGACGGCGTTGTAACTGGGAGCGTACTTATCCAAAACGTAGAGATAGCTTCCGCTGGAGTCCATCTGGGCCCACATGGAGACATATCCCTGGGTCTGATAGGACTGCTGGAAGGTCAGCACGCCATCGCCGCCCACGCTGTAGAGCGCGATGTTCTGGCTGGTGCCGGGCTTGGTGGGGCCGCCGCCGGTACCCTGGTTGATGACGTAGATATAACGTCCACCGGGCTTGATGACGATGGAGACCGGAAAGGCGCCGTTGGTGACAAAGGGCGAGCCCTGAATCTGGGTCAGGTTGCCGGTATAGTCGTCAATCTTGAAGCCGGCGATCTGGTTGTATTGCTGTCCGAGAATCCACATGTAGCCGATGGTGCCGCCACCACAGGCCGTCATGCCCAATCCCAGGGTCAACGACGCGAACAAGGCCATACCCAGCCGGCCAATCAAACTCAACTTCATGCGTTTCCTTCATCACCCGCATTGGCCGGCCATCAGGGCCGGGAATGCGGGGAAACCTGTCTTGTAGTCAGCGCCGGAGGGCGCGGGGAGGAGTACAAACCTTTCCACGATTGTAGAAGGTAGCGGGAGTTTATGCCAATCTCAGCGGCCTCAATCTTGGCTTTTGGCAAGAATTCTTGAGGCCATGCGGAGTGGGTTGTGGGCGATCACCACACCCGGCAACCACCGCCGGTGGGCATCATCGGCTGGCCAACGTGGCAGCCGAATGCCTTACCGAAGGCGTCGAAGTTCTGCACCGCGCCCTTCACGCGCCACTCGCCGGAGCTGTGCGGGTCGGTCTTGGCGCGCACCCGGGCCGCCTGCTCGGTGATGTTCTGGCACCAGACCTGCCCGTAGGCGATGAAGAACCGCTGGTCGGGGGTGTAGCCGTCGATCTTCGCATCCTCCGCCTGCGGTCCCTGTGCGGCGAGCGTCTGCTGCAGCGCCTGGTAGGCGATGCGCAGGCCGCCGTTGTCGGCGGTGTTCTCGCCCAGCGTGAGGTGGCCGTTCAGGTTCTGGCCGGGAGCCACGGTGAAGCCGTCGTACTCCTTGGCGACGCACTCGGTGCGTTCCTTGAACTTGGCCAGGTCTTCGGGCGTCCACCAGACCTTCACATTGCCGTGCAGGTCGTACTGCGAGCCCTCATCGTCAAAGCCATGCGTCATCTCGTGGCCGATGACGACGCCGATGGCGCCGAAGTTCACTGCCGGGTCCTTGGCGTAGTCGTAGAACGGCGGCTGCAGGATGCCGGCGGGGAAGTTGATGTCGTTCATCCCCGGATCGTAGTAGGCATTCACGGTGGGAGGCGTCATGCCCCACTCGGTCTCGTCCACCGGCTTGCCATACTTGGCCAGGTCGCGGTTGGTCTCAAAGATCGAGTCACGGTTCACGTTGCCGATCAGATCATCACGATTCACGGAGAGCTTGGAGTAGTCGCGCCAGTGCGCGGGATAGCCGATCTTGTCGCGGATGGCATCGAGCTTCCTCTCGGCCTCCGCCTTGGTTGCGGGGCTCATCCACTGGAGCTGCTGGATGTCCTGCCCCAGCGCCGCTTCGAGCGCATGGACGAGCTTCTCCATGCTGTCCTTGGCTTCGGGCGGGAAGTAGGTCTTCACCCAGTCCTGCCCGACGGCCTCGCCCAGCGCGCGGTCCGTCAGCGCGGTGCAGCGCTTCCAGCGCGGCTGCTGCTCCTTCTGTCCCTGTAGTGTCTTGGCGAAGAACTCAAAGTTCTCCTTGTCGAAGTCCGAGGAGAGGAACGATGCGGTGCTATGCACCAGGTGCCAGCGCAGATAGCTCTTCAGCGCCGCGACGGGTTCGCTGCTCAGCTCCGCGTTCACAGCCTGCAGGTAGCCCGGCGAGCTGATGTTGATGGAGGGAACCGCGCCCATCCCGATGCCGTCCAGGTAGGTCTTCCAGTTGTATGCCGGGGTCAACTGCTGCACCTCGGCGATGGTCATCACGTGATAGACCTTGGCCGGGTTGCGCCGGTCGACGCGGCTCATGGAGCCCTGGGCCAGCGCTGTCTCTATCCGGAGAACGGACGCCGCCTCAACGGCCGCCTGCTCGGGTGTATCACCCAGCAGAGTAAACATCTTGGTGACATGTGCGACGTACTGCGCACGGATGGTCTTGCTGCGGTCGTCGTCGTTCAGGTAGTAGTCGCGGTCGGGCAGACCCAGACCGCCCTGCCCGGTGGCGAGAATCTGCTTGCTGGAGTCCTTCTGGTCCTGCTCGGTGCCCACGCCCACCAGCTCCTCGCCGCCGTAGCGCGTTTCCAGCTCGGTGTTCAGCGTGGCAAAGTCCTTGCCGCTCTTCAGACTATCGATGGCTGCCAATACCGGTGCGAGCGGCTTGGCGCCGAGCTTGTCGACCTCGTCTGTGTTCATGCAGGAGGCGAAGAAGTCGCCGTACTTGGTCTGCAAGGGCGTCTTGGGCGCGTCGGCTGCTGCCTTCAGCTCTTCATAGAGCAGATAGTTATTGCGTTCGCCTAGCTCGTCAAAGCGGCCCCAGCGCACCTTGTCCGATGGAATCGGGTTGTCCTTGTTCCAATTGCCGCAGGCGAATTGGTAGAAGTCCGTGCAGGGGTCGGCGGTCTTGTCGATCGCGCTCGCATCGAAGCTGATGGCCTTCTTGGGAGTCGAGGTCGGACCGGACTCGGTGTCGGCAGGCGAGGCAAAGCTTTGCGCGATACAAAGGGGACAACCGAGAACAACAAGCAGGGATAGGGAGAGAACAGTGCGCATAAGGCTCCTGGGATCTGGCGACAGCACGCCGGTACAGAAGCCAAGGATACCTGTATTGAGCCGCTGCGCGAAATCCCGCCCAAGCCGCTCGCCCCGGACTAGAAGACCTTCAGGTGAATCACGAGGTACTTCTTCGGGTCCTGACGCACTGCCGTCACCAGGTCGTTGCTGCTCACCAGCAGCTTGTCGAGGTGGTTATAGGCGTCCTTATTGGTCGCCAGTTGTCCCAATGTGCCTTTGCCGGAGTTCACGTTGTCCAGCAGGGCATCCAGTTGCGTGACCGTGTCGTTCAGCTTCTTCGCGAAGGCCGGGTCCTTGGCGATCAGGCCCAGACCGCCCTTGCCCGCATCGGCCTCGGTCAGTAGCGAGTTCGCGTGCGCCATGCTGGAGTTCAAGTTGTTATAGAGCGAGTCGTCCTTCAGCAGCTTGCCCGCGCTGCCCTTGCCGGCGTCCAGGTCCGCGACGATGTTGTCCAGCTTCTTGACGGTGTCGTTCAGGTGGTCGTAGACCTCCGGATCGGTGAGCAGCTTGCCGGCGGTGCCCTGGCCGCCGTTCAGCTTGGTGGCCAACTGGTTCAACTGCTCCACGGTGCTGGTGGCCTGGTTGTAGAGCGTGGGATCGGTGATGAACTTGCCGGCGGTGCCCTTGCCGTTCTGCAGGTCGTCCACGATGTGGTCCATCTTGGCGAGGATCGCGTTCAGGCTCTCGATGGTCCCCTGGCTGGCCTTGACAACGTCCTGCAGGCTGGGTGCTTCGGAGGTCTGCAACTCGTCGCCGCTGTGCAGCTCCGGCCCCACCGCGACCATGCTGTTGATGTCCACCACGGTATCGCCCAGCACGCCGACGGTGGCCAGCGACGCCCGCGAGTCGGTGCGCAGGCTGGCATGGTAGCGCGGATCGATCTTCATCACTACCTGTACGGGGTCGAGCTTGCGTGCCGGGTCGCTGGTGACCTCAACGGTCTTGACCTCGCCGATGGTCACGCCTTCCAGCTCCACCGGCGCGCCGGTCTTCAGGTCCATGGAGTTGTTGAAGTACGAGGTCAGGATGATCTTACGGCTAAAGATGCTCATGCCTGACGCGCTGGTCATCAGAAACAGCAGGAGGCACAGCAGCGCGATCGAGACCAGCACGATCAGGCCCACTTTGAGCTGCGACCACTTGACTTCCTGCTGACTCGGCATAGGCCTCCTGAGCGAGTGGATGAGACTTTCTACAGACCGTTCAAAGCAATGTGGGGCGTTGCAAACATCCTACCAGCCCCGTCCTTTGGATTCCCTTGCGACTTGGATGCAGGTTGTGGCCCTCAAGACCCAAACAACAGAGGCGCCCTACCGTCCGCCGTCCTCGGCCACCACCACCGCCACGGCGAACTCCCGGGAGTGCGACAGCGTAAGTGAGAGCCGGACGATGCCCAGCCGCTTGGCGATCTCCGCGGCGCGCCCGCTCAGGTGCAGCTCCGGGCGCTGGCCGGGCTGGCGGCGCACTTCCAGTTCGCGCCAGCTCACGCCGCGGCTGATGCCCGTGCCCAGCGCCTTGGCCCCGGCCTCCTTGGCGGCAAAGCGCGCGGCGAAGCTCTCGCCGGAGTTGCGCCGCTTGCGCTGGCAGTAGGCGATCTCCTCGGGCGTGAAGACGCGGCGCAGGAACGACTCGCCGTAGCGCTCCACGCTGCGCTCAATCCGCGCAATCTCCATCAGGTCGGTGCCGATGCCGAGGACCAGGGTGTCTCCTTTGTGCCGCTTGCGGGGCTGTCCTCCAGTGTACGGCGATGCGACACCCCGCCATCTGTTCGCCTCCGGCTCCGATATCCAGCACAGGCAGAGCAGCCGAAGGAGCGACGATGCCGGCAACGCTTCGAGACTATCGCGAAGAAGTCCCGCCGCCGCTTGTCCCTGTGGTGCAGGTGCGCGGCTCCAGCCATCAGGACCGCCGCCAGATCCTGCCCGCGCTGGACGCTGCCATGCACCACTGCGGGTGCTGGGTGCTGGCGCGGGGAACGCTGCCCACCTCGCAGGTCGAGCTGATCTTTGAGGTCCACCTGCGCTCGGCCTTTGACCTCTATGGCGCGCTCATCGCAGCCGGCGTGGAGCTGACCCGCGACAGCCACGCCGCGCTGACCGGCCTGTGTACGCTGCGACGGCATCATCCCGTTTCGACCCTGGCCGCGATGGGCTCCTACCGCATTGTTACCGTGCGGCTGGAGGTGAGCTTCCTCGATGAGGACGACATTGAAATCGGCGCTGTTGGCCTGGCCTGAGCAACTGCCGCTTGCGATACGCTTGACTCATGTACACGCGTCTCGACCGCGCCCATCGCACCGTCGCTGTGATCCTGGGGGTCATCACTCTGGCAGGCGTCGTCGCGCTGCTGGTCTGGGACGTCCAGCCGGGGCTCTTTCCCGCCAATGCGCATAACGTGCTTGGGGCGTTCCCGCTGGCGATGATCGCCTTGGCCTATCTCGTCTACCAGAGCGCCCACCGGCCTCCGCTCAAGGAGTGGCTCAAGGCCATCCTGCTGGCGGTGGCGTTCCTCTTCTGGGCGGCCAACCAGCTCTGGCCCACCCTGCCGCAGGCGACGTTATTCAATGACATTGCGATTGCGCTCTTTGTGCTCGATGTCTTTCTAGTGATCATCGGCTTTCCTGCAAGCTCGCCGGATGAGTCGTTCGGTGAGACCTCCAACAGGGCGTGCTGCGGGCCGGGCTGCTGCTGCCAGCCGCCCCGCTCAAAGCCTGAGCACGAGCCGCTGCGATAGACTTGAATTCGTCCATGGAACCCATCATTGCGGCCGAGCACCTCGGCAAGACGTACCGTTCGGGAAAGCTGGAAGTCCAGGCACTCCGCGATGTCACCTTTTCGGTCGACCCCGGCGAGTTTGTCGCTATCGTCGGCCCCTCGGGTTCGGGCAAGTCCACGCTGTTCTATGTGCTCGGTGGGCTCACCTCGGCGAGCTCCGGCTCGCTCTTTATCCAGGGGCAGGACTTCTCTCGCCTGAACGACGCGCAGCGCACCAGCCTGCGCCGTTCGCAGATTGGCTTCGTCTTTCAGCGGTTCAACCTGCTGCCGACCGTCAGCGCGCGGACCAACATCGAGATCGCGCATGAGATCGCGCAGAAGGGCGCCGCGGCCCCAAAGCCGCTGGACGAGGACCTGCTGAACCACCTCACCCAACTGCTCAAGATTCAAGGCCGGCTGAACCACCGGCCGAATGAGCTCTCCGGCGGCGAGCAGCAGCGTGTGGCTATCGCGCGCGCACTGATTACGCGCCCGGCTATCCTGCTGGCTGACGAGCCCACCGGCAACCTCGACACCGAAAACTCTGAGGCCGTCCTGAGTATGCTGCACGCCAGCAGCCGCGAGCTGAACCAGACCGTGCTGATGATCACCCACAACCCCGAGGCCGCGCAGATCGCCGACCGCATCCTGCACATGCGCGACGGCCGGATTACGCATATTGAAGAAGGTCGCCGTAGAAGCGCTTGAAAGACTATCGGGCAAGCGAGAAATTGACAGCGATCGTCGTGTCAATTTCAACAGGCTGGGCTCTTAGTTGAAACGGTTTATAAACCCACTGGCGCACAGCGTCGATGGCAGCCTGCGTAAGTAAAGGTGGCCCTGATACGACGCTCAGCCTCTCCACCCGGCCATCTTTACCGATGATGGCATGAAGCACGACTTGGCCGCTCACGCCGTCGGCTTTGGCCTTCGCCGGATAGACAGGCTCCACTTTGGTCAGGACCTGTTTCTCCATCAAAGTGCCGGACGCGCGGTATGGTCCGGGACCTAATGGTTTCTGCACAAAGTTCGGGTCGCTCGGCACCATCTGGGCATGGGTCATGGCCGCAATCGTCAGTACCGCTGCGGACGCTAGTCTCAGAAGATTCAAGGGCACCTCCGACTTCCCGCGCGAACAGGTTCTCACATTTCTTATGCAACTGAAGACATTTCGCGGTATGCTTGGCGACCAGCAGTTCAAACCCTTGCAGGAGATTGATTCCCCCATGCACGCATTTCGCCGCTTCCTCGCCGTATCCACCCTCGCCGCTGCCGCCACCTTTGCGATCGCGCAGCCCCTCTCTGCTCCGCAGCCCATCCCCGCGCCCGCTCCGGCTGCTGCGCCGCTCGACATCAACACCGCCAGCGCAGCCCAGCTCGCGGCGCTGCCCGGCATCGGACCGGTCTACAGCGCCAAGATCATCAAGGGCCGGCCTTACACCGCCAAGAACCAGCTGGTGACCAAGGGCATTCTGCCGCAGGCCACCTACAACAAGATCCAGGCTCTCATCATCGCCAAGCAGTAATTCGGATTTGTTTCGATGCAGTAGAAAATTTCGCGCTCTGTTTATCCGGCTGCCGGAAGAGAGACCTGTTTGTCCACAGGCGGCCCGGGCGGGCTGGCGTAAACTTCAGCCTGAAGTATGAGAGCCAGCCTGCGGTGCGAAGAGGAATCCCCTCCTCCTGCCGCAGGCTGATTTTTTGTCATCGGCACCTGCTTCTTCCTGGTTCCATGACTTCGCCGGACGCCTGCTCCTGTCCTGCTCAGGTAAAGTGGGAGAGTGATGGTTCCCTCCCCCCATCCCGCGCGCGGCCTCCGCGGTCGCCTGCTGAGCTTTGGCCTGCTGGCGCTGCTGGCTACGTTGCCTGGATGCCAGGGCATTGATGTGGGCTCGGCGCAGTTGCGCATCATCGACACCTCGCTCGACGCCGGCCCCATCGACTCCTACCAGAATAACGCTGCGCTGGCCTACAACCTGGGCTTCGGCGCCATCACCAGCTACGTTCCCATGTCGCCCGGGGCCTACACCCTGTCGGCCGCGAAGGCCGGAACGCGGCAGACCCTGGTCACCGGCAACACCACGCTGCTTGCCGGGCGGCAGTATACCGAGATCGTTGGCAACATCGCCGGTGCTTTGCAGCAGACCGTGTTGCTGGACCGCTCCGAGCCAGCGCCGCCGGGAGAGATGGAGCTGCGCCTGGTGCAGCAGTCCGTGCGCTCCGGCGCGGTGGACGTCTACCTTGTGCCGCAGCATGGCGGACGTCTCGTCGCCGGCTCGCCGATCGCGGTGAACCTCAGCTTCGGCGCCAACTCCGGTTATCTCAGCCTGCCCGCCGGAACCTATGCATTGGAGGTGGTCCCGACCGGCACGATGCTGGTGCCGGCGACACCTACGCTGATGAGCGGCGCGCAGATCAACTACGCCTCCGGCGCCGTCCGCACCGTTGTGCTGATTGACCAGGAGATCCTCGGCGCGCACACTGCCGGCCTCACGCCCGGCGTGCAAGCCATCGTCGCCGACGACTTCGACTCGCCCAACAGCTAACCTCGCACCGCAAAGCCTACGCGCGTACCCAGCAGCGCAGAATTTGTCGCGCGCGCGACGAAAAATATACCCTGAGACTTTTTCGCAACACGCCGCGCAAGGCTGTGTCTACGCCTCCGTACGCAACGGCAGCACGATCCAAGCCGCTGCAAGCAAGCTCCCACGCTTCAGACAAGAAGCAGCGGGAACGAAAGGACACCGCCATGAAACTGACCCATGCACTTCTTGGCGCCGCCATCGTCGTTGCACCGGCCGCGGCGTTCGCCGCCACTCCGCACCGCCCGCTGCACCACATCAACCAGCGCAAAGAAAACCAGCAGGACCGTATCGCGCAGGGCGTCAAGAGCGGACAGCTCACCCCCGGCGAGACCGGCAAGCTGGAGCACCAGGAGGCCGGCATCAACAAAGAAGAGCGCGGCATGCGCGCCGAGGACAACGGCCGCCTCACCACCCAGGACCGCAAGACCCTCAACCAGCAGCAGAACGTCGAGTCCAAACGCATCTACAAGGACAAGCACAACGATGTCACCGACCCCGGCGTAGAGCCGAAGTGACAGGGAACAGTTAACAGCCAACAGCGAACAGTTAAAGACAACGGCCACCGAATCATCGGTGGCCGTTCCTCTTGCACTTAACTGTTCGCTGTTGACTGTTGGCTGTTAACTAGTACCTATAGCTCTCCGCCTTGTACGGTCCCTCGACGGGAACGCTCAGGTAGTCGGCCTGCTTTTTGGAGAGCGTGGTCAGCTTCACGCCGATCTTCTCCAGGTGGAGGCGGGCAACCTCTTCGTCCAGCTTCTTGGGCAGAACGTAGACGCCGACCTTGTAGGTGTCCTTGTTGGCCCACAGGTCGAGCTGCGCCAGCGTCTGGTTGCTGAAGCTGTTGGACATCACAAAGCTCGGATGGCCCGTCGCGCAGCCCAGGTTCACGAGGCGGCCTTCGGCGAGCACGAAGATCGAGTGTCCGCCGGGGAAGGTGTACTGATCGACCTGCGGCTTGATGTTCAGCTTCTTCACGTCCTTCGCGCCGTCGAGCTCCGCCATCTGGATCTCGTTGTCGAAGTGGCCGATGTTGCAGATAATCGCCTGGTCCTTCATCTGCTTCATGTGCTCGAAGGTGATGATGTCCAGGTTGCCGGTGCAGGTGACGTAGATGTCGCCGCGGCCGAGCGTCTCTTCGATGGTGGTGACCTCGTAGCCTTCCATCGCGGCCTGGAGCGCGTTGATGGGGTCAATCTCGGTCACGATCACGCGCGCTCCCAGCCCGCGCAGCGACGCCGCCGAGCCCTTACCCACATCGCCGTATCCGCAGACGACAGCGACCTTGCCCGCAACCATCACGTCGGTCGCGCGCTTGATGCCGTCCACCAGCGACTCGCGGCAGCCGTAGAGGTTGTCAAACTTGCTCTTGGTCACCGAGTCATTCACGTTGATGGCCGGCACCAGCAGCTTGCCCTGCTCCATCATCTTGTAGAGGCGGTGAACACCGGTGGTGGTTTCTTCCGAAACGCCGCGCCAGTCCTTCGCGACCTTGTGCCAGCGCTGCGGCTCTTCGGCCAGCACCTTCTTCAACAGCTTTTGGATCACTTCCTCTTCCAGCGAGCCGGCCTTGCCGTCGACGAAGCTGCGGTCGCCGTTCTCCAGCTCAAAGCCCTTGTGGATGAGCAGCGTTACGTCGCCGCCGTCGTCAACGACGAGCTGCGGGCCGAGGCCGCCCTCATGCTTCAGCGCCTGGTCGGTGCACCACCAGTACTCCTCCAGCGTCTCGCCCTTCCAGGCGAAGACGGGAACGCCGGCCGCAGCGATCGCCGCGGCAGCGTGGTCCTGCGTGGAGAAGATATTGCAGCTTGCCCAGCGGACGGTTGCGCCGAGCTCGACGAGCGTCTCGATCAGCACGCCGGTCTGGATGGTCATATGCAGCGAGCCGGTGATGCGCACGCCCTTGAGCGGCTTGGCGGCGGCATACTTGCGCCGGATGGACATCAAACCGGGCATCTCGGCCTCGGCGATAGTCAGCTCCTTGCGGCCCCAATCGGCCAGTCCAATGTCGGCTACCTTGTAGTCGGTTGTTACCTGTTCCAGTGTTGCTGTGGGCACGTTTGTCTCCTTGAATTATGACCTTCAGGATATCAGACAGGCACCGCTTTCATCAGCCCGGAGAGCATGCGGCGGACTTCAATCAATTGATCCTGCAACACTTGATAGCTCTCGGCCTCGATGAACTGAAGGTCGCGGGAGAGCAGGAGTTGATATTCGACCTCGACGCCCATCCCTCTGGCCTGTTTGAGGCAGCTAGCCAGTGCGCCGTCAGTGCCTTGTCCACAGCCCTCCGCAATCTTCATGGCAATTTGCGACGAACCCTTCCGCAACATGGCCGCCAAGCCAAAGGTCTCAATCTTCGGGAAAGTCTCTGTCACTTGATAAATCTTCAAGGTGAAGTTATGTGCTTTTTTCCATACGTCCAAATTGCGAAAGTCCTGCATCGGGCCTCCTTGTGCCGCTCAGCTTGGGTTTTGTAGAGTTTAGAGTAATGAGTTTGTGAGTCACGAGTTAAAACTCAAAACTCACACACTCGAAACTCTTAACTCATCAAGAACCCCGTGCCACACCTACAGCACAATCACCGCTGACCCCTCTTCTGTCTCGTCCTTTACAGCCTGCAGCGCTTTGTTTGCATCCTCCAGGGAGAACGCAGTTACCTTCGGACGGATCTTCAGCTCGCTCGCGACCTTCAGAAAATCCCTCGCATCGTCGCGGGTCATGTTGGCTACGCTGCGAATCTGGCGCTCGCCCCACAGCAGCTTGTCGTAGTCGAAGGCCGGCATCTGGTCCAGGTGAATCGCATTGATGGCCACCACACCGCCCTTGCGCAGGCTACTCAGCGCGTCCACGACGACTTTGCCCGCCGGGGCAAAGGTCACCGCGCGGTCCAGCGTCACTGGAGGCCGCGCATTCTCGTCGCCCACCCATTTGGCTCCCAGAGACTCCGCGGACTTGCGGTGTTGTTCGCCGCGCGTGACCACGTAGACCTCGCACTTCCAATGCTGCAACACCTGGATCGCCAGCGCCGCCGAACTGCCAAAGCCGAACAGCCCCACGCGCTCGCCCGGCTGCACCCCGGCTACGCGCAGGCTGCGAAAGCCGATGATGCCCGCGCACAGCAGCGGCGCCACATGTTCGTCGTCCAGCCCCGGCGGCAGAGGAAACACAAAGTCCGCGCGCGCCTGCACGAACTCTGCATAGCCGCCGTCGACGGTGTAGCCGGTGAAGGTGGGGTGGTCGCACAGGTTTTCCATCGCGTGGGTGCAGAACCAGCAGGTGCCGTCGGTGCCGCCCATCCAGGAGACGCCCACGCGCATTCCCACCGGTAGCTCGGCGGTTGCGCCGTCCACCACTTCGCCGACGATCTGGTGGCCGGGAATCAGACGCGGACGCAGCGGTGGAAGGTCGCCCTCCACGATGTGCAAGTCCGTGCGGCAGACGCCGCACGCGATGACCCTCAGCAAAACGTAGCCGGGCGCTGCGGCAGGCTTGGGCGCGTCGCCGATGGTCAGGTAATGACCTTCTGAGGTAGAGGGCTTGTCGAAGATGGCAGCTCGCATGGTTTGGGCCTCAGCTGGTTGGATGCGCGTGTTCCAAACGGGCGAGTTCGCGCCA
>Ga0302266_10002669_pt1 | contig 15020 bp, 13 predicted proteins | sample III_Bog_E1_2_FD_194559 | JGI IMG/M metagenome (GOLD analysis project Ga0302266, IMG submission 194559) | Peat permafrost microbial communities from Stordalen Mire near Abisko, Sweden - III_Bog_E1_2 | ecosystem: Environmental > Terrestrial > Soil > Wetlands > Peat | place: Sweden: Abisko... | reverse complement strand
GCATACCGATATGGCCAGTATTTAGCAGAATCCAAACACAAAACCACACTACGTGCAGATAAAAGAAAAGCATACTGCCCGAAAAAGTGGTCATGCGGTGGGCGATACGGTCTTGTAAACTTTGCTCACGGGCTGACTTCATGCGAACCTGGATAATCTTGCGAATGTTCCGTTGAATGACATTGGGTAGTGCCGGATTATCATCTTTGTGATCTGCTATTTGCTTCTGCAACAAACGCACTTCCAGCATGTTATGTACGCGCGTCAACACCTCGACCAACTCAAACGGCTTGCTGACAAAATCTTTTGCACCTGCTTGCAGGGCCCGCTCCTTATGATCTGCTTGGGCGGTAATGACAAGCACCGGAGGGTAGTCATCTGATGCGCTGTGCTTAAGATCTTCCATCACCTGAAATCCATCCATGCCAGGCATCTGGATGTCGAGAAGGATCAGGTCGTAGCGATTATTGCGATAAAGTTCGCTGACCTTGCGCGGATCCAATGTCGAGGTGATGGAAACATAGCCAGCGCCGCGCAGCATTCGCTCGATCAGAAGGATGTTGGCCTCCTGATCGTCGACGATCAGGATTTTTCCGCGAAGTATGTCAGATGAACTTATCATGGTAATCGCAACACATTATTTGTTCTCATCAGATTTATTCGCTGCAAATTCCAGCGCCACATCCAGCGCCTCCATGAACTCATTGACCTTGATGGGCTTGGTTATATAGCGGAAAAATCCCGCCTTCAGACCCCTCTCGACATCAAGCGGCATGGCATTGGCACTGACAGCAATGACGGGGATGTGTGTTGTGGACGGATCCGAACGCAGAATTTTCATGGCTTCAAAGCCGTTGATACCGGGCAGGTTGATGTCCATCAGTATCACGTCTGGCTGGGAGGCGCACGCAATCTTGATGCCGTCGTTTCCATTTACCGCAGTCAGCAGGCTAATATCAGGGTGGCGCGCGATGATTTGCTCGACTAGCTTCAGGTTTGCCGGGTTATCTTCTACATAAAGCAGAGTGTGTAGTCGTTCTCCGCGCGGTGTTTGTGGTAGAACCAATGTCGCTACATCGCTTTCTTCCATGAGAAGGTGTGGTTCAGTGACCGAGATGAGTTCAAACCAGAACACGCTTCCCACACCAACGGTGCTTTCCACGCCAATGACTCCCCCCATCAGTTCGACCAGACGTTTGGCCACCACGAGGCCGATGCCTGTGCCTTCCTCGCCGCCAGCTTCCTGCCCGAGACGATTGAACGGCTGAAAGAGCTGCGCCAATTGTTCAGGATACAGCCCCGCACCGGAGTCTATGATGCTCACGCGCATGCGTTCCGGCGTACTCGCAGCGCATTTCACCTCGACCGTTCCCTGCTTGAGGTTGTATTTGATCGCGTTGGAAAGAAGGTTGATGAGAATTTGTTTCAACCGGGTTCGATCAGCACGGACAAAGCAAGGGATGTCGAACTGAGGAAAAGTCAGTTTGATGTCACGCTGTTGCGCCTGTGGTTCGATCATGGCGTGGCATTCGAGCATGACCTCGGCCAAGGACACAGGTTCCTCCGACATCGGCACCTGCCTGGATTCCACCTTCGCGAGATCAAGGATCTCGTTGATCAGCTTGAGTAGGTGCCATCCCGCCTGAAGAATCTGGGCTATGCTTTCCTTTTGGGAAGACGTTGCCGGAGGAGAGTCGGACTCCATCAGCTGGGCAAACCCGAGGATAGCATTGAGTGGGCTGCGCAGCTCATGGCTCATGCTGGACAGGAAATCCGATTTGGCCAAGTTGGCTTTCTCCGCCAGCGACCTAGCGCTTTCCAATTCCGTATTCTTTTCCTGCAACACCTGATCCAAGCGTTTGCGTTCGGTGACGTCGCGCGCAGCGGCGAACACGCCCTGTAACCTCCTGTCCCGATCATAGAATGTGGTCGCATTGTAGGAGACCACCGTTTCTTTGCCATCTCTGGCGCGTACGGTGAGTTCGTAATCGGTGACTTTTTTCTCGCTTAGCACCAGTTTGATACTTGTTTCGGCACACTCTGGATCAGTGAAATGATTCTTGAATGGCGCGCCAATCAGTTCATCTCGTGTACAACCGGTGAGTACCTCCATCTGTTTGTTGACGTCGGTAATGATTCCGGACGGATCGGTGGTCATGATCGCGTCGATGTTGGATTCAAATAGGGAGCGGGTATAAAACTGCTGGTCGCGCAGTTTCTGGGCGAGTTGTTTTTGCTCTGCCTCGATCTGCTTGCGCGCGGTGTTGTCGGTGCCGATCAACAGGTAACCGATAATGGCGTCCTGCGCATCGCGTAGCGCCGTGACCGACACCACCGCCGGGAAGCGGCTGCCATCCTTGCGGATGTAGGTCAATTCGTAGATATCCTCAATGCCGCGCGAGGCCTTGAACACCAAGGCCTCGAAGCCCGGTGCAATCTGGGTTTCGAGTTCTGCACTTAGTTCTTTCGCCCGCGCGATGACTTCCTGCGGATCGGAAATATCGGCCGGGGTGATCTTGTTCATTACATCGGCGGCCGTGTAGCCCAACATGCGCTCGGCACCGACGTTGAAGATCTGAATCACACCCTTGGCGTCGGTGGCGATACTCGAAAAGTTGGCGCTGTTGAAAATCGCACTCTGCAAGGCTCCCGCCTTGAGCAGCGCTTCTTCCGCCTGCTTGCGCGCGGTGTTGTCGGTGCCGATCAGCAGGTAGCCGATGATGGTATCTTCATCGTCGCGCAGCGCCGTCACTGACACGATGGCCGGGAAGCGGCTGCCATCCTTGCGGATGTAGGTCAGCTCGTAAATATCCTCGATGCCGCGCGAGGCCTTGAATACCAAGGCCTCGAAGCCCGGTGCAATCGGAGTTTCGAGTTCGACACTCAACGCCTTGGCGCGCGCGATGACTTCCTGTGGATCAGAGATCTCGGCCGGGGTGATCTTGTTCATCACATCGGCGGCCGTGTAGCCCAACATGCGTTCTGCACCGACGTTGAAGATTTGAATCACACCCTTGGCGTCGGTGGCGATACTCGAAAAGTTGGCGCTATTGAGAATCGCGTTCTGCAAAGCTCCGGTTTTAAGCAAGGCCTTTTGGCGTTTAAACTCGATGCCCTCTGCCGTGCCAAGGGCAGATTTGAGAAGGGTGGAAGCGCGGATTTCTGCGGACATGGATTGCCTTTATGGAAATCGTAAATTGCTCTGGCTATGGGTCACTTTGCCAACATCCAATATTTATACAACAATGACTTATACTCTAATCTGACTACAAATAAATACATCTTTGGTAAGCTGAGCAAAAAAGACGTGTCCACCCTACGCGGAACCTGAATCACGGAGCAGTCGGTGGAATTCTTTCTTGACTACGCTGTAGCATTCACAAACATTGGATTCCAAGCCTGATCGGTCAAGTACGGTGATGTGACCACGGCGGCATTTGATCAAGCCCTCGCGCTGCAAAATCACAGCGGTTTCCGTGATGCTTTCGCGGCGTACGCCGATCATGCTGGCAATCAATTCCTGCGTCATGGTAAATTCATTCGAGGGCAGTCGATCGAGGGTTAACATCTGTGTCATTAATGCCTGGGTGTATCGCAGCATCAAACGCATCATCGGCCCAGCGCGATTAAATTCCTCCATCATCAATCGCCCTTTCAGTCGGTAACCGTAACCTGCAGTTTGCACGGTGGCCCGGCTGGGCGTGGTATTGCCGCCCATAAAAAGTGAAATTCCGAGTACGCCCTCATTGCCCACTCCAGCGATTTCAGCGGATGCGCCACTCTCCATGATGTAGTGCAAGGACAAGATAGAGGTTGTCGGGAAATAGACATGTTGCAACTGCCCCCCGGATTCGTACAGGACTTGACCGAGCGGCATCGAGATCAGCTCCAGATGGGGAAAGATGCGCTCGGATATTTCCCCAGACAGGGCCGCGAGAAGATGGTTTTGATTGGGGTTATGCTGTGTGGATATCATAACAATTAGCGACCATTTTCTTGCCTCGTGAGCGTGCAACCGATAGGGTGAAAGTAATCAAACAGCGGAACGGTACTGCCAATTGGCGAATTAATCTGCGCTTGCTTATGAATTTACACGATCAGGCCAACGTTATATGTGCGTTACCGCACATAGGGGGTATAAGGAACAGGTTTGTGTTATAGCACAAGTAGAGCGGGTATGCCTGTATGCTCACTTGGCCGCCGCATAGTCAGCTTGGCATAACCATTCGACTAGGCTGTCATTCGAATAACTTTTGGCCGGGCATCCGCAAGACGCCAGCCAAGTCATGGGTTATGGTGATTTCAGCGTGGGTACAGACAACGTGCCGATCCTGCTGGCCTTTGCATCTTCCGGCAATTCGACCCGTTTGACCACGCCACCTTCGGACAACAACACAAAGCGTCGATTTACTTCTTTCAGCATGACACCGGGTGCTACCTCTGCATTGGTTATAATCGCTTGTCCAGGCTTGCCGTTAGCCGCCAGTATCGCAACACTCTCAGCCGGATTACTTGCAACCACCACGCCTTTTAATTGAAAATTACTGGCGACAACAGCATTCGAATGGCCTCCAAACAAGCTTGCCGCAGCATCTAACCGTGGGGCAGGCTGAGTTATCTGGGGTGTAGTTGCAACCGCACGTGCTGGCGGCTTGAGCAATTGCATAGCCCAATAGGCAACCGAAACGCACAGCGCGATAAACAGTACAAAACTTGCAATGATGGGTAGGCGTTTCATGGTGTTCCTTAGTATCAGCGATCAAGCATATTATTAATGTACCAACTGGTTGATCTCGATGATCGGCATCAGCACGGCCAGCACGATCAGCAGCACCACCACGCCCATTGCCAGTATCAGTGCCGGTTCCAGCAATCCAGCTATGGTCATCGCACGTCGTTCCAGATCTTGCTCTTGCGCATTAGAGGCACGTTCCAGCATTGCCGGTAATTCTCCGGTGACTTCACCGGCACGGATCATGTGGATCAGCATCGGCGGAAAATGTTTGTGCGCCGACAATGCGCGTGCCAGGCCGATGCCTTCGCGCACGCTGTTTGCAGCGTCTTCGACTTGTGCGCGCATGGCGACATTGGTCAGGGTGTCGCGGCTGGTTTGCAACGCGCGCAATATCGGTACGCCGGAACCTGTGGTGATGGCCAGAGTGCTGGCGAAGCGCGCGGTGTTGAGGCTGCGCTCGAATCTTCCATACAGCGGTGCGGTCAATAGCCAAGTATGCCAGCGCATTTTGATTGCGGGGTCTTTCAGTGCGCGCCGCCAAGCGAAAGCCAGTGCTACTACAACCAGAAAAACGTATATTCCATAATTACGCACGAAATCCGAAACACCCAACATGACTGTGGTCAGGAACGGCAGTTTTTGTTTGGTATTGGCAAACACCGAGACGATTTGCGGTACCACGTAGGTTAGCAAAAAAATCACGATCGCAAACGCTACCACGGTGACAATCGCCGGGTAGGTAAACGCGAGCTTGACCTTTTGTACCAGTATATTACGCCGTTCGATATAGTCTGAAAGTCGCGCCAGCACCCGCGCCAATTGCCCGATCTGCTCACCGGAAGCAACCAACGCGCGATAGATATCGGCAAAATCGCGCGGATGCTGCGCCAGCGCATCGGACAGCGATGCGCCTCCCATAACTTCCGACCGAATGGAGGCAATGAGATCACGCACATAGGTACGTTCGGCTTGCTCCAGCAACGCAGAAAATGCCTGTTCCAGCGGCAAACTCGCTTCCAGAAGACTCGCCAGTTGGCGCGTAAACAGTGCCAGCTCGACGGTAGACAAATGATCGCCGAATGCACGGCGTTTGGTTAAACCCGCTGCGTCAAGCTGGGTCGTAATCGCATCGACGCTGATCGGCAGCAAGCCTTGCGCGCGTAAATCTGCGCGCGCAGCACGCGCGCTGTCGGCGTTGACCACACCTTTTTTGGTAGCGCCAAGTGCATCGACAGATTCATAACTGAAGGCTGGCATGGCGCGTCCTTAATCCTATTCCTTGGTGACGCGCATTAATTCCGCCTGCGTCGTCGTACCATCTGCCAACCAGCGTTCGCCATCTTCGCGCATGGTGCGCATGCCGTCTTGTTGCGCCGTGGTGCGGATGTCGGCTTCCGATGCGCGGTTATGTATTTGCGCGCGGATTTGATCGGTGGTCAGTAATAACTCGTATACGCCGACACGCCCCTGATAGCCGGTGTGACCGCACTTTTCGCAGCCGGTCGCTTGCCAGAATTCGCCCTCATGCCGTTTGCAGTGCTCGCATAATTTTCGCACCAGACGCTGTGCGACCACACCGAGCAGCGACGACGACAACAGGAACGGTTCGATGCCCATATCGAGCAAGCGCGTGACCGCTGCCGCCGAATCATTGGTATGCAAGGTTGCCAGCACCAGGTGGCCAGTCAAGGATGCCTGCACCGCGATCTGTGCAGTTTCCAGATCGCGGATTTCGCCTATCATGATGATATCTGGGTCCTGCCGTAAAATCGCGCGCAAGGCCTTGGCAAACGTCATGTCGATGCGGGGATTGACTTGGGTCTGGCCGATACCGTTCAGTTCGTATTCGATCGGGTCTTCGACCGTCAGGATATTTGTGCTGATTGTATTTAGCCGAGACAGTGCGGCATATAGCGTGGTGGTTTTGCCGGAGCCGGTCGGCCCGGTGACCAGCACGATGCCGTGGGGTTGCGCGATCAGCTTGTAGAATTGCGTCAGCACTTCCGCGCTCATGCCCAGATTCTGCAAATCGAGCTGGCCGGCTTCCTTGTCGAGCAGGCGCAATACCGCGCGTTCGCCGTGTCCGGTCGGCAGGGTGGAAACCCGCACATCGACCGGTTTGCCACCGACGCGCAGGGTGATGCGGCCATCCTGCGGCAAGCGCTTTTCGGCGATGTCGAGCTGTGCCATGATTTTGATGCGCGAAATCAGCGATGGATGGATTGCCTTCTTCGGCCGAACTACATCGCGCAGATTGCCGTCAATGCGAAAACGCACCACCGAAATCTGCTCAAACGGTTCGATATGAATATCCGATGCGCCTTCGCGCAATGCTTGCGTCAGCAGCGCATTAATCATGCGTATTACCGGCGCGTCATCCGCCGATTCCAGCAAGTCTTCGATCGCTGGCATATCCAGCATCAGTTTCGCCAAATCGAGATCGGATTCGTATTCATCGATGACCTGTGCCGCATCGCCGCCTGATCCGGCATAGGCTTTGGCGATCGCCGCTGTGAGTTCATCACGCGGCATCGATTTCAGTCGGATGCGTCCGAAACAGCGGCTCACTTCCGCGATTGCCTTGGGCGGTGTGGCGTCCGAAACCCATACTTCAACAGGGCCATCCACAGTGTCGGCGCGTTGTGCCAGCAACGCGAAGTCGCGGGCGAATGCGTAGGGGAGAAGGCGAGTATCCATCACAGAATTTTTACTCTGGCACTGCTGTCGGTTGTTGCGGGACAGGGGTTGGCGCATTTATCGGCGCGTTCGGTTCGGTTTTTGTGGAAAAAGGTCCCCTATCCATCCGGTTGAACAAAAGACCTCCACTCAAACGGCCATCCTGGAGCGGCGCCAATTGCGGTGCGCCCGTGTTTGGGAACACGCTTGTTGGTTCCGGCTGCGTGTTGTCTCCCTCTTTGCGGATGAAATCGTAACGATCACCAGCCAAATTTACACTCTGCTCATTGCTACGTACTATGGTCGGGCGCAAAAATACCATCAAGTTGGTTTTGACGCGGCTGCGCGTCTTGTATTGGAACAAACCCCCGATGATGGGTATGCTGCTTAAGCCCGGTACCTTTTCGATACTGTCTTGAAAGTTGTCGTCGATCAAACCGCCCAGCACGATGATTTGCCCGTCGTCCACCAGCACATTGGTATCGAGCGAGCGCTTGCTGGTGATGAGTCCGGCTGGGTTGGTTGTATCCGTGATGGCCGATGTTTCCTGATAAATTGCCATCTTGACCGTTCCTCCTTGTGATATTTGCGGACGTACCCGCAACGTCAAACCAATATCATGGCGCTCGACTGTCTGGAACGGATTCACTCCGGCACTGCCAGACGATGCCGCCGTCGTGTATTGCCCAGTAATGAAAGGCACGTTAGAGCCGACCATTATCTTTGCCTCTTCATTGTCGAGTGTGATCAGGTTGGGCATCGACAGAATGTTTGCGCTGGTGTCGGTTTCAAGCGCATGGATCAACACCCCTACGCCAGCCTGATTAAGAACGGCAAGGGTCAAACCATTGCTCGGCGCAAGAACGGTGCCTGCGGCTTTTGCGGCGGCTTGGCTGATCAGATTGTCGCCTCCTGTACTGAATCCGGTCACTGCCCCGACTCGAACACTGCTGGTGCTACTTCCCGACAAGGCGGCCCATTGCGCGCCTAAAGCGGCGGATTTGTTTGAATCCACTTCGACTATCATCGACTCAATATAAACTTGGGCGCGGCGCGCATCAAGCTGATCGATGACTGAGCGCAAGTCGCGGTAGACCTGTTCGCTGGCAGTGATGATCAGCGAGTTAGTCGCGGGATCGGCTTGAATGAATCCGGCTGCACCGCCGCTAGACAGTGATACCTGCGCTGACGACGATGTTGAAGATGACGTAGATGTTGAAGATGACGATGAAGGTGTTGAGGTTGAAGATGACGATGAAGGCGAGGAGGGTGATGAAGATGATGATGAATTTATCGCGGAAGTATCCGATGTAACAATGGCACGCAAAGTTAGTGCAAGCTTGGTCGCTTCGGCATTCTTCAGATAGACCACATGTATATTACCCGGCTGTGCGGTTGGTTGGTCAAATTTAGCAATTAACGTTTTTGCCAGATTAGCGCGTGCTTCGGACGGTGCACGCACCACGACCGAATTAGTACGCGGATAGGCAAACAGAGTGACGCGCCCGGCATCGCCTCCGGCTGTCCCGCTCGGCTCCAGCAGCCGATTAACCATCACTGCGATATCGTTGGCGACGGCATAACGAATAGGCACCACATCCAGATCATTGCTCGCGGGCCCGTCCAGTGTCGCGATTATTTTCCCCAGCCGCACCAGGTTATCTGCGTAATCGGTGATGATCAGCGTGTTGTTGCCCGGGTCGGCGTTGATCGAGTTGTTGGGTGCAATTAGCGGACGTAACACCGTCACCAAATTACTTGCGGATTCATAATTCAAATGAAAAATTTGGGTCGCGATCTGTTCACCACGTACGGCATCGATTTGGGTCGGAACCGCCTGTAACTTGGCATCCGCTTCCGGCACCACTTTGAGATAGCCGTTTCCAGGCACGATCGCGTAACCCTGCAAGCGCAACACGGAGGTCAATAGTTGGAATGCCTGAGTTTTGCTGAGTGGTTTATCGTATGCCAGATTTATTTTGCCTTTAACCCGTGGGTCGATGATGAAGGTTGTGTTGGTGTAATCGCCGAACGCCGCAATCACCGATTCGATATCTGCATCGACAAAATTGAGTGTGGTCTTGTTCGCGCCAAATCCATTGTTTGTACTCGCGACTTCGTTCGTGGCAACAGGCCCGTGCGTGCCAAGAATTTCATTTCCCGGGATCGCCTTGGTGTTTGGATCCTGCGCATGCGCCGGTTGCACACACGCTACTGCACACAGCAATATGAGCGTAGCACTCCAGCGCGTTGTTTCTGGCATTTTATTCGTTTTAATTTTCATCATTTGAACTCCAGCGCGATAACGTCTTTGTCGCCTTCTTTGCGACGTTGTCCCAGCAAATTCATAAAATTTGCCAGCCCCTGTTCTTGTCCTGTCTCAGCTTGCGCCGTACCGGAAAACTGCAATTGCCCATTGCTCAATATTCCTGAACCGTTCAGCAACATCGGCCCTTTGGCCGTCTTAAGTTTCACAGATGCCTGTGCTCCGTTCCAATCGAGGGCAAGATCATAACTACCCAGCGGTTTGATCGGTGACATCCGCGATGCGAGATCATTCATTTCCAGATTCATCGCCCCGGCCATTTCGAATTTTCCATTCTGCTGCGTCAATTGCAGCGGTTCCCAAGATAAGCGCATCTGGCCTGAAGGCTGCACTGTATTCAGCGGTGCGCCCAAGGCGGCCAGTCGTTCTGCGGGTAATAAAATTGCGCCAGGACTCACGTGCCATTGATGCCAGTTTCCCGTCACGCTAATCGGTTGCGACAGCGCCTCAGTGTTTTCCAATTCGGCATCGACTCTCCCCAACAATATCATCGGGGACAAGCGCCACGAGAAGCGTCCAGGCAACAGCGGTGTTACCGGATCGCTACCACCGGGTGCGCTGCCGATGAAGGCCGAACCACTCCACAATGTGCCATGCGCGTCTCCGAGCGTGAAATGGCCCGCAGTCTGCTTCTCAAGTATTAACATCATCCAGGTTGCCGGAAAAAATATCAGTATGGTGATCGCGATACTTACTAGGCCGGCCAGCGACCACATCGCGATGCGATGCAATGGGTATCCTGTATTCTGTTTATCAGAACCTATGCTCTGCGCGGGAGCGTAGATTTTGTATGGGGTTTGAATTGTGTTTATGAATGACATGGGATTATTCATTTCTGGGTTGGCGCAACGTCAATGTCGCATTGACCATATCAGGCTGGGCCAGCGCAACGATATTGGCATCAACCACGGAAACCAGCGCACTTTTTTGCATATCGGCCAGCCAATTCAGCGTATCGGTAAAAGAGGCTGCGGCGAGTTGCACCTTTGCGTAATCGCCAGTCAACATCACGCTTTGCGGCTTCAAGTTATCGCGCGCAAGTGCGGCTTCGATATTTTCTTTGGACATGGTTACCAACGGTGCGGCAGACTTTCCGGAAACTGCCGTAATTTCTTTCGACAATTCCTGCAGTTGCGCGACCTGCTGGCGCAGTATGGGAAGATTCCTATTCAATTTATCGCGACCCGCCAAGGCCGGATCAATTAGCAAGGCATAGGCTAGGCCAAAAATCACTGCCACTGCAGCCACAGCAAGCATTGCCTGTTCGCCTGCATCGCGCGCTGCCAAGAATTCAGAAAACGATTGTCTGAATTGATCCAATAGACTAGCCAGATTCATTTCGCGCTCCCGATTTTCCAGACGACCGTACCCGCTTGTTCAGGCGCAAGCTCAAGCGCCAAATCGCGTTTAGCCAACGCAGCTTTTATCTCTTGTGTAGGAGCTTCACTACTTGGCGTTAAATGTACGAACAAGCTGTGTTCGCGGTATTCGAGTGCGGATATAGTTGCAGGTTCCTTGCCTGCCTTAGGTGCGATGCTGGCCCATGCTTCGCCAAAAGTCGCGGTGATCGCCGTAAAGTCATCCGGTGCAGCTACTCCCAAATCGCGTTTGGCGGACGCGATCTTCTGCTGCATCTGCGCGAGGGGATCGATGATCACGGACTCTTTCGGATATGCCGACTTGTAGATCTGGGTCATGACTGTGTGCAACGCATTGGTTTCTTCCTTCATGTGCCACCAGTCGATATTCAATACGGCGGCATTGATGAGCAAAACTGCAGCGGCCAGCGCCAGCGGCCAGCGCCACGGGTGCAAGTCCATTTTGGGGTTGGTTCCGGCACCCAGTCCTGCCATCAAATCAATTGTCGTGACGCGGGCGCCGGTAATCCAGTGCGACCAGTTGTCGGCAAAGACGTTGATACGTTTATTTAGTGCGGCTGCTTCCTGATAAGCGTGCGCCGCCGATTGTGGTACATACAGCGTGATCGGCGCTTCTGGCACTACCGCGCACAATGTCCGAATCGCTACACTTGCCGCAGATTCATTCTGATCAACACTGATTACCAGACCGATGCCATCTTGTTCAGACAGGCGCAACGTCATGTCGATATTGGTAGCCCATGCGTTGATGGCGGCGGTTACGCTGTCCGGTTGATCAGACTGACCCTTTTGCCCGGACTGATAGGGCAAGCACAATTGCGCCGGAAGCGCCACGATATGGCGCGCGCCCAACGCTATGAATACTTTGGCCAAGAGTTCGAGCCACGCGCGCTGCACCACCGCGATGGTGCGCAAACCATCAGATAAGCCGCCCGCTACGATTACACATTCGGCTGGATCGCAGAGTAGTTGTTCTTCCACCAGATTGGGTAGTGCAGCCTTCAGCCTGGAGGCTGATAGCGGCGGTACCTGTACGCGCAGGATGGTGACGTTGCTGCCGCCAAGCAGCACCACCACGCGTTGCATCCTGGTTATCGTTGCGGACATATTCGACAACGGCTCTACGCCTTCACGTTCGATCTCTCCATCATCCGACACCAACGCGAATGGGCAAGCCAAAGCGAGCAAATGCGGCGCGCTGTCGGCGACGGCTCTGGGAGGTAAGCGGATATAGAGTGTATTCACGGTGTCTGGTTAACTTTACTAATGGGTAATGCGCAGCCCGAAAATGTTTTATTATACTTGCGACTTGGCATTTCCTGCTTGAACCTGAATTGACCCTTAGGCCATAAATACCTGTTTTTGCTGAATTCAAAATCGATTCGATTAGGAATTTACACGATGAAATATGTTGTACTCTGTGCGCTACCGCACATATGAACAATCCGGGTTGAAGGTATAACGTAATTAATGCAAATTGACTCAAAGATAAATGGTAAACGGATTTTTCATGTTAAGTCTGCCTATTGGGTTTCCCTGATATCGACTGTATACCGTATGAAATCCTGCTTTGGTCTCACACTCGCAACTTATTCGTTACTTTTTGAAAGCTAATCGATATGCAAAATACTCTAATTTCTTCTGCTCGTTGTTCGCGTGCAGGTTCTAAAGTACGCGGCTTTACCCTGATCGAAATCATGGTGGTGGTAGTCATCATGGGCATCTTGGCCGCGCTGATCGTTCCCAAGTTGATGGGGCGCAGCGACGATGCGCGCATCATTGCAGCCAAGCAGGATATCGCTACCGTGATGCAAGCGCTCAAACTATACAAGCTCGACAATCAGCGCTATCCGACCACAGAGCAGGGTTTGCAAGCGCTGATTACCAAGCCGACTACAGGTCCCACCTCCGATGGCTGGAAAATCGGCGGTTATCTCGACAAGTTGCCGAAAGATCCGTGGGGCAATCCCTATCAGTATTTGTATCCCGGCATCAAAGGTGAGCTCGATGTGTTTTCGTTTGGCGCAGATGGGCAATCGGGAGGCACCGGTAACGATGCCGATATCGGTTCGTGGGATCTGTAATCACGCATGCTTCGCGCGTTCATCGGAACGCGAAATATCGGCGACTATCGCACGGATTTACTCTGCTTGAATTGCTGGTGGTGATGGTGATTGTTGGTATCACGCTTGGGGTGGTATCGTTCAATGCGATGCCGAGCGAGCGTCAAGTATTACAAAACGATGCGCAGCGGATCGCGCTGTTGTTGCAACTGGCGCGCGATGAAGCGATTGTGCGCAACCGTCCTGTTGCATTCGAGGCAGAAGCTGATCGTTACCGCTTCCTGTTGCGCGAAGATAAAACTTGGGAAGTTCTCCAGCAAGATGACTTGTTGCGCGAGCGTGAATTCAAACACTCGCCAGTCACATTCTCGCTTAATCCGTCGTCGGGAGAGCAAACCATTCCACTGCGCATCATCTTCGGCCGCGAACCGGTCGACAAACCTTTCGTCTTTACGCTTACCGTCGGGGATGCGCAAGTCGCAATCCGTGCCGATGGGATCGGACATTTCGTGGTGGAATAACATGAGACGGCCTTTACACCTCAGCGCAGGTTTTACTTTGCTCGAAGTCATGGTCGCATTGGTCATTGTCGGCACGGCATTGAGCGCCAGTCTGCGTGCGGTCAGCAGTTTGACGCAAAACAGCAGCGACTTGCGCGCTTCGATGATGGCGACCTGGTCGGCAGAAAATCGGCTATCGCAAATCCGTCTGGCTCACGAATGGCCGGAGGTGGGGCAACGTAGTTTTGATTGTTCACAAGGCGAGTTGCATCTGATGTGCGAAGAAAACGTAATTGCGACACCAAACCCCTTCTTCCGCCGCATCGAAGTCAGTGTTTTCGACGCGCAAGATTCCGGACGACGCATCATCAAGCTGAATCAGGTGGTCACCAATGCGCAATAACAGCAAAGGATTAACTCTGGTCGAACTGCTGGTCGCCATCAGTGTGCTCGGATTCATCGCGGTACTCGGCTGGCGCGGGCTTGATGGCATTGTGCGGGCGCGCGTCGCGCTCACCAGCGACCTTGAACAGACGCGCGGAATGCAGCTTGCCTTCGCCCAGTTGCAGAGCGATTGCACGCATCTGGCCAGCCCCGCCACCCTGCCAAGCCGGGTTCCAATCGACGCTAAGCAAGGGCGGCTCACACTGGTGCGCACGGTGTTTGCCGACAACCAGCCGTCACGTCTGCAAGTCATTTCCTATCGGGTCAAGGACGGTGTGCTGACACGTCGCGAATCGGTTGCGACGCGCGATTTAAGGGAGCTGGATACCCAGTGGCTGACTGCCGAGAACGACACCGATACGAGTCAGGCAGTCGTGCTGCAATCGGATGTGGCAGCACTGACGCTGCGACTGTGGCTCAGCGACGGTAGCGGCTGGCGCTCAGATGTCAGCGCACCAGTAGCTGCTTCTTCTGTCGTTGCAACTGTGATTCCGCTGTTACCGACTGGCCTGGAAGTCACGATGCAACTGCGCGGGCACGATGCCGGCATGCTGAAGATATTCATGCTGGGGGCAGTGTGAAGGCGCAACCTGCGTCACTTCACCACCAACGCGGTGTTGCGGTGATCATAGCTTTATTGTTGACAACGCTAGCAATCACCATCGTCGCCAGTCTTTTCTGGCAGCAGCAAGTGCAAGTACGTTCCATCGAAAATCAGCGGCTGCAGTTGCAAAAACAATGGGTACTGCGTGGTGCACTTGATTGGGCTGGCCTGATTTTGCGCGAGGATGCGAAATACTCAAGCATCGATACTCTTGATGAACCGTGGGCGGTACCGCTTGCAGAAATACGACTCGATCAATATGTTGAAAATGGTAGCGCCGATGCAGATATTTC
>Ga0302266_10002647_pt1 | contig 15090 bp, 10 predicted proteins | sample III_Bog_E1_2_FD_194559 | JGI IMG/M metagenome (GOLD analysis project Ga0302266, IMG submission 194559) | Peat permafrost microbial communities from Stordalen Mire near Abisko, Sweden - III_Bog_E1_2 | ecosystem: Environmental > Terrestrial > Soil > Wetlands > Peat | place: Sweden: Abisko... | reverse complement strand
TCGGACATCCGCCTCAGCTCGACCGAAAAAATCGAGCCCGTGCCGATGATCACCACCAAGATGGAATTCAGCTACAAAGACGGCCAGGATTATGTGTTCACCGACCCGACCAGCTACGAAACCGTGACGCTCGCGGCGGAACTGGTCGGTGACGCCAAAAATTATCTCGTGGAAAACGGCGAAGTGACCGTGACGTTCGTCGAGGAAAAGGCCGTGACGGTGGAAATTCCCGCCAGTGTCACGCTGACCGTGGCCGAAGCACCCGAAGGCGTGCGCGGCGATTCCGCGAACAACGTGCAGAAGGCCATCACGCTCGAAACCGGCATCACCGTGCAGGCGCCGCTGTTCATCAAGACCGGCGAGAAAATCCGCATTGACACGCGCACCGGCAAATACATGGAACGCGCCTGATTCGCGAATTTGGAATTTCAAATTTGAGATTCTCCCCAAGCCCGCCGGCGCGCGGGCTTTTTTATTGCCGCAAAGATTTTTCCGTTTTTTGAGCGGAAAGGCTTTTCAATGCCGGTGGGCTGGGTTATTTCTGTTTAAAATCTTATGTCAGGGCAGGTCAAAGGCGAAAAAATTTATCGCGGCATCCCCGTCTCGGCGGGCGTGTGCCGGGGGAAAGTCTTGGTTCTGCACCAGGCGCGCCACGTCATCGCGCGGCGCGAAATGGCCGCCGGCGAGGTCGAGGCCGAGGTGAAGCGCTTCGAGCAGTCGCTCGTCCGCACGCGCCAGCAAATGATCGAAATCCAACGGCGCGTCATTCAGAACACGGGCGCATCCGAAGGCGACATTTTCGACGCGCATTTGCTGATGCTCGAAGACCGCGTGGTGATTGACGAGGTCATCCGCATGATTCATAAGCAAAAGACGAATGCCGAATTTGCTTTTCACACAGTCACGGACCGCTACATCGCGGCGATGGCCAAGGAGGAGGACGAGTTTTTCCGCGAGCGCGTTGATGTCCTGCGCGACACGACCGGCCGCGTGCTCGACAACCTGATGGAGGTCAAGGAGGCTTTCGACCTCAAGCACCTCAACGAGCCGTGCATCCTCGTCGGCCATGATTTAAGCCCGTCCATGACGGCGCAACTGGATAAAAAATTTGTCCTCGGTTTCGTCACCGATATCGGTGGCAAGACCTCGCACACGGCGATTCTCTCTCGCTCGCTGGACATTCCCGCCGTCGTCGGCGCGCAGAGCATCAGTGAGGAACTGGAGACCGGCGACTACGCGCTGCTCGACGGCTACAACGGCACCGTCATCGTCAATCCCACCGACCAGACGCTGTTCGAATACGGCCAGCTCGCCAAAATCAAGGCGTCGCTCGACGAAAAACTCCGCGAAGTCCAGCACCAGCCCGCCGTCACGCTGGATGGCAAGACGATCCACCTTTCGGCGAACATCGAGGACCAGAATGACATTGAATCGGTTCTGGCCCACGGCGCGGAAGGCGTCGGCCTGTTCCGCACGGAATTTCTGTTCATCAACCGCGACCGGCTGCCGACCGAGGACGAGCAATACGAAGTTTATCGCCAGGTCGCCGCCGCGCTCAAACCGCATTCCGTCATCATCCGCACGCTCGATTTGGGCGGCGACAAATTTGCCTCGCACCTCCAGCTCGCACAGGAGATGAATCCGTTTCTTGGCTGGCGCGCCATCCGGTTCTGCCTTGCGCAGCCGGAAATGTTCTGCGCCCAGCTCCGCGCCATCCTGCGCGCCAGTGCCGAGGGCAACGTGCGGATGATGTATCCGATGATCTCTGGTCTGGAGGAATTGAACCAAGCCAACGCGCTCGTGGAAAAATGCAAAGCTGAGCTGCGCGCCAAAAAAATTCCATTCGCCGAGAACCTGGAAGTCGGCGCGATGATTGAAATCCCCTCCGCCGCGCTCATTGCCGACGCGCTGGCGAAGAAGGTGAAATTTTTCAGCATCGGCTCGAACGATTTGATCCAATATACGCTCGCTGCCGACCGCACGAACGAAAAGGTCTCGCACCTTTACGAGCCGACGCACCCGGCGATTTTGCGGCTCATCAAGATGACCGTGGACGCCGCGCACGCGCACGGCATCTGGGCCGGTGTCTGCGGCGAGATTGCCGGCGACCCGGTGCTGACGCCGCTGCTGCTGGGCCTGGGCGTGGACGAGCTGAGCGCCGCACCCGCCGTGCTGGACGAAGTGAAATACATCATCCGCCGTGTCAAACTGGACGAAGCGCGTGCGCTGGCAGAATTTGCGCTGACCAGCGAATCACCGACGGAAATTTTTGCACGCTGCGTGGAGTTCGCCCGCCAGACCGCGCCGAGTTTGTTTGAGAGCAAAGCGCGAGGCAGTGGTGAAGTTGTGGTGGAGATTTGAGCCGCTGTCAATCCGCCGCCAGCCCGGCGCTGTCGCGGATGACCCAGAGCGGACGTCCTTTGACCTCTTCGTAAATGCGCCCGATGTATTCGCCGAGGATGCCGAGGCAGATGAGCTGGACGCCGCCCAGAAACAAAATTGAAATCACCAGCGTCGGGATGCCGTGCGGGCCGGGGGTGAAGCCGAACTTCGCAAACGTATCCGCAAAAACTTTTTCACAGAAGGTAAATACTGCGCCGAGAAACGCGCACACGGAAACCGCCAGTCCCAGATATGTCGCCAGTCGAAGCGGCACGGTGGAAAAGGAAAACATCCCGTCCATCGCCAGCCGGAAGGATTTTTTGAAGGTGTATTGCGCCACACCGGCGGCGCGTTCGGCGCGCTCAAATTCCACGGAGGTCTGCCGGAAGCCGCACCACGTTCGCAGGCCGCGCAAGTAGCGGTTGCGCTCGGGCAGCGCGCTCATCACGGCCACGACCTTTTTGTCGAGCAGGCAGAAATCGCCGGCGTCGCGCGCCATCGGCAGCGGCGTCAGTCTTTGCAGCAGTCGGTAGAAGCCCCACGCGAGAAACTTTTTCAGCAGCGGATCCTTGCGCTCGGTGCGCGTGGCGAAAACGACTTCAAAACCTTCGCGCCATTTTTCGAGCAGCCGGGAAATTTCCTCCGGCGGGTCTTGCAGGTCGGAGTCAATGATCACGACCGCGTCGCCGCCGGCAAAATGCAGACCGGCGCTGACGGCGGTCTGGTGGCCGAAGTTGCGCGCGAAGCAGAGGCAGCGCCAGCGCGGGTCTTTGGCGTTTTGCGCCTTGAGAATTTCCCAGGTGCGGTCGCGCGAGCCGTCGTCCACGCAGATGATTTCGTAATCGGCCTGCCACGTCGCCGCGACCGCGCCGAGCCGGGCGAACAGCGCGGGCAGCACCGCCTCCTCGTTGAAGCAGGGCACGATGACGGAAATTTTCTTCTGCATGGTCGGAATGAAACGGCCAAACCGGGGCAAATTCAATCCCGGAAATTCACAAACTGCACCGCCACGGGAAATTCATGCGCGCGCACGGCGGCGATGACGGCCTGCAAATCGTCGCGGCTCTTGCCGCTCACGCGCACCTCGTCGCCCTGGATTTGCGTCGTCACCCTGAGCTTGCTCTCGCGGATGAAGCCGGCGATCTCCTTGGCGACGGCGCTCTCGATGCCGTTTTTGATCTTGATGCTCTGGCGCGCGTGGCCGAGCGGCGAAATGTCCGGGTCGCACTGCTCAATGCTTTTCATGGAGATGCCGCGCTTGGCGAGCTTGCCGATGACAATCTCATTCAGCGTGGCGACCTTGAACTCGTTGTCGGCGGTGAGCTTGATTTCCGTTTTTTCCAAAATGATTTCCCATTTGCTCCCTTTGAAATCAAAGCGGTTGGCCAGCTCCTTTTTGGCCTGGTTGACGGCGTTCTCGATTTCCATCGAGTTGACCTGTGAAACAATGTCGAATGAAGGCATAAGTCAATTTATGATTTTCAATTGACGATTTACGATTTTGCGGGCGGGCGCAAATCTTAAATTAAATCAAAACGCCCGGCGGCCGCATTTGCGGATTGAATAGTTTGAGGTTTTTTGCCAGCTTCCGGCGAACCGAACCGTCCCATGGCCGAAATCAAATCCAACGCCGACATCGAACCGTGCCTGACGGCGGTCATGCCGGTCTATAACGAGGCCGCCACCGTGGCTGAAGTTGTCCGCGTGGTGCTGGCGCAACGGCCGGTTCAGCAGCTGGTCATCGTGGATGATTGCTCGTCCGACGACACTTGGAAACAGCTTCAGCCGCTCGCGCAAAACGAGCCGCGCATCAAACTCGTCCGGCATGAGGTGAACCAAGGCAAAGGCGCGGCGTTGCGCACCGGCATCGCGCACGCGACGGCGGACATCGTCATCATTCAGGACGCGGATTTGGAATACGACCCGGCGGAATACCACCGGCTGCTTGCGCCGATTCTGGCGGGCAAGGCGGACGTGGTGTTCGGCTCGCGCTTTTTCGGTGGCGGCGGCGCGCACCGCGTTTTGTATTACTGGCATTCGGTCGGCAACAACTTGCTCACCACGTTTTCCAACATGGCCACCGACCTGAACCTGACGGACATGGAAACGTGCTACAAAACTTTCCGCCGCGAAGTGATCCAAAAAATCAGGATCGAGGAAAACCGTTTCGGCTTCGAGCCAGAAATCACGGCGAAGGTGGCGCGGCTCAAGGTTCGCATCTACGAGGTGGCGATTTCCTATTACGGCCGCACTTACGCGGAAGGGAAAAAAATCGGCTGGCGCGATGGTTTCCGCGCGCTGTGGTGCATCTGCAAATACAATTTCTTCAGCGGGAAATAAAAATGATGCCCGCCGCCTTCGCCATCTGGACCTGCGGCTGCGCGTATCTCATTTGCGCCGGTTGGCTGCTCGCGGCGCTGCACCAGCTCAGCCCGGCGGGCTATATGCTGGCGCTGTTGCCGGGAATTTTCCTCGCGCTGGCGTGGCTAAAAAAAAATCCGCCGGCATTCCGCCCGCAGAAAGTCTTCCGCCGTTGCGGCCGTCCGCTGCCGGCCATTTTCTTTCTACTCGCCGCCCTGGTTTTTCTCGGCGGCATTTTGTATGCGCCGAACAATTTTGACGCGCTGACCTACCGGCTGCCACGGATGCTCAACTGGCTCGCGGCCGGAAAATGGTTCTGGATTTCCACCATCAACGAGCGGCAAAATTATTCCGGCGCGAACTGGGAATGGATCGCGATGCCGTTTCTGTCGCTGCTGCGTTCCGACCGGGGAATGTTTTTGATCAACGCGCTGGGTTTTCTGCTGATGCCGGGGCTGCTCTTTTCCATTTTCCGGCGGCTCGGCGTCGCGCGCAAGGTGGCGTGGACGTGGATGTGGCTGCTGCCGCTCGCGTATGGCTACCTCACGCAGGCCGGCAGCATCGGCAACGATTTTCTTGGCGCGCTGTTTTGCCTGCTGTCCATTTACTTCGGCCTGCGCGCACGGCGTTCCGGGCGTGTGACGGATGTCTGGCTGGCGCTGCTGGCCGCCGCATTGTTGACCGGTGTAAAATTATCAAATTTGCCGCTGGCGTTGCCGTGCCTCGTCGCCGTCTGGCCGGCGCTGGGACAATTGAAAAAAAATCTCGCCGGCAGCGTCGCCGTGATTGGAATTGCCGCCGTGATTTCCGCGCTGCCCATCATGGCGCTGAACCAGATTTACACCGGCAGTTGGAACGGCGATCCGCAAAACGAATACCGGATGCAGATCAAAAATCCGGTCGCCGGCCTGCTCGGCAACGGCTTCTTGCAGGCGGAACAATCACTTGTGCCGCCCGTGCTGCCGGGTTCAAATAAAATCCACAAACGGCTGTTTCAGGCGCTGCCGGAGTCGTTGAAAAACGGATTTCCACGGCTGACCTCGGTCAAAATAAACGAACTGCCCGGCGAGGAAGGCGCGGCGCTCGATCTGGCCATCACGCTGCCGCTGCTCTTGGTTTCTCTTATCGCCGTCTGCGGATTTCAGCGGGCGGGTTCCTTAAAAAACATTTTTTCATTATGGCCGCCGGTGGTGCTGGCGGCATGGATTTCCGTGCTGGTCTGCATGGCGAAACTGGGTTCGGAAGCCGGGCCGCGGCTGATGCTTCCGTATTATCCGCTGGCGCTGGTTCCGTGGCTGCTGCTGCCCGCGCAAAGTTGTCTGTTGCGTTGGCAGTCGTGGCGGATTTTTCTGGCGCTGACGGCCGCGGCCGCGTTGCCGGTTCTCGTTTTGTCCATGGCGCGACCGCTGTGGCCGGCGCAAACCGTGACTGCCCGGCTGGCGCGCGCGCATCCCAACAACCAAAACCTGCAACGGCTGGCGACGACGTATGCGGCCTACGCGCATCGCAATGACATTCTCGCGCCGCTCCGCGCCGGCCTACCGGCGGACGCGCGGGAGATTGGTTTTATCGCCGGCTCGAACGACACGGATTATTCGCTCTGGCGCCCGTTCGGTAATCGCTTGGTCAAAGATTTGCGGCCGGACATCGACCAATTTTTGGAGCAACCAAATGTGGAATGGGTCGTGGTCAAGGAAGACATCTGGCCGGAAATCAGCCCGGTTCCCTTTGAAAAATGGGCGCAGGAACATTCCGCCAAAATTGTGCTGACGCAGTCCATCGTCGAACTCGTGTCGGCGGGGCCGCAAAACTGGAGCCTGTTGCACATTGAAAAACCCGCCCGCTAAATTCATGCCTGCGCCGCGCCCGCAACACGCTTGTCAACGGCGGTTTTTTGGCGCAGCATCACGGTTTAATCCGGTGCCAAAACCCATTTGCCAGCCATGGAACTGACCATCCTGATGCCGTGCCTCAACGAGGCGGAAACCCTCGCGCAGTGCGTGGAGAAAGCCCGGCTCGGCCTGGAACGCTCCGGCCTGCCGGGCGAAATCCTCGTGGCCGACAACGGCAGCACCGACGGCTCGCAGGCCATCGCCGAAAAGCTCGGCGCCCGCGTCGTGGCCGTGCCGGAAAAAGGCTACGGCAGCGCCCTGCGCGGCGGTGTCCGTGCCGCGCGCGGCCGCTGGATCATCATGGGCGACGCCGATGCCAGCTATGATTTTTCCGACCTCGGCGGTTTCGTGAAGAAATTTCAGGAAGGCAACGAGCTGGTCATGGGCTGCCGGCTGCCGGTGGGCGGCGGCACGATTTTGCCCGGCGCGATGCCGTGGAAAAACCGCTGGATCGGCAATCCGATTCTGTCGTTCATCGGCAGATTGTTTTTCAAGTGCCCGGCGCATGATTTTCATTCCGGCCTGCGCGGGTTCACGCGCGAGGCGTTTGAAAAAATGGATTTGAAGACCACCGGCATGGAGTTCGCCTCGGAGATGGTCATCAAGTCCACGCTGAAGGGTCTGAAAATTTCCGAGGTGCCCGTCACGCTGCATCCGGACGGACGCTCGCGGCCGCCGCATTTGAAGCCGTGGCGCGACGGCTGGCGGCATCTGCGGTTCATGCTGCTCTACTCGCCGCGCTGGCTGTTTCTGGTGCCGGGGCTGGTGCTGACATTTCTTGGAATTGTTTTCTCCACCGCACTTGCACTGCGCGACATTCAAATCGGCAATGTCCACCTGAACGTTGGCACGCTGATGATGGCGTGCATGACGGTCGTCGTGGGCTTTCAACTGACGGCGTTCGCGTTTTACACGAAAATTTTTGCCATTGCCGAGGGGCTGCTGCCGGAAGACCCGAAGCTGAACCGGCTCTTCCGTTATTTCACCTTGGAAAAGGGCATCGTGGTCAGCCTGCTGGTGCTGGCGGCGGGGTTGGGCTTATTGCTGCGCTCGGTGTGGCAATGGAAGCAGGCGCAATTTGGGCCAATGCCTTCAATGGAGGAGAATTTGCGGCAGCTCATCCCGGCGGCAACGCTCATCCTGCTGGGCGTGCAAAGCGTCTTCTCCTGCTTCTTCCTGAGCGTGCTGGGAATGAAAACCACCAAGTCGAACCGCTGACGAGATTTCATCATTTTCTGCAAATGCATTTTTCCAAATCTCTTTGCAACAACCCGAGCGCGGATGCAGTTACAATGCCGGACAAAAAGCGAAGAATCTGATTTTTGCCAAATCCTGTGAAACCGAAACTTTTGGATGGCAATGGCCGCTATTACGAACTGGATTCGCTTCGAGGACTCGCGGCATTGACGGTGATGATTCATCACATCCTGCTCGTGCTACCAGCATTTATGCTGCCTTACGCTGCTCCCATGCCCGGCTTGGTTCATCTCATCCGGTTCACTCCGCTCGGCATAATTATGGCGGGGCGCGAAGCGGTCATTTTCTTTTTTGTGTTGAGTGGATTCGTGCTTGCCCTTCCCTTCCTGAAGCGACCATCCGTTTTGCCCTATCGTCCGTTCATCACCAAACGTGTCTTCCGGATTTATCCTGCCTATTTTGTCGCCGTGGCGTTTGCCATCCTGATGAATATCCTCTGTTACCGTGGCGCGGTGCCGGATTTATCCGGCTGGTTTGCCGCCTTCTGGGCGCCGCACATTGACTGGCGGGTGGCCGGCCAGCACCTGTTTCTCATCACCGACTTTGATTTTTTGCGATTTAACAACGTCATCTGGTCCCTGGTCATGGAAATGCGCCTGTCCCTGCTTTTTCCCTTGCTCATTTATTTTGCCTTGAAGTTCGGCTGGCGAACCAATTTGGTGGGCGGCATCCTGTGCAGTTTCATCGGCTGGGGGTTCCAATTTTTGCGCCATCAGGGATTGGTTCATTTTGAGTCTGAATACTTCGATACGTTCTGCTACGTCATCATGTTCGTCGTGGGGGTGCAGCTCGCCATTCACCGGGACCGGCTCAAAGCCAAATTCCTAACCTTGAAAAAACCCGCCAAACATGCAGCCTTCGTCATCACCGTTTTAATTTACACCAATGCCTTCTGGATGGAGCACTGCTTTGCTTCGCCCGTCATGCAAAAAATATTATTCAGCCAGATCACCAGGGATTTTATGGTCACGGCCGCCGTCGCCTCCTTCATCGTCATGGCGCTTGCCTCCGGAAAAATCTCCCGCATCCTGCTCCTCAAACCGGTGCATTATCTGGGGAGAATTTCCTACAGCTTCTACCTCTTCCATGCCGTCTGCCTGGTTGCCCTCCTGCATCTTTTTTACGGCGTGCTGGCCTTCCCTCTCATCATCGGCATGGTGGTTCTGGCCTCATTTGCGATTGCCGCCGCAAGTTATCACTGGATTGAAATTCCATTTATGAATTTGGGGAAACGGCTGGCCAAAAATTTATGAAATCCCAACGGCAGATTGGCTTGCCGGTCTGATTGCTTCCGCACTTCCGGCTGGACGTCCCAACGCGAGTTGAACAACCTGCTGGCATTCAAACGCAGCACAACACCATGTTGAAATGAAAACCGACCGAATTCCGCTGACCCTCCGGCTGGCTGGACTGTGGATCCTCTGGGCCGCGTGGTGCCAATGGTGCGGCTGGGGGCTTTCCGCCGCGCACCAACTGGACGGCTGGGGCTACCTGGCGGCGCTGCCGGTCTTGCTGGGCGCGGGCTGGTGGTGGCTCAAGGTCACGGCGAGTGCCGAAAAAAAACCGCTTTGTTCCAGTGCCACAAAATGGCGCCGGCGTTTCTTGCGCCCGCTGCCGATGATCTATCTCGGCATCGCCGCGCTTTCGCTGGCGGCCGCGCTGCTCAACACGCCGTGGAGCTTTGATGCGGTCAGTTACCGGCTGCCGCGCCTGCTTTACTGGTGGGCGGCGCATCACTGGTATTGGATCGGCACGATTGACCACCGGCTGGACTACAGCGGCTGCGGCTTCGAATGGCAGATGCTGCCGGTCATCATTTTCACGCGCACCGACCGGCTGATTTTTTTATTGAGCTGGATTCCTTTCTTGCTCATGCCGGGTCTGGTGTTTTTTGCGTTTCGCGCGCTGGGCGTCAACGGCCGGAGCGCGCGGCGCTGGATGTGGCTGCTGCCGGCAGGATTTTGCTACGCGCTTCAGTGCAGCGGCCTGCAAAACGACGGCTACATGGTTCTATACACGTTGGCCTTCGCCGCCTTTGCCGTGCTGGCCCGCCACCGGCGTCGCGCCGTTTTTCTCTGGCTGGCGCTGCTGGCGGCGGCGTTGTTAACCAGCGCAAAACTTTCCAACCTGCCGCTTTTCCTGCCGCTCGGGCTGCTGCTGCTGCCCGCCCTGCGCGCGGTAAAATGGTTCAACTGGAAAACCGTCGTCATCGTCTTCATCGCCGTCGGCTGCTCGTTCGCTCCACTGGCATTTCTCTGCTGGAAACACACCGGCGACTGGACGGGCGATCCGGGCGACCAGTGGAACGCCCATCCGCGCAACTCCGCCGGCGCGTTCACGGCCAACGCCATCGCCATGGCCAACGACACCGTGCAGCCGCCCGTTTTCCCCCTCGCCAAAAAAATCAACGCCCGGCTGGAGCCGCTGAACCAGTCGGCTTTTATGAAATGGCTGCAGTGGGCAAGCCCCAACAGCGATGGCGTCCACTTCGGCGACATGGTTTACGAAGGCTCCGCCGGGCTGGGCTGCGGCCTTGGTCTTTACGCGCTGTTTTTGTTGCTCGGCGCCTGGTTCATCAAACCGGTCGCGCCTGTTGCCAAAGTTGATTTCCCTTGGGAATGGCGGATGGCACCATGGACCGCGTGGCTGGCGCTGGGTGTGGTCATGGCCCAGGTGACATTTACCCACGTCACCCGTTACGCGGCTTCCTTTTATCCGCTCATCGTCGTATCCATTGTGCTTCTGCCGCGCATCGCCGCTCTGGAACGCCGCAAAATCGCCGGCGTGATTGCTGGGATTGCGATGCTCGCGGTTGTTCCTGTAATTCTGCTCACGCCAGCGCGTCCAGTCATCCCGTTTGAGCGGCTCGCAAAAATCATTCATCGTCCGGCGCTTCAAGCTGTCGCCGCCAAATATCATTACTGGGCGGTCATGCGAGACGACCTCGCGCCGTTGCGGGAACAACTGCCGCCGGGCGTCACGCGGTTGGGCTACGCCGCCGGTTTTCGTGATACCTCTTACGGATTATGGAAACCGTTCGGCAGCCGCGTGGTGGTGGAACTCGGCCTGCCGCTCGGCGCCAAGACACCGCCGCCGGCGGATTTGGAATACGCCGTGGTGACGGCCAACGGCTTGCAAGGCCGCTATGGCATGAGCCTGAAAGACTGGCTAAATCTTTACCACGCGGAAATTGTTTACGAGCTGAAGCGCAGCGTTTCGCTCGTCTCCTCCGATCCAGCCACCTACGATTCCTGGTATCTCGTCCGGTTCCGGCATTGAGGCTGGCGCGGAGCTGGCTTTTACAAATTCACCACCGCCGGGTCGCCGTAGAGCGTGAAGGAGCCGGTGCGCTCAATCTTCACGTCCATGAGCTGCCCCTGGTGCCGGGCGCTGCCGTCGAACAGCACGATGCGGTTGCAGCGCGTGCGGCCGGTGTAGCGCGCGGCGTTTTTTTTGCTCGGGCCTTCCACGAGAATCTCCACCTGCCGCCCGATGAAGGCGTCGTATTTGCGCGCGGCGATTTCGTTGACGAGGTTCAGCAGCCGTTCGTTGCGCTCCTCGCGGATTTCCAACGGCACCTGGTCGGGCATCACGGCGGCGGGCGTGTCGCGGCGCTGCGAGTATTTGAAAATATAGGCGTTGTCGAACTGCACTTCGCGGCAGAGCGAGAGCGTCTGCTCGAAATCTTCTTCGGTCTCGCCGGGAAAGCCGACGATGATGTCGGTGTAGATCCCCATTTCCGGTTTGGCCGACCGCAATTTCTGAATGATGCCGAGAAATCTTTCGCGCGTGTAGCCGCGGTGCATCAATTTCAGCAGGCGGTCGCTGCCGCTTTGCAGCGGAATGTGCGCGCTCTCGCACAGCTTCGGCAAGCGCGCATAAGCCTCAACCAGATCGTCGCCGTAACCTTTCGGATGCGGCGAGGTGAAACGGATTCTTTCCAAGCCATCAATTTCGTGCACGGCGTCGAGCAGTTGGACGAATGGAGAAAGTGATGAGTGATGAGTGATGAGTGATGTGTCGCGTTTGCCGAAACTGGTGACGATCTGTCCGAGCAAGGTCACTTCCTTCACGCCGCGCCCCACCAGCTCACGGCATTCGGCCACGATGTCAGGAATGGTGCGGCTGCGCTCCTCGCCGCGCGTGGCCGGCACGATGCAGAAGGTGCAATGCTGGTTGCAGCCCTGCATGATGCTGACGAACGCGGACACGGAAGTCTTCGCGCTGCCGTTGAGCAGATGTTCGCGGATGGTCGCCTCGCTCTTGGGTTCGGCGGCGGTGTCCACGATTTTCGTGCGCTTGCCGCCGGCGAGCAGTTCGTCAATGTATTCCGCCGCGCGATGAAATTTCTGCGTGCCGAGCACCAAATCCACGTCCGGCAGCTTGTCAATCAGCTCCTGCCCGCGGCTTTGCGCCATGCAGCCCATGAAACCGACGATCTGGTCGCGCTTTTCGCTGCGCGCGGTGCCGACCAGGTTTTTCATCTTGTTGATGGCCTTCTGCTCGGCCAGATCGCGCACGCTGCAAGTATTCAGCAAGACCACGTCGGCGGCGGACTCGGACTTGGCGAGCGAATAGCCCTTGGCCACGAGCTGCGCGGCGACGGCTTCGCTGTCGCGCTCGTTCATCTGGCAACCGTAGGTTTTGATGAAAACACTGGGCATGATGCGGCGGACAGGATAGCACGGCCGGGGGCGTTGCAAAGTTGAAACACCGGGGCATCGCCAAAGCCGCGCTTGCGGGCGGGCGCGAACCTTGTATTTTCAGCGGACGGTAATCGCATGGAAAACCAACTGCTCAAGGTTCTGCTGATCAGCGGCGACGCGGATTCCGCGCGCCACCTCGGCGAACTGCTGCTCTGCGCGGCGGACACCGTGGACGTGACCGTCGAGCCGACGGCGGACGCCGGGCTGTCCATGCTCGCGACCAATTCCTTTGACGCCGTGCTGTTCGACATCCCCGCAGTCAACACCGCCGCGCTGTTCCAGATCACGCTGCTCACCACCAAGGCGCCGCAACTGCCGGTGCTGGTCGTCGGCCCCGGCGAGGACGAGGCGTTTCTGGCCGAGGCCGTGTTCAGCGGCGCGCAGGAATACCTCGGGCGCGAACAGCTCGCGGCGACCACGCTGCGCCACGCCATCCATTGTTCCATCGCGCGCCAGCAGGAACGCATCGCCCTGGTTGAGGAGAAGGAAAATTACTACGGTATCTTCGACCATCTGGTGGAAGGCATTTTCCGCACGTCGCCCAACGGCAACTACCTGATGGCGAACGTCGCGCTGGCGAAAATTTACGGCTACGGCTCGCCGGTCGAGGTGATGGCCAATATCAAGGACATCGCCAACCGCCTTTATGTCGAGCCCAACCGCCGTGAGGAGTTCGTCCGGCTCATGCAGGAGAGCGACACCCTGAGCGGCTTCGTGTCCCAGATCTATCGCAAGGACGGCAGCATCATTTGGATCGAGGAAAACTGCCGCGCCGTCCGCGACGGCCAGGGCCGGCTGCTTTACTACGAGGGCACGGTCGAGGACATCACGCAGCAACGGCAGACGGAGGAGGCGTTGAAACGCTCCGAATCGCTCTACCATTCGCTCGTCGAGACCATGCCGCAGGGCGTCTTCCGTCGCGATTTGCAGGGGCGCTTCACGTTCGCCAACCAGCCCTATTGCAAGTTCCACCAGCGGCCGCCCGAAGAGATCATCGGCAAGACCGACTACGACTTTTTCCCCAAGGCCGCCGCCGACAAATACTGGCACGACGATTTGAACCTCATGGAGAATGGCGAGACCATGGACATCCTGGAGCAGGTCGTGGCACCCGTCACCGGGGAAAAGCAGTATCATCACGTCATCAAGACCCCGCTGCGGGATGAAACCGGCCGCGTGATCGGCCTGCAGGGCATGGTGTGGGATGTCACCGAGAAAATCCGCGCCGAGGAAAAAATCCGCGTGACCACCGCCGAACTCGCCCGCAGCCGCGAGGAACTGCGCGGCAAAAACCAGACCATGGAGGAAAACCTGCGCGTGGCCGCCGAAATCCAGCTCGCCATGCTGCCGCAGCAGTATCCGGTGTTCCCGCCGGGCGTGCCGCCGGAAGCGAGCGCCTTCCAGTTCGTCCACCGCTACGAGGCCGCCGAATCCGTCAGCGGCGACTTCTTCTCCGTGTCGCAGCTCTCCGACACCGAGGCCGGCGTCCTCATCTGCGACGTGACCGGCCATGGCGTCCGCGCCGCGCTCGTCACCGCCATGATCCGCGCCATTTCGGAAGAGCTGAAGCCCCTCGCCCGCGACCCCGGCAATTTTCTCCGCCAGTTGAACTGCGACCTGTGCAGCATCCTCAAGAACTCCGGCTCGACCCTGCTCACCACCGCCTTTTACGCCGTGGCCGACTGCCGCACCGGCACGCTGCGCTTTGCCAACGCCGGCCATCCCAAGCCGCTCATCCTCCGCCGCGCCGCCGGCACGGTGACGCCGCTCGCCAACGCCAGCGGCCGCGGCCAGCCCGCGCTCGGTCTGTTCGAGGACCCGCCCTACACCACCAGCGAGACCGTGCTGGTGCCCGGCGATTTCCTGATGCTCTTCACCGACGGCCTTTACGAGGTGCAGGGGCAGAACGAGGAGCTCTACTCGCAGGAACGCCTGACGCTCGACGTGAAAAACCTCCTGCACCGTCCGCCCGCCGCGCTGTTCGACGAGCTGATTGGTGTCGTCCGCAGCTTCGCGCTCAACGGCGAGTTTGACGACGACGTCTGTCTCGTCGGCTTGGACTATGTCGGTATGCCGGCGTGGAATTCCTGAAAGCCAAACCGCCCGGACGGCCAAGGCCATCCGGGCGGTTTGAAATGTTTTTGCCGGTTTATTCCTGCACGTATTTGATGATGCGGGTCTTCTCGGTGCGGCGGCGGAGCGCCTCGTCCAAGACTTTCTTGCGCAGGCGCAGGTTTTTCGGCGTGGCCTCCACGTATTCGTCCACGTCAATGTATTCCAAGGCGCGTTCGAGCGAGAGTTTCATGGGCGGCGCGAGCTGGATGCCCTTGCCGTCGCCTTGTGAGCGCATGTTGGTCAAACGCTTTTCCTTGACGGGATTCACCGGGATGTCGTTCTCGCGGGCATTTTCGCCGACAATCATGCCGACGTAGATGGCGTCGCCGGCCTCGACCATGAGGCGGCCGCGTTCCTGCACCATGTTGAGCGCGTAG